>SAMEA104315439__coassemble_297_pt1 | contig 22486 bp, 28 predicted proteins | sample SAMEA104315439__metabat2_low_PE_016 | metagenome-assembled genome bin SAMEA104315439 (sample SAMEA104315439) | gut metagenome | biome: Monkey gut; feature: monkey-associated habitat; material: faeces | place: China | collected 2013 | reverse complement strand
CCTATTCATCGGACATTAGACCATATCGCAGCCTGCAAAATGACCTATAGACCCCGATATATCAAAGTCGGTCGCGTTCGTATGAATAGTTGGGCAGCCAAATGTCTTGCTGTACGAGATATTATTATATACGAGACGGAACTGGTGCATATCGCCCATAGGCACGGCAATGAACTCGAGGCTATTGGAATGACTGCTTTTGATTTCGCCAAATTTATTGTGGATAACTACAATGAGATTTACAAAGGCACGGGTAATAGTTTTCTGTTGGCGGTAAGGCGTGAACATATATCGGATGTGGCGGCTATTGAATTGCATCGGGAATGTGTACATGGAAAAGAAGTGTATAAAATAAACACAGCCACTCCCATCAAGGAAAAGCAACTGTGCTTAAAAAAGATGTTGTGTGCTAACGACCACTAACGGATTCCCGCTCGAATTAGCAAGGAGATAAACCTGCACTCTCCTCTTCTGTTCCGCTTTTGTCAAAATACACAGGTCTAACAAAAGAAGTGGCTGAACCACAACAAGTATTTCGACCGCAAAGGTACTACAAATAACTGAAACTGACAAATAATCAATAACTTTATAATAAAAACCAACATGACATTTGAACGTTACAATTCTTTTGACGCTTATGGCGGCAAACTTTTGGTCGGAGAGCGAGAAGTTAAGACTTCCGACGAATTCTCGCGGAACAATTTGATATTTATCAAAAAAGCAGAGGACTTCCGTTACATAGACAAAGATGGTAAGGCCTATACAGAGGATACATATCAAGAAGTGGATATAACCGAATCTGAGTTTCTGGAAGAACTCGGTTGCGCATCACTTCATGTAAAGGGAAATATAGTCGCAGGCCAGACTCTTGATGAGGATGGTTGGCCAATGGCAAAAATGCTTGATGATAAAATGGGTTCCGGAGAACTTTCTACCATCGATTCCGGAACAGGGCGAAGTTCGTTTATTGAGTATCAGTATAAGGATAAGAAAGGAGAACTTCATACTGTATATTTCAGTGTGAATGATGATACACAAATCTATGATAGTCAGGATACACAAGAGAACCACACTCCCTCCGAAGCAGACCAAACCGGCACTACCTCGAAGACTCAATCCTCCAAGCAGTCCAAATTCCCTACAAAGCGAGTTCTGCTCTATAGTAGCGTAGCCCTGCTTGTCTTTGGTGTTATCCTTTTCATTCGTCGCAAGAAACGATAACTGACCCGTTATGCCTATCAACGCCAGCAAACGCAACAATGCCAATAGTGGTAGAAAAGCCCATAACGACAACCGATATATCAAAGTCGGGCGTGTCCGTATGAATAGTTGGATGAGTTCTGCGCTCTCGATTGCGGATATTTTTGTTTCCGAGCGGGAGTTGGTTCATATAACCAACAAACATAGTAAGGAACTGAATGCCCTTGGTCTTGATGGACTAAACTACGTCCTGACTATTATTGAGAATTGTCAAGAGGTGCGGAAAGATGATAAGACACATGCCTATTTGTTTGCCTTGAAACAAAGCATAGGAAATCCTATAGTGCATTGTGCTGTTGTGGAAATAGAGTTGTCTTTGATGAATAGGAAGAAATGTTATATCATAAAAACAGCCCGACCCGAATCGTGGTCAAGGCTGTCTTGTAAAACATTGCTATGTGCTAAAAGCCGCAAGCCTTAAAGGCTCTTTTTAACTTAATGCTTCCACCAAGCCTTACTTCTGTACCGCTGCAACTACAATAACAAGGGTGGAATGTAGCCAGATGCAGATGAACCATAGCAACTATTTCGACCGCAAAGGTACGACAAATAACTGAAACTAACAAAAAAACAACAAAAAACTCTCTATCCGGCGCGAGAGACGCCAATCCGGATATGACAATAAAAGCAAAAATAATTTTGGCAAGCATCAGCACATCCCTCGGCATAGTCATCGTAGTCATTCTATGGTGGCTGTACGAGGTGCTGCACATTGCACCACATACCATGACCGAAAATCATTTCTCAGACCGCTCTCTTCCCCAGGGCTATCGCAACAACAATCCGCTGAATATCCGCCTCTCTATGTCGCCATGGAAAGGCAAAGTTATCAACAATACCAACGGCTCTTTTGAGCAGTTCGTCACTATGGCGTATGGCTTCCGGGCCGCCTTTATCAATATCCGTACACTTGTCCGGCGCGGACATGGCACCATCGCTGCCCTTATTGCCAAATGGGCACCCGATTCCGACGGTAATAACTCTGCCAACTATGCTGCACGTGTCGCACAGCACATGGGCTGTCCCACGACCCAAGCCATTGACACGGACAACGCCGCTATGATGAAGGCTCTCGTTACGGCTATGGCCATAGTCGAAAACGGCTATGCTCCACGCCGGGCAGACATTGACAAAGCATGGCAATTACTATAATATCAACCCAATAAAAACAACCAACTAAAATCAATCATTATGGCAAATCGTCGTAAAACGAAAGCGCAGATTGCCGCAGGCACCAAAGCCGGGCAAATCGCCAAGCGCGCAGCAAAAATCTATGAAGGTCGCAAGACCGAGTACGCAAAGCAATTCAAGGCAGCCCGTGGCAATGCCAAGAAGATTAAGGCTGCAGCAGCCGAGTATCGCAAGAAGTATGGCTCTACTCCCGCCAAACGCTGGGGACGAGCCATGAAGGATGCCAAAGCCGCTTGCAAGTAAGCCGCGAGTAACTTGCCGGAGTACTTGACAGGCAATACTTTTCCGTTGCCTGTCTTGCGCCATCAGAGCCACCGCCATACAAAAACGATGGCTCTTTTTCGTGCAAAATCCTGCCAACCCTTGCAAATCTCAATTTTTGGTACTATCTTTGCAGCAGAATTGGCAAACAACTTAATACTTTACGACTATGGCAACGGCAACAAGTACCAGAAGAGTGGCTATAATGCGGGGAAGAAAAGTGGCTTCCAAAGCAACAACCACGTCCTCTGTCGCCAGAATCAAGCCAAGAGGCTTATATGGTTTATACAAAGGCAAGATGAGCCTGAATGGAACCAGCAATGAAGTGTTTAATTTGGGCTTATGAAAAAGTACCTGCTTGACACTCACATAATTATTTGGTTTTTGTTGGGGAGTGATGAACTCTCCAACACTATTGTTGACGAGATACGTTATTTCCAAAATATCTACTATGTCAGCGTTGTATCTTTGCAGGAGTTTGTGATGTTGGTGAAAAACAACAAAATCAAAACAAAACAGACCTTGGCAGAACTGATAGCCGATTTGGATAGATACAATATCAACATATTGGATTTGAAGCCACAACACGTGCAGTGTTACGAAACATTATCTTCTCCATCTCTCAATGGCAAGAAACATGATGACCCGTTTGACAGGATGTTGATTGCACAAAGTATTTCCGAAAGGATGACAATGATTTCTGCGGACACGCGTTTTCCGTGGTATAAAGATAAAAATTTCAAACTGAGAGGTAACGAATAACCGTTATCTCTTTTTTTTACTACATAGTAGTAATTCCTCCCAACTCGAAAAAAGTGCACCGGAAATTTGCACATTCCAAACAAAAGCAGTACTTTTGCGGTGCTCTAAAAAATAAAGGAAGTGTGCAGCAATGGGATTGCCGCCTTTGTAGGTGGTATTTTTTATTGCCCATAGTACAAGTAAAGGTATAACCGAGTACCCCGTGCATACGTTGTAATGGCGTAGGCAAAGCCACACTTCTTAGGTTTTAGAGCGACGGGTAGTATTCGGTTTTTTATTGTTTAACGCTCTAAACATAAGAAGTATGGAAACATTCCAAGCAACCGGCAAGCGTATCGACGCTGCCAAACTACGCGGGTACTTTCAGGAACTCGCCAACGCCATCCCGCAGAACGCCGACACCCTCGGCAGTGTCGATTTTGACGATTACGGCATGCAAGCCTCATTCGTCATCGATGGTGCCGTTATCGGACTCAGTATCCTCAACACGAAAGGAGGCGCACAATGAGAACACAACTCAGTGTCCTGCCGACAGTGCAGGAGTTCCTCGCCCCGGGTATTGTCGATAGTAGCAGTAGCATAGCAGGCGACTACTGCAACAAGATGAAAGATGTGTATATGCAGTTGGGAGTGTATGTCGCCAGCGGGGTTGTCCGGGACGAAGACACCCGGCACATGTTCAGCAATGCCATGAACCTCATCGCAAACCTCTACGACGAACTCGATGCCATGCGCACTGAGCAGCAGGAATACCTGCGCACTCACTCGGGAGAGTGGGGTGTAGAATAGTGCATTTATAACAAATACACACGGAAAGTAATAATAATTTGCATTTAGAAAAGGGAGACAACAGCCGTTGTCTTCTTTTTTTTGTGTTTTTTGGTGTAATTGAGGAATAAATATAGAATTTGCTGTTACAATTGTTACAAATCAAAAATATCTCTGTAATATACAGAAAATCAGCAAAATAATGTGTAACAAAAAAGAGGTCGTTTTGTTACAAACTGTTACATTTCGTTACATCACTTGTTACATTTCGGGTTGTGGAGGACAAAAATGTAACAGGTGTAACAGCGTGTAACACACTATTGTTACACACAAAACTATGTAAATCAGTTTGTTACAAAGGGTGTAACAAATGTAACAGGTTTTTGGCTATTATTCGTGAAATGCACTTTGGGTATTCATTTTTGTGCAAACTATGTCGGTTAATCTTTTTTGTATGTTTTTTTGCTGTAAAATTTGGCACTTCCAACCTTTTATATTACCTTTGCAGTGCTTTCCTAAGCGACCCAATTGTGAAGTGTAGTAAACAAACTATGCTTTTTTATGGTCGCACTTACAGACCTCTTAATCTTCTACGCAGCAGGCTTGGTTCCCTGCTTAATGGTGTTAATCTCCATCTGAATCTCCCTTAAGACCTTGTTAAGGTCTGACGTACCCCTCTTAATCGGGGTCTTAATCTCCTCGTGGGCGGGCTTAATCATGCTTATAGCCCTCTTAATCAGCAATTGTATACACGTTAAGCACGAACGTAAGTTGTTATAACGTATTGATTATTATCCCTTAATCGCGTTAAGGGCTTTATGTGGTGTGTACATACATCGGGATGATGCAAATGCCCGAATCCCTTTGTACAAAGGGCACGCAGCATGATTAACAATGTCACGTAGCCCCCTTAAGACCTTGTTAAGACCCCGCGTAACATCCTTAAGACCCCGTAAGAATGCCTTAATACCTTCTTAATCGGCTCTTAATCTACCTTTAAGAATCGCTTAACGCTATGTATAACAAACGATTATACGATTAACGACAATGAAACAAAACAATATAGGAGAATTTGGTGAGCAATTCACACAGTTTTTTCACCAACCCAAAGAGGCTATCAAATACCTTAAGCGGGTCAAACGTGGTGAGTGTATCGCTGCGATGTATCGTTCTGATATAGGAAATATCGACATACCATGGGGCGAAGTTACGAGTCAGGAAAAGCATACAGGCTTTGGATTGGCGCATATCATTGACAAGCATGGTGCGGATATCAAGGCGTTGGGCTTTGAAGTAGAAGACTTCATACCTATCATCATTCAGCTTGGAGATTTGGTACTTTCCAAAAATAGCAATAGGTATGTGTTGGAGTCCAAACAATTCCGTATCGTCATTGCACGCGATTGTAAAGGTGTTTCCAAGAATTGGCTTTTGACCACCTTTAATCTTAAAAAGAAGCCGAAGGCTCGTAAACCTTCGGCTTGAAATGTCGGTATTATCAAAAGTATTGACGCTGGTAATTTTACTCTCCTGCGCTGTATGGAGAAACGACACCGTTCTTGTCTCAGAGCAGACAACCGCCCGATGTCTGTACAGGTTTCTTGCACCCCTGATGTCCTTTACCCCTTCATCGGTGAGATGTGCAAACCGACTACGGCGGCGGATTGGATGAGAACGACACCGCAAAAGTACTGCTTTTCAACGAAATAAACAAATTATCAACAAAATAAACAAACGTTTTATGGCAAACGAAAAGAAAACATTAGGTTTCTCGGCAGAACCTGCTGCGCACAAACGTTTTGCGGCCATCCGCCAAACGATGCCCACGGACCTCACCTCCGACCAAATCATCAACGCCCTCATGGACGCTTATGAACAACGCAACGCACAAACCGAGGCACAAGAGGCAGACAAGCAACTCATCACCTCACTGCAAGACAGCAATGCGGCTCTTGAGCAGCAGTTGGCAACACTCCAAGAGCAACACGCAGAGGAACTCCGCCGGCAGGAAGAGGCTCTCCGCCAAGAGATGCAACTGGCTATCAACGACAATTCGCAAAAGGGGGATATGGTACAACTCCGTCTTGATGAACTGCAAGCCAAGTACGATAGTTTGCTTGAGCGGTACAACGCTGCCACGAATGCCAATACAGAACTCAAAAACCGTATCACGGATTTCGATAACCGCCAGCGAGGTTATGTCCTCTCCCCGTTTGCACAGGCTATGGCGGAAGCCATCTGCCGTATCCACAACGAGAACTCCGACAACCAATGGCACCCGGAAATGCTCCTTGAGGATATGTTGCTTCGCTACAACATCGAGCGGCGTGCTCGCTGGTTCTATCCGTTTGTCCTCACCGACTCTGCCATTGTGGCACTGGCACACGATATCAACCCGCAAGTCCAAAACATCGACCAACTCAAAGCATGGATATTCCGCCAATGAAACCTTCCATTCTCAGGGCAGCCATTGCACCTTTCATGGGGCAGATAAAAGAGAGTGCAGCACCCGCCATACAGGACACTCTCCAATCTATGATGCAGGATATTCCCGTCTCGGCAGAAGGCGACAAACGTGCGTTGCTTATTATGCCAAACAGTCGCGGCGAGCACTATCTGCTGCGTCTCGTGCTGAATGCCGATAATACAGTCACAAAAATTATTGACCAACAGAAAGTTACCGAACTTATCAACCAACTACTCAATCAGTTATGACTCCACAGGAACAAGAATATCTCACCCTTGACCGTGCCAACTGTCAGCCTGTACCTGACGCTGATGGCGCGACTACTCTCGATGCTCATGATGATTATTCTCTCATAGGAGGTAATCTCAACGACTACATGGCTGACTTCGCCCGCCCCAAGGAGGACATGGGTATTATCGAGGAGCCGACCTCCGGGGAGTGGGAGCGGGAAGAGCCTGAACGTCCTCAGATGACTGCCAAGACGACACGTACCACTGCCCGTTTCCTCGCGCGTACTACCGACACCGTCATGGCAACGGGGTTGTCGTTCATCTCGCATAATGACTACAAGACCCACAAGGCAGATAAGGAGCAACTCAAAGAACTCGAGGACATCCTCGCTGAGTATGTACGCGAGTCAGGTGGCGAAATACCTTTGTGGCTGCAACTTGCTATCTGCCTGTTCACCATGTACGCCGTACAAATCCCGGGTGCACTTCGCGACCGCAAGCGCAATGCCAATGGCGATAGTGTGCACAACGGTGACGGCGAAAATCATACTCACACAACGGACACCCAAGACGACGAGGAACTCCTCCATATTCCCACCGACTGACCATGGCAGACGCACGAACCTCCAAGATGACCATTATTCTCGGCACCAACGGCACGGGCAAGACTACGCTGCTCAAGCGCATACTCACCATGTCCGGGCAACGTGCACTCGTTGTCACACCTCACATTGTAGAGTGGCACGAGCGCACGCCGTCGGGGGCTGACCTGTACCCGCTCAACGAACTCAAGCAGAAGAGCGATTACGTCTTTACTGGCATACAACGCCATATATGGGACCCTAAAACGTACACTCAACTGCCTCCAGTCATTCAAAAAAGGCATCCTAGTATTCGATGACTGCCGAGCCTATCTGTTGCGCGAGGCTATGGATGATTATGTACAAAAGCACCTGACAGCCGACCACGCCAACATCCGCCCGCTAATTTGCCAAGTGGATGACGAGTGGCAGGCTTTCTGTACCATTCATCCTGACCTCAGTCCCCAATTATGGCGATTGCACATCCGTGTCCTTCTCACGCTCTGCGTTCAAAAAGGAAAACTACAACAATCCTCTGCCACAGCCTTTCTCCGACAACTCGGTTGGTAGTACGTGCCACAGAAGATATGTAAGCCATGTGCAACAAGTCGAAAAGACTTCGCTCCGGGGATACACAAGCCCCTCGCCGGCGGTGGTGAGATTTACATCGATGGGGAATGGTTCCTCAATCAGCAGATGTACCTGCTTGGTTACGCTTTCAACCTACGTTGCAAAGGTTGGCTTTATGGCAGTGAACTCAATCGAAAACGGGTACAGGAACTGCTTCGCGGTGTAGAGACTATTTATCTCTATGGTCCGGACATTGCCATGCTGGAGAAGTGCTTCAAACTCCACATCAAAAGCAGGTATCGTTGCATCAATCTCCTGCGTGCTACCCGTCGTCTTTATCCGCACAGCAAGCATTTGCGTCTTTGCGACTTTGAGAGGAGAGCTGGCATCAAGCGTACCACCATGGAATACAAAACGGACATCTTTAACCTCCATCGTGATTGGGCAGACCCGGAAAAGCGCATACGCGCTCTTATCTACAACCAAGAAGATGTTCTCAATCTTATTCGCGTCAAGCGGTGGTTGTACCATAAGCACCATATCACCCGCGCCATGGAAGATGAGTGGAGATTGCTGCCCATAAAAATCAAAAATCATCCGCTTCGGATATGATATGTACCATATTCGGGTCGTAATGGTTGGCATAGCGGGTTGTCATTGCCAGGTCATGGTGGTCGGCGGCTTGCATCACGGTCAAAGGATCTACGCCGGCTTTTATCTTGTCGAAGATACCCGTGTCCCGCAACGAGTACAATTGCATTTCATCGGGGATATGCAGTTTGTTGCGCATAGCCTGCCATTGTTTGCGGAAGGCTTTGTCGGATATTGCGGTCGGGGCGGGGGTGTCCATTGACTGCCAAACAGATAGTCCGTGGGCTTGCTGTAACGTATATGTTTGCGCAATTGTTCGCAGAGATCGTCCGACAATGGAGCATTTCTGCTATGCCCGTTTTTGGTAATGTCCGAAGGCATAGCGATATAGTGTTCTTGCAGGTGCAGCATACTCACCTGCAAGCGGGTAATCTCGATAGGGCGTATCAGGGAGGTATATACCAACCCGCATACCATGACCATTTCGGGACACCGTTCCGCAAAATAAGCACATATCTGTTGGCGGGTTGGCTTGGGTATCAATATACGCTTCTTCTCGGCGGTCTTTTTGGTGCGTATCAACTCAAAAGGATTCTCCTTGATATAGCACTTCTCTTTTGCCCAGCTGAAGAACGCCCGCGCCATCTTCAGCATATTGTTATAGGTGCGTGCATTGGAATGGGTGGCATAGAAATCATCCAAATAGGTTATTGCCAGCGTGCGGTTAAAGTATATACACTTGCAGCCTGCCACTTTTTTGTTGAGCCATGTGCCAAAGATATTGGCGAAACTGCTGTAACTGCGCATCGTCTCTTTCTTCAGTTCTTTGCTCCGTTCCTCAATATACTTATGTAGCACATCTGTTACAGGGGTGTAGTACCGCGCATTCTCTGACTCTCCAAATGGTGTCCAACCGCCGGCTAAGCGCGCATTAATGTCTGTCACAATACCATTTGCAGCGACCTTGAACTCTGCGATGGTCCGGTAGTGTTTACGTAGCACGTTTAGTCTGATACGTTTACGCATCATCTCGTTTGTATCAGGTTTCAGGACATAGTATTCCACTATCCATCCCATGGCAGTATTGCGCCGCAGTACTGCGGGCAGATACCTCAAATTATAAGGAGAAATTTCGAGACTTGACGACATTTTTTTCTTCGGGTAGTCTCTGAAATGCTTGACTATCCGAAGAAAAACGGCACAACCGCGGCACGGTTTTTATATTATTTTGCTGTAAACTGCTGATATTCAGCCTTTGGGTGGAATGTGGGGCTCGAACCCACGACACTCGGAACCACAATCCGATGCTCTACCAACTGAGCTAAGACCACCATATAATTAAAGGTCTGCGATGTACGACTAAATACGTTACACGCTCCCTTTGCAAAAGGCGGGTGCAAAGGTAGTGCTTTTTTCTGATATAGACAAATAAAAGTACAAAAAAGCGGTATTTTTTCAAGAAAGGAGAGTACGGAATGATTTGGCATATTAATTGTGAGTAAAATTGTTAATTAGAGTAAGTATGGAAAAGAATAGTAAAATCTATGTGGCAGGGCACCGCGGAATGGTGGGCAGTGCCATTGTGCGCGAGTTGCAGCGTCAGGGATACACCCGTATCATTACGCGCACGCACAAGGAATTGGACCTCTGCCGCCAAGAGGCGGTGGAGGCATTTTTCGCCGAGGAGAAACCCGAATACGTCTTTCTCGCGGCGGCAAAAGTGGGTGGTATCGTGGCAAACCAGAACGCCCTTGCCGACTTTATGTACGACAACATGACCCTTGAGATGAACATCATTCACTCTGCATGGAAGAACGGCTGCAAGAAACTCGAATTTCTCGGCTCCAGTTGTATCTACCCGCGCCTGGCACCACAACCCATGAAGGAGGACTGCCTGCTCACGAGCGCATTGGAAAAGACCAACGAGGCGTATGCTTTGGCAAAGATTTCCGGACTCAAATATTGCGAGTTCCTCAACCGCCAATACGGCACGGACTATATTTCCGTCATGCCTACCAATCTCTACGGTCCCAACGACAACTACCACCCCGAGCACTCGCACGTGTTGCCCGCCCTGATACGCCGTTTCCATGAGGCGAAAGAGAGTGGGGCAGAGAGCGTAACCTGCTGGGGTGATGGTTCGCCGCTGCGCGAGTTCCTATACGTGGACGATTTGGCTAACCTGTGTGTATTCCTGATGAACCATTACTCGGGCAACGAGACCGTGAATGCAGGTACAGGCAAGGAACTGACTATCAAACAATTGACCGAACTCGTAGCCAAAGTCATCGGCTACAAAGGGCGTATCGAATGGGACACTACCCGCCCGAATGGTACTCCCCGCAAACTGCTTGATGTATCCAAAGCCACGGCTCTCGGGTGGACGTACAAGACCGAACTCGAAGACGGTATCCGCCTTGCCTACGAGGACTTCCTTCATAACCCCATGCGCGCAGAGCGATGAGAACATTCTGGCTGATAGTCTATTACGCCATTGCCCGCCGTTTGCCGAAGTCCACGCTGCCCGTATTGGGCAAAATCGCCTACAGGCTCCGTTACCGCTGCGCGAAGCATCTGTTTGCCGAGTGCGGCACATCGGTCAATGTGGAGCAGGGGGCGTATATCGGCAACGGAAAGCATTTCCGGGTGGGTAACAACGTGGGGATAGGCAAGGACTTTTGCTCGCATAACCGCATAGTATGGATACATGACGGGCTGCTGATGGGTGAGAATGTGCTTTTTCAGGGGGGGGCGGCACTCATTCGCAAACCCTGACATGCCAATAGGTTCGGAACCGGAAGAGGAAACCGATACGCCTTTGGAGATATGCGGTGATGTGTGGATAGGTGCGCGTGTGATAATACTCCCCGGGTGCAAACGTATCGGCGCACATAGCATCATCGGCGCAGGAGCCGTTGTCACACATGACGTACCCGATTATGCCATCGTGGGCGGCAATCCTGCCAAAGTCCTTCGGATGAGGAAATAGCAATAATGAATAAATGGTCAATCCATGGCGACCATATCCGATAATGTTTTTAATGGGAGTTTAATGGTTTTAATGGAGAAAACATCCCTTGGCGGAATACAATGGAGAAAGCAATGAAAGTACTGATAGTGGCATCGGACAAGGGCAATCATTTTGTTCCTTTCATAGAGGAACAGATGGCGGCTTTGGCGCAGGCAGGTATTGAGACAGAGCGTTTCGGCATTAGGCGGAAGGGCTTGTTTGGTTACCTGCGTGAGTTGCCGCGTCTGTGCCGCACTATCCAAAAGGTACAACCCGATATTGTCCACGCACACTACGGCTTGAGCGGACTATTGGCAGGGCTTGCTGCGCAAATTTGCAAATTTACACATTTGCACATTTACAAATTACCCGTAGTGGTGACCTACCATGGCAGCGACATCAACGACCCCAAGGTGCTGCGGTTGTCGTGCATCGCCATGCGGCTTGCAGCGTGGAACATCTTCGTTTCCAAACGCAACGTGGATATTGCCGCTAAGGCATGTGCTGTCACCCGCTACTCTTTGCTGCCTTGTGGCGTCAATCTCACAGACGACCAGTTGCTCTCGCGCGAAGAAGCACGCCGGCAATGCGCACTGCGTAATATCCAATGCCCGACGGCTCAGCCGATGATATTGTTTGCCGGCGCGTTCGACAATGCGGTGAAAGACGCTCCTCTGGCGAAGGAATCCGTGCATATGTTGAATGTCAATCACCCCCTCTCTGAGGGGGAACGGGGGACTCGGGCAACCTTGATTGAACTCCGTGGCTACACCCGCTCCGAGGTCAACCTGCTGATGTGTGCCGCTGACTGTCTGCTGCTTACCAGCAAACGCGAAGGCAGCCCTCAGGTCATCAAAGAGGCTATGGCTTGTGGCTGTCCCATTGTCTCTGTGGACGTGGGGGATGTGGCGGAGCGCACCGCGGGTATTGACGGCTGTTACCTTGCCCATACCCGTAACCCGCAGGAGATTGCCGACCTGTTGGATAAGGCTTTGCTCTTCAAAGGCAAGACGCAAGGGCGGCAATGTATCATAGGGACAGGGCTGAGCAATGAACAGATAGCACACCAATTGGTGGCGAGATACAAAGCCCTTGTGGGGAATATAAGAACCGACTATAGTATTCAAGAGAATAAGTGATTGTAAAAATGCAAGTCTTTATCATGACCTTGATAATGGTGCTCTTTTTTGGAGCCTTGGTATGTGCCTTGCCGCACCTTGTTTTCGGCATCTGGTGGGCAGTGTCATCGCTTTTCCACCTGCCCGCACCCTCTTATGCGCCCTTTGGCTGGACTGCCCTCGCCCTTGTCCTTGCGGTATGGATAGTGATGGCATACGGTTTCTTCTTCGGGCGGTTCCGCTTGTGGGTGAACCACACCGACTATACAAGCAGCGAACTCCCCGCAGCCTTCGACGGATACAAAGTGGTGCATATCAGCGACTTGCACTTATCCACCTTCGACGACCGCCCTGCGGCACTCCAACGGGTGGTGGACTCCATCAACGCTTTGCAGCCCGACCTCATCTGCTTTACGGGCGACCTTGTCACGATGGGCGTGCAAGAGGCGCAACCCTATGCAGATGTCCTCCGCAGTCTCCATGCCACCGATGGTGTAGTCAGTGTTTTGGGCAACCACGACCTGCTCATCTATTCGCGCCTCCCCGAGGAGCAGCGTCTCGCCGAGGTAGAGCACTTGGCAGCCTTCGAGCGCGACAGCCTCGGCTGGCAACTCCTGCGCAATCAGCATCTTACACTCACCCGCGAGAGCAAGGACACACACGAGATACAGACCCTCACCATTGTAGGTGTGGACAACTCTTCCTGTGACGGACAGGGCTTCCGTACAATCTACAGCGGCGACCTCCCGCAGGCACTGCAAGGTACCGACGGCTTCCGCTTGTTGCTTTCGCATGACCCCTCGCAGTGGATGGCGGAGATTGTGGACAAGACCCCCATATCCTTGACCCTCAGCGGACACACTCACGCGGGACAAATGCGCATCTTCGGGCATGCCCTCTCCGACCTTATGTTCCGCGAATCCGCCGGCTGGTACCACCACCCCGCTCAGGATAGGAATTACCCCTCCCAATCCCTCTATGTGAACGAGGGCATCGGTTGTACTGCTCCCGTCCGCATCAACTGCCCCTCCGAAATCACCCTTATCACTCTCCATACAGGAAAGAAATAGTTAGACCTGCTAATTTTGTAGTAAAAAAGACATCTTTATCTGCTACAACAACTAAGGCTGCCCAACCACATAGAGTAGTTTGCAGGAGGAACCTTGGGGGACGACGCGGCTCGCATCGTCATTGCTTTTCGTCGTTTTGTTTTTATGTATATTGTGTTGTATTGTGCCCATTGCAATGGGCACGTGGAAATTAATGGTTAATTATACGATAATTACATGTTTATCTGCCTGTAGTCCTTGTTTTGCTTAATACCCCCCATTCACCTACCTCTCAAAACTGAGATACGGCACCACCCTTTGCAGTTCCTCTTCCGTGAAGCAGTCCAACCGCTGCAAGTCGGCAGCAGAGTCGAGATGGATACGGCGACGGCGCAGTTCGTACAGGGCTTTGGCTTGCGTGAAACTGATATACGGATGGCGCTGCAATACTGTCCAACACGAAATGGCACAGCAGACAGTAGCGGCTTAACCGCAATACTGTCCAACACGAAATGGCACAGCAGGCTGTCTTGCGTGTAGGTGCTGTCCGTCTCTTGCCGATAGGCAATGACACGCTGTATCGCCTGAATATCAAGCAGTTGCTCCGTGCTGACGAACCCACCGAGGCGCGTACGGTAGCGCACTATCTCGCGGGCGGTATAGGAACCGATGCCGCGAATCATCTTCAGTTCGGTGGTATCTGCCGTGCGCAGGTTGAGCACCGTATCACGTTTCGTGCTGATATACAGCGGAATACTGTCGCTGCACACACTGTCCACACGCATCGTATCCGCCACAATCCGTATGTACGGCTCCAGCACGGCATACAGGCTGTCCGTCATTCCGTAGAGCCTGTGCAGGTCTTCCGGTTGCCGGTACTTGCCACCTTTGGCTCTGTATTTCAGCATGTTGCGCACCTGCCACGGCTTCAGTCCGAGGTGCACCAGCGTGCTGCTGTCGGCGGTGTTCGGGTCGAATGGCTGCAGCACTATCGCAATGGTATCGCGCTTGTACCGCTGCCGCCATTGCGCTTTGTGCAGGCTGTCTTCACGGGCTTGGTGTGCGGCAAAGGCAGTCATGGTGGAATCCGTAACTGCCACATCGATAGTGGGTTGCGGCTTATGGAAGAAGTGCAGCAGCACCGCCGTACCCACAGCCAGCACCACTAATATCGCCACCCCCAACCACTGCTCGCGGGTGAGCAGAAACACAATATGTGAGTCCCTGTCTTTCCGTCTCATTTCGTCAAACTCCGAGTGGCGTCCACCGTGCTCTCCACTGTGCCGTCCTGCAGGTGCGTCGTCATCTTCGCACCCACGGGCACATCGTTCACGCTGCGGACGGGCTTGCCGTCGCACATCATTAGGCTGTACCCCATGCGATAGATACGCTCTGGCGAGTGCAACTCAATGGTTTTCTGCAAGATAGCAAGTCTGTTCCTTTCACCGAGGAGCAGCCGCTGTGCCGTCATCCGCAGGCTTTGTTGATACCGCACCAGCCTGTCTTTCTCCGTCTGTAGCACACGCTGTGTCGCCCCCGACAGGCGGCTGTTCAGCGTCTCCAGTCGGGCGGCTTGCGTCTCCACAAGTCCTATCAGGAACTGGGCTGCGGCAGTCGGGGTCTTCACGCTCGTATGCACCACCATATCCACCACGCTCACGTCGCGTGTGTGCCCGATGCCCGCGATGATAGGCAGCGGAAACTGCGCACAGTGGCTGGCGAGCATATAGTCGTCGAAGCACGACAAATCGGTAGTGGCACCGCCTCCGCGAATCATCACCACCACGTCCCAACGCTCTGCCTCCCGCGCAATCGTCTGCAACGCGCGTATGATGGACGCGGCGGCGTTCTCGCCCTGCATGGTGGCGGGAAAGAGTGTCGGCATAAACCGAAACCCTATTACATTGTGAGCCAACTGGTCACAGAAGTCACCGTACCCCGCAGCCTCCTGTGCCGATACCACGGCGATGCGCCTGGGCAGGGAGAGGATATTCAAACTCTGCTGCAACTCCATCACGCCGTCTTCCTGCAACCGCAGCAATGTCTGCTGACGCTGCTTCGCAAGGTCGCCCAGCGTGTAGGTGGGGTCGATATTCTGGATATTGAGGCTCAGCCCGTACACCGCGTGCCACTCCACGCTCACCTGCAGCAGCACCTGCATACCCGTATGCAGTGCCTGTCCCGTCTCCTGTTCGAAGTACGCGCTCAGGATGTGGTACATGTTGCTCCAGCATGTGGCACGCACCTTGGCGGCAAGGATACCGTTCTCGGCTTTCTCCACCAACTCCATGTAGCAATGTCCGCGCACGCTCATGGAGGCAATCTCCGCCCGCACCCAGTACAACTCCGGTAACCCTGCCTCGATGGCGTCACCTATCACACTGCATAACTCCGACAGACTGTATTGTTCCATACCTGCTACTGCTTTGCGCCCTGTCTCATTTCTTTTGTGTTCTGTTTGTCTTCTGCTTATCTCCCTATCCACGTCCCGCTCGCTTCCTGCTCTCTTCCTGTTCACGTTCCTCTCATACCTTGCTCATACCTTGCTCACACTTTGCTTATACTTTGCTCACACCTCGCTTATACCCCGTTTATGCCCTGTTCCTGTTCCGTTCCTGCCTTGTTTGAGGACCTATAAAGAACCTGTTCGGAATACGCAGGCACAAAGGTACAAACAATCATTGGTTTGTACAACTTTGCATCCTTTTTTTCAACACATGCACAATACATGCACGCCTATTGCATAAAAAAGTCCTTTTTTGTGCACTACAGAGTATTTATTGCACAAAATGGCACAAATACCTGCTCCTCTTGAAGGTCTTGAATGTTTCTTGGACATCTTTTGAATATCTCTTGAATATATCTTAAATGTGCTTGGGACATTTCTTGGATATTTCTTGCGTGTGTTTTTAACGAAGCAAGAAGTATGCTCTTTGTGCCTTCTTGCTTCGCCCTTGTCCCCTTTCAGTCTTGCCACTCCCTTAACACACCCTCGCCCCACCCTCGCCCTACCTTCGACTCTCCCTCGAATCAAGACTATGATATTAGTATGTGGTTAGTATGTGATTAGTATGTGATTAGTATGTGATTCAGCAAGGGATAAGCAATGGATACGCAACTAATATACAAAGAATGAATTAGGTAGAATAGTGAGTGTTCCTTACAAGGTGGAGTTTCCTACGCGGACATATTTATCCGCGTAAATGTTTTGCTCTTGCAGGTTTTGGTTTATAAGATTATGGTGTGGAAATTAATGGTTAATTCGTGGATAATTATATGTTTATTTGGGGTGCTTTTAGAGAATCACCCTCTCTAATGGTGCCCTCTTTTTTGGGAGTCTCTCTTCCCTACGCGTCTATGTTGTCCGCGTCTATGTTGTCCGCGTCTATGTTGTCCGCGTCTATGTTTTGTCTGTTTTTATAGTTTTGTTTTATTTATGTTATGTTGTATGGTACCCATTGCAATGGGCATATAATGGGTACGCCGAAATTAACGCCCAACTATCGGCTATTAATAGAGCCCAACATTCTCTCCTTTTCGACAATTATCCTTATCGGACCTATTCGGCTTATTCGCCCCATTTGCCCTATTCGCCCAATTGGTCCCATTCGACCTAGTTCTATTAGACCAACCCCATAAACCCTAAAACTACCCCTGTATTTTTTGCCAATGTTGTATAATCCACGAATTTTCTATATCTTTGCACGAAAATGTCAGGTATCGTGGAAATTTTGCAGTTACATAGTATTATAGAAATATCCGTTACGTATAGTATCGGTGACGTACCTGTGTGAGTGTTGTGTTAAACTGTGGAAGCAACAGCAACTATGGACAATAATCTTCAATATAGTATTATTTACGCCGATATTCGCCCTGAGATAAACGAGCGTCTCAGTTTAGGAATTCTCACGATAGCACAAGGCAAAGTGCAGGTGATATCAATGCAGAATGGTTGTACAAAAACTACGTGTATGGTGCATAGATGGCACCGTTCGGTAACCACTCTATAAGTAAATATAGCCCCATATATTCCCTTCATTTATAGAAAAAATCAATACCAATCATACAAAGAATGAAAGATTATATCAGTCTTGGTTTAGAAAAAGGGCTTGTATCATTTAATGAAGATAAGTCCAGAATATGCTATATAGGGCAGAATAAAGAACGTAACTACAATAATCCCGAAGAGAAAGTGCAAGCACAGACTTTTCTTCAATTGATTATAGACTACAACTACCCTGTTAATCAAATCCGCCAATTTGAATCCGTTACTATGGGGCGTGAAGTCAAAGAGGCGGATATTGTAGTCTTTGAAGATAGCCTTTGTGTGAAACCATTAATTCTTGTGGAGTGTAAAAAACAGGAAGTCTCCGAAGCGGAATTTCAACAGGCAATCAATCAGGCATATAGTTATGCGTTCGCATTGCCGGGGCAGGTAAAATATGTTTGGATTACTTCGGGTATCAAGAATGAGTACTTTGAGGTGGATAAATCTCAAAATACGCGCAATCAGATGCCGGATATCCCGCAATACGGTGTGCAGAACGTAGCAAACTACAAATATGTGTATGGCGCAGATAACCTACCGCAAGGAGAGGGTAAGCAGCGTTTCTTCGATTTGTCTGTTATAGACCAATCTGATTTAACGCGCCGTTTCAAGCAGGCTCACGAGGCACTTTGGGCAGGTGGACAACTCAATCCGTCAGAGGCATTTGATGAACTGGACAAACTGATATTCTGCAAAATTTGGGACGAGCGCAAGCCGAGAAAGATGGGCGAGCCGTATGATTTCCAAGTCATCACGGTCTCAAAAAATGAAGAAAAGGACGAACGCAAGCGTCGGCTTATGGAGAATGACCAACTCTATCGGCGCATTGCAGCCCTCTACGAGGAAGGAAGAAACAGGGATAGGGAGGTCTTTCGCGATAATATCCGTCTGACACCAGAGAAAATCAGAACCGTTGTTAGTTACCTTGAAAGTGTGAATCTCAGCGAGACGGATTTGGACAGCAAAGGGCGTGCCTTTGAGACATTTATGGGCTCGTTCTTCCGTGGTAACTTTGGTCAGTATTTTACGCCACGTGAGATTGTGAAGTTTATTGTGGATGTGCTGCCTATTACGCACGATTCCAAGGTTTTGGATACTTCGTGCGGTAGCGGAGGTTTTCTACTATATGCCCTCAATAAAGTGCGGAATGAAGCCACAGAATACTATCCGAACTACAAGAAAGACGCAAGACAATATGCCAAATGGTTTCCCTATTGGCATGACTTTGCAGAAAAGAACCTGTATGGCATAGAAATCAATGAGCAGATTTCCCGTGCAGCCAAGATGAATATGATTATTCACGACGACGGGCATACCAATGTGATTACTATAATCGGCAAAACGAAAGGTGCACTTTTTGCAAAACGAAAGGTACACGAAAAATTCAAACCATATAGTAACAGAAGCGGACATCAATTCGGTGTCCGCTTCTATTGTGTCGATGTGCCTTTTGAGTATGTTTTTTCGAGTTCAAACGCTATTCAAACACTGATTGAACACCATTTGAAGCCCTCATAAACACGTGTCAGAAAAATGCGTTTTTACAACGTTTTTTCGTTCAAAAAATTTGCATATACCACATTTTGGTACTTTTGCGGTGTATTAAGTAATGCCTTGCAACTACACATTGAGCACGAACTTGACATCTTTTTCGCCTTGCAATAGGCGGAAAGTGTTGAGGAGGTTGCTTTCGTAGATGTGTACGTTGCCCAGAAACAAGGTGATGGACTTCAAAGGCAAGTCTGTTTCACGCGCCATCAAATAAAGGTGATAGATGTCCGACGGCAAGCCCAGACTGGCATCACTGCTGCGCTGGTAGGCAGATACAATCACGCCGCCGTCTTCTATCTGGAATTGCACCAACGACAGACACGGTTGCTGGTTCGTCTCAGCACCCGTCTCACCCAGAAACAGCACGTAGTTCTTGCTGTTTTTCTTTTCCGTCTTGATGTTCTCCACCAGTGCCGGCAGTTTTTTGAAATAGGTCGGGTAACTGTTATGCAGCGTATCTCCGCAGTAGTCCCACCATGTAATGCCTTCGGCGCGGTACTGCTCCGTGGAGGTGATGCCGGCTTCAAACATCTGGAGTTCGGTGCGGAGTTTCTTGCGGGCAATGCCGTGCGTCTCGAAGATGTCGAGCAGGTCGGCAGGTGTGAGGTGCAGGACTTGGTTAGTGAGATACTTGATAGAACCTTTCTTGTTGGTTTGCAGTCTGCCCTCGGACATGATGTGCGAGAGGGTCTCGTAATACTTGTTCATAACTTATGCGGCGGTTTGGTGGTTGATAATTGGGGAGGTTTGGGCGTTTGCTTCGGCGTTGATGTGCCGATAGAGCATAATGTCTGTATAATGGGAGTTGTAGTTAAGGTTGGTGGGCTGCTCAATGCGGGTGGCACCACAGAACGGGTTGGCAAGGCGGTGTTCTCTGTCAAGCCATGCACAGAGTTCGACGATACTGCTTTTGTCCGATGTGAAATAGAAATAGTTGGTACCATTGAGAGTATGCAGCACATCGAGGTAGTCGGATAGTCTCCAGTAGCCCTCGTAGGTGAGTGCCTGCGTGGAGAGGTAGGGCGGGTCGATGAGGAAACAGACGTGGGGTTCGTTCACATATTCGGCAAAGAGTTCGCGGTAGTCCTTGCAGGTGACGGTGAGTCCGTCAAGATAGCCGTCGGCATTGAAATTGCTGAGGCGGACGGTGTTGTAGAGGTGCTCCTTGCGGAGTGCGGCAAGGCTGGTGACATAGTTGCTGCTGAAGAGGATGGAAGCCGAGAGGGAAATGTAGTCCACGAAACCTGTGCGGTCGTAGCGGGCTATCGCGTCCAGCATGCGGGTGCGGTAGGGTTCGACGATGCGTTTGTTGCGCGGGTAGCCGCTGAGGATAGTGCGCAGTTAGGCAAGGAGGGCGTTGGTGATGGGAATAGCCGCGAGACGCCCGGTGTAGCCATCGAAATCATTGTAGATGACGCGCGCGTCAGGACGGACGCTGTGCGCGAAATGGGATAGCAGACCGCTGCCGCCAAAGAGGTCAACGAAAGTGGTGCAATCGCCGAACTCGTTGCGGAGTGCGGTTTTGAAAGCGTCGTTCCAACGACGTTTCTGCCCCCATAAACGGTAGCGGGGCTTGAGTGTAAATCTTGCTCATAAATGCTTGTTTGTTTGGTTGTTTAAGAAAAAAGTTGTAATTTTGTGTGCTCTCTGATATTCCACCTTACATTATAAAGGTAGCAACATACAATATCAATCGCTATGTGGTGATGGTAGATTGGATATAACAAAGCGAAAGCCCCGCTCTGTGGAACGAACATATCGTTCTCGGTAGCGGGGCTTTCGCTGGTAAGTGTGCATTCCAAAAGGTCAGAGAGTTGGTCTGCACAGCCGAGGGCGTTTTTCGTACCCTGCGGCAAGCAAAGGGGGATATTTCAAAAGTTTCTACATATTGTTGGTGCTTAAATGGTTTAACTGTTCTCTTTCACCTCTTCAAAGGTCAACACCCGTGTCTCATAGGGGTTTTCGGCATCGGGGTATTTGTCCTCGTAGAGGCAATAAATATGACCATAATATGATTGGTTTACCTGATTCACAATATCAAACTGCACAATATACTCCGTTTGATTGGTGGTGCTGTCAGTCGTCTCTGATACTATCGCAGCACCATTCGTTACCTGCAACTCTCCATTATCACAAATCACTCGCTGCCTGTTGTCATAAGCACTATATCTTGACGAAACAACGGTTATGTAAAAAGACGCATTCGGACTGACCACTATCCGGCACTTTATCAGCGGGGTTGTAACGTAGTTCTTGTGAACGGATTTGCTCGGCTTCCAATCAATGTGGTTTGTAGGCGTTTCTACACCAAAAGTAAAACGTCCGTTCTGCCACAGACTGTTATTCCCGCTGTCATACAGCAGCACTTTGTGCGTAGCATAGTTGTCCCGCGTCTCTTGCAGTCCGAATGTCGGTGTATGTATCTTGCACAACTGCGGGTATTCATACAAATTCTCGTCTTTTACTATTTGGGCTATCTTCTCATAATAAGCCGCCTTGTCGGAAATGACCGTTCCGTCCTCGAAATGCACCTCTACCTGTGCGGCTTTGATAGACCAACTGTTGATGCCGTTATTCAACCAATCTTTTGAGTACTTCTGTTTCTTGTTGATAGAGGCGTTTACTTTGACGACACCGTCCGTTTCCAATGCCAAATCGCACGTGTCGGTATCAAAAGTAAAGCCGGTAAGGTCATAGTTTCCTACCGATTTCCATAATTGGTATTGTTTAATCGCACGCGTAAAGCCGTCTATGCCGCCGATTTTCTCTGTGAAAGTCTTGTTATTATAACACAAAAGCGTACTTATCTTTGGACACTTGCTCACATCCAGCGCGGTCAGTTGGTTGTTGTAGCAGGACAGCGTGGTCAGTGCCGTACACTTGGTTACATCCAGCGCGGTCAGTTGGTTGTTGTAGCAGGACAGCGTGGTCAGTGCCGTACACTTGGTTACATCCAGCGCGGTCAGTTGGTTGTTGTAGCAGGACAGCGTGGTCAGTGCCGTACACTTGGTTACATCCAGCGCGGTCAG
>SAMEA104315439__coassemble_285_pt1 | contig 22884 bp, 27 predicted proteins | sample SAMEA104315439__metabat2_low_PE_016 | metagenome-assembled genome bin SAMEA104315439 (sample SAMEA104315439) | gut metagenome | biome: Monkey gut; feature: monkey-associated habitat; material: faeces | place: China | collected 2013 | reverse complement strand
ATGGCGTAGGTTAAATCTTGTCCGACTAACCGCTCAACGATGATAGACGGTTGTGCGTCGTCCGATGCCTGTGCCATGACCTGTGCCGATAGGCATACAGCCATGATAATAAAAAGGATTTTCTTCATAATAAATATAGTTTTAATATCAGTTTACAAAGGTATCTCTTTTCTTTCAATTATGCAAATTCCTAACGAAAAAGTCGTATTTTATTGTTATTATTGTTGTTTCCATAGAATCTTACCCAAAAATCACACCCCAAAATCTTACCCAAAAATCACTCTTTCAATTGTCTTATATATTATTGAGTCCCTCCTTTGGAGGGGTTGGGGAGGTCTCTTCCTTTTCTAGTTTTGGAAGGTCTTCTCTCTTTTGGATGTGAAGTAAATCTTTAGTCAGTCGGGTAGGTTTCCATACGCGGACATGTTGTCCGCGTAAAGGTTTTGTTTGGTTTTGTAGGTTTTGTTTTTATTATCATAAAGCAGGTTTTTGTTTTTACCTTTTTTATTCCAAATGTTCCACACCATCCCATCATCTACTCCTTGTTATTGAGCCCCTCCTTTGGAGGGGTTGGGGAGGTCCTCCTTTTTTGGTTTTTGGAGGTCTAATGCAGTATCTTGTAAATCAACTCTTTCCATAAATCCTCATCCTTGGCGGAAGGATTGTTGATGCCCTTCATTCGGGCATCGGTGTCACGGAAATACCCGATGATGGCGAAGGTCTTGCCAGCCGAATACCTGCGTGCGGCTGCCGCGAAATCCTTGACAAAGAATGGAGAAACACCCAGCGCAGCCGCCACGGCACGCTCGCTCTTGTCGGGCAGGTAGTGGTAAATCATCAGGTTGGCGAAAAAGCCGTACAGGATACCCAACTCCTTGACCATCGGGTGGTCTTTGGACGTGGCAAAATACTGTGTGATACGGTTTGCCTTGACCACGTCGCCTTTGATGAGCGCGTCTTGTAATTCAAAGATATTGAAGTCCTTGGATATTCCTATATTGCGTTCCACGAGGGCAGCGTCTATCACCTTCACCCCTTCTGGACGCCCGTCAATCAGTTTCTGAAGTGCACCCACAATCTGCGTGAGGTCGGTGCCTATGCTGTCCGCAAGAATCTTGGTCACGCGCTCATCTATCTGCACGCCGTCGCCGTGGTCACGCAGTTCCTCGTTCTTTTGTGCCACGTAATCACGTATCCACTTCTCCACTTGGTAGTCGCGCAGACGGTCCGACTGCATCATCACCCCGCCGTGCTTTTCCCAGTTCTTAAAAAGTGCCAGACGCTTGTCGGGCGTGCCGTATTTGTAGCAGAATACGAGGATGGTCGAGGGTTGCGGGTGTTCCATGTAGAACCCAAGCGCCTCCCATTTCTTTATCTGCTGCGCCTCTTTCACGATGATGACCTTTAGCCCTCCCATCATGGCAAAACCGCGTGCCGCACTCACCACGGGCGCCACATCAGCACCTGCCAAGTCCTTGCCGTAGAGAATGGTCTGGTCAAACTCACGTGCCGTCTCATCCAATACGTGTGTCTCGATATAGTCCGACACCTTATTTATATAGTACGGCTCCTCGCCGCACAGCATATAAGCCGGCGCGTACTGCCCCTTGCGGAGCGCAAGCATGACTTCTTCGTACTTTGCCATTACTTCCAAAAGGCTATTTGGTTAGGGTCTCGGCTGTCGCGGTCGAGGTGTTCGCGGATGCGCCCCTTGCCGTAGCGGAACATCATGAAGCAGAATACATAGAACGACAGCAGCAGTATCGTGCTGAATATGGTGTGCATATTCACCATAAACAGAATGGAGTCGTACACCCCGTGAAACAGCACTGGCACCCAGAAGATACGGCTCTTCTTGCGCCACGACATGTCGCCGAAGTAAATCATGGAGTACATATATCCCATTGCCACGGCGAACATAAAGTGTCCTGGCACGGCAAACATTGCCCTCCCGACGGCCACCGATTGCCACTCGTTGATGTTGCTCAGCAGATACAGGATATTCTCCGTCCCCGCAAACCCCATGCCCACGCACACGGCATATACGATACCGTCAAACCGCTCATCGAAATAGCGGTTGTTGCGTAGCAACAGCCACAACATCAGCAACTTAGCCGATTCTTCCGGCATAGCCGCACCCACAAAAGCGTTCCAGGCTGCCTGCACGAAAGTGACGGGTTGCTCGAAGGTCCAACCGAAAATTTGCAACCCGCTCTCCAGCACGTATGCAATTCCCGCCGACACCACGCCAAAGGCTACGCCTTTGAGTACCTGCGAGATAGGTTCTCTCTGATAGCGGTCGCGCAACCAGATATAGACTACTAACAGGAACGCCGGCAATATGGCTGCAAAGATAATGGTGTATATATACATATATTTCGTAATCTATTTATAGCCAATCTGTTATATAGTGGTACAATGGCGATGGTTGTGGAGGAAATACGTCCCGCGTCGTCCATATATATATTTGTTGCCATCAACTCAGACTTTCCGCAAACGCCTCGGCATCACTCAGTTGGTCAATCTTTCCTACATCCATCATGCGATAATTATCTGGCACATAGGCTTTTAGCACTTCGCATTCCGTCAAGGTCAGATACAGGTCTATCAGCGAAAACTTATCCCCCTTTTGCCTGACTACCTCGTCCATCACATCAAACACCCGAGGACTGAGCACCTGCATACCCGAGAATGCCAAACGCCTCATAATCAATGCTTTCTCTCTGTCTAATCCTGCGGGGCGCACCTCTCCTGTCTTGAGGTTGGTCCACCCGTGCAGTCGTCCCGCCTCATCGAATAGCAGGTACCGTTGTGTCTCCCGCTCGCTCACCACCAGCAGCCCCAACTCGTCCTCTCGGTACGCGCTAATCAGCCTGTGCAAATCGATGTTCGACAATATATCCACATTGCAAACCAAGATAGGTTCAGCCACTCTTTCCCCGCCGTTGCCGGCACCCCCTTCTTCCAATAAAGGGCGTGCTTTTCGCAAACCGCCACCTGTCTCCAGCAGGGCATTGCGCTCATCACTGACCTGTATGCGGCAACCGAAATTGTCATTATCTTGCAGATAGTCAATGATTTGGTCGGGAAAATGGTGTACATTCACCACGATGTCGGTAATGCCCGCGGTCTTCAGGCGTTCTATCTGCCACTGCAGCAGCGTCTTACCCGCCAATGGCACCAAGGCTTTGGGCATACTGTCCGTTAGCGGCTTGAGCCGTGTGCCCAAGCCCGCTGCAAAAATCATGGCTTTCATAGAGTAGGATATTGTGAATTAAGCCTCCTCTGCTTCCACCTCTTCTATGGTCTGCTCGTCGTCCTCGTCCACAATCTTCTCGGTCTTCAGGTCCTCATAGAAATGCGCATAAGAGGCTTGCATATACGGTGCCAGCCACAGCAGTCCGATGCCCAACGTCAGAATACACAGCAATGCCCAACCCATAAAACTCAAGTCCAATACAAACCTGTCCCACTTGTGTCCTTTCATCATCTCGCGGCTGATTTTCAGAGCCTCTTTGGTCGTCAGGTTGGGGTAGTCGTGCAGCAGAAATGGAACCATGCTGTAAGCATAACTCAATACGAACAATCCTATACCCAATGTCACCACACCCAACAGCGCGCACAGCAGGGAAACCAGCACGCCTGCAGGCAGATAAGACAGGTAGCGTGACTTGAAATTACTCCACGTGTTCGACCATATGCGCCGCTCGTCACCTCGTATCATCCGCAGAAATGCACCTTGCAGAGCATAGGAGAGGGGCGACACTACAAGAAAAACCAGCACATAACTAAACCCGCTCAAGGATTTGGACCACCATGTGGAAGTGGCTGTGTAGAGAGAATTCAGACCGGGAAATGTCAGCAATGTGTCCGGAATACTCGGGGTATTGCACAGCGCACCGACTATGGATACAAGCAGCACTGCCACAACGGAATCGCCCCAACGGCCTTGCAGGCTTTGACGTGCCTGCGCACGGTAAGTGGAAATTGTTTGCATAGTAATAAATTTATCGTTCGTATTTCAATCTTGCTGCAAAGTTACGCAAATATATCCGATTACGCAAATCCTCGATTGTAAAAAGGTATAAATACACTCCATGAGCGAGAGGATAGTAGGAGGATAGCGAGAGGATAGCACAACCATACGGCAGACATCTAAGGATAATTATTAATGTAGTATAATATAATGTTGCGTAAGGTACTGAAAGTGGTAAAAGGTTGCGTGGGTCGGAAAAAATGAGTAACTTTGCGCCGTTCAAGAAATAGTGATATGAAGAAAATGAGGTTACGGATATTGGCACGGATGAATGTGCTGTTGGGTGCGGTATTGGCGTTGTTCGGGTGCGGAAGCAAACGGGCAGCGGCAGTGGAGAATCAGGTTGTCTGCTTGTATGGGGTGCCGACCGCTACCTACAAGGTATCGGGTACGGTGACCAACGAGAAACATAAGCCGTTGAAAGATGTACAGGTCGTGGTGAAGGGCTACAAGAATTACCCTATTACCGACACCCTTCGCACAGACAGCAAGGGACGGTACGTAGCAGATTACACGGGGTATCCTGCTGACAGCCTGAACATTGTGGTAACAGACCCAAGCGGCGAGTACAAGGCAGACTCCGTGAAAGTGGAAGTGCCGTGGCAAGAGGGCGCATCGGTCTTCGACCAAGGCGAACAGACATTCAAACAGGATGTGCAACTGAAAAGGAAGTAATTCAAGAAGTTTATACAACAGACAGAAGAGATGATACAGTCGATGACCGGTTATGGCAAAGCCGAAAGCCAGACATTATCTTCGGATAGCGACAAGAAATTGGTAGTGGAAATACGTAGTCTCAACTCCAAGTCGATGGACCTAAGTGTACGTATCGCTCCGCAGTTAAAAGACAAAGAGTTGGAGATTCGCAGCCTTATCGGACAGCGTTTGGAACGCGGTAAGGTGGATTTGAATATCTATTACCAAGCCTCGACAGACAGCAGTACAGCGCGCGAGGACAGCACGTTTACGCCTATCAACCACGAAGCGTTTGCCTACTACTACCGCGAACTGACGGCGTTGCATCAGGAACTCGGCATTGCGGACAACGCAGGTTTGACCGATACCATCATGCGCATACCCGATGTGATGAAACCGTCGGAAGGCAGCACGATTAGCGATGATGACTGGCATATCGTGCTGGACACCATCAGTCAGGCGATTGAGGCGTTTACGGCATTCCGCGTGCAAGAGGGTGCCGCGCTGCAACGGATGTTTACGGAGAAGTTAGACGGCATTCAGGCATTATTAGCAGAAGTGGAGCCTTTCGAGAAAGGGCGCGTTGAGAAAATACGGCAGCACCTTGAGGCAAACCTTGACAAACTGAGTGCGCAGACCAAGCAAGCCATTGACCAAAACAGGTTGGAACAAGAGATGATATATTACCTTGAGAAGTTGGACGTTACGGAAGAGAAAGTGCGTCTGACCAACCACCTCCGCTATTTCCGTGAGACAATGGATAGCGAAGGTGCGGGAGTGGGTAAGAAACTCGGGTTCATCGCACAAGAGATGGGTCGCGAAATCAATACCCTCGGCAGCAAAAGCAACCAGAGTGAGATGCAGATTATCGTGGTGAAGATGAAGGATATCCTCGAACAAATCAAGGAACAGGTTTTGAACGTTTTGTAAACATAGGTTCCGTTAATTGCTGTTAATTAACCATTAATACAAAGACGAATAAAGGACTCCATTAAAAGCCATATAAAGAGCCATTAAAAAACAGAGATAAACATATAACTACCATGTAATTAACCATTAATTTTTCTCTGTATAGTTCACTATACAGAGTATGATAATGGATTGTGGTATGTGTATCGTACATCGTAAATTTGTAAATCGTAAATAATATGATACTTATATTTGGGGCGCCGTCGGGGAGCGGGAAAAGTACGCTGGTGAATTATCTGCTAAAGAAAAGAGATGATTTGGAATTCTCCATCAGCGCGACGACACGTGCACCACGCGGGCAGGAAGTGAACGGAAAAGAGTACTATTTCATTAGTAACCAAGAGTTTGAACAACTGATTAAGGACGACAAACTCGTGGAATGGCAACAGGTGTACAGCGGCACCTACTACGGCACGTTGCGGTCGGAGATTGAGCGCATAGAGGGGAAACATCACCATGTGGTGTTTGACGTGGACGTGAAAGGCGGAGCAAACCTCAAGCGGCTGTTCGGAGACAAAGCATTGTCTATCTTCGTGGCACCGCCCAGCGTGGAGGAGTTGCGGCGCAGACTCGTGGGCAGGGCAACGGACAGTCCGGAGAAAATAGAAGAACGCCTTGCCAAAGCCGAGGAGGAACTGACCTACAAGTCTCAGTTTGATGTGGTGATAGTGAACGACAACCTGCAGGAAGCAGAGAAGAAGTTGGACGAGGTGGTGGCTAAGTTCTTGAAGGATTGATGCTGGTGCTGTGGTAAAGACAAGAAAAAGCGAAAACAAACGGGGCTACCTCATCGGATTGAGTAGCCCCGTTTCTGTATGGTGAGTGTCACAAAGCCTTACTTCACCTCCACGCCGGTGAGGGTGTACGTCTTGCCGGCGCGCTGTATCAGTACTTGCCCGTTGCGGACAATCTTGCGCACAGCGGTGGCGGAGGCAGCGTCATCGTCCGTGGAGGGCGAGAGGATGCCGGTGCCCTGGTCGGTGAACTCTGCCGTGAGCGTCATGTCTGCCATTACGGTCACGAGGCGCGGGTTGTCCGTATTGCCGTCCGACCAGCGTGCAAAGAAATGCTCCCCGTCAGCGGGCGTTGCCGTGATGCGCACCTGCAGCCCTGCGTGGCAACGCATCAGGTTGGGCTTTCCGCACTCTCCCGCATTGACCGTCAGGGTGCAATACGATGACTTGGGACGCGCCGAGTTAGCGCATACCGGACGAACAGACATACCCTGCATACGGGCATCATTGGCAACAGCATATAATCCGTCCTCAGAAACCTCCGTATAGAGATGCCATGCGGCTGACGGCGTTTCCGTGCAAAGTTCGGATGACCAATAGTAGTTGTTTTCATTGACATACAGAGGCTGTGTGCCGAAGAAACAGCCTGCAGTGGGCAGGAAGACAGACTCGCCCGTATCCTCGCTCTCCACCTTGTAGCCGGCTACGCCATCCTGCGTGGCGGCTGTCCAAGTGCAGTTCGTCTTCAGTTCGTCCCACTCCGCCTTGGTCGGCATACGCTGCCCCAGTTGGTGTATGCGGCATCGTCCGCGGGTTCGAGTACGGTCTTGCTGTCGGTGAAGCCCTCGTTGCCAAGGGTGGCATTGCTGCAGTATTTGGTGAGTTTGTCCTTGCCGTTGGCGTGGCGGTAGGTGTCCCAACTGTATTCCTCCTTGGTCAGCACCTCGCCCCATGCGTAGTAGTTGCCATTGTCTGTCACTTTCGCGGCACCTACGTTGCATGACGCCCACGATACGCTCAACCCGAGGTCCACCGTCTGTACCTCGTCGGGCATGGGGGTGATACCCAGCGACTTGCCATTCTGCGTGCAGTCCTCGTCCACGCTCATCTCCCACACGTCGGCAGAGGGCGTGATGTCTTGCACAAGGCGTACGCAATAGCCCACAATGCGGGCGTCACCGCTGACCAGCCCCGTCTTGCCGTCTGCCACACAGAATGCAGCGGCTTTCTCGGGGTCAGACGATGTGGATGACCAGTAGTAAGACTTCCAGTTCATGCTGCTGCCTGTTACCGGGTTGATAAGCCGTGTGCCGGTGCGATAGCCATATACGGGCAGGAACACCGCCCCTGCGTCTTCCATCTGGTGCCATTGGTCGAGGTCATAGACATTCTTCGTCCAGTCGCCCTCGGTGATGGCTTGGTCGGGGTTCCACGTCAGCCCTTCGGGCACGGTGAAGACATCGGGAAGCAGCACGACACCTATGCGGCTATGCACTGTGGCATGTATGTTCTTGCTAAATGCTGTTTGGTAAAGTTATATCCAAAGTATCACACTTACGAAATCACTAGAATATGCAAAATTATTTTTGCATATGTGACTTTTATTGTAACTTTGCACCTGTTATGAAAAAGAAGAGTGCAATTGTAGAGAAGTATTCTCCTCTTTTAATCTCCTTTGTATTGACCTTGTTTGTATGGATTATAAGAGGAACTTGTATTGCATTGACAAACTTTGGCAAGTCGGTTCTTGAAATGTGCAATGCCTTGGTTTTGAAAGACAGTTTGAGTGTACTTGTGACTTTGGAAGGCATAGTGTTTGCAAGTTTACTGACTTTTTTAGGATTGTTTATGCAAATGAACAATGACACAATGCGCTTTATCAAAGCGGATAAGAATACTTATAATAGACTTTTGTACTTTATTAAATATCCCATATTTGCCACAGGTTTTTCAACGGTATTTTCGTTTATCCTATATATAACAAACTCCCACATAAGCAGTTGGGTATTGCTTATATGGGGTTTCTTGTTAGTATATAGTTTTTCCTCTACTATACGTCTAATTTCTATCTATTTTGATTTGGTCATTGAGCATACTAAACAACATTGAGTTGGCTTAACATACGCAACAAGCAGTTATAACATTCTATTATTCCGCCTTTGCGCTCTGCAACTTGGAGAGTTGCTTTTTCATTTTTAGTCAAATCAAATGTTGCTTTGAAGCGATCAATCAGTAAGTCAATAGTAGTTTCTTCTGTATTTCCTTCATCATTAAAGAAATACCCCTTTGTCTTACACTTGATTTTGGCATTTTCCTCGTTGTTACGTTGGAAAACCTCCTGCAATAATTGTTTTATACTTGCAAGACTCAAGGTTTTTCCATATGTAGCCTTAAGTTTCAGTTCTACTGATTTTGTTGCATTCTCTTCTTGGGCAATTTTAGATATTGTACTTAAGGCAGTCTCCGCTCTCTCTACTAATTTCAACGGGTCTGCGATAGTGATATCCAGTGTGCTAATAAGATATAGTTTTGACACCCGTTCCATGAAATCTGTCGTTGTTACAGGCAAAAACTCCGCAGTTATATTTGTATCGTGTATTTTGTCGTATTGTCCGAAGTATTTGCCAAAACGATCAATATTCATACCTTGTGCATTAGCCTCCCATAAAAACAAATGTCTCACCCTATCATACAAAAACACGTTTGGATATGCCAATCCCTTGCCGTCTTCAATAGGTATGGCAGAATAGTCTTCATCATCTCCGGGAGTATGTTGAGGCGGTAAGTCTGCTTTTTGAGTGCTTACAAATATACCAGTCAAGAAGTCATTACTATTTTCTATGTGAGATATTTCTACCTCTTTTGTCCCTAACTTGACAGGTGCAGGAGGATTAAGCAAAACGCTTTCAAATAAATCAAATTCCTCAGTTTTTATTTGCGCTGCATAGACTGTACGTTTCATATAATACGATATTATTAAGATTAAATATATAAAGTGGCAGTGTTGTTGAGAAAATCCACAAATTCATTGATTGGGTATGGGCGGATTGTTCGATTGGCTTGAAACTTGACAAAGTCAATTTGTCGTTGGCTGTCAGCATAGATAGACGGTGCAACAAAAATAGCCTGTGTCTCCAACCCGCATTGTTTAGCAAACTCACCAAGATGTCGCTCTATGGACCATATCTCCATCATAGTTTGGCTGCGCTATGCATCCTTGTTATTCTTGTGAAAGCAAGCCACGCAGGGTGTCTGCATTAGGCAGAGCATTACGTAATTTTTCCGGCATATCAGCAGACGTGCTGTAGGTTGCTACGCCCATAGGGTTGTCATACTTCTGAATTACATATTCTACGTAAGCCTTATCGGTATCTTGGCACAGAATAATGCCAATAGAGGGGTTCTCATGCGGCTTGCGCACCTCATCGTCCAATAATTGTAGATAGGTTTGTAATTGTCCTAAGTATATCGGCTTGAATTCGCCCAACTTGAGTTCAACAGCCACTAAACACGCTAACTCACGATTGTAGAACAACAAGTCCACATAGTGGTGTTTGCCAAATTTCTCCAAATGGTATTGGTTCCCCACAAAGGTAAAGTCATTGCCAAAAGTCATAATGAAATTTTTGACATTATGCACTATGGTTTGTTCCACCACCCGTTCATCAATATCAACCATATCCCTTGCTCCGAGTTCCTCTACATTGATGTAATCAAGGAGATATTCATCCTTGAACATTTCAATAGCCTTCAATGCCTGCACCCGTTTTGGCAATGTCTGAAGAAAATTGTTTGGCATCGCCGATTGGTGATGATACAAATCCTGTTTCAATACTTCGCGTAATTTGTATTTATCCCATTTGTACGCGGCTGTTTGATGTATGTAAAATAAGCGTTCATCTAATGTTGTTGTCTTCTTGAGGATTTCAATATGGTGTGTGAAACTAATAGACAGAAAATTATGCGCTGTATGAATATCAAAGATAGTGGGAATGAATTGCAAAGTTGTAATTGTTAACTTCTGCTCTAATTCGGTAGCCATTGGCTGCCGAATTATATCTTTCTCATTATCTGCAACTTGTAATTCGGTAGCCATTGGCTGCCGAATTATGTCTGCGCACCATTCCTCATAGAATTGGCGCATATTTTTCAAACTGGATTCGCTATACCCGCGCAGTCCCGGCAACTCTTTTTGCAGTTGCTCGCTAATGGTCTTAATGGCGTTACTTCCCCATTGCTGCTGCCGTGTATTGCGCGAAATGAATTCTCCTATCGAATAATAAAGCGACAAGACATTGGTGTTGAGGTCTTGAACTGCCCGCTGTTGGCTCTCCAAAATAGCCGTCTGGATAAGTTGCACAGCATCCGATAAAGATAATGTATTGATATTGGCACTCATATTGCGATGTTATTGTATGATAGTATTTTTTATTTTGTCTGTATTGAGCAGACAAATCATAACATCCCCGCCTGCGCTTTCACATTCAAATGCATCATATCCGTGCCGCCGTATAACAGCACATTCTTCGTCAGTCGGATCTATCGGGTCAAATTCATATCCTAACAGACTATCAATTTCACAGGGATAGGCGATGAGTAGAGGATTAGAGAGTGTAATTTCAGCAAGAACATACTTTTCTTGCAAATATAGTCGTGCATAATCAACATCTTCCGTAAGCCATATCCTTTGCAGAGACGGAGACCCTAAACGGGGATAAGCGGGATTATATGCTCGATACAATGTGTATGTATTACCGTCCTGCATATTTTTTCCCGTTATCTGTTAAGGCGTAATATCCGGTTTCTACCCGTTCAAACAGCCGCATGGACTTTGGATCGTTGCTATTTAATTCATTATGGTTTAGTTCACCTCGTATGGTATTGTGAAATGTATCCAATTTGAATTTTCCTACAAATATGGGTTCCTTTATGCGTTCATCCAAGTAGCCGTATATATCCGATAGTTTTACCACAGATATTCCGTTTTGTTCCTTCTTCCTAAGAAACTCAATGATCAAAGATTTAAGCGAAGGTATAGTCCCCGGTAGTGCGGTTTCTTTGAGAGAAAGTTCTTTGATTACCTTCTGCACTCCGATGTCTTTCTTGGCTTCATTTCCTTTTTTCTCTAAAGTTGCGAAAACATCCGAGTATTTATACAGATACTCTTCATCGGGGGTAAAAAGTGTATCGGTATATTTAACGGAATTATAAATGGCTTTGAGTTGCTCGTAATAGATAGGCTTTTGCTCGTTGAATATCGTATTCACCTCAAAATTACTCATCAGCCCGCCTTTGGTGAGGTTTGTACTGCCTATGATAGATACCATTTCTTTTGGATTACGAAACAGGTATATCTTTGGATGAAAGACAATATCATTTTTATTCTCCCCTTTGTCGCCATAACAATAGAAATGCACCCCTTTATATTGTTTACCCAAATCAATAAAATATTTCATTGCCTTGGGGTCTGTTGTCTTGAAATCCAACCCGACAATCAACTCGAATTGACCGCCCTTATCCAATGACATCAATAGAGAATTTTCTATTGTTTTAATACCCGATTGTTTGAGAAAAGCCACGGCAATCTGCGTATCAAGCGAATTCTGTAACTCTTGATTGATGATTTTTCCTATCGGATAATTGGTATTAGCGACTATTTGGACGGATTGCATAATTGTGGTTTATTAAGGCAATGATAGTTGTGTATTTATGGTTTGTAGCAGGTTGAAATAAGTTCTTTTATGCCGTAATCTTCGAAATGCTGTACGAAAAATTTTGTAAAATTGCTTACTGCGGAGTCATCGCAATTGCAATACACGGTCTTGCCTTTGAAATACGATTTGTAGTATTTCAATTCGGCTTCAATATCAGAGAGACAAGTATAGAACTCGTCTTTCTTGTTGGCTTGGGCTGTATTTAGCAATGCGGTTCCGCACATGATTGCCGTGGTGTTTGCGTAGTTTTAGTATCTGCGTGCAAAGATACTGCTTTTTAGTGAATTACACAAATGAAAATGTGTATCTGATTATCTGCGCAGGAGGATATTGGCTGATAGCGAAGGTACCTGCAAAATATACGATTGTTAAGACAGACATCGTATAGACAGTGCATCTGTAAGGTAAAATTCGTTACCACCTCGTTAGGAAAGCGTTACCACCTCGTTACCATCCCGCCACCGCAAAAAAGTGTCAGATTTTAAGATGACCCCATAGAGCACTTGCCTTACGCTTCATAGCCTACTGAGAAACAACAAGTATGCAGCCCCTCGGAGACAGGGACACCTGATACAGACATCGCATAAGCCCTGTACATTCCCTTCGTACAGTGTGCTTGTCCCTCGCATATTCCTCACATACACCTTGCATACTCCTCGCACATCCCTTGCTTAAGCCTTGCTTCAAGGTATTACGAAAGTATTCATATCTATCGGTTATGTATCGCTTATGTATCGGTTATCCTATACGCAGGTATCGAGGCGGATATAGAGAACAGGGGATAGAGAATAGATTATAGACTATTTAACAGAGAATGCGGCAAGGCGTCCTCGTCGGGCACCAGCATACATCCCCACACGCCCTCCACTTGGACGATGGTCCATGGGGTGTGCCGGAAGAGGTAGAGCCATTCGTCTTGGGTCAGCGTGCGCCACTGGTCGGGCTGGTTGCCGCTGTTGATGATGGCGTTGCCGCCCCAGTCCACAAAGGTGGTGTCCTTGTAGAGGCTTGCATCGTAGAGCGATATGCCGAAGGCGGCACGCTTGTATCGGGTGCTCCAGCCGAAGAGGTCGAGTGCCTTGCCGAAGACCGTGTCGCCCGCCGCCGTCACCCGCAGGTTGGCGTTGCCGCGGATATTGTACTGCGCGGGGGCGAATATCCATTGCTCCGTCTCGGTGAGGTACTGCAGGTTGCCGCCCGAGAACCGCACCTGCTTGTCGTCGCTGACATGGAACTTGGCAGGCAACGCCTCGCGCTCCACTACCTCGACACCCTCCACATAGTCCTGCACCAGACGGACCGCACATGCATTGCTGCGGTAGAAGCCCTGTTCACGTACTTGCACAAGGCCTTTCTTCATATATATGGCGTCCACGTTGGATATCTGGTTCGGGTGCACCGAGGCGGACCAATAGAAATATGAATCCGAACTGTTGCTTTTCGACCACGGCTGGTAGCATTTCGCACCGCTGTTCCAGCCGCTGGTAGCCCATGGGAAAGTGCCGAACCACTCGGTGCAGGCGGGTCCGACATCGGCAGAGTTGCCCGCGAACCCGTATTGCTTTTCGGCGAAGCGCCATGTGTCGGTCTGTTCGGTGCCGTCGGCACAACGGTGCTTGCCCGTGGTTCGGAACTGCAGGTTGCCCTGCGAGAAATAGACACGCTTGGTGTCCGACACGCGGAATACGCCGCCCGCCGCACCGGCGGCGAGACCGGTGAATACGCAGACGCCGGCGATGGTCATCGCCTTCCGCGTCAATGTGAGTAAGAAATTCTTCATGCTTGTATTGTTTGGTTGTTATTGGTCCGTTGCTGCGGCAGTGACTGCCTGCTGTGTGATTGTTTAGATATTTTATACTATCGGGGTGCAGCCTATGGGGAAAACCTTTGCTACGGGTTGCGCATGGGTTGCTTATCCATTGCTTATCCCTTGCTGAAAAGTTGCCGGTGTGTGTTGTTAGTATTACTTAATACTTGCCGTTTGCCCCGACCGTTTCCGCCATCCATACAACGCCCATAGCACCCGCCGAGCACGATGTGCCCGACAGACGCTATGGGGAGAATGTCTTTGCCTGCGCTGCTATTCGCAGTTGTCAGATGACAAATGGGGGGGGGGTAAATTGATTGATAAACAAGTAGTTATGCGATGCGCCGCATAGACTGCGGGCTTTCGCATACCCATGGCACGCCGTGCGCCTGCCTTGCAGCGGGGTGCAAGGAGGGCTGTGAGGTGTGAATATGTAGGTGCGCTTACCATAGGGTGGTATCGTTTTCGGGGGCAAAGAGAGTACTTAGTTTTGATATACACAAACGTTTCCGCGCAAATCATAAAAAGCGGCATATATTTCCGAAGATTTGACATGTTTCTTTAACGGTTGCCCGCCTCGACGGAGTGTGCGGGGATTTGCATATCTCGCCGAAATGCTATATCTTTGCAGCCGTAAAACGTACACAAGCATACAAGCGATGGCAAGGATAGGTATATACGGCGGTTCGTTCAACCCCGTGCACTGGGGGCATGTGGGGTTGGCGGAGTGGGTGGTGGCACACACCGACCTCGACGAGGTGTGGCTGATGGTGTCGCCCAACAATCCGCTGAAAGACCCGCATATACTGGCTGACGAGCGGGTGCGATTAGAGCAGGTGAGGGCTGCCATAGCGGGCAAAAAGGGTTTGGTGGCGTCGGACTTCGAGTTTCACCTGCCGCGCCCGACCTATACGGCAGAGACGCTGCAGGCACTCGGGAAGGCATACCCCGAGCACGAGTTCACGCTGATAATAGGTGAGGATAACCTGGCTATCTTCGACAAATGGCGGGAATACGGGTATATACTGGCGAATTACCGGATATTCGTGTATCCGCGGCATGGTTGTCAAAGTGCGGGGAAGGCATACGGGGGCGATGTGCATGTGCTACGCGATGCACCGTTTTTCGATATTTCTTCCACAGAAATACGAAATAATTTGCAAGTACGGAAATAATTATGTACCTTTGCAAGCGGTAAACGAGATTATTAACCCCTAAATATAAATAGTATGATACGCACAACATTCAACAAACTGAGAGAAGTAAAAGACAGTCTTCCAAGCGGTAGTTCGGCTGTTATTGCCGAAGAGTTGGGCATTGCAGCCGATGATGTACGCGCTTTCTGGCGCGGTGACGCTACCAATGGTTATCATATAGAGCCGGGTCCTGACGGGGGCGTGGTGATGTTGGACGATACTCGCATCCTGGAGGTTGCTCTGCGCATCGCGTGGGCAAGCAAGAATGCGCTGTAGCAAGGCGGTTTGCGCTAAAGGGTTGCACTGAAGAATGCACCATATAAATAGATGAAGAAAAAAGTATTCGTATTCGCACTTGCGCTGATAGGCGCAGGTGCGTTTCCTTGTGGTGCCGCCAACAACGGCGGAGGCAAGGAACTCGGGCTCTCGTTTGAGGTAGGAGCCGATGTAGTGAGTAGTTATATCTGGCGCGGTCAGAACCTGGGCGGGTTGTCGATACAGCCGTCGGTGACACTGGGCTGGCAGGGGCTGTACCTGTCGGGCTGGTGGAACATAGGCGCAGACAACTGGACGTTTCAGGAGTTGAACCCCGAGATGGATTTGACCCTCGGTTTCAACCGATGGGGCGTGCAGGTGGACTTGACACACTACTACTATTTCTATGGTGAGAAGTTCCTGCTCGGGAACTGCGACATGACACTGGACGACAATGCGTCGCGCAGCACGATGGAGTTGCACGCCGGTTTCCATCTGGGCGACCTGGTGGAGAACATACCGTTCTCGTTTGACTGGTACACTACGGTGCTCGGCGGCGACGGATATGTGGATGAGACGGGGGCACTGAAGCGCGCGTACTCGACATATATAGAGGTGGGGTATGACTTCTACCTGCCATTCGGCAGCACGATAGGCGCACGCGTGGGACTGACACCGTGGGCGGGCGCATATACGGGTTACGAAGAAGTGTGGAAAGACAAGAACACCGTCGGACTGAACAACCTGAGTCTGCGGTTTGAGCATGAGTTTGAGTTGCCGCATATCTCGCTGTCGGTGTTCGCGGAAGGTATGCTGAACTGCTACGGCATCGACAAGACAAATGCGATATGCAAGATAGGAGACCGCTCGGAACAACGGCTGAACGGGTGTATCGGGGGAAGTATATACTTCGGGCAAGACTGGTAAGTTCTCCGTTAATTGCCGTTAATTTACCGTTAATGGATTTGCCCTACGGGCAATAACGACGCGAGCCGCGTCGTCTCCCGTGCAGAGCATCGTCTATGGTAAAGGGTGATTTGAGATAAAAGGTATTCTATGCATAGGAAGAAAAAGTGGATAGCGTTGGGATTGGTGCTGTTCGGATTGGCAGTGCTGCTGTTGTGGGACGAGGAACCGCGGGTGCGGTACTACCATAACCAAGGGCAGGTGTTCGGGACGTACTACAATATCCGCTATTCGGGTACGGAAGATATGGAACAGGCTATCCTGCAACGGCTTGGCGAGTTTGACGCATCGCTCAGTATGTTCAATGCCAACTCTACGATAGCACGTATCAACCGTAACGAGTGCGACTCGACAGATGCCCTGTTTGAGGGTATGTACGAAGAGGCACGGGCTGTGAGTGAACTGAGCAAGGGTGCGTTTGACATCACGGTAGCACCGCTGGTGAACCTGTGGGGGTTCGGGCTCAGGCAGGGGCAGTATGACCACGTGTCGCAAGAAGCGATAGACAGCGTGATGGCTTTTGTCGGGTATCAGCGGATAATGCTGTACGGGCACCGGCTTCTGAAAGACGACAGCCGTACGACATTGGACGCAAGTGCCATCGCCAAAGGGTACGGATGCGATGTGATAGGTGCGCTGCTGACAGCGAAAGGGTGCGAGAATTTCCTGGTAGAGATAGGCGGTGAGGTGGTGCTGCGCGGAGTGAACGACAAGGGTGACCCGTGGCGTGTGGGCATATCGAAACCGCAAGAGGACGCGGAAGGTACGGGTACGGATTACCAAGATATTGTGGCTTCATCGCACCTGAATATGGCCACGTCGGGCAACTATCGGCAGTTCTATTACCGTGACGGCGAGCGGCGCAGCCATACCATTGACCCAAGAACGGGGTATCCTGTGCAACACAGTCTGCTGAGTGCCACGGTGACGGCGTCATCGTGTATGCGTGCAGACGCTTTGGCCACGGCATGTATGGTGCTGGGGGCTGATGAGGCACTGCAGATGATTGAGCAGACCTATGACGCGGCATGCTACCTGATTGTGGCAAGCGAGGACAGTACAGAGTATAAGGTGGTTAAATCACAGAATTGGGATAGGCTCAGCCCCTCCAAAGGCGAGGGGCTATAGTGGCTTTTGTTGAAGCGAAGATTGCTCATAGTGCTGTGTTGGTTTGTATGCCTGACAGGGTATGCAAGCCAACCTGTGGACTCATTGCAACTGCAAGTGAGCCAGTATGATACGTTCTACCTGGCGCGTATGCACGATATATACGTCTATCCCAAGATGGTGTTCAAGAACAAGCGTCAGGAACGGTTCTATTGGCGCACCGTGCGCGATGTGAAGAAGACGCTCCCTTATGCCAAACTGCTCACCCGCGAGATGGAGTATGCCGACCGGCAATTAGCCTTGCTGCCCGACAAGAAAGCCCAGCGCAAATGGTGGAAGCAGTACGAGAAACAACTATTCAAGCAGTATGAGAAGGACTTCCGCGGCATGACTGCCTCGCAGGGGCAGATGCTCATGAAACTAATGGACCGCGAAAGCGACCGCACCAGTTACGAGATAATTCAGATGTACCGCGGTACGTTCAGTGCGAACTTCTGGCAGTTCGTAGCCAAACTGTTCAAGAACGACCTCAAAGAGGGGTATGACGCTGCAGATAAAGACCGCATAGTGGAGCGTGTGATTAACCTTGTGGAAGCAGGACAACTCTGAGAATGTACGATTTACGAATTTACGATGTACGATTTATTTAGCCATTTAGTAGTATTTGGATATTTATTAAGTATCGTATCCTCTATTTTATGAAACACCTGATAATCTGTATATTATCCGTTGTTCCTGTGTTGTGTTTCGGGCAGTTCAGGGAAGACTTCTCTGATGCGGACGCTGTGCATAGTGTATGGTCGGGCGATTGGGAGCGTTTCGCTGTCAATCGCTATGGTCAGTTGCAGAGCCAATCCGCCGCTGCCGCAGAGAGTATGCTTTGGCGGGAAAGCACAGCCTCCATTGAAGCAGAGTGGAGCGGGTGGGTACGTATATCGGGTACGTGCAGTGCATATAATCTGATGCGCTGCTACCTTACCATAGACGGTGACAGTTTGAACGCTGATGCTTACTATGTGCAGATAGGCGGGGCAAACAAGAACATCGTGCTATATGAGCAGAGCAACGGTACAACCACCAAGGTGATTGAGAACGAGGCACGCAAGAAGATTCTAAACAATGCCGCTGCGGTGGTGCGCTGGCGTGCTACGCGCGGTGCAGACGGTATCTTTCATCTGTACTCGCAAGTGGAGGGCATAGACAGCACCATGGTGGAGGAAGGCATCTATTTTGCCAATCAGGTGCATAGCGAATACTTTGCCCTCTATGTGAAGAACAGCAAGCAACGCGGATATGATTTCTATTTCGATGATATTGTCGTGACGGGCAGTCCGCAGCACACATCTATTCACCCTCAAGACGACTCGGATGCACACGGGACCGATGTGCGAGCCGCGGTATATCTCCTAACGGAGTCTATCTCACCCAATGGGGACGGATACGAAGACGAAGCGTGCGTCTCTTACGCCTTGCCCGATGAGGATTATCGTGCCACACTCAGTGTCTATACGCCCACAGGGGTATTGGTCCGACACGTATGCCAAAATCAGTCGTTACCTGCTGCGGGTACTCTTTGTTGGGATGGTATCAATGCACAAGGGAGCCCCGTTGAGATAGGGGTGTATGTATTGGCAATAGAACTGAAAAATACGAAAACCAAAGACGTACTACGCCGCAGGTTCGCCGTTGCCGTCACCCGTTAGCATATTCTGCTTGCGGAATTTCTCCACTTCAATGACTAGCATAATAGCCGCAGTAATGCCCGCAATGGTGTCGCTGACAGGCAGGCTCCACCAGACACCCAAGATAGGAGATATATCCATGCTCTCAAACCACATCGGGAGCAACAGGAGAAGCGGTATCAGATATATCACTTGGCGTGTGAGACTCAGGAAGATAGACTTGCCCGACATACCGATAGAGGTGAAGAAATTGCCCGTCACCATCTGGAAACCCACCAACCACATCGCCACAACCACAATGCGCATAGGCACGATGGATTGTGCAATCAGTTCAGTATCGTGCGTGAACATCCGTACCATCCATTCGGGTACTATCTCGCCCAACAGGAAGACTGCACTCATCACACACGTGGCACACAGGGCGGTCAGTTTGAATGCCCGCAGCATACGGTCGTACTGCCCGGCGCCGTAGTTGTAGCCCACAATGGGTTGCATGCCCTGGTTCAAGCCCATGACTATCATAGCGAACACAAACGTGAAGCGGTTGATGACGCCATAGGTGGCAATAGCCATGTCGCCGCCATAGCGCTTGAGTTGGTTGTTGATGATGATGACCACGAAGCACGAGGCGAGGTTCATCAGGAAAGGTGCCATTCCGATAGAGAGGGCGCGCAGGGTGATGTCCTTTTCCAATCGCCATATACCGCGGTGGAAATGCACTATCTCTTTGGGATTCAAGAAGATAGTAAACTGCCACACTACGGCTATCGCTTGTGATATTATGGTTGCCAATGCCGCTCCGCGCACGCCCATGTCGAGACCGAATATGAATATGGGGTCCAAAACCACGTTGGCAAATACCGCCACGATGGTGGAGACCATCGCCGAGCGCGGGTGTCCCATGGCACGGAGCATGTTGTTGAGTCCGTAGTAGATATGCGTGAGGATATTACCGAGCAGGATAATCTCCATATACTCATGCGCGTAGGTGAGCGTTACCTCGCTGGCACCGAAGGCATAGAGAATGGGGTCGAGCCATGTCAGTCCTACCACGGTTATCAGAAAACCGAGCAACACATTCAGCACAAGCACGTTACCCAACACCTTGCCCGCAGAACGGTAGTCCTTTTCCCCCAGTTTGATTGCCACCAAGGAACTGGCACCTACGCCGACAAGGCTTCCGAAGGCGGCGCATATATCCATAAAAGGTTTGGCAACCGCCAAGCCCGACAATGCCATGGCACCGCAGCCATGCCCGATAAAGATACTATCAACAATGTTGTACAACGAACTTGCCGTCATTGCAATAATGCCCGGCAATGCATACTTGACAAGGAGGTTTCTGATAGGTTCTGTGCCTAACTCTGTGATATTATTTTGCGACATATCTCTTCAAATACCTGTGCTGCGGGGTGCCCCTGCTGCAGGGCAACGGGTGCGCCGTCGTCTCCTGCCTCGCGGATAGACTGTACCAGCGGGATTTGACCCAGCAACGGTACTTGCAAATTCCGTGCCAAATCCTTGCCGCCGTCCTTGCCGAAGATATAGTATTTGTTCTGGGGTAACTCGGCGGGCGTGAACCATGCCATGTTCTCGATGATACCCAGCACGGGGACATTGATTTTCTCGTTGCGGAACATGTCCACGCCTTTGCGCGCGTCCACCAATGCCACGGGTTGGGGGGTGGTGACCACTATCGCACCTGTGAGGTGAAGCGTCTGAACGAGGGTGAGATGTATGTCGCTGGTTCCGGGCGGGAGGTCGATAAGGAAGTAGTCGAGTTCGCCCCAGTCGGCGTCCTGAATCAGTTGTTTGACGGCATTGCTTGCCATACCTCCGCGCCAGACAACAGCCTGCTCAGGGTCAACGAAGAAGCCGATAGACAGCATCTTAACGCCGTACTGCTCAATGGGCGCGATGAGGTCGCGCCCGTTCACCGTGACGGATACGGGTCGGCAGTCCTCCGTATGGAACATCTTGGGGATAGACGGTCCGTGAATGTCCGCGTCCAGCAGTCCGACACGATAGCCCATGTTCGCCAGCGTAATGGCAAGGTTGGCGGCTACGGTGGATTTGCCCACGCCGCCTTTGCCCGAATGGACGGCGATGACGTGCTTGGCTTGAAGGGATTGGGGTGCCTGTTGCGGCACAAGGTTCTGCTTGCGGAACTTGGTGTTGATATGCACGGCGGCATTGGCATCCGCGTAGGTCTTGACCGCCACTTCGGCTGCCTTCAGCACCGACTTCATAAATGGGTCGTTGTCCTTGTCGAAGATGAGCGAGAAACTCACCTCCAAACCCGATATGCGGATGTCGTCTTCCAGCATACCACCCTCGATAAGGTTCTTGCCCGTGCCCGGATAACGCACGTGGGTGAGGGCATCAATTATCTGTTGTGGATACATAAGTCTATTTACGATTTACGAATTTACGATTTGCGAATTTATGTACGATTTGGGGCTATTTACGATTTAGGGGGCAAAGGTACATATTTTCTTTGAGATACACAAGATGCGATTGACGACGCGAGCCGCGTCCGTCCCCCGGCATTATCGGAGTTCACTCGGGAAAAGGGGGAATGAAGAATTAAAAATGAAGAATTAAGAATTGCAACATTCGTATAGTTCACTCGGAGTTCTCTCGGAGTTCACTCGGTATTCACTCGGGAATGGCGGGCGGGGAATGCGGGAATTGTATAGTGAAGTTGGCAAAGTGAAAATAGAATGACGGCAGTATTTGTGCATATCGGTGGAAAGCACTACCTTTGCGCGCTTTTTTGACAATGTATGAAAAATAGTAAGTTTGTCGGTTATCTGTGCGGCATTCTTGCCGCCGCCTTTTACGGGCTCAACCCGTTGTTCGCCCTGCCGCTGTACGAGCAGGGTATGGATGCCGTGTCGGTGCTCTTTTTCCGCTATCTGCTGAGCGTGCCGATGCTGGCGGTGCCTATGCTGGTGCAGCATATCGACTTCCGCCTGACCCGCGGCGAAGCGTTGCAACTCACGGTATTGGGACTGCTGATGATGTTCTCGTCGCTGCTCCTGTACGAGGCGTACAGGTTCATGGATGCGGGGATTGCGAGCACAATATTGTTTCTGTACCCTATTATTACGGCATTGCTGATGGCGTTTGTCTTCCATGAGCGCGTGTCGTGGATAGTGTGGGGCTGCCTGCTGCTCGCCACGGTGGGCGTATTCGTGCTGTGCGATATGAGCGGAGTGAGCAACGTAAGCGGGATAGGCATAGCGCTGGTGATAGTATCCACGCTGATGTATGCGGCGTACTTAGTGTTTATCAACAAGGGGCATATCACGAAGATGCCGCCCGTGAAAGCCACGTTCTATGCGTTGCTTGTGGGGGCGTTGGGCTTGGGTGTCGGTCTGCTGATTCAGGGCAGTATCGTAGTGCCGCAGGGGTGGTACTGGGGTTGCAGCGTGGGTTCGGGTCTGTTCTCGACGGCGCTGTCGCTGACCTTCACGGCAATGGCGATACAGCGTATCGGTTCGACCCAGACGGCTATCATGGGTGCGATGGAGCCACTAACGGCAGTAATAATAGGTGTGACCGTGTTTGGTGAGCAACTGACCATGCGTTCCGTCATTGGTATCGTGATGATAGTGGCGGCTGTGACGCTGGCTGTGGCGAAGACGAAGTGACGTCTCTTTATCCTCTCGGTATCGTCGGCTTAATCACATACTAATCACATACTAATCACATACTAA
>SAMEA104315439__coassemble_278_pt1 | contig 23355 bp, 20 predicted proteins | sample SAMEA104315439__metabat2_low_PE_016 | metagenome-assembled genome bin SAMEA104315439 (sample SAMEA104315439) | gut metagenome | biome: Monkey gut; feature: monkey-associated habitat; material: faeces | place: China | collected 2013 | reverse complement strand
TTCTCCACTTTCGTAATGCGTGGGTCGGCGGTTCGAGTCCGCCCAGTGGCTCAAAGGGAGACTATCTGAACAGAGTCAGGTGGTTTCTCTTTTTTCGTGAGGGACAACGATAAATGAATAAATACCACCTGTCAAAATAAGGAAAAGAAAATAGTGTATGATTTATTCAAGAGAGTGGTGCGCGTGGTTGATGTTTTAGCACATCGAGTTTTTCAGATTTGTATCAGTATTTTGGGACCCCGAGGAAAAATGGGTAAACGAGCAGCATGCATGTAAAGGCTATACCTAATACATAATATACCTGCTGTTAAGAAACTATTTCCTTTTTTTATTCAGCACTTGTGTATTCGCTCTTTTTTTCGTATCTTTGCCGCCCAAATGAAGATTATCGGCTTTAGCAACATAGGCGGAGAAGAGCGCATGATTCTCAAAACAGACTCATCGCTATTGGTAAATAGAAAGCCCTTTTTTGTTCCCGATTGGAGCCATGATGTACGTATGACGCCATGTGTAGTACTGCGTATCAGTCGTTTGGGAAAGAACATTCAGGGTAAATTTGCAGACCGCTACTATGACGCATTGGCTCCCGGACTAAATATACAAGCCGCAGATTATGCTCAGAACGGAGATATGGTAAGGGCATGGGCGTTTGACTATTCGATGGTGGTGGGAACGTTTACGGGACAGAGCCTTGACTATTGGAAAGATATTGACAGTAAAACGATTATACAATGCAACGAGGCTATTCACAGAGTCAGTCAGGTGATGACTATTCGGCAAGGAGACTTGGTGTTTGTGGACTATGATGTGCAGCCAAGACCATTGGTGAGGAACGAGATAATCACAGAAAGCATTGATAATCAAGAGGTATTATATTGCAAGATAAAATGAGAAGACTACCGACCATATTGTGTGCCACGATGTGTATGTGGAGCGCGCACGCGGGCATCCATACGTATGCCGACCACTCTGCATTGCGGGAAGGACGGATAATCAAGATACAAGTTGACGAGACCGGCGTATATTGTTTGCCATACGACACGTTGCAGGCATGGGGGCTGAAGCCCGAAAATGTTCGTGTGTTGGGGTATGGCGGCGTGATGCTGAGTGAGAATTTCCTCCTCCCGCATTGGGACGATGTGCCATCCGTTCCCGTTTACATACACAAAGGGGCAGACGGAGTGTTTGGTAGCGGTGACTATGTACTCTTTTATGCACAGGGGACCGTGGGTTGGACCTACGAGAAAGGGCGTTGGAAACACACGCAAAATACATATAGCCGATATGGTTATTATTTTGTCAGCGATAGTGCCGGTGAGCAACGGCTGATAGAGGAGACCGAGGTGGCAGACGCAGAGAATGCCATTGATGTGGATTGGTTTGAGGACTACCGCGTGTATGAAAAAGACTCGGTGAACCTGGTGGATGTGTCGGGAGTCAACGGCGGCGGGCGCGAATTTTACGACAAGCCGTTGCATGCCCAGAACCCAAGCATGACTATCCGCTTTGCCACGCAGAATGTACTGACTGACAGCGACAAACCGATGCGTTGCTTCGTGGACGTAGCAGCCAGTTCGAGTGCAAATTCGACATTTAGCATCTCGGTGGGCAATACCACAGTCACTGCCCTGACCAAGGGGATATCCGTGTCGGATTTCTACACCAAGGCGGAATGCGACTCCGTAACACTCATGGCACCTGCAACAAGCAGCGGAGCACAGACCGTGACGATTCGCTTTGAAAACAGCAGTTCGGGGGCAAACGGCTACGTGAACTATGTAGAACTGACTGCCCCAAGTGCCCTGATAATGCGCGGCAATGAAATGGCTATCAGCAACACAACCTACTATCAACAAAAGGTGAATACCCGTTTCCTGCTGTCTGGCGCTGGCACAAATACGCAAATTTGGCGCGTGACGGACGGAGTAAACATTGCGCGAATGTCCACACAGACGGAGAACGGAAGGCTGACATGGGTAGGTAGCAACGATGCGGCAGAGAAATATATCGCCTTGAATGTGAATGCTTCGGGGTGGAAAAAGCCCGTGCGTGTAGGTACGGTTGCCAATCAAGACTTGCATGCACTCAGCAATATCGACTATGTGATTATCACTCCCTCCGAATTCCTCACGCAGGCTACCAAACTTGCCAAAAAGCATGAGGAGATAGATGGTGTAACGTGGGCAGTAGTGACTGACCAACAGGTATATAACGAATTCTCGTCGGGTACCCCCGATGTGACAGCATACCGTTGGCTCATGAAGATGCTGTATGACCGCGCAGGCGGTAATATCAATCAGCGTCCCAAGAACCTGTTGCTGTTCGGCAACGCATCGTTTGACAACAGGCAGTTACTCCACACCTCGGGCACAAGCAAACTGCTCGTGTACGAAGCGCAGAACTCCACCGTAGAGACAAAGGCGTATGCCTGCGATGACTACTGCGGTTTTCTGGACGACAATGCTGGCGTTGACTCGCGCGGAGTGTTCAACGATGTACGTGCACAGATGAAGATTGGCGTAGGCCGTCTGCCTATAAAAAATACCGAGGAGGCAGAGAAAGTAGTGGAGAAGTATTGTACCTATATGGATAACCCCGTTTTGGGCAAGTGGAAAACGCAATTGTGCTTCCTTGCAGACGACGGCGACCATGGTCTGCACGTACAGACAGCCGACGGCGGTGCAGAACGCGTACGCAGAAAGAACCCCGATTTTGTGGTCAACAAGATATACTTGGACGCTTATACACAGGAGGTTAGTGCAGCAGGAGAGAGTTATCCGCTAGCAAAGAACCAGTTTGACAACCTGATGAGCAATGGCATACTCTTTATGGACTACTCGGGGCACGGCGGCTACAACAATATCACCAACGAACTCTTTATGACCCTGCGCGACATACAGAACATGACCAATGCCAACCAAGGCTTTTGGTTCTTGGCAACATGCAGTTTCGCTCACTTTGACGGAGGCAACACTTCGGCGGCGGAAGAGGCTGTCCTCAACCCTATCGGCGGAGCGATTGGCGTGATGTCGGCATGCCGCACTGTGTATGCTACGCAGAACGCTGTCATCAACCGCAACTTCTGCGACACACTGTTCGGACATCGTGACCTCTTCCACTACGAGATGACCGTGGGCGAGGCTGCTGCAGTGGCAAAGAATATGACAGGTCGCGATGAGAACAAGATGGCGTATGTCCTCATCGGCGACCCCGCCATACGCCTCAACTACCCCACGAAATACCAGGTCCAGACCACCACGCGGATGGACACTCTCCACGCCCTCACCGTACAGACCGTCGAGGGATACATCCAAACACCCGACCTTGACACCGCCACTTGGTTCAATGGCAAACTGGACATCACCATCTTCGACAAGATGCAGAAGATTACCACCCGCGACAACGACGAGACCGACGAGAGCAAGAAGGTCAAAGTCACCTACAACGACTACCCCAACACCCTCTTCGCTGGGCAGACCGACATCATCGACGGCAAGTTCTCTTTCACTTTCATGGTGCCTCGCGACATTCGCTACAACTACGGCAACGGGCGCATCGTGTACTATGCCTACGACACCGATACCCGCGAGGAAGGTATCGGGCACTACGAGAACTTCATTGTCGGTGGCAGCAGTTCCGTGGAGATTGTAGATACCATAGGTCCTGACATAAATGTCTATCTCAACAATGCCGCTTTCTCTGACGGCAGCAAGACCCACGAACAACCCCATTTCTACGCAGACATCTACGACGAACACGGCATCAACACCGTCGGCACCGGCATCGGGCACGACCTCCTGCTCGTGGTGGATGAAGACCCGAAGATGACGTATGTGCTCAACGACTATTTCACGGCACAGAACAACAGTTACCAGTCAGGCACCGTCAGTTACAGGATGTCCGAGTTGGAGGAGGGCTCCCACACGCTCACTTTCCGTGCGTGGGACTTGCTCAACAACAGCAACACCGCCACTCTCAACTTCCAGGTCGTGAAGGGGCTGGACCCCAATATATATAAGGTGGTCACCTACCCCAACCCAGTGCCGCAATCCGAGGCGCTCAATATCCGCATCGAGTACGACCGTCCCGACGACATCATCGACACACGGATATACCTCTACGACCTCAACGGACGTCTCATCCACACCCACGAGCAGAGCGGCACCGAAGGCATCACGTGGAATATCGGCGACATGGGGCTCAACACCGGCATCTATGTCTATCAGGTCAGCATCAAAACAAAGACCTCCAACTACGTCTCCAAAGCAGGTAAAATCATTGTCTCACAATAGTATATCAACAAAATAGAGCCTATGAAGCATCTCTAAAAAGAATCATATAGCATATTAACCGAATTAACAACTACAATAATATCTAACAATGAAAAAAGTCATTCTATCAATCATGGCATTCGTGGGCATCTCGTTGCCCGTACTTGCCACCAACCCTGTGATTACGGCTATGCCGTCACTCAGTATCGCCCCCGATGCACATGCTGCAGGACTCGGCGACATAGGTGCTGCCACCACTCCCGACCTCAACTCACAGCACTGGAACCCCGCCAAGTACGCTTTCATGGAATCACGCGGGGGGCTCACTGCCAACTATACCCCCTGGCTCCGCAAACTCGTTTCCGACATCGACCTCGCATACCTCGCCGGCTACTATAAGTTCAACGACAACCAGGCTATCTCCGCCAGTTTCACCTATTTCTCTATGGGTGAGGTGCAACTCGTTGACTACCAAGGTACTGCTTTCCAAGAGGCGCACCCCAACGAGTGGGCGCTGGATGTGGCTTATTCCATCAAGTTGCACGAGTATGTCAGCATGGCTGTGGCGATGCGTTTCCTCTACAGCGACCTCAACAACGGCGTCAACACTTCTATCACCTCCGCTGCTGACGAGATGCACCCTGCTATGACGGGTGCTGCCGACGTGGCTCTCTACTACCGCCAGCCCATCTCGCTGCCTATGGGCGAAAGTTATTTCGCACTCGGTTTCAACCTCAGCAATATGGGTGGTTCCATGTCCTACAACGATGGTCGGACCAAGAACTTCATCCCTACCAACATGCGTCTCGGCGTCAGTTACGAACTCCCATTCGACAACTACAACCGGCTCATGTTCACTGCCGAGGCAAACAAGATGCTCGTGCCCACCTACTACTCCTCGTTTGCCAACGATACCTTGAACCACAGGATGACTACCGACGAGTTTGCAGCCATCAATCCTGTACAAGGCTGGGGTAGGTCATTCTGCGATGCCCCAGGCTACTACAACGACCAAACGAACAAATGGGTGTCGCCCGCCGTCGAGGAGTTGCAGGAGATTCAGTGGGCTGTAGGTCTCGAGTATAGTTACAACCGCCAGTTCTTCGGGCGTATCGGCTATAGCCACGAGAACTATTTCAAGGGCAACCGCCGTTATGTCACGCTCGGTGCAGGGTTCAAACTCAGTATTTTCTCGTTGGATGTCGCATATTGCATCGCTACTTCAGCCTCCAACCCCCTCAACAACACCATGCGTTTCACCCTCGGCTTCGACCTCGCCGGCATCAAAGACCTGGTTAACAACAAGAAATAAACTAGGAGACGACGCACCCTGTTGTAAACTCTCTACTTTTTTACTGCACTCAACGCTCTACTCTCAACACTCAACTATCCCATGCGCATCGGCTTTGGATACGACGTTCACGCTTTCTCCCCTGACCGCACTCTGTGGTTAGGGGGGATTGCTATTCCCTCGCCCGTGGGCTTGCTCGGGCACTCCGATGCCGACGTGCTCATCCACGCCCTCTGCGATGCTCTTCTCGGCGCGGCGGCGATGCGCGACATCGGCTACCATTTCCCCGACACCAAGGGCAACGAGTTCGAGGGTATCGACTCCAAGATTCTCCTCCGCCGCGTCATGCAGATGCTCCGCGATGGGGGCTACGACCTTGTCAACTGCGATTGCACCGTCTGCGCGCAACTGCCCAAACTCAACCCGCACATCCCTGCCATGCAGGCTTGCCTTGCCGAGGTGATGAATGTCGCCCCCTCGCAAGTCAGCATCAAAGCCACCACCACCGAGCATCTCGGCTTCGTCGGACGCGCAGAGGGGATGGCGGCATACGCTGTAGTACTCATCGACCGCAAATCCTGACCTCTATGTCTCGCTTTCTATCACACTGCCGTCACCTGTTCCTGCTCACTGCCCTCCTCTGCTTACCCCTTTCGGCGATGTGTGAGGACACCGTCCCTGCCCCCTACTCCACCACTTCCGTCCGCGACACGCTCGTCACCGGCGACAGTATCATTGTCATCCACACCGTCTGCGCGCCAGTCTGTTCCTCGTGCGCGCGCGTATATAATAAGAAGTGGCACTTCATCGGCACCCTCACTCCCCCCTTCCGCTCACCTTTCCCCGAGGCGTATATCGAGAACGGCCGTCTCCTCTGGCGCGACAATTATTCCCAACTTTTAGATGAAGAAGAACGTAAAGTTATATAGACGATAGTTGCAATTCTTAATTCTTAATTCCTAATCATGGACTTCCCCATCTATCTCATCGGCTACATGGGTGCTGGCAAGACCACCGTCGGGCAAATCCTTGCCGACAAACTCGGCTGGCATTTCGTGGACCTCGACAACGCTTTCCACGAGATTCACGGACTCTCCCCTGCCGACTACATACGCGCCTACGGCATCGAAGCCTTCCGCCGAAAGGAGAAATACGTCGTTGAGGACCTCGCCGAACTGCCCTACGAGCATGTCATCTATGCCACGGGCGGCGGTTACCCATGCTGGGAGGACAACATGGACTGCCTGCACGAGTTAGGCACCAGTTTCTACATCCGCTGGAAACCCGAGCACCTCGCCAAGCGCCTCATGCTCACCGACTTGGACGACCGCCCCGTCCTGCAGGGGCGCACCGAACAGGAGTTGCTCACTTTCATCCGGCCCCAACTCGAAGCACGCGAGCCCTTCTACGCACAGGCCGACTACATCATCGATGTCCCCGTCGAGGACATATCCGAGGACGATGACCTCCACATAGCGGAACAATTGTTTAATATAATTAAACACACGTCCAATGCCTGACCTCAACGAGAGGATAGCGAGAGGATAGCGAGAGGATAGGCTGACGTTAAAAGACCGACAAACGACAAATAAACCGATATATGTTAAGAAATATCAACGAAATACAAGACGAAATTATTGACGAATTTAGTGCTTTCAACGATTGGATGGACCGCTATAGTCTGCTCATTGATTATGGCAACGGCTTGGATGCCTTTCCCGAATCCGACCGCACCGAGCAGAATCTCATCGACGGCTGCCAATCCAAAGTATGGTTCACTGCCCAACTGCAATACCCCGACGGCACCCCCGCTCCGTCCCTGCAGGACGCCCAAACCGCTGGCAGCGAGCCGGTTATCATCTACCGCGGCGACTCCGATGCCATCCTTGTCAAAGGCATTGTTGCCCTTCTCATTCGTGTGCTTAGTGGCCACACGCCCCATGACATCATCAATGCAGACCTCTATTTCATCGATGCCATTAACCTTCGCGAGCACTTATCGCCTACACGCAGCAACGGTCTCGCTTCCATGCTCAAGCAGATGCGCCTCTACGCCCTTGCCTTTGCCGCAAAGCAGTAGCACAAAAGCCGCACCAATAGCCGTAAATCTCCCCATTATAAAACTTGGACAAGAGAAAGATGAGGAGAAATACGATATTTGTTTCTTGGTAGATAACGAAAGCAGTGCTATCCCCCCACAGGGAAATAGCACTGCTTTATTAGTAAGGGTTTAATGGTGTATTATTGTAATTCAACTATTTGCCCGTTTTGGAACTCGATGCGGCGCCCGGGGTAGCGTTCAGGCCATTGCAGGTTGTGCGTGGACATGATGACCGTCATTCCCGCGCGGCTGATGCTGTAGAGCAGTTCGATGATACCCTGTCCCGTTTCGGGGTCGAGGTTGCCCGTGGGCTCGTCGGCGAGGATTATCTCCGGCGAATTGAGCAAGGCGCGGGCGATGACCACACGCTGCTGCTCGCCACCCGAGAGTTGGTAGGGCATCTTGTAGGCTTTTTCCGCCATGCCCACCTGCTCGAGTACGTCGTGTATGTTGCTGCGCATCAACTGTTTATCCTTCCAACCCGTGGCTTTGAGCACGAACATCAGGTTCTCCTCCACGTTGCGGTCCACGAGGAGTTGGAAGTCCTGAAAGACCACGCCCACCTTGCGGCGGAGGTACGGCACCTGTTTGCGCTTGATGGCCAGCAGGTCGTAGCCGAGGACGTTGGCTTCCGCGCCCTGCACGGGCAGTTCGGCGTAGAACGTCTTCATCAGGCTGGACTTGCCACTGCCCACGCGCCCGAGCAGATACACCATCTCGCCCGACTGAATGTCAAGGTTCACATCGCGCAAGACAATCTGCTCCTCTTGGCACACCTCTATATCCTGATAATGAATCAGTTGGCTCATTCAGCGTCCATTTGGTTGATTTTCTTCTCGAGGTCGGCGAGTTGCTCTTTGAGGGTGTCGATTTTCTTCTGCATATCGTCCACCAAACGATTGGCTGACTTGGACTTACCCGTAAAGAAGAGGATGTTGTTCTCGGCGGTTTTTATCTCCTGCTGCATGTTTTCGTACATGCGGATGAGTTTCTGACGGTCGCTCATGTCGCCGATTTTCTTCGTCCAACGCTCCTTGGCTTCGGCGCGCTTCTGCTGGTAAGCCTCACGCTGCCCCTTGGTGGCTTCGCGTTTTGCCTCGAAGAACCCGTCGCAAGCGGCTGTGAACTTCTTCCAGAGGTCGTCAGAGTACTTGCGGGCAACGGGTCCGGTGGCTTTCCACTGCTTCTGCAGTTCGATGAGTTTGTCGGTGGTCTCGCGCCAGTCGGTGCTGTCTTTCAGTGCCTCGGCAGCCGCGATGAGGTCGCGTTTCGCCTTGAGGTTGGTGCTGAACTCGTTGCGCATACCTTTATAATAGCCCGTTTTGGCTTTGAAGAACGCGTCGCAGAGTTGGCGGTACTCCTCGTAGATGGCCTGGTTCTGCTTCTTGGGCGCGAAACCGACGGTGCGCCACTCTTGCTGCACTGCCTGCACTTTCTCGGTCGCCTCGTCCCATTGCTTGTTCGACTTAAGTTTCTCAATATCAACCTCTTTCAGGCGCGCGATAAGGGCTTGCTTCTTCTCGAGGTTCTCGTCCTCCTTGGCATGCAATTCGTCGAAATACGCCTGATGCTTCTTGTTGATGGCACTGCTCGCCTGTTTGAAACGGTTCCAGAGTTCCTCACGCTGCTCGCGGGCCACGGGACCAATCTCCGCCCATTCCTCGTGCAGTTGCTGCAGGGCACGGCTTGCTTCCACGATGTTGGGGTTGTTCTGCAACTTCTCCGCCGCCTCGCAGAGCAGGGTCTTCATCTCGAGGTTCTTCTTGAAATCGAGGTCGCGCAGTTCGATGTTTATCTTCACGAGGTCGTAGAAACGCTCCTGGTACTGCTGGTAGTTCTTCCAGATGTCTTGCGCCTTGGGTGCGGGCACGGGACCGATGGTCTTCCACTCCGCCTGCAGGTCGCGCATCTTCTTCAGGTTGTCCATCACGTCGGCGGTCTCGGACTCTGCCATCGCCTTCATCTGCTCGAGGATATTCTCCTTGCGAAGCAGGTTTTGCGCCTGTTCTTCCTCGATTTTCTTCTGAAGTTCGGCGCGTTTTTGCTTGTACGAGTTCAACAATTCGCGGAACTCCTGCTCCAATTCGTCCACCGCAGGCTGCCAGTTCTCCAGCGTCTCGCCCGCCTCTGCCGCAGCCTCCTCAGCCGCCTTTTTCAGGGCTTCCTGCTCTTGGTGATACTGGCGGTAGAACTGATTTTTCAGTTGTTCCACTTGCTCTTTTACCTCTGCCACATCTTTCTGCAGCAGTTCCTTTAGTTCGTCCACGAACTGTTGTTTCTCGTTTGCCATAACATTTAGATTTGCGCCCTGTTGGGCGGGGTTCAATTAAAAGTGCCGCAAAGGTAGTGAAAGATTTGCTAATTTGCAAATAAATATGTAATTTTGTGCCCGATTTTACAGACTTATGGCAGATACACAAGACAATTGGACGACCGTCATTCGCCCCAAAGATAAACTCCTGTCCGTGGATTTCGCGGAGATTTGGCGCTATCGCGACCTGCTGATGCTCTTCGTCAAGCGCAACATCATCACCCAGTACAAGCAGACCATCCTTGGCCCGCTCTGGTATCTCATCCAGCCGCTCATGACCACCGTGATGTACATGGTCGTCTTCGGCGGCATCGCCAAGATTTCCACCGACGGACTGCCGCAGCCGCTGTTCTACCTCGCGGGCATCTGTTTCTGGCAGTATTTCGCCGACTGCCTCACCAAGACCTCCAACACCTTCGTCAACAACGCGGGCATCTTCGGCAAGGTCTATTTCCCGCGTCTCATCACGCCCCTCAGCGATGTCGTCAGCAACCTTGTGCGGTTTGGTATCCAGTTCGGGCTATTCCTCTGTGTATATGCGTATTACGCCATTTTCACGGACGTACAAATCCACCCGAACTGGTATGCGCTGATGGTGCCAGTCTTGGTGGTGATGCTTGCCGGTCTGGCACTCGGCTTTGGTATCCTGTTTTCCAGCATGACCACCAAGTACCGCGACCTGCAACTGTTGCTCAGTTTCTTCGTCAGCCTGTGGATGTACGCCACGCCGGTCATCTATCCGCTGTCCACCATCACCAATCCCAAACTGCTGTTAGTCATGCAGTTGAATCCGCTCACGGGCATTGTCGAGTTCTTCAAATACGGCATGCTCGGCGTCGGTTGCCACGACTGGTGGATGCTCGGATACAGTTTCGCGTTCATGGTCGTCCTGCTCGGCGTCGGCATCATCGTGTTTAATAAGGTGCAACGCTCCTTTATGGACACAGTATAAAAAGCGTAAAATATCGCGGGCCTGTCGCGGGTCGTTAATGCCGACCACACACCTTATATATATTAAAGAGTAGTACCCCATGCAAAAAGTGCGTTTTTTTAAGATTCTGCCTTTCGTACATTCCTCTGATAAGGTCGAAAACCGTTCGCACTTTTTCCGAGAGGTTTCCGAGACCTTTCCCTGATGTTAGCGGGATATTATCCTGTTTCCTCACCCGTCTTAAAAGTGTCATTTCTTAAGATTGCCCTTAAATCCATACCCTACCTTCCCTATATCACCTTGATGAAAATTAATGGATAATTACATGGTAATTATATATTCATAAATCTGTTACTTATATGTTACTCCACCCCAACTGCAAAATAAACCTCGGACTTCGTGTCGTCCGCAAGCGCCCGGACGGTTACCATGACCTGGAGACCATCTTCTATCCCGTCTATGGTCTCCACGATGACTTGGAGATAACCCCCTCTGACGAGTTCCTTTTCGAGCAGGAGGGGATAGCTGTTGACTGCGATATGACTGACAATCTGATAGTTAAGTGCTATCGTTTGATGCAGTCGCACTTCCCGCAAGTCTCCAATGTGCATATCCGTTTCCGCAAGAATATCCCCTTTGGCGCAGGCTTGGGTGGAGGCAGTAGTGACGCTGCCCATACCGCATTGGCACTCAATGAGTTGTTCCGCCTCAGCTTGATCCAACCCCAACTCGCCGCTCTCGTCCGCCCGTTGGGAGCCGACTGCCCGTTTTTCATCTACAACACCCCCTGCTACGCCGAAGGCATTGGTGATATACTCACACCTATCCAATTGCCACTCAACGGCTTACGCCTTGTTCTTATCAAGCCTGACATTGCTGTCAGCACCCGCGAAGCCTATTCCGGCATCACCCTCCACCCCGAAGCCGGCGGCGAGATACGCCGTGCACTGCAACACACACAGGATATTACCCGCTTGTTTCCCCTCTTAATCAACGACTTTGAGCAGACTGTCTTCCCCTTGCATCCCGCTCTGGCGGACATCAAGCAATCCCTTATCCGTGCAGGTGCCCTCTATGCATCCATGTCCGGTTCGGGTTCTACAATCTTCGGACTATTCTCCGCGGATACTCCTATTGACAGGGTCAACGATTTTATTTGTGGGTGTGCAGGAAATACTGTATCTTTGTACCCTGTTTGAATGTTGATAGCCAATGATTGAACAGAAAGAGAAACTTTGGAACAGCAATTATCTGAAAGTATGGTGCAGCAACTTCTTGATGTACTTCGCTTTTATGTTGCTCACACCATTGCTGCCGCTCTATCTGAGCGAGACCTATGGTGCTGACAAGCAACTGATTGGATTGGTCTTGTCAGGTTATGCAGTAGCGGCATTGTGCATCCGCCCGTTCAGCGGTTTCTTTGTAGATTCTTTCCCCCGCAAAACGGTATTGCTGCTCTTCTACTTCCTGACGGCAGCCTTCTTCGGGGGGTATCTGATAGCAGGCAGCCTAACGATGTTTGCCATCTTCCGAACCCTCCATGGTGCTCCTTTCGGCGCAACAGGCGTGTCGTTATCCACGGTAATGATAGACGTACTTCCCCCTTCCCGACGCGCGGAAGGCATTGGGTACTTCGGACTTAGCAACAACATCGCCACCGCCATCAGCCCGGGTGTTGCCGTGTTCCTCTTTTCGCACTACTATAGTTACGACATGCTGTTTGCACTCTCGTTGGTATGCTCGTTGGCAGGACTGATTGTGAACGCCACCCTCAAACTGAAGGACCGCGAACTCCTCAAAGAGAAACAACCTATCTCGCTTGACCGCTTCATCATGCTCAAAGGCTGGGCACACTTCCTCGTAATCTTCACAGTAGCAGTAGCATATAGTATTCTCTCTACCTACGTGGCTATCTACGGCAAAGAAGAAATGGGCATCACCTCTGGCACGGGACTCTTCTTCACCCTCTTCGCCGTGGGCTTGATTATCTCGCGTCTGACAGGCAGTTCCTCGCTCCGCAAAGGGCAGATAGTGCGCAACGCCTCAATGGGTATCTTGGTGTCTATCAGCGGTTTCATCATCTTCGCAGCCGTACACAACCCCGTCGGCTATTACCTCGCACCTTTCGTCATCGGTTTGGGCAACGGACACTTGTGGCCTGCATTCCAGATGATGTTCATCAATATGGCACCCCACAGCCAACGCGGAACAGCCAACTCCACACTCCTCACCAGTTGGGATTTGGGTATGGGAGTCGGTATGTTTGCAGGCGGATCCATTGCCGAACATCTTGGCTACCATACTGCCTTTTGGAGTGGTGCGGCGTTCTACGCCATAGGCGTCATCTTCTATTTCACATTCGTGCGCGGATATTACGAGAGGAACAAACTGCACGACTAACTATCAGAATATAAACTAAATAAATACTGATACATGAAATTCTATCTTGCAATCATCGGTGGCGGACCTGCGGGTTACACGGCTGCCGAAATCGCCTCGCACGCAGGCAAAGACGTCGTTTTGTTTGAACAGGCAACCCTGGGCGGCACCTGCCTCAATGTAGGCTGTATCCCCACGAAAACCCTGCTCTACAGCGCAAAGCAATACTACAACGCTACCCACGCCACCAAGTACGGAGTGGCTGCCGAGGGTGTTGCCTTCGACTATGCCAAGATGGCGCAACGCAAGACCAAGGTGGTCCGCAAACTCGTAGCGGGTATCAAACAGAAACTCAACAACGAGCACTGCACCGTCGTCTCGGGCGCAGCATCTGTCATCAGCCGCACCGACGACAATGTCGTAATCGCTTGTGGTGAAGAGCAATACGAGGCAGAGAACCTCCTCATCTGCACGGGTTCAAACAACTTTGTTCCCCCCATTCCTGGCGTAAAGGACAACCCCGCAGTATGGGATTCCACTACCGCTTTGGCGGCTACCGAACTGCCCAAATCCATGATTATCGTGGGCGGCGGTGTCATAGGTATGGAGTTCGCCACGCTCTACCATGAGTTGGGTGTACCCGTCACCGTGATTGAAGCCATGCCCACTATCCTCCCCAACCTCGATCAGGAGGTGGTGACCGTCCTGCTGGAGAAGTACCGCAAAGAGGGCATCAACATCCTCACCGACACCAAAGTGCTCGAACTGCATGGGAACCTCGTACTCACGTCCAACGGCGAATACGAAGCCGAACACGTGCTTATCTCCGTAGGCCGCCGTGCCAATCTGCAAGGCTTGGAGGCACTCACCGACCTGGCACTTCACCGCGGAGCCATCGTAGTGGACGATATGATGCGTACCAACCTGCCCAACGTGTATGCTGCAGGTGATGTCACGGGCAAAATCATGCTGGCACACGTGGCATCGCGCCAAGCCGAAGTGGCAGTGGGGCGTATGCTCAAGCAGGTACCTGTGCAGCGCATCGCGTACAACGCTATCCCGAGTGTGGTCTATACCAACCCCGAAATCGCGTGCGTGGGCTTGACCGAGAAGGACTTGAACGAAATCCACGAGGGCGATTTTGCACCTTCCATGTCCACCGAAGAACCCTTTGTCCCCTACGAGGTACACAAGATTCCGATGACCTATTCGGGTCGCTTTGTGGCTGAAAACGAGGGCGAGAATGGTCTGTGCAAGATGATTATCGACAAGAAGAACCACACCGTCATCGGCGTGCACATGATTGGCAACCCCTGTTCCGAGTTCGTGGCAGCCGCATCGTTTGCTGTCCGCATGGGCTATACCGTGGACGAGTTCCGCCAAGTCGTCTTCCCGCACCCCACCGTCAGTGAGATTTTGAAAGAGGTACTCTAATATAATAAGGTGTACTATCTCGCGAAATTAATGGTTAATTACATGGTAATTAATGTTCTATGATGGATAATGTAGAATATCCGCGTCAGGAAATGGTGCTTGCCTGGTTGGACGGGCACCATATTCCTTACACGTGCTACAACCACCCCGAGGGCAAGACCATCGAGGAGGCGAAACGTTGGTGGCACGACGATGGCAGTGTGCATTGCAAGAACATCTTCATGCGCAACCACAAAGGCAACCAGCACTACCTCATCTGCTTCCACTGCGACCACGACTTGGCTATCCACGACCTCGAACAGCGTCTCAAAGCCTCTCTGCAGGCAGCGGGGCAACCTGCTCCTGGCAAGTTGTCGTTTGCCAGTCCCGAGCGTATGATGCGCTACTTGGGCTTGGAACCGGGCAGCGTGAGCCCCTTCGGACTCATCAACGACACCGAGCACCATGTCATTCTTTTCCTTGACAAGAACCTGCAAAACGCCGAATCGCTCAGTTTTCACCCCAACGATTGCCGCGGCACGGTGGTCATCTCCCGCCCTGCTTTCGAGCAATACCTCCAATGTGTCGGCAACCGCGTCGAGTGGATAGACCTGTACTAATTAGGAATTAAGAATGGTGAAAAGAATTGCATATGTTGTTTGCAAGAGTGAGGAAAATTAATGGTTAATTACACGATAATTATATGTTTATTTGATTGATTATGAAACGTTTTTTCTATGTCTTTATCTTGGCTGCGGCATTGTCCCCTGCCGCCCAAACCGCCTTTGCATGGGGTCCCAAGGGGCACCGCATTGTAGCGCAACTTGCTTACGACAACCTCACCTGCCGCGCCCGCAAGCAGGTGGACGCCATTCTCGGCAAACAGGGCATGATTTACCTCTCCACATGGCCTGACGAAATCAAGAGCGACACCATCTACCCCACCTCTTTTGTTTGGCATTTCCAAGACCTCAATCCGGGCATGACCGACTCTGCCCTTGTCTCCGCCCTCACCACCGACTATCCCAAGGAGGGCGGCGACCAGTTCCGCGCCATGGACAGCCTGTATGTGCTCTTGCAACACGACCGCAAGAACCACGATGCCCTCGTCTTCTATATCCACCTCTCGGGCGACCGTTTCTGCCCCATGCACCTCGGGCATATGGACGACCTCGGTGGCAACCGCGTGAAGATGCGCTGGTTTGGTCAGAACACCAACCTCCACACCGTATGGGATAGCAAACTCATTGAGTACAAGGGCTTTTCCTACACCGAGTATGCCGCCTATCTCCACGACATCTACGACCATCGCCAGAAAGAGGTAGAGGCTATGACCGACGCGCAAATGCTCGTTTACACCTACCACATGACCGGTCAGGTCTATGATTATCAGACCACTTGGGATGGTAACGCCTACCACTACGCCTACCGCTGGATGGAGCCCATGGAGTGGCAACTCTACATGGCAGGTATCCGTCTCGCAGACCGTCTCAACGCCATCTACCGCTGACATATAGAACCACCCCGCAACCTATCAGACTCAATAACCTGTCTACGGACGATGCCCCTCGCATCGTCCGTAGTTTTCTATCGCCGGCAGCCGCCCGCACCTATTGTGCCAACTCCTTCTGCACTCCCTCTTCCTCCATCTCATACTGCGGCAACGGGTGCACCGTGCCTGCTTTCGCACCTAATTTGACTAATTTCTTCGCCGAACCCAATACGCTCTGCCCCGTCGTTGCCTTTTTGGACACTGCCTCGTAGGCATCGTTCACTTTCTCTATTTTCTTGCCCAGGTCCTCGAATTTCTCCAGAAAGTCCCCCACACGGTTCAGCAACTCCTCGGCGGTATCGCAGATGGCTTTGTTGTTGGCATTCTGCTTGATGGTGGACCATGTCACCTGCACCGCACGCAGTGCGGCATACAGGTTCTGCTCGCCCACGATAAACACTCCTTGGTTCATCGCTTCGCGCCATAGGGTGGGGTCTGATGCCAGCGCCAACTGCAACGCAGCGTCCACGGGCACAAACATCATCACAAAGTCCACACTGCGGCGGGGAGCCTTCACGTAAGCGGCATAATTTTTCTTTGCCAACTCTTTCACGTGGTTGCGGATGCTCTTCATGTGTGCTGCCAATGCCACATTCCGTGCCTCGTCGCTGTCGGCATTGGTGTAGTCCACAAAGGCGTTCAGGGACACCTTCGAGTCAATAATCAGGTCACGTGTCTCGTCCAGATGCAGGATAATATCGGGTTGCATCCGGCGTGTCGTGTCGTCTGATACGATGATATTCCCGCCGGCATCACGCAGAAACTCCTGCGAATCGTACTCCAGCCCCTCTTCCAGACCGATGGCATTCAGCAGCGCCTCAATCTTCTGCTCGCCCCAGTTTCCTTGCGTCTTGTTCTCTGCCGTGAGGGCATTGCTCAGCCGTTCAGCACTGTCGCTCACGCGCATGGTCGTGCTTACCAGCGTGGCTATCTTCTCTTTTATCGCCTCTGCCGAAGTCTCCTGGGTCGATTTGTTCTCTTTCAGAGCCGTTTCCATCTTTTGAATCGTCTCCTTGAGCGGATTCACTATCTGCTGCATGTTCGACGAATTCGACTTGTTCAGTTCCTCTTGCTGCTGCTTCAGTATCTCGTCGGTCGCTGTTTTCATTTGGGCATACACCTTGTCCATGGTCTCTTGAAAGCGGGCGCGCTCGGCTGCTATGGCTTCGTTGTGACGCCTTTCCATGGCTTCCATGGCGTCTTTGTGAGCCTGTTCTCTGGCTTCCAACAGCGACTGTGTATGCTCCGCCGCATCTTCTTTGGCTTTCGACAGATTGGCGGTAGCATTATCCAAGTCGGCTTGCAGTTTCGCAGTAGCGGCACGCATATCGGCGTCAGCCTGTCTGGCTGCGTCCGCCAAGGCTTTCTCTTGCTCCGCCGCAGCCATTGCCTTCACCTTGCGGACAGCCACAAACGCACCTATGCCCGCCAGCACAAGCCCGCCTATAAAAGAAAACAACATCTCCATATCACATATCCTTATTATAATAATCACATCATAGCCACCATTTTTTACGGCAACATCCATGCCCCAAGGCGGCAAAATCATCCGTTCTACCCCGCAAAGATAATACTTTTTAAGCATCTATGCAAACACAAACAGGACTTCCACCAAGGTCATCACCAGACAACCCTATGACTGCCCCGAAGATTTCCCGTGTCATTATCGGGTTAAGAGTATGACATTAGTATGTGATTAGTATGTGATTAAGCCGTCAATATCGGAACTATGGAAGACATATAGTGTGGGGATAGTGTGGGGACGACGCGTCCCGCGTCGTCATATACAAACGACACATAATATCAATCAAAATCCGATTATTTCGTACAAACAACATCATTTCAACGCCATTTCTCAACCATAATCTATAAAAATCACAAAATGCACGTCATTTCTTGCACACATCAGCAGAATGATGTACTTTTGCACTCGGTATTAGTTTCTTATTTGTTAGGTATGAGCAACATTCGATTTGAGGCATTGAAGAATGCCTGGAGCCACGAGCCCGTGGCTGTCCCGAGTTCCACACCACGCGCCAGCGTCATCTTTGCGCAGAACGTCTTCACGCGCGAGAAGATGAAGGAGTACATCGCCAGCAACGTGCTTGAGCAACTCTTCGACCTTATGGACAACGAGAAGACCCTGAGTCGCGACATCGCCAACAGCGTAGCCATTGGCATGAAGAAATGGGCAATGGAGCAAGGCGCCACCCACTACACACACTGGTTCCAGCCTCTCACGGGCGGCACGGCGGAGAAGCACGACGCTTTCTTCAGTTTCGGCGCGGACGGAGCACCCATGGAGGAGTTCTCGGGCAGCGTATTGTATCAGCAGGAGCCCGACGCCAGCAGTTTCCCCAGCGGCGGTATCCGCAACACCTTCGAGGCACGCGGTTATTCTGCGTGGGACCCCTCGTCACCTGCCTTCGTGGTTGGCGACCGTCTCTGTATCCCCACCATCTTCGTTGCCTACACGGGCGAAGCCTTGGACTACAAGACTCCGCTATTGCGTTCCATATCAGCGGTCAACAAAGCCGCAGTAGCGGTAGCCAACTACTTCGACCGCAACGTAAAGCGCGTGTACAGTTACCTGGGTTGGGAGCAGGAGTTCTTCCTCGTGGACGAAGCCTTGTTCGTAGCCCGTCCCGACCTTGTGATGACGGGGCGCACGCTCATGGGGCATACCGCCAGCAAGAACCAGCAGTTGGACGACCACTATTTCGGCATCATTCCCGAGCGCGTGTTGCGCTTCATGACCGAACTTGAGATAGAGGCACTCAAACTGGGTATCCCTGTCAAGACACGCCACAACGAAGTTGCCCCCAACCAGTTCGAGTTGGCACCTATATACGAAGAGGCTAACCTCAGTAGCGACCACAACCAACTCATCATGTCGCTCATGGAGCAGGTAGCACGTCGCCACCATTTCCGCGTACTGCTACACGAGAAGCCTTTCGGGGGTGTGAACGGTTCGGGCAAGCATTGCAACTGGTCATTAGGTACCAATACGGGAGTCAACCTGCTCAGTCCGGGCAGGAATCCCTACCAGAACCTGCAGTTTGTCACTTTCCTTGTCAATGTACTCATGGCGGTACAGCGCCACAACGGGCTGCTCAAAGCGTCCATTGTCTCTGCCACCAACGCACACCGCCTGGGGGCTAACGAGGCTCCGCCCGCTATCATATCGGTCTTTCTCGGTACGCAAATCACGGAAGCGCTCGACCAAATCGAACATGCCGACGTGGAAAAAGGCATCATCATCAATGCCAAAAAGGAAATGAAACTCGGCGTTGGCAACATTCCCGAGATACTTCTCGACAATACCGACCGCAACCGCACGTCGCCTTTTGCCTTCACGGGCAACCGTTTCGAGTTCCGTGCCGTGGGCTCTTCCGCCAACTGTGGGGCGGCTATGCTTGCCCTCAATGCCGCTGTGGCTGAGCAACTGACGCTGTTCCGCGAGGAGGTGGACGCACTCATAGAGGGGGGCGAAGCCAAGGAGCGTGCACTCTTCACGATCATCAAACGCTATCTCAACGGGTGCCACGCCATACGTTTCGACGGCAACGGATATAGCGAGGAGTGGAAAGAGGAAGCCCGCAAACGCGGTTTGGACTGCGAGACCAGTGCCCCTCTCGTGATTGACAACTACCTGAGCGACAGTTCCGTAGCCATGTTCCGTACCACAGGAGTGCTTTCCCTGCCGGAACTCCAGTCGCGTTGCGAAGTGAAATGGGAGAACTACACGCTCAAGATACAGATTGAGTCGCGTGTATTAGGCGACCTTGTCATCAACCACGTACTGCCCGCCGCCAAACGCTACCAGACCATGTTGCTGCAGAATGTGCTGAGTGTAAAGCAGGTCTTCCCCGAGGACGAGGTGGGCAAACTCAACGAGCAGGACTATATCATCATCCGCCGCATAGAGAAGCATGTGGCTGCTATCATCGGGGAAGTGGAGCAGATGAAGAATGCGCGCAAGCAAGCCAACCACATCGACAGCCAGCGCGACAAGGCTATTGCCTACCACGACCATGTAGTGCCGCTCATGGAGCAGATACGCGACCATGTGGACCACCTCGAACTGGTAGTGGACGACGAACTCTGGACCCTCCCCAAGTACCGCGAAATGCTCTTCGTCCACTAACCATTCCCTTGCCGCTCAACTACTCCCTCCCGTACATTTTCCAATAGACCACGGGCAGGACGGTAATCGTCAACAGCAATAACCCCCAATATTCCGCCCAAGACCTCCGATAATCAAAACAGAGTCCTGCACATCTCTAATGCGCAGGGCTCTCCCTAACCTCTAATCTCTAATCCCTCTCCTCTATCCTCAGCCGTACCTCTGTCCCCCGTTGGCGGGCTTTCTTGAGGCGGGCGGAGAGAGTGGCATATACTTTTGCGGAGTGTATCACCACTCCCGACAATGCCCTTTCCCCCACAATTATCTCGCCTCGCGTCCTTCTGCGCCAGCGGAAACAAGCGCGAGTTCCTCACCACCGCACAAATCAGCCAAAAACTTATCGATTTCGGCTCCATCAAACGACCCATGAGCCTCCAGCGATTAGGAATGATATTGCAGAAACAGGGATTTTGCCCCAAACGCGTCGGCGCAAGCCGAGGTTGGTTAGTGTACCAGAGCAGCATGGAAGAGGTGAAAATCAACAAGATACGCTACGCAAAAGCCGAAAACCAACCTGACAACCAACCAACCTTTTTCTAAATATATACACACCCGCACGCGCGCACGGGTATATAGAGTTTGCAAAAAGGTTGGCAGGTTGGCAAGGTCGGCAAAGTACCTGCAATTACACATTACAAATTACTAATTATAAATTGTATGAATAGAGACACCTACAAGATAGAGCAACGCAACAGGGCGATTTGCGAGATGTATTACCAACTGATACGGCAGGGAATACCGTTTATGAGGGCTTATGCCGAGACTGGGGAACGGTTCTGGTTGTCAGAAAGCCATATACGGCGCGTGATTGCGCACTATGCGCAACATTCGCGCCGGATTTGATGTACCTTTGCATCGTCTTCCGGAAAGATACCTGCCCCTGTCGCGAGCCTCTCGCGGGTCTCTCGCGGGCCGCAAAGTTTTCTTTAGTTGAGAGTTTAGTGTTTAGAGCAGTTTATAAGTAGATAGTTTTTAGTTTGGCACGTGCTACTCTCAACTACCTACTCTCCACTGCACTCAACTCTAAACTCTCAACTCTCCACTTCTTTCAACTATCAACTATTATCTATCAATCATACATCTTCCAATATGTTACGGGCAGGATGGTGATGGTGAGGGGGAGGGTGAGGAGCGAACCGAAGCAGATGACTACACCCATCGGCATCCAGAGGCTCGTATGGGCGATAATCATCGGCAGGACACCGAGTGCCGTGGTGGCGGTGGTGAGGAAGATAGGACGCATACGCCGCATACCCGCTTCGTAAGCCGCCTCGCGCACGCTATATCCCTTGTGGCGCAACTCCTCTGCGTACTCGTACATCATTATCGCATTGCGGACAATCACACCTATCAGGCTCACGATACCCAGTACCGCCGTTATCGAGATGTCCAGTCCGAACACATACAGCCCCACAAATGCCCCGAAGATACACAATATCGCACTCGACAGCGTCAGCACTGCCAATGACACTTTGCCGAAATGGTACAAGAGCAGTACAAACATCACCAATAGGGCTGCCACCACACTCCACATAATAGGCGGCACCATCTCCCCGTTGATGGCACTCAGTCCGCCATACGAGATACTTACTCCTTCGGGCAGGTCTTGCAGGTTGTCACTAATCCATGCTTTCACTTTCTTCTCCGCCGCCACTTGGCTGGTTGTTCCTCGCAGGTCGCAACCTACCGTGATAGTTCTTACCGAGTTGCGATGCTCGATAGACGCCCTGTGCCACTCCGGTGTGAGTGTAGCCACTTGGCGGAGTGGCACCCGGACAGTCGGGTAGGCGGTAGGTATCATCAGGTCTTGCAGTTGGTCAATCGTCATCCGGTCCGCCCCTGCCGTATAGAGCAAGACGGGTATGCCATAGTCGCCCTCCCACACGGTGGTCATCTTTGTGCCGTTGGTCAGGCTGCTCAGGTAGAGCGAGAGCGTGGTCTCGGTGATTCCCAGCCGCGTTGCCTCGTCCTCCCGCAAAGTGATGCGCGTCTGCTGCGCAAATTGGTCATAGTCCGAGTGTACCCACGTCAGTTCCGGCTGCTCCGACATATAGCGTCGCAGACTATCGGCATACGGCACTATCGCCTCCAAATTTTCGCCCTTGAAGCGCACCTCCAACGGGTTCTTTGCCGCCTGGTAGTCCAACTGCTTGAACCGCACGTACGCATTCGGGAAATAGTTTTCGTAGCGCGGCGTATATTCCTCCAGCAGGGCTGCCGTCGCCTTGGTGGACGTGGTATTGACGATAAACTGCGCATAACTCGGCTTCGCCATCTGCGGCGTGTAGGTGGCGTGGAAACGCGGACTCGCCTGCCCCACAAACGACGTGATGGACGTGATGCGCTTGTCGCTACGCAGCATACGCGCCAGCGAGTCTGCCACTTGTGCCGTCTCCTCCACAGCCGCTCCCTCGCGCAGGTGTATCTCTACGGCAAAGCACTCGCGCTCCGCCTTGGGCAATAGTTGCAGGTTCAGTTGCGTAACCATCAATATGACACCCGTAGCCAAGCAGATAATCAGCACTATATAGGACACCCACGGGTGGTGGAAACAAGCGTTCAGCAGGCGTTGGTAACCATTCTGCAAAGCACCGAAGAATCGGTTCTGTCCGCGCTCGAACCACCCCATCTCTTCCGGTCTGCGGCGACGGATATAGCGGGTAGCCATATAGGGTGTCACCCATGTGGCATAGAAGATACTGGCGGTTAGGGCAAAGAGTATCGCCCACGGAAAAAGTTGCACAAAGTCGCCCAACGGCCCCGTGATAATCTTGGTCATTGGGAAGAACATACCCGAGATGGAGCAAGTGGCGAGTGCCATCGGTACAAAGAGTTGCTCTGTGCTGACCGCCGCCGAATACCATCGGCTGTGTCCGTGTTCGAGCAGGTCGGTATAGCCGTCGATGACTATTACCGAGTC
>SAMEA104315439__coassemble_237_pt1 | contig 27720 bp, 20 predicted proteins | sample SAMEA104315439__metabat2_low_PE_016 | metagenome-assembled genome bin SAMEA104315439 (sample SAMEA104315439) | gut metagenome | biome: Monkey gut; feature: monkey-associated habitat; material: faeces | place: China | collected 2013 | reverse complement strand
TGGAGCAGAACCGTGCCGACCGCAAGCGTTACCCCGCTGTGAACCCGATTGACTCGTACTCGAAATATATCGAATACCCTGAGTTTGAGGAGTATATCTCCAACCTGATTGACAAAGACTGGCTCGGGAAGGTGAACGATATGAAGACCTACCTGCAACGCGGAAAGGAGATTCAAGAGCAGATAAACATTCTGGGTGATGACGGTGTGCCCGTGGATTACCACGAGGAGTTCTGGAAATCGGAAGTGATTGACTTCGTTATTCTCCAGCAGGACGCCTTCGACAAGATTGATGCCGTTTGCCCGCTGGAGCGTCAGAAATATATGCTCAATCTGGTGATGGATATTTGCAAACATGACTATGACTTCCAGAATTTCCTGGAGGTGAGCGAGTATTTCAAACGCGTCATCAATATGTGCAAGCAAATGAACTACAGCGAGTTCCACTCGGCTGTGTTCGAAGAATATCAACAAAAACTGAACGCTCTGCTGGCAGAGAAACAAATTAAAGGGTAAAGGCTGTATGTCTCAGTTATCTCTGTTCACAGATTATAATACGCAGGCTATAAGTATACCTGAAGTTGCAACCCAACTTCAGGTATCGGTAGCCACTATCCGTAATTGGATAAAAGTCGGGTATCTGCATCAGGTGTCTGCGTATGCTGTAACAAGAGATAGCGTGGATAGTTTTACGCATCAGTATGTAGGCAAAACCAAATTAGTATCACGTGCAAACAAGTCTTCCAAAGATGTCTCCCTGACAGACTTTGATATAGCACGATATGCGGGCAGTAGCATTTCCGATGCCTATGAGTCTTCTTTGTCGGATTCTTACAGGAACAAAGAGGGTATCTTCTACACTCCGTCTTCCATCACATCAGATATGATGAAAGATGTTCATGCTAACGAACATGAGACATTTTTGGAGCCATGTTGCGGAAGCGGTAATTTTGTGTTAGAAGCAGTACGACATGGTGTAAAACCCGAAAACATCTATGCTTTTGACACAGATGAAAAAGCCGTAGAGATAACCAAGCGCAGGTTATTTGAAGCGACGGAATATAACAGCCCAAACATCATTTGTGCAGATTTCCTGCAAGTATGCAAAACGCTGCATCGCAAGTTTGATTACATCTACACGAATCCACCTTGGGGAAAGAAAATACCCAAAACGGAGAAAATGTTATATGCAAACACGTACAAAGCAGGCAATAGCAACGACACATGTGCTTTGTTCTTCTTGGCGAGTCTCACGTTACTCAAAGAAGGCGGGGAAATGGGCTTTTTATTGCCGGAGGCATTCTTTAACATTGCCGTCTTTGAGGATGTCCGTAAACGTGCATTGCTGTTGAAAATCCAACGTCTGATTGACTATGACAAGGCTTTTAAGGGGCTGATGACGAAAGCAATGGCAATCATTTTGCGTAATACGCAAGTTGAAGATGATGCCATTGTGCAATGCGATACAAAAAGTGCTGTCAGACAGCGGACACAGAGGTCATTTAACTATGTTCCAAAGTCCATTTTGAACTTTGCCTATGATGAGGAGGTTGCGGATACAATAAAATACTTGTATGGCATACCGCATACTACATTGGCAGGAAATGCGTCTTGGGGGTTAGGTATTGTAACGGGCAATAATAGTGAATTATGTTCCGACACGCTTTTGGAAAATTATGTGCCGGTATATAGGGGTAAGGATATTACAACAGCAGGTTTGGCGACACCAACGTTGTTTATCAATAAGGATTTGCGGAATTGCCAACAGGTAGCACCTATGTCTTTGTATTTAGCACCAGAGAAATTGATATATCGTTTTATCTCTGATAAATTAGTGTTTTATTGTGATACGCAACAACGGTATATATTGAATAGTGCCAACATGTTGGTGTTGAATACTGATTTCCCTATCCATAGTCGGCAACTGACAGATGTGATGAACAGCAAATTTATGAATTGGTTGTTTCAGACCATATTTGCAACTCACAAGATATTGCGTGGCGATTTAGAGATTCTCCCTATTTATACGGAGTATTTTCACACTCATTCTGTATTTGACGAAGAAAAGTATTTGGACTTTATTAATGTAGAAGAAAAGAATGGAACTTACAGAATTAAGAAATAGGATATTGCAAGAATACAAGGGAAATCCCCTTATGAAGGCACAGATAGTACGTACCATTGAGAAGGATAAGGCAATCTTTCCGTTCAATGAGTATGAGTTGCTGTTGTCCACATTCATTGCCAAAGGGAACATTACGTATGAAAAGTACTTGGAAATACGTGCAGACTATATAGCAAATAATCCCAATCTATGGATATTTGAAATATCTGCTCCGCGTGGTTTCGGTGAATCGTTTGCGCAGACGTACCTGTTAGGGAAATGCTCCAAGTTACATCCTGCATCAAAGAAATTGGATCCTCAATATCACGGGCAATATGATTTGTGGTTAGATGGCATTCGAATAGAGGTGAAAGCATCGCGAGTGTGTGACAGTCGCAGTGATGAACCTCTATACAGAAAGGCTTTATCTTCAAACACCAAGTGTCCGTTTTTGATGAACTTCCAACAACTGAAGCCACAATGTTGTGATGTCTTTGTTTGGATGGCAGTTTATCGCGATGAAATTTCCATATGGGTGATGAGTTCCAATGAAGTGCTGCAACATAAGGACTACTCGAAAGGACAGCATAGAGGGAATAGCGGAAACGAAGGGCAATTGCATATTACCGACAAAAATATCAAATCACTAAATAAGTACAAACTGAAAAGTGATAATCTCGCTTTAGCAATAAAGCGTGCTGCAAATAGAAATAAATTAAAGTAACTATAATAATGGCAAAAGTATTTCAAAAGATTTACACCAAGATTACGGCTATCACCAAGGCTACTTGCTCGCTGAAAGCCGAAGGGGTGGGTAACGACGAACTCGCTACCGTAAACGGCAAACTTGCCCAGGTCGTTAAGATTATGGGCGACGACGTGACCCTGCAAGTGTTCGAGGGTACGGAGGGTATCCCCACCAACGCCGAAGTGGTGTTCTTGGGCAAGGCTCCGTCGCTGCGCGTGAGCGACCAGTTGGCAGGACGCTTCTTCAACGCCTACGGCGAACCGATTGACGGCGGACCTGCTATCGAAGGCGAGGACGTGGAGATTGGCGGTCCGAGTGTGAACCCCGTGCGCCGTAAGCAACCATCGGAACTGATTGCTACGGGTATCGCGGGTATCGACTTGAACAACACCCTCGTTTCGGGACAGAAGATTCCGTTCTTCGCCGACCCCGACCAGCCTTACAACCAAGTGATGGCTAACGTGGCGTTGCGTGCCGAGGCCGACAAGATTATCTTGGGCGGTATGGGTCTGACCAACGACGACTACCTCTATTTTAAGAACGTGTTCTCCAATGCCGGTGTGCTCGATCGTATCGTGTCGTTTGTGAACACCACCGAGAACCCGCCTGTGGAGCGTCTGCTTATCCCCGATATGGCGTTGTGTGCGGCAGAGTATTTCGCTGTGCAGAAGCATGAAAAGGTGCTGGTTCTGCTGACCGATATGACGCTGTACGCCGATGCGTTGGCAATCGTCAGCAACCGTATGGACCAGATTCCGAGCAAGGACTCTATGCCTGGTTCGCTCTATTCCGACTTGGCAAAGATTTACGAGAAAGCCGTGCAGTTCCCCGAGGAAGCAGGCGGCGGAAGTATCACCATCATCGCAGTGACGACCCTTTCGGGTGGCGACATCACACACGCTATTCCTGATAACACGGGTTATATCACCGAGGGGCAGTTGTACCTACGCCGTGACTCCGACATCGGAAAGGTTATCGTTGACCCGTTCCGTTCGTTGTCCCGTCTGAAACAGTTGGTTGCCGGCAAGAAGACCCGCGAAGACCATCCGCAGGTGATGAACGCTTCTGTTCGTCTGTACGCCGATGCGGCTAACGCCAAGACCAAGAAGGAAAACGGTTTCGACCTTACCGACTACGATGAGCGTTGCCTGGCATTCGCCAAAGACTATTCGAGCCAAATTCTGGCAATCGACGTCAATATCAACACCACCCAGATGTTGGATATCGCTTGGACGCTGTTTGCCAAGTACTTCAAGCCCGAAGAGGTTAATATCAAACAAGCATTGGTAGATAAATACTGGCAGAAATAATCCTGTCCAGCAAAATAACGTAAGCAACGGCGTCGCAAGACGCCCAAAACTATGGCTATTCAATATCAATTCAATAAAACATCCTTGCAGGGACTGGAGAAGGACCTCAAGATGCGGCAGCGTACTTTGCCAACGCTTCAGAACAAAGAGTCGGCACTCCGGCTTGAGGTGAAGAAGGCAAAGGACGAAATCAAAGCCCTCGACGAAGAGGTAGACCGCCGCATCAAGGACTACGACCAGATGCTGGCGCTGTGGGGCGAGTTCGACACCAGCCTGATTCATGTGGACGATGTACGCATGTCCATCAAGAAGATTGCCGGTGTGCGCGTGCCCGTGCTGGACGAGGTCGTCTATTCCACCAAGGAGTTCAGCCTGTTCTCCAGCCCGAAGTGGTTCGCCGACGGGTTCAACCAACTCAAGGCGATTGCCGATGTCGGTATCCGACAGGAGTTCGTGCGCCGCAAGGTGGACTTGCTGGACTATGCCCGCAAGAAAACCACGCAGAAAGTAAACCTGTTTGAGAAAGTGCAAATACCAGGTTATCAGGACGCTATCCGCAAAATCAAACGCTTTATGGAGGACGAAGAGAACCTCTCCAAGTCCAGCCAGAAGATTGTGAAGTCGAAGCGCGAGGCGGAGGCTCGTGAGGCTGAGGAGCAAGCAAGAAAGGAGGCTGCTGTATGATTACGCAAATGAAGAAATACACCTTTCTGGTGTTCCATCGCGACTATGAGACTTTCTTGGAGCAACTCCGCAACCTCGGCGTTGTGCATATCACGGAAAAGGCTGAGGGTCAGGCAGATGACGAGCATTTGCAGATACTTTTGCAGAAGGCTGACCAACTCAAAAAGACTATCGCACAAGGTGCTCCCGACCAACTCTTGCAAGAGAAAGCCAATATCGAACAGCGTATTGCCGCCACTCGCAAAGAGGCGGAGCGCATGGCTGTTTGGGGCGATTTCTCGGCAGAGCGCATTGCCGAACTGCGCCAAGCAGGCTACGAACTTCGCTATTTCGTTTGCCCAACCAAGCAGTTTGAGCAAGAGTGGGGTATTGCCGTAACCGAACAAGGTTCGCACACCTATTTCGTGCAGGTGAGCAAGATGGGGGGCGAGGCACTGCCCGAACTGCCCGATTTCTGCCATGAGCAGGTGCTCAATGAGAAGTCTTCCGCAGACCTGCAGAAGGATGTCGAGGGGCTCCACGGCTTGCTGGTTGCACAAAATGCACGCATCGAACTATGGGCAAAGGAGAATATCCCTGCCCTGCAACAGGAACTAAAGGACATCCGCCAACAGATTGATTGGCAGCGTGTCAAACTCAGTACAGACACCATCGCCGACGGGAGCCTGAAACTTCTCGAAGGATTCTGTCCGATCGACAAAGAGAAGGAACTCAACCAACTCCTTGAGCAACAAGGCGTTTACTATCAAGAGGAAGACCCCACCGAAGAGGACAAGACGCCTATCAAGTTGCACAACAACTGGTTTGCAAGGCTCTTCGAGCCGCTCACGGGCATGTATGGTTGGCCGTCCTATCAGGAGTTTGACCCGACGCCCATTCTCGGTCCGTTCTTCCTGCTGTTTTTCTCGCTGTGTATCGGCGATGCGGGCTACGGTCTTGCACTCATTCTTGTGGGATTCCTTATTTATAAGGACAAACTCAAGATTGATATGTTCAAGGGCATGGGACCTATCATCATGGCACTCGGCGTGGGTTCGACCATTGTCGGATATCTCATGGGCGGGTTCTTTGGTATCAACCTTTTCCAAGCCGAATGGTTCCCCGCATGGGCGAAAGCGCCGATGTTCAACAATCTCGGCGAGGGTATGACCGGCAAAATCACGATGGCAGGGCAGGAGTATGACGTAATGATGGTATTGGCTATCGTTATCGGTGTCTTCCACATCTGCCTAGCCATGACCGTCAAGGCTATCTCGTACACCATCCGCAATGGCTTCAAGAACACGCTTTCCGTGTGGGGCTGGCTCATTCTCGTGGTCGGAGGTATCGCTACAGGCATTTTGGCTATGCTGAAAGTCCTCTCGCCCGCGGCTACACAGATTGTGCTTATCGTCATTGGAGCTGTCTCGGCACTGGGTATCTTCGTCTTCAACACTTGGGGGCGCAACCCGCTCATCAACATCGGTTCGGGCTTGTGGGATACCTACCAGATGGTCACCGGTCTGCTAGGTGATGTACTCTCCTACATCCGTCTCTATGCCCTCGGTTTGGCAGGCGGTATGCTCGGTATGGCATTCAACCAACTCGGCGAGATGGTGCTCGGCACAACGCCCAACGTGGGTACGTGGATTGGCTTTATCCTCATCATCACTTTCGGGCATGTGCTCAACCTGCTCATGGCGTGTCTCGGTGCTTTCGTTCACCCGTTGCGTCTAAGTTTCGTGGAGTACTTCAAGAACGCGGGCTATGAGGGACAAGGTATTCTCTATCAACCGTTTAAGAAATAATTTCCCTAAGGTCTCTTTACGGATCGTAAGGCCCTTACATTAACAGAAAAATAAATAAACAAATTAAAATAAACTTATTATGATTGAATCACTTTTAGGTTATCTCGGCTTGGGCCTTATGTTGGGCTTGTCGGGTGTAGGTTCTGCCTACGGAACAACTATTGCGGCAAACGCTGCAGAAGGGGCTCTCAAGAAGAACAAAGAAAAATCGTCCGCTTACATGATTTTGTCGGCACTTCCTGCTACGCAGGGTCTGTACGGCTTTGTGGCATTCTTGATGTTGCAACACTGGCTTACCGAGAACCCAATCCTCTTGTTCGGTATCGGTCTGGGCACGGGACTTGTGTTCCTCCTCTCGGCTATCCGCCAAGGACAAACGGCAGCCAATGGTATTGCGTCCATTGCACAGGGCAATGATGTCATGACCAACACCATGATTTACTGCGCTCTTCCTGAGTTCTACGCCATCTTGTCGCTCGTTGCAGCCCTGATGATTAAGTAATTCACGGCATATTACTCCCAAACAAGGGAACAACAAAACGGACTGCCCGACCACCATTAGGCAGTCCGTTTGTTATCAATCATACCAAGGACAGAACCAACGCACTCAACCATAGAGAAACATTGCTTACCTCCACTACCCTCACGGGCAGTATTCATACGTCAAAGATCACGGGCTGCTTACGTCTGCAGCCTACCGGATTCGACACCTCGAATCACGATGCAAAGGTACTATAAACGCAGAACCCGTTGAGCGTTTTTGTTACTTTCCGTCGCGATTTGGCGTTATTTGTCACTTTCCGTCACTTTTTGTTACTTTCCGGTAGTTTCCGTCACTTTTCTTTTGTAACTTACTATACATCAAACAGATACAGGCTACTATAGTACACTATATATTGCATAACGACACGAGCCGCGTCGTCTTCCAAACAAGGCTATGGATTTTCATAAAAAATTAACAACAGAGGCTTGTGCAATTGCCCAAAAAGTTATACCTTTGCGGTGATTTTGCACAGGTGGTTTCATACGGCTGCTATGTTACATTCAATACTCCATCAATAGTTGCTGTATGGTCGATTACTCCCCACCCGTGCTGGTTCGCGGTCTTTGAAGTATTGATATGATGAAAACTTTGAGACTTTCCACTCCCCCATTGCAGACGAATGGTGAAAAATACAGATAGCGGTGGTTCACGAAAAACGTTCGTTTTTGATGAACCCTCCTCGTAGGTAATGACGATAGATGTTATCTGAGCATATTTTGAAGTGGCATTAACTTTGAAATACAAATATCCATCACTGATAGAATACGTTTTAGTTGTTGTGGAACTAATCGTAGTGCTACTTCCCCAATTTGTTCCATCCTTGCTGACAGACAAAGTCACACTATTCGTTTTGGACGTAATGGCTATATCTGTAATGACGCAGTTGGGTGGAACTGTAGTACTATAAAAACCATTTGATGTCCCTGCCTTTATTTGTATAGCAGTTGACATACGTGCTGTTTGATTATATGTTATGCCAATAGTTGAACCACCGCTTGTTGTTGAAGTACCTGTTCCATTTCCATAAGAAGTGTTCCACGGTGCATTATTATTAGACGATGCGCCATTTATAGTCAAAGTTTCTGTTGCTGCCCACGTGTTCATACCCCCTACTGCTAACTGGGCGAGGATGGTTACAAGTAGTCTAAGATGTTTCATTATATCACTATTTTGAGGTTTTTATATTGGTAGCGCTATGCGCTAACTAATTGATAACAAGCATATAATTATCGGATCTAATTAAATAAAGATATGAAGAAAACTTACTTGGTTGCATTGTTTTTGACGTTCTTAGCCATAGGAACTAATACCCTGTGGGGAGCAGATGTCACTTATACTTTTAAGGATGCAAGTGATTGTCCTGGGAATGCTCAAACTTGGACGGGCGCATCTATTGATGCAAATACCACATGGTCTGCGACAAAAGGAGGATCAAACGATCCGAAATACTACACCACAGGAACGGGACTTCGTGTTTATAATGGAGGCACATTCACAATTACATCTTCAAAAATTATATCAGAAATCGTTTTAACGTTTTCAAGTTCGAGTTATACTTTTTCGACAAGTATGTCAACTCCTGCTACAGTTCTGCCCAAAGCAACCTCGTATCAATGGAGTGTTAGTCGCACCTGTCGTTTACAGAAAATCGAAATTACGTATGGTTCATCAAAAACGAACGTTTCCTTGACCCCATCTGTTTCTCCGTCGGGTGCAGGCTCTATCACGTTCACTCCCAAAGGCGGGACAACTACGACCGACCAGCAAATAACTGTGGAAGAAAGTACAGAAGTATCCGCCGAAGCCACGGCAACAAGTGCGAACTATGCATTCAAGAAATGGAACATTACCGGTGCTACTCCTACAACCTCCACGGACAATCCTGTCACAATAGTAGTGGGCAATAATTCCACTGCTACCATTGAGGCAGTCTTCGAACAAGCCATCACTGTAACTTATGATGCCAATGGAGGTACGGTCAATCCTGCCAGTGATAGTTATACTAATACCGCTCTCACCTTACCTACCCCCACTATTGACGGTTGCTACACTTTTGATGGCTGGTACACCGCCCAAACGGGAGGTACAAAAGTAACATCGCCATACACCCCTACTGCCAACATCACCCTATATGCCCATTGGACAGAAAGTACAGACACCTATATGGCTATGATAACACAGCCTGACGCAGCAACCAACTGCAAGGTGAAGATAAGCAAGGACGGCACTACGGGAGTGGAGGACGGTTACGATGACATCACCTGCGGTACTATTGTCTATCTGTTGGGGACACCAAGTAACGGATACAAAGATCTTACCTACACGGCGAAAGATGACAACAAAAACGATGTAACTATCACACCGAATGGACTGCAAGATGCTTCATTCACGATGCCCGCATCAAACGTAGATATTACAGCCACTCCTGTTGCTTGTGATGCTATGGATGCTCCCGTGGTAACCTATACATCATCCACCGGCAACTCGCTCACCTTTTCTTGGAACGCCATCGCAGGTGCAACAGGCTACAATCTGTATCTATACTACAACACCGATGGCACATCCCACGCTGCTAATGACGATATGGCAAACACCACAGAGTGTTCCTACACTTTCTCTGATTTGGAAGTTGGTCACACATATGCATATACCATACAGGCGCGAAGTGCCATCGCTACATGCTTCACCGAGACGCATGGTACCGCCACGGTAGTAAAGCCATACACTATCACATGGAGCACCCCTGACGGCACTACCACTACAACCGTTGTCCCCGGCAACAAGGTCGTACTTCCCACCGCTACACCTACCTCGTGCAGTACCACATACACCACCTTTGTCGGTTGGTTCACAGAGACTGCAAGTGGTGAGGGCAATCCCTCTACCGCCAAACCTGCTACACAGGTAACCGCAGAGACCGTCCCCACCAGAGATGCTACCTACTACGCTGTCTTTAGTGATGCCACAGGAGGAGGTGCTTTGGAAAAAGTAACTTCTATCAGCAATGGTGATGTTATATATCTGGCAACTTCCCCCACAGGTGAAGGAGTAACAGGTGCTAATGGCAGTAAAGATGCTACTATTAGTTCCTCTGTTTCCGAGTGGATGCCTTTTACAGTAAACGTAGTAACTGGTGGTTTCACTTTAACAAATAATGGGAACGGAGTTACAGGAGCGAAAGGTTCTTTTAAGTTAAGTACCGATCCTACAACATTAACCTTTAATGACAAGGGATATTTCACATTTGTTGTAGGTACTACAACCTATTGCCTGCTTAAGAATGGAAATGGAGGTTCTTACTATAGATGCTATGCTGCGACACAAATAGGAGCAAGCAACTATACCCAATTCTTTATGTACAAAGGCGGTTCTTCTGCTACAGGTTATATCTCCTTATGTTGCAACGACCCCGCAGTAATAACAGTAACACCTGCGGCTACCACCATTAACCTTGGCGAGGACGGTACTGCCACGACCACCGTCAGTTGCACACAGCAAGGCGGAGGTACGGGTACGTGGGCATACGCGGTAGCACCTGCTACAGCCACCTTTGATGGAACAACCTTTACTGCCACAGCAGCAGGCACATATACCCTCACCGCTACCTTCACCGAGAACTGCCCAAAGAGCGGCACTGCCACTATTACCGTAACAAAGGACCCTGTCTTTGGTACGGTAACCATTGACCAGAACACTTTTGCTGTGGATTGCGGCGATACCACGAGTACTGCCTCTGCAGCCACTATTACACTCGGTACTAACTACAATCTGACAAAAGCCGTTACAGTAACAGCCCCCGAAGGTTTCTTGGTATCCACCAACAAAACCGACAAGACCAAATATGCGGCATCTGTTACCCTCACCCCCACGGCTTCGGGTAGCAATCAAGGCAAGATAACAGGCAAAGTATATGTGCGTGCCTACTCTGCCATTGCCCGCACAGAAGGCTATAGCGGCAACATCACCCTGTCGGGCAACGAGATAACCACACAGACCATAGCCGTATCCTCCACTGTTACCTGCAAGGAGTACACCATCACCATTGATGACCGCGGCAGCAAGAGTACCTTGGGCAACTACTATGCCGGCGCAGAGGTGCCGCAACCCGCAGACCCCACAGGCGTATGCACCGAGCCTGTAGAATACATCTTCGACGGTTGGGCTGCAGCCGATGTGGCAGAGGGAAGCACCACCTACACCAAAGTATCTTTCCCATACACTATGCCCAAAGGCAACACCACCCTCTATGCGGTGTACAAGTATGCGCCTACAATCTCTAACGACTATAAAAAAATTACTACAAGTGCCGCTCTTACAGACGGAGAATACTTGATAGTGGGCTATAGTAGCAGTACATACAAGGCTCTTTCTTCCAGTGAAGGTAGCACAGACGGACAATATAAAGCCGTGGCTGTAACACAGGCATCGGATGTGATTACCACAGACGACGAAACACTGATATGGGACATCGCTGTTACAAATAATCAATACACCATTGCGCAAGGAGGGCAGTATTTGAATATCAACAATAGTGTAATGGTATTGGAATCAACAGCAATACCGTATACGTTGTCAGTTAGTAGTGGTGTGTTTACTTTTACAACGACTGATAGTAAAAGCAGTTCTACTACCAAAATCTCATACTACGCCAACAATGGTATCTTTAATGCATATAGGAACGCCAATACTGTTTACCTCTACCGGCGGCAACAGGATATCCGCTACACCACCTCCCCTGCGTGCGGACCGCGTATCAAGGGTACAGGTGATATAGCCGTTACTTCCGCAAAAGGTATATGGGTGGAAGCGGTAACACCGCTCGCTGTCTCGGCACAGAACCTCGACAAGAACGACGACAATGCGGCTGTTTCCATTGCTGCCACCTCTCTCACTGACGGCTTCACACTGAAGACATCCGGCACCAATGGCAGCGGCAGCAAGACGGTAACACTTGCCACCGGCTATAGCAATAGCACATACAATGCCAATATGGTGGTAGTCTATACCCCGACCGCAGACAACACCACCGAGGAGGGCAAAATAGCCCTGCGTGTCTATAAGGCAAACGGCTCCACCACCTACGCCACCGATACTATCACGGTACGCGGACGCTCTCTGCCGATGGAGTTCGTGGTAGCAGCCAAGACCACCGATGGTTGGGTGGCACTGCCAAGCGACTTGGGCACAGGCTCTTCTTCCTCACTCAAAGCGCCCTACTCTGTCAGCGTGGACGATGAGACCAACCCGACCAAGGCTACCGAAGCACCCGAGACCGCTGTCTATAATGCAGCAGACCGCAGTACAAAGAACACGGCGGCTACCGGCATACGCCTGAAGAACGCCGGCGGCTTGTACCTGCAAGGCTCTACCGCACAGGGCAATACCAATGTATGGCTGTCCGCCAACAACAGCGAACAGGCACAGTCGTGGGAACTGCGCAGTAGCGATTTCGTCAACTACTTTGTACGCTTGCAGGCTTCAGAGAGCGGACGATACCTCTCGTATGACGCTGCGCAAGGCAAGATAGGCAACTACAAGCAACAGGGAGCATCATTGCGCCTACTGCCTGTAGAGAAGACTTGTGTCCGCTATGACGCACCATCGATGGATGTGTTTGCCTTGAAATCATCGGCTGTTACCCTGCGCTGGCTGGCAATAGAAGGGGCTACGGGCTATGAGTACAGCACCGACGGCGAGACCACATGGAGCGATTGCAACAACCTCACCGCTACTGCATCCGAAGTGAAATGGACGCTCGACGGACTGACCGCCAACAACAAATATACCGTCTATGTCCGCGTCAAGGTAGCAAGCGGGGAGACCAACTGCTCGGCATCCGACAGCGAAACCTTCACTACCCCCGACTGCGACGACGTGCCTACCGAACTGAAGGCTACGGCAGATGCCAACAGTGCCACTATCACATGGCAATGCAACGCCGCTACTGCCACTGTGAAGATATACTCCGATGCTCAAGGCGATACAGAGGTTGCATCAAAAACCAATACTGCTTCACCATGCACTATCACCGATTTGGTAGCAGGAACGAAGTACTATTACCAAGTGTTTGCCGGCGGTTCGTGCGGTTCGGCTATCGCCCACTTCACTACAGAGTCAGCCGATGTAAGCATTGTAGAATGGGGCAAAGGCTATGTGACCGTGGATATCAATACCGATGTGGACGGTGTCAGCCTGGTAGTAGAGAACCAAGTGAAACACAGCACCGGTACAGGCAATGTCGCCGATGACCTGTTCTTCAGCAAGTACTATGAGGCATCGGGAAATCTAAAGTTGGTAGGTGTGTACAACGGAACAAAAGATACTCTCCCGTTAACAGATGTCAAGATACAAATAGGAGTAAGTACATGGGGAAATATCGTGTCAATGAGTGCTTATGGGAAATACAAGACAGGGTATATTGCTCCTGATGAAGAAATCATTGTATGGCACAGAGGGACAGCCAACGTAAACACCTGCGTAGAAGGAAAAATGGATATCAGTATTATGGTGGAGCATAATAATATCAGTTTCAGTGGTCGTGCATCTGTAGGACTATTCCGTGCCGGAGAACTGATAGACATTATTGGAGCAGGCACAACAACTACCCCTATGGAGGGTACGTGCACACCAGCATGGGGTGATGACCCGGGATGGTGCGGAACAGGCTATAACATTGAAGACCCCACCATGGAAATCGAGTTAGCCACAAATCGCTGCTTGTTGGTTCGTAGTAATAAAGTGAAGTCCGGCGCTAATGCTATTGCTCAGAACACAACAGATTTTGTTACCTTGACAAAAGAGGAGTGGCTCGGACGACAAGTTTCTAAAACAGATGCTGAGCAATCGTCTTGCGAAGGTTTCGCTTACGTAGCAGACTTTGATTATGACGGTTATTATGCCACCTACGACTCAATCACCTCTCTGAAAGACTTGGGTGCAGACGGAAAGAGGAACCCCGACGGTACGTTTACCATACCCGTATCGCGGTTGGATACCATGGCTTGTACCAATTTCCGTATCCTGCTCAAGAAGGACGGGGCAGTGGTGGCACAGGAAGAACAGAAAGTGCCGATTATTGTGGACAAGAACACCAATACCGCCGATGCGGACTATTTTCTCCCGCGCCTGACCGTGAAAGCCTGCAAAGAGTGCGACATCATCGTACGCGAGGGTGTGCTATTGGAACATACGTCCGACTCGCTGCTGCAATTCAACAATATGGACATCTACACGGGCAGCCGTCTGAAACTCGGCAACAGGAGTATGACCTTGGACGAAGTGCGTATGCACGCCACCAACGACAACGTCTCCTACGCCATCCTCAACAACAGCAGCGAGACGGGTGCCACCATTTCCATCAACCAAGTGGTGCACATCAAGCGCATAGACGGACGCTACTGGTATCCGTTCTCCCTGCCCTACGACTGCAAGATTGGCGATATACGCCAGACCAACGGTCAGTCGTTAGGCACATTCGGTGTGGACTGGGGTATCAAGTTCTACGACGGGCAACGCCGTCAGCAGGACGGTAACAGCACCACCGCAGCAGGTGAGGTGTCGATGTACTGGACCATGATGGACGCCAATGCCACGTTGGAAGCCCACAAAGGCTATATCATAGGGTTGTTCGGTCCGGACGAGTCGGTGATGCAATCGGTATGCTTCACTCCTACTACGGAGAGCAACTACACGGAAAGCGACGAGAGCAAGACCACGTCCGTGCAGAACTGGTACACCGACAACCTCCTGACCACGGAGGCGCGTCATCACGGTTGGAACTTCGTGGGTTCACCCTATATCTCGCTGTTCGGTTCGGCTACAGACGGCGAGGGCTTGTACAACACCTCACTCCAGATGGGCTATACCGACAACTGCGGCATACAACAGGATGCAGACCATGTGTATGTATCCATTCCCGACCCCGGCGATGCCAACACCTACACGCAGGCATTGGCAGGTACTACCACGCTGAAGCCCTTTATGGCGTACTTCGTGCAGACCATCGACCCGACAGACGGGGCGTCGCATACCATTGATTTGACATATAGCAAGACCAACCGCAGTCTGCCTGTATCCGCACCACGCCGTGCACAAGACAATACGAAAAAGACCCTATTGATAGAACTAAACCTCACCGGCGGCAGTATGTACGACAATGCGGGTGTGCTTGTCAGCGACCGCTACTCCGCCCGATACGAGATAGGCAGCGACCTCACCAAGATGTATGCTGCAGCAAGCAAGCCGCAACTCTTCACCACCGATGCGGCACAAGGTAAGATGGCTTATCAGTCGCTGCCCGATGCGCTGGCACACAACGTGCCGCTCGGAATGTATGTACCTGCAGCAGGCGACTATACGCTATCGCTCAACCGGTCTGCATCCGAGGTGGCAGCCGCAGAGGCGGTGTATCTGCTACATAACGGCAACATCGTAGCCAACCTGCTCTACTCCGACTACGACCTCACCGCCACGAAGCGCGGGCTGCTGTCGGGTTACAGCCTCGACATACGCCGTGCACCTGACATCACCACCGACACAGGGCAAGCCGATGCGGGTGCTCCGCATATCACCTGCCACGATGGTATGCTGACTATCGACGGTCTCCCCACGGAGGCTTCCGTACAGGTATATGATATGCTCGGGCGTGTGCTGGCAGACGGTATCGCAGCAGGCTCCACACTCTCCGTGCCTGTGGCTACGACAGGTGTCTATACCATCTGCGTTACGGCAGAGGACTATCACTTTGTTACCAAGACTATCATCCGCTAATGTATGAACCCACTAATTTGCATCGTTATGAATAGTCAAGCACATATATTGAAAGGATTGCTTTGCAGCGTCATTGTCATGGTGTCATGCCTTGTCGCCACGCCCGTGCGGGCACAACAGAATGCGCAGTTGGTGCAGGATATGAACTCGACCTCCTCCTATATAGGCAATATCGGAGGCTATAATGTCGATGCTGCCACCCGCGTATCGGGGTTGAACGGCAGTGTAGCCAGTGCGTGGACACCCGCCAACAACGGGTATATGGTCACCCCCGTGGGGTCAGGTTATTCGGAAGGCGTAGGCTATGCCAACGGTTATATCGGCAGTACCAAGGGCGGTCCGCACAAGGTCAGCCCCGGTGGCGGTCTTGGCGAGCCCGGCGGGCTGCCCATAGGGGATGTGCCGGTGTGGTTCATACTGGTGTTGGCAGGCGGAGTTGCAGTGGTGATATACCGCAAGAGCCATACCACCGTACACCACAACAAATAACAAAACAAAATCTGTTGTGGGCAATATGCGCACAAGGAGAGACTACAAACACATATATCGTTGTTACATTCTCAGTTTAATCACATACTAATAACATACTAATCACATACTAATATCATAGTATTGATTCGAAGATATTCTATAGTTCCTCATTCAAAGGAGGGGAATACGGGTTGAGAGTTGAGTGTTGAGTGCAGTTGAGTGTTTGAGAGTTTGATAGTTTGTAGGTAGGCTGTGACAATAGTAATATCTTGACAACGCGAGCCGCGCTGTTCCATATAGTGTAGTCAGCAAATGCGCTATATTTCCAAAAAATATGTAAGAAAAAGAGACTATCTAACAAGCGTGGATAGTCTCTTTTTCTGATTAGGGAAACCGAGCGATTTGACGCGGTTCCTAAAAGATGGTCAGATTGCTCGCGGAGGGGGCGCGGATTACTCGTGTTTGGAGTTGCGGTAGCCGGCTTCAACGGCGGCTACGTTGCTTTGGACGATGGCGTCGCCTTTGCGGGCGAAGACACGCTGCACGCCGGCAATCATCTTGTCGTGATCGATACCCAGCATAGGAATGGCAGCGCCGAGCAACACCATATTAGCCGCCTGCGAGGGTGCGCCTGCCTCTTTGGCAAGAGCCTCTACGTCCAAAAGAACGTGGTTCTTGTGTGCCTCAATATGGCGGAGAACCTCCTCCAATTCAGGGTAATTGGGGATATTCACAAAAGGTACCGACGATGTAACAATCCAGCCTTCGGGCTTGAGATACTGTACATAGCGGAGTGCCTCCATCGGTTCCAAAGAGATGATAAGGTCGGCTCCGCCAAGGGGAATCAAGTCGGAGTGAATCGGTTCGGACGAGAGACGGAGGTTGGACTGTACGTCGCCCCCACGCTGACTCATACCGTGTACCTCGGCTTGTTTCAGATACAAGCCCTCTGCCAAAGCGGCTTCACCAATAACGGTTGCAATAGAAAGGATACCTTGTCCTCCCACACCTGCTAAAATAATATCTTTTTTCATGTTCTGCATTCAATTTGAGGTTTTACTTTTTTGCTTTCAAGTGGCGTTTGAGCGTTTGGATACACTCGCGGCGTGCGATAACTACGGAAGTACCCGGATAGTCGATTTCCTCGCGCAGCACTTGTTTGATTTCGTCCATATTCTTAGGCAGGGGCACTACAACGCGCACATGCTCTTTCTCAACACCCAAGCCGTAGCAAATCTGTTCCAAACGACCAGTACCGGCAGAATCTTGTCCGCCCGTCATACCCGTGGTGAGGTTGTCGGAGATAAGCACCACTACGTTTGCATTGCTATTCACGCAATCCAAAAGTCCGGTCATACCCGAGTGGGTGAAAGTAGAGTCGCCGATAACTGCAATAGCGGGGTGTTGTCCTGCATCGGCAGCACCTTTTGCCATCGTAATCGAGGCACCCATCTCCACTGTGGCATGGAGCGCATGGAAAGGCGACAAAGCACCCAGTGTGTAGCAGCCAATGTCGCCGAAGATACGGGGTTGCGGGTACTCGCGTGCGACCTCGTTGAGGGCAGCATATACGTCGCGGTGTCCACAGCCTTGGCATAGTGCGGGCGGACGGCTGACAACGAGATTGTCGGCATCGTGCTGGGGCAGTGCATCCAAGCCGATGGAGAGGCGTACGCTGTCGGGTGTGAGTTCGCCCATACGCGGGAGGTCACCCGTGAGGCGTCCTTTGACTGCGACGGTGGAAGGCACAAGTCCGTGGATGAGTTCTTCCACAACGGGTTGCCCCTCTTCGATAACGAGGATTTCCTTGGCACCGTCAGCCACCATTTGGTTGATGAGGGCAACGGGCAGCGGGTACTGAGCGACCTTGAGGATAGAGCAGCCCATAGCGGGTTGGTAGTTCTCCATAAGGTAGTTGTATGCAATACCCGTGGTGATGATGCCGCGCTCGGGGTGCGTGCCTTTGACGTAGGAATTGAAAGCCGAGGTCTCGCTCTTGTGCACGAATGTGGGTTGTGCGGCTACGAGTTCGGCGTAGTTTTTCTTTGCGAATGCCGGCAACAGGATAAAGTGCTGCACATTCTCGGGGAGGGACATCTCATTTTGAACAGGTGTGTTGTCAGCGGTCTCGACAACGGCACGCGAGTGAGCCATGCGGGTAGTAACACGCAAAAGGATAGGCGTGTGCAGTTCCTCGGAAAGGCGGAACGCCTCCTTGGTCATCTCGTATGCCTCCTGTTGGTTAGACGGCTCGAAGCATGGAATCATGGCAAACTTAGCATAGAAACGGCTGTCCTGCTCGTTTTGCGAGGAGTGCATGGAGGGGTCGTCAGCAGCCACCACCACCAAGCCGCCGTTCACACCGGTGATAGCGGCGTTCATGAATGCATCTGCACAGACGTTCATACCCACGTGCTTCATACATACGAGTGCGCGCTTGCCCATGTAGGACATGCCGAGCGCCGCCTCCATAGCCGTCTTCTCGTTGGATGCCCAACGGCAGAAGATAGAGGGCTTTGCGGCTTTCGCCTCGTGCAGTTGAATGTACTCCGTGATTTCCGTTGACGGTGTGCCCGGATAGGCATAGACACCGCTCAAGCCTGCGTCGATAGCACCTTGCGCTATCGCTTCATCGCCTAAAAGAAGGTGTTTCATACTTGATTAGATTTTTTATTGGTTTGTATTGAAATTTGTTTGTTAATTGCTTGATAAACTATTTGGTACGACAAGGGTGGCATATCATGGTTGGAAAGACAAAGTCTTTTCTGTGCAATCCGTAGGAATGGTCACCACATGGTTGTCTCCATACATCTCAACTAAGACATTAAAGACAGAATCTCGCTTGGCAGCATCGCGCGGCATCCAACCGTAAGTATCAGGCTGAACCATGTGATATGCCACTATTACCCTTACAGGAGCATTAGCAGTCAAACGCTTGATAACGAACTTCCTCTCGGTATGTGCATACTTATAGTCACCCATAGTGGAGTAAAAATATGTTCCGTGGATATATGCATCTCCTGATGTTTTGGCACACGCATTATTTACACTTATCCATTCCTGATATTTCGATGATGTGTTTTGAATGGTAACATCATCGGAAGCAGGACATTGAATCTCCAAAGAATCTTTTGCATTGATGCACAAATACCAACTAATAATACCAGTTGCATCCTGTACACAGGAACTCAAGAATACCATACACAATAGCATTATTATAGGTAGGCAACACCCAAGACAAGGTGCCTGTTTCTCTGAATGTTGATGTTTCATGATACTGATTTATTTATTGGTTAGTATTAAATCCTATCTGTTAATTGCTTGGTTGTCGCTGCATCATGATGCACAAATATTATGCCATAGATGAAGTTGTATAAACTATGTATTAAGTAGATGAATGAGCGTTCCGTTCTGATACAAGTTCCCTGCACATCACGTTTTTTATATTATATCCAAAATTCGCTATCCATGGACTATTCTGTATTAGTCTAAATAGCGCATCCTTACTATTGCTACCAAATGTAATACCCAACACTTGACAATTCTCAACATCAGAGCATCCATCGGGTGCCATAGTATAACCATCTGTAGTATAAAAAATATACTCTTTCATATCTCCCCTTTACAACAATGCATCATTTACTTGTTTCAGACCATTATATTCTTGAACCACTTTGTCATAGGTGCGAAAACAAACACGTTCTTCTATGGTAGAAAACATGGATACATGCAGTTTGTCTTCAAATTCCTTACGACGACTTTCACTTGCAACAATATAAAAATGTGCATAGAAATCCTGCAGTTCATAGAACTTAGACAACGAATTTCTTATATCAGTAGTGTGTTCTACCTCATAGAACGCTGTCGGCATGTGCCTCTCTTGATTGAACCAAATGACATCAACCGTGCGGGCTTTTTGTAATAATTTAGGATATGTAAATTCCGGCAATACTATTGTATTTGCAAGGTTTTTTAGTGCTTGCCCCATACACAAACGGTTTTGGTCTTGAGCCGGAATATAGGTTTCCATTCCGCGAAATTTACCTATTTCCGTAAGCAAGCCTTGATAATATCCATGTGTAAACTTCTCTTCACTATTTTTATTTCCCAGTTTAAGGTCAAACTTATTCAGTACTTCCGAACGCATATCTTCCAATGCCCATAGACCAGGCTGAATGCGGAAAATATGTCCACTTTGCTGCACAATACGTCGTATTGTTGCCTCAGGTGTCTTTGTTCTCCATGCAGATACGTCAACTATCTCATTCAGATGACGCAATGTAGCATAGCCTCCATTCCTGCGCATAGCAGCTATAACTTGCTGTTCTTGAGTTTTTGTCTGCATAGGGATTTTCATTATTCTTATTTTACTTGGGCTGCGAGTGCGTGCCAGAGGTTGTCGTCGGGCACGGGGGCAGTGATGGAGATGTCGATGTGGCTGACAGGATGAACGAACTCGATGCGGCGGGCATGAAGGCAGATACCACCGTCCGGGTTGCTGCGCTTGGCACCGTATTTCAAGTCGCCCTTGATGGGGCAGCCGATGGCCGCCAGTTGGCAGCGTATCTGGTGGTGACGACCCGTCTCGAGGTTAATCTCAAGCAGCGTATAACGGTCGCCACGGGCTATCGTCCTATACGTAAGGACAGCGCGCTTTGCCTCACGGTCGATGGATTTGCCGTCGCGGGTGAGGGGATTGCCCTCGCGGTCGAAGCGCGTGACGACGTACGACTTGTTCTGCTGCTCGTTGCGGGTGAGGAAATGCTCGAGGCGTCCCTCCGGTTCGGCGGGCGCATTGGCAACGATTGCCCAGTAGGTCTTCTTGATTTCGTTGTGCGACTTGAACATGTCGTTGAGCCGTGCCAACGCCTTACTGGTGCGCGCGAAAAGCACAACCCCGCTCGTGGGGCGGTCGAGACGATGCGTGACGCCAAGGAAGACCTCGCCGAGCTTGTGGTACTTTTCCTTGATGTATGCCTTGACGGTCTCGGAGAGGGGCGTGTCGCCCGTCTTGTCGCCCTGCACAATCTCACTGCACGTCTTGTTGACGGCTATGATATGATTATCTTCGTAAAGAACTGTCATTCGTTTTTATATAATTATTTACATTCCATCCTTTGCGTATCCATTGCGCATGGGTTGCCTATCCCTTGCTAAAAAGCAGCCGTTTGACCCGACTTAGGCGTTAACATATCTTGATATATTTCGCGTAGGGGCACCATGACGAAGTCGCGTTCCTGCATACGGGGGTGCGGCAGGGTAAGGTCAGGGAAAGAGCAGGGAAGCGGCTCGCCGTTGTCGGCAAGGCAAAAGAGCAGGTCAATGTCGATGATACGGTCGCGGTACTGCCCGTTGACGGACTTCTCGGTACGCCCCATGGCGCGCTCAATGTCCTGCGTGACAGCGAGTAAGGCGCGGGGCGAGAGCGAGGTGCGGAACGACACGACGATGTTGACAAAGGCGTTGTCGGACACGAAACCCACGGGCGCGCTATGGTAGGGCGCAGAACAGCGTAGCATCTCCCCGACCCGCTCGCGGAGCAGGCTGAGGGCAGTGCGGATATTTGCGTCGCGGTCGCCCAAGTTGGTTCCTATGCCGAGGTAGGCAATCATTTGCTTTGCTTGACGGCAACAAAGTGATAATCAATGTCTTCACCCATATCTACCACCATATAGAAAGGCGTCTTTTCGATGTCCTGCATGGTATCGACGATGATACAGGTCGTGCCCTTGATTTCGGTGACCTCGCGGGAGTGGTCGTGCCCCGTCCAGACCATATCTACATGGTGCTTCTCCATGAGGTTGAGGAGCGCATAGACCTCTTCGAGGGGGTAGTTGGAGGTATGCCCCTGCGACGAGTCGCGCTTGAAGAAGGAGGTGTGAGTGCATACGACACGATGGCGGAACGGCTGATTGTCAGCCCATTGCAGCACTTCACGCAGCCATGCGAGTTGCTTGGAACCCATGGTGCCTTCGGAGGAGTCGAGGACGATATAGAGGTCCTGCTTGCCCGCGGGCGTGCGCACGATGAAATAGTAGGTGCTCGTCTTGAAGAACTTGCGGTAGAGGTTCCACTGGTTGAAATAGATGTCGTGGTTGCCGATGACCGGCATGAGCGTGTCGGCTTTGGCGGGGTCGCGCGGCACGTCGGTGAGGGCAGATACCATGAAATCGTAGTGGTTCTGCGCGTTGATGAAGTCACCGAGAAGGAGTGCGACAGGACAGTTGAGGTCGGTGTGGTAGTCGGAGATGAAGGTCTCCCAGTTGCGGCGCGTGGAGTCGATATGAATGTCTGTGCCCACATAGACGCGGTAGTCCTCGTTGAGGGCGTTGATGACAGAGACACCGTGTTCGGCGTTGTAGGCTTGCGACTCCTCGAACCGCAGGTCGATACGCGGGGACGACCCCGCCACCATGCCGATGATGTCGTAGTTGCTCGTGTCGGGGTTGCAGGCGGCAAACGCGAGGAGTGCCACGAGGGGCAGTGTGCGATATATACTCTTCATAATCAATTGCTTGTGATGGTTTAGAAACGATATTCAGCCCCTACGCGGACTTCGGATCCGTAGTAGGTGGCGTTGAGGTGGAAGTGTCCGGTGGGTTTGCACTCGGCAGAGAGACGCACGCGCCAATGGTCGGTGGGGTCGTACCAGCCGCCAAGCATAAACAGCGGTTGCCAAACGCGCTCGATTTGGTAGTTGTCCATATTGGAGACGCAAAGGCTGATGTTCCAAGGCGAGGTCTGCGGGCGCACAAAGCCCTCAACGCGGTAGAGGACATTGAATGGTTCGCAGATGATGGACTCGGTGGAGTGCCACTCATACGGCTGCCGAATGATGAGACGTGTGGACATACCCAGTTGAATACTAACGTATTGCATGCGGTAGCCAAGAGAGAGAGACTGCGTAACTTCGTTGAAAGCGTCGCGCGTGATGAGGCGTGCCATGAGGCGGTCTTCGAGGAACATCTCGCCGACCGGCAGGGCGAACTTGGGACGCATCTGCACGCCGAAGGCATAGAAGTTGGCAGTACTCATGCGTATGTCCGCCTGCATCTCAAAGTGCTGATTGATAGGCATAAAGGCATCAATATCGAAGTTGCCCATGGAACCATAGGTTTGGTTGTGGCCGTAGCCCGCGTGGAGCGAAATGCTGTAGCGCGAGTCGCCGGGTTGGATTTGCGCCATCGCCATGAGGGGCAGAAAGGCAAGGGTGAGAAGTAGGTTTCTATTCATCTTCATTTTGTTTGGTTTCGTTGTTCAAAGTTCTACAATCGTTATTCCCGCTCCGCCGCGGTCGGGGTCGCCGTCGTGGAAAGTGAGGGAACCCGTGCCGAGACGCTGCATGGCTTTTTGGCGTTGTGCGAGGTAGTCGCGTACCACCTGCTTGAGGGCTCCCGTGCCTGTGCCGTGGAGGATGGTGACCGTGTCGGCACCCACCATGATGGCATCGTCCATGTATGCCATGACGATGTTGATGGCTTCGTCGGCGCGCAGTCCGCGTATGTCGAGTTCGCGCGAGAAGGAGAGTTTGCGTCGGCGCATCTCGTCCGCCACATTCACCGAGACAAGACGCGGCTTGTGGGTGTTGGTCTCCTGAATAAGGCGCGCGGGGTCCTTGGTCAGCACGCGAAGGTCGCTAAGGTCGCGCAGCACTTTGTCCTGCTTGGTTGTCGCGGGTCTATCGCGGGTCGGTCGCGGGTCGGCAACCCGTTTCTTGAGTTGCTCCACCTTGCGGCGCGCCTGCTGCGTGGCGGTCTTTTCCGCCTTCGCCTCTTTGATTTCGCGGATGGTGCGCTCGATGGTGGCGTTGCTCTGACGCAAGAGGTCGGCTGCCTGTTGGTTCGCCTCGTTGAGGATGTCTTTGCGCTTCTGCTTGAGTCCCGCAATCTCCGACTCATAGTAGGCGATTTTCTCCTCGAGGTGCTTCTCGCGCAGGCGGATATTCTGGCGTTTGTTCTCCCAATACCGCTTGTCGCGGGCGATGTCCTGCAGTTGCTTGTCGTAGTCGATATGCTCCTCGCCCACGATGTCCGTGGCGCGGCGGATGATGCTGTCTGGCAGCCCAATCTGCCGCGCAATCTCGATGGCGAAACTACTACCCGCCTGACCTATAGACAGTTGGAAGAGCGGTCGCAGTTGTCCGCGGTCGTAGAGCATGGCACCGTTGATGATGCCCGGGGTCTGCTCGGCGAGGTGCTTGAGGTTGGTGTAGTGAGTGGTGATGACGCCAAAGGCACCCTGTTCGTTGAGTTGCGTGAGCACCGCCTCGGCGATGGCGCCGCCGATGAGGGGCTCGGTGCCCGTACCGAACTCGTCTATCAATAGGAGCGTGCGCGCGTCCGCGTGGCGCACGAAGTACTTCATGTTGCGCAGATGCGATGAGTAGGTGGAGAGGTCGTCCTCGATACTCTGTTCATCGCCGATGTCCAGCATCAGTTGCGTGAAGAGTCCCATGCGACTCGCCTCGCCCATCGGCACAGGCAGCCCGCATTGGAGCATATACTGCAGGAGGGCTACCGTCTTGAGACACACCGACTTACCGCCCGCGTTGGGGCCGCTGATGACCAGAATGCGTTGGTCGCTATGGAGACGGATGGTGAGCGGCACGACGGTCTTGCCTTGGCGGCGGAAGGTGAGCAGCAGCACCGGGTGGCGTGCGTCCTGCCAATCCAGCAGGGGTTGGTCGGTGAAATCGGGCACTATGGCACCGAGGTCTATGGCAAACAAAGCCTTGGCGCGCAGGAAATCCACCTCGCCGAGGAAGGTCTCCGAGTCCAATATCTGCGGCACTTCGGGACGAAGCATGGCGGTGATTTCCAGCAAGATACGCATACGCTCTCGCCGCTCTTCACCCTCTAATTCACGGATATGGTTGTTCGCCTCCACCACCTGTTGCGGCTCGATGAAGACGGTCTTGCCCGTCGCCGATTCGTCGTGCACGATACCGCCAATCTTGCGTTTGTAGGCGGGCGGCACGGGCAGTACCAACCGCCCTTCGCGCATGGTGGGGGCGGCGTCTTTGTCGAGAATACCATCGGCTTGTGCCTGACGGAGAATGCTGTTGAGTGCGCGCGAGACGGAGCCTTGTGAGCGGGTTATCTCGGCACGGATACGTGCCAGTTCGGGGGAGGCAGAGTCTTTCATACGACCATAACGGTCTAATACTCTGTCGATTTCCGTGACGATATGCCCCAAGGTGTTGCCCGTGGTGAGTGTGCTCAGTACAGGGAACCGCTCCGCGTCCAGACTGCGGAAGAACCGCTCCACCTGCGCCACGTAGTCCAGCGTCTTGCGGAGTGAGAAGAGTTCCGCCTCGTCCAAGAACAGCCCCTCAATACGGATACGCGAAAGTGCTTCGCGCAGGTCGTAAATCTCGCCGTGGGGGAAAGAGAGTGATGCGTCTTGCAGCACCGTCATCATCTCACGCGCGCGTATAAGAAGGTGCCGGATGGTCTCGTAGTCAATCTGCCACGCCATGGCATCCACGTGTTCGCGCCCGAGCGGCGACATACAGCAACCACGCAGACCATCGCGAATGACCTGAAAATCAATCTTCTGTTCTATGTTCTCCGGATATGTCACTATCCCAATAACCGTATATCTTTCAACACTTGGGCGTGTGCTGCATCATTCAATTTCTTTACCACATCATGGCGGCACTCGAACAACTGTGCGCGCAATGCCGCCGAATATATATGCACAAACAGCACCCCGTTCTTCACCTCTATCTGTCCGGACAACTGCGCCACCGCGGGACCCAGCACCTGCGGCCACAACTCCACCACACGGCGCTCCAACAGGGGCGTCTCCAACGCCGAGCCATGGATAAACTCCGCCAGCAAATCACCTATGGAACGTGCTCTGTGCCTCTCCATCATCGCAAGTCCAGTCGTTGTACGGTGGTCAACGGTGTGCCGTACGGGATGCCGTTCAACTGGTACAACTTCTTCAGTTTGATGCCGTATTTCTGCGACAAGCCCCACGCCGTATCGCCCTTGCGGACAGTACAATAGCGGTGGTGACGGTCGGCACGGTTCTTCTTGGGGTAGATGTACACGAGGTCGCCCGCCTCCAATTCGCGCATGTCGAGGGCGTCATTGTAGCGGCGGAGGGTGCGCTCGTACATATTCAGATGGTAGGCAAGTGAGGCAAAGGTGTCGCCCTGCTTTGCCACGATGTAGCGCACGCCGTTGCGGTGCCCCGACTTGTGGTCGCCGGACAACTCGACATGGTCCATCGATACGCCGTCGTAGTCTTCGTTGCTCTCCTGGTCGGCAAAAGCGATGACGTCGTCATGCGGCGTCTCCGCCCACGTGGTATCCTTGGCGTTTACCGCGCCCGATGCCACCAGCACGGTGTCGAAGGTCAGGCGGTTGAGGTCGTAGGTCTCGATGAGCCGTATCAGTTTTTCTGGATACTTCGGGTCGGTGGCATAGCCGCACGCCTTGAGCCCGTATGCCCAGTTCTTGTAGTCGCCGATAGGCAGGCTGAACAGGCTCTCGTAACGCTTGCGCTTGAGGAAGAGGGAGTGGTCTTCGTAGGAGTCCTTGACGTCCGCATAGCGGCGAAAGCACTCGTTTGCCGTCTCGTCGTCGTGGGTGTAGGTGCGCCCGGGCCAGTCGGAGGTGCACTTGACGCCAAAGTGGTTGTTCGCCTTGGTAGCCAACTCGGACTTGCCTGCCGCCGACTCCAATATACCCTGCGCCATGGTGATGGACGCCGGAATCCTGTATTTCCGCTGCTGCTCAATCGCCAAGTCGCGGTACTGCGCAATATAGTCCACGTATGCCTGATTGAGCGCCTGCGCCGACATCTGTGTCACGTGCATAAACGCCATACCCAATGTCAATCCGCAGACGAGAGCAACTCTAAATCCTTGTTTCATATCCTTTACAAAAAGTAATTTCATACTCGTATTCTGCCCGCAAAGGTACGATTTTTTCTTGATATATGCAAGCATACACCGAATTTGCGAAGTACCCCCGTCACAAGAACAGAGCATAACAATTATTACATCCTTGCGACCATTCCAAGGCGGTCGCTATACCTTGACTTCCGAAAGACACTGCAAAGATACTACAAAGCAGGAATGTGTTGAGCGTTTTTGTCAGTTTTCGTCACTTTCCGATGCGATTTGGTACTTTTCTTTTGTAACTAACTATACCACAAACAGATATAGGCATACCATATCACTTAACTATACAGCCGCGTCGTTCTCCAAGAATAAAAACCAAAACATAGACAACTCGGCTTTACCTTTGCACCGTGAAAGTAGAGGTATCAAAAATTAAGATGGAGAGTCAA
>SAMEA104315439__coassemble_235_pt1 | contig 28272 bp, 25 predicted proteins | sample SAMEA104315439__metabat2_low_PE_016 | metagenome-assembled genome bin SAMEA104315439 (sample SAMEA104315439) | gut metagenome | biome: Monkey gut; feature: monkey-associated habitat; material: faeces | place: China | collected 2013 | reverse complement strand
TCACTATCCAAGACGAAGAAGACAACAGATATACCTTCTCGGTTGTGGTGAAATAGTTTATCACTATTATAAAAGCCATCTGTCAAAAGTAAATTCAGAGAAAAGATTCGCTTTTTTACTCGCGAGTATTGATAGTAGGAAAGGATTGCAAGGTTTGGTATTGCAGTCCTTTCTTGTATTCTTCCTCTTCTACTTTTTCGACTCAAGACTATGATATTAGTATGTGATTAGTATGTGATTAGTATGTGATTAACCCGACCATACAAATATCTTAAGCCGTTTTTTTGCATATTCCGGCGAAACCATCTACCTTTGTTTCCCCGATTATCACCTCAGCAACCTTTTAGGTATGGATTCCGCACGACTAACCAAGGCGCAGGTCAAATGGGTACGCAGCCTGCAGAGCAAAAAGGTGCGCGACGAGTTAGGGCTCTTCGTCGCGGAGGGAGAGAAATGTGTCAGCGAACTCCGAGGCACTTTTCCCCTTGAGTTGCTCGTCACTCCCGACAACGCTTCCCCCGCCGAGATTGAGCAGATGTCCTCTTTACGCACCCCTCAGGGCGTAATCGGTGTCTTCCGCAAGGGCGGTGATGCCACCATATCCCCTACCCTATCCCATCCCGACACCCCCGAAAGCAGCGACCTCGTCCTTGCGCTTGACGGCATACAAGACCCTGGTAATCTGGGCACTATCATCCGCACCTGCGACTGGTTCGGCATCCGCACTATCTACTGCTCCTATGACACCGCCGACTGCTTCAACCCCAAAGTGGTGCAAGCCACCATGGGTGCTCTGGCGCGTGTGCGCGTATGCTACACCGACCTGCAACCACTCCTGCTATCCTTCCGCGAGGCGAACCTCCCCATCTACGGCACCCTCCTTGACGGTCACGATATGTACACCACAGACGCCATTGCCGACAGGCACCGCGGAGCCATCGTTATGGGCAACGAGGGCAACGGGCTGTCGGCACCTGTCCGCGCCTTGGTGACGCACCCCCTCTATATTCCCCGCTACCCCCACGATGCCAAGACCTCCGAGAGCCTTAATGTCGGTATTGCCACAGCCGTTGTTCTCGCCGAGTTCCGCCGCCCCACAACGTAATAATCACGCATAATCCTTTCTACCCGATGAAAAAGATCCTGTTCTTTCTATTCACCCTGCTGCCGCTCATTGCAGCGGCAGAGACCATGCCCGAAGGCTATTACAGCCGCATTGAGGGCAAGCACGATGCAGAACTGAAAGCAGCACTCAAAGCCGTCATCCGCAACCACACGGTCATACCCTACGGCAGCGGCAAAGGGCGCACATGGGAGGTCTTCTACTACGCCGACCGCAACGAGCAAGGCTACTGCATGGATATGTATTGCGACGACTGGAAACCCCTCAACAACCCTGGCGATGTAGCGAGCGGCTGCAATATCGAGCACTCATTCGCAAAATCATGGTGGGGTGGCACGGAAAACGATGCATTCCGAGACTGCTATCACCTCAACCCCTCCAACAAGACTGCCAACTCTTCCCGTAGCAACTACCCGCTGGGAGTACCGACTATGAACCTCAAAGACCCTGCCGCTACCGGCTCTTTGCGTGTCGGCAAGATACACCACGACTCCCTGAATGTGGACTTCTTTGTCTTTGAACCCAAAGACGAGTACAAGGGCGACTTCGCACGTGCATATTTCTACATGGCTACGTGCTATGGGCATGACATCAATGGCAATCCCGATGCTGTTTGCAGCAAGTATCAAGGATGGCGGCTCGACAACAAGGACGTTGGCTCACGCTTTGCTATGCAAAACGACAACTATCTCGAGTTCCAACCGTGGGAAGTCGAGGTTCTGCTGCAATGGCACAGACAGGACCCTGTGTCGGAAAAAGAACTCAAACGGATGGATGCCGTGAGCAACTTCCAGCACAACCGCAACCCCTTCATCGAGTACCCGTGCCTTGTCGAGTATATATGGGGCAACCGCAAGGGAGAAACGGTAACGCTGGCGAAACTCAAATACGCCTACGATGAAGACTACCTCGACCTTCCCCAAGACCAAAAGGCAGGATGCCCCTGCGAAACACCGACGGACATAGAGGACAATACGGTAGATACCGCGCAGCAAGCAGCATACAGAAAAGTAATGCGCGACGGGGTAATTCTCATAGAGCATGAGGGTATCTTCTACGACCTGTTAGGCAACAAGGTGCAATAGCGCACGTATGCCCAAAAGGAAACCGCACATTTTGGGAGACGACGCGGCTCGCGTTGTCAAAACAGCGGAACTTATTTAACAGGTATGCCAATATGGCAGAAGAAGAACGCACAATGTTCCAAAAGGCAAAAAACGCACATATAAAAAGAATAGCAATCTGACAACATCTGCATATCAACACTTTGGCATATAATTTGTATTTAATTTATCAAATGTTAAGCCCCGCAAACTTGTCGGAATACGTGCGGCACAGGCAACGGGCATAAGTATAAACCTTGTAAACTGTACGAATTATGAACAATGCAGGTAAAATTTTGGCAGCACTCTTAGGCGGTGCTGCAGTGGGAGCAGCAGTAGCATTGCTATTGGCTCCGAAGAGTGGTGCGGAACTGCGCGATGAGATTACATCCGTGGCAAAAGAGAAGTACTCGCACCTCAACAAAGAGGAGATAACAGCGTTGGTGGACAAAGCCATCGAGAAACTCAAAGGCTGCTGCTGCCATTGCGCAGCGGACATAGAATACGCTGTTAACGAAGCCGCTCAAGAGGCTAAGGCTTAACTGTTCCGTACTAAACTCCGCACGGGACGGCATCGTCCCGTGCGGTATTGCAACAACTATGGATAATTCGCAATACAGCAAGTTGATAGAGGACATCCGCTCCTGTTTCAGCAGACGTTACGACCTCTTTCTCGTGCGCCTGCTGGAGAAGGTAAGCATCATTGTCGGACTGATTATCACGCTCATAGTAGTACTGTTCCTCACCTCTATTGTGGTGGTCTTTGGGGGCATAGCGCTTGCGTATGTACTGGGTCAATGGCTACCGATGTGGGCAGCGTATCTGATTATAGGAGGCGTATTCCTGCTGCTGTTGGTGCTTGCTGTGGTATTCCGCAGACAGTGGTTTGTCAATCCTGTTGTGGCAATACTGAGTAGTGTATTGTTCAGCAACGGTTCCACCGGTTCTTCGGCAGACACCCCCGCAGAGAGAAAGGAGGCAGACCATGATTGATTTCAGCCGTTTGCGTACCTTGGAGCAGGTACAAGCCGAGCGTGCGCGCCTTGAGCGCGACGTAGAGAAGCAGCAGGAGCGCGTACTGCAGGACGTATGCGGAGTGCAAGCCTTGTGGCAGCGCAGAAGACGTACTATAGCAAACCTGTTCCATGCCGTAGAGTACTTTATACCTAAACCTCAAAACAAAAAGACTCTTCTCGGCATTATCCTGTCCGCTTTGGTAACACGCCTTTTGCATCGCCGTAGGTCATAAACTCTGCTGCGTATTCCCTACTGCAAGACTGCCTGACACTATGGAGGGCGGTCTTTGTTTTTATATACGTTTTTAGACAATAATATTTTGGCAATTCGGAAAAAAGCAGTACCTTTGCACGCTCATTTTGGAGGAGTGGCTGCAAATAGTGCGCTTTCTTCCTGCCAAGACGGGCATAACTACCAACCTGCACAATGGAGACTAATGCACATATCATTCAGTTGGATGCCCTCAATGTAGGAGAGCATCTGTTTGATTTTCAATTGGATGATGCTTTCTTCCATGCGATTGAGAAGTCGGAAGTCTTAGGCGGGCAAGTGAATGTGCAAGCGCGTCTCAACCTGCGAGAAGAGGATTTCGACTTGCAGATTGCCGTGGATGGGGTGGTGCAAGTGACGTGTGACCGCTGTCTTGACCCCATGGACATCCCTGTGCATGCCGAGGAGAATGACTGGGAATGGGACGAGGAGCCCGTTACCAATCTTGACCTTGCGTGGTTGGCTTATGAACTGATTGTCGTTAATCTTCCGCTGGTGCATAGTCACCAACCCGGTGGTTGCAACCCGCAAATGGCTGCACTTCTCCAAGACCACCTTTGCACCTCGCTCGAAGATGACCCGATAGACGGAGACAACGCCGAAGCATAGGTTAATCTGCGTGGCTTGTGCCCGCGCGAATCCCCGCCAATAAAATAAACTCATAAACTAATAAACTTATAAACTAACAGAATATGGCACATCCTAAACGAAGACAATCGCACACCAGACAAGCGAAACGTCGTACCCATGACGTGGCTAAAATGCCCGCTTTGGCTATCTGCCCTAACTGTGGCTCGCACTACATCTACCACACTGTATGCCCTTCTTGCGGCTACTACCGTGGCAAGTTGGCTATCGAGAAAGCAGCAGAGGCTTAATACGGAACGCGATTGTGGCATCCCTGTCGGGAGACACCGATGCACTTTTCTGAAAACTACGCATAGGCTCTGAGGGTGAATACGCTTAGAGCCTGTGTTGGTAAACCGACCGAGACCTTATCATGAAAGCCTTTTCACGAAAACAACAAACCGAAACAACTAATCTAACTGACCAAACAAATGGTAGAACAAGACAACCGCACCCCACGCCAGGGTGGCTACCGTCAGGATGAGAATCCGCGTGAGCAATATGGCGCTAATATGTCCCCCGATGGAGCATCTGCACGTCCTCGTTTCGACACGTATGTACCTCGCGAAGGCGTCCGTCCGCGTCAGCGTTTCACACGCCCTAACACAGGTCGTGTGGAGAAAGTAGAACCACATCCTTACAACGCTGTTGACGGCGAGTCACGCCCCTACAATCCTGAACGTCGCCCCTCTTTCCGCCCGGGTATGGGCAATCAGGCGCGTCCTTACCGCAATATGGACGGGGAGGATATGCAACGCCCTTACAGACCCAAACCGAGACGCAACCAGAGTTTGTACTCGCAACGCAAGCGCCAAGAGTACATCAAAAGTTATGAAGACCCTACCAAGCCCATTCGTCTCAACAAGTTTCTTGCTAACGCAGGCATCTGCTCACGCCGTGAGGCTGATGACTTTATACAGGCAGGTGTAATTACTGTCAATGGGCAAGTGGTGGATAATTTAGGAGCCAAAGTTCTTCCGACCGACAAGGTGATGTTCCATGACCAGCCTGTCCGCCGTGAACGTAAAGTATATATCCTGCTCAACAAACCCAAGAACACCGTCACCACTACCGATGACCCCGAAGAGCGCCACACCGTTCTCGACATCGTGCGCAATGCGTGTGCCGAGCGTATCTACCCTGTAGGGCGGCTCGACCGCAACACCACGGGTGTGCTGCTGCTCACCAATGACGGCGATCTCGCAGCCAAACTGACACACCCCAAGTTCGGCAAGAAGAAAATCTATGCAGTCACTCTCGACCGTGAGATAGACGAAGCCGACGAGGCTGTATTGCGTGCAGGTGTAGAGATTGACGGAGAGACCGTTGTCCCCGATGCTCTTGAGTTCCCAAAAGGGGACCGCAAGCACATCGGTATTGAGATACACTCGGGTCAGAACCGTGTTGTCCGCCGTATGTTCGAGAAGGTGGGTTACAAAGTTACCAAACTGGACCGTGTATCTTTCGCGGGCATCACCAAGAAGAATGTCGGACGTGGCAAGTACCGTTTCCTTACCGCCAGAGAGGTGGCTATGTTGCAGATGGGTGCTTTCGAGTAACTCGATGGCAATCGCCTCTGACAATTTCCGTTCAAGCGGCTGCCTGACTCGTTTAGGTAGCCGCTCTTTTTATTCAATCTGTATAATATCAACTGCTTATAATATGAAGAAGTATTCTGTTCTTTTCACCGCTCTCCTCCTGTGTCTTGCTGCTATGGCAGAGACAATCCCTGCTACCGACACACGTATTACCTTTGTCGGTCGTACGCAAGTCCGCGATACCTCTGTGGCTTTCGACTGGACGGCCACCTCTGTCCGCGTTGCCTATTCGGGCAAGACCCTTACCATGCGCGTCTCCGATACGGGGCGTAACTATTTCAATGTCTGGATCGACTGCCCCACTTCCGATACCCCGAACCGCGTCATTGCCACACAAGGCAACGACACCGTCATCGCCCTTGTGCTGCCAGACGACCCTGTCAACAAGACTCGCCGCGGCATTCACGAGGTCACTATCCAGAAGCGCACCGAGGGCGAGCAGGGGACTACCACCATCCACGAGTTCACTGCCGACCGTTTCTACCCGGCCACACCGTTGCTCCCGCGCCAACTGGAGTTCATCGGCGATAGTTATACCTGTGGCTTCGGCTCTGAGAACAGCATCAAGACCGACCCCTTCACACCCGAAACCGAGAACGCCTCCAAGTCCTATGCTGCCATCGTGGCGCGCTATTTCGGGGCGGACTATGTTTCTGTCTCGCACTCGGGTATGGGTGTTGCCCGCAACTACAACTCCAAGTATGCCAACTGGCTCATGCCTGACCGCTACCTCCAGACCTTCGATATGGACTCCACGCAGGCCACGCGCTGGCAGGTTGCGCAGTCGGACTTCCGCCCTGCGATGACTGTCATCTACCTCGGTGCCAACGATTTCTCGGTCTCGCTGCAGCCCAAGTACGAGGTCTTCCGCGACAACTACTACCGTCTCCTGCGCGAAATCAAGGCGAACTACGGCGAAGACCATCCCGTTCTCTGTCTCACCACCAAGAAGCACGAGTATCTCTTCACCTATGTGCGCGATCTTGTCAACAACTGTGGCATGAGCAATGTCTATTACCTCGGTTTCTGCCCCGCTCTCCACAACGATAACGATGAACTGGGTGCCGCCTTCCATCCGAACTATGCAGCGCATCAGAAAATAGCCTATTCACTTATTCCGTATATATCAACTATCACAGGCTGGGAACTCCAAGATACCCCTGTTAAGTAACCCACTCCACCCTACACAGAAAGACTATCTAACCACATCACATTCCCGGGGGTGGTCCGGGAGGGGGACCGACGGGGGGGTGTGCCGGGTTTCTGACCACTCTCGAGCATCTCTTGTATATGTCCGCCCATGCCCTTGGCTTTGAGCGAGCCCATGCGGTTGAGTTTGTAGGTGAAAGTGAGCGTGAAGTAGGTGGGTAACGTGTTGTATTTCTGGTAACTAACATAGTTGTCGCCCACTACCTGCACGATATTTTTCTTCTGATGCAGGAGGTCATAGACCTTGAGCGCAAGGGTGGCGTTCTGCCACGACTTGTCCAAGGACGCGTTCCAGATGATTTCGTTGATGTCGGTGAGTCCCGTATAGCCGTAGCGGGCAGTGTAGCCGCAGTCGGTGGCGATGTTCCACGACTTGGGGAGATGGAGGGTGAGGTCGCCCGTGACCGACCAGTTGAGCACGTTGCTCAGGCTGCTGGTATTCAGCGTGTTCTGTGTGCGCGAATAGGTGACGTTGCCCCGCACTCCGATGTCCACCACGCTGTGCGTGAGGCGCAATGCCATGTCCTCGCTGACCTGCAGGTTGCCCGTGCGGGAGGTCTCGCCGCGCATCATGGTGCCCGCGTCAATCATCTTCTCGATTTCGTCGGCGGATTGCTCGCGGGAGATGTAGCCCACACGCTGGTTGTAACTGACGGCGGTGCGGGTGTTGAACTGCATGAGTTTCTTGGCGAAGGGGGTGTTGTACATGAAGTCCGCGCCGAGGTTCCACGGGAGTATGTCGGCGTTGACGGTCTGCTGGTAGAGTTTGCCCGTTTGGTCGTAGATAGAGTTGCCGACGAGGGCGTCTTTGGTCAGGGTACCGCGCAGACCCGTCATGATGCTGGACATGCGGTCGGTGTTGAAACGTGAGTACATGACCATGAGGTTGTGGCGGAAAGCGGGCTGCAGAGCCAGGTTGCCGACGGTCTCGGACATGGCGTCGGAGTTGTTGCGCACGGGCTCCATCTGCGTGATGGTGGGCTGTGTGACGGTGCCGCGGTACATGATGCGGGCGAACTCCTTCTTGCCGAACTTGTACTTGAACTGGATGTTCGGCGACCAGTTCCACTGGTTGTAGAGGGTGTCGCGGGCGAGGATGTCGCCGTAGGACGTGGTGGAGTGGGTCTGCGTGGCGAGGACGCGCGCGCCGAGTGTGAGGTCGAACTTCTGCTCCACCCAGCGGTAGTTGAGTTCGAGTTGCTCGGTGTAGAGGTGGTTGCTGAGGATGTTGGAGTAGGTGCTATCGTATTGATAGTCACCTGTTAGTGTATCTTTTGTGTACTGGTCCTTGTGTGAAGCGCGGTCCTTGCCGGAGACGGAAGCCGCGATTTCGAGGAGATGGTTGTTGCGGTAGACGGGCTCGACGTAGGAGGTCTTGAGGGAGTAACTGAGGGCGTTGTTGCCCGACTGCGTGTGCTGGTCCACCTGCGCGCGGCTGAGCAGGTTGTCCCACGCGAAGGTTTCGGTCTGCCCCTTGGTGTTGGTGAAGTCGATGTTGCCCGTCATGGTGAGTGCCCTGCCCGGGCGTGCGAACTTGTGGTTGTAGATGGCTCGTATGGAGGCGGTGATGTCCTCGGAGAGACTCTTTTGGCGTTGGTAGCCGTCGTTGATGCGCTCGTCTCCGCGGTCGTAGGTGTAGGCGTTGTAGGAGGAGTAGCGGCTGTTGGTGTAACTGATTCGCGGCTGGAGAATCAACTTGTTGGTGGAGTCGATTTGGTACTCCAGTTCGAGGCGCATGTTGGCATCCCACGACTGACTGATTTTGCTTGCCGAGTCGGCATTCACGTAGGTGGCGTCCTCGGTGTAACTCTCCTTGTTGGTCTGGGTGCGGGTGTCGTTGTACGAGTGGTTGAGGGCTGCGTCACCACCGAAGAGCAGGGACGTCTGGGCATCGCGCTTGGTGATGCGGGAATTGAGGTCGATGTTGGTGTTCACGCCGAGGTTCTCCGACCATGTGATGCCCGCGTTCTGCCCGCTGAACGGTCCCCGTCCGCGTCCAGAGCGTATCTCGTTGGTGTTGTTGGCACCGCCGATGATGGTGGTCTGGCTCTCGCCGAGGAGGATATTGGTGAAGAGACTCGCGTTGTAGCGGAAGTCGTCCTCGAAGAAATGCCTGGTCCTGTCGGCTGCGGTTGCGCCATACGCGGGGTCGCCGTAGTTGAGCCATTTGCCGTTCTCCGTCACCATGTCCGCGCCCAATGCGCCCGAGTAGTTGCCGAAGACGCCTTTCTTGCGGTCGCGCTTGAGGGTGAGATTGATGATGCGCTCGCTGTCGTCGTCCTCGAAGCCAGTGAGTTTCGCCATATCGCTCTTCTCGTCAATCACTTGCACCTTCTCAATCATCTCGGCGGGTATGTTTTTGGTGGCGGCTTGCACGTCGCTGCCGAAGAACTTCTTCCCGTCAATGCGCACGGCGGTTACGCTTTCGCCGTTCACGGTCACGTTGCCCTCTTTGTCCACGGTCACGCCGTTCATCTTCTTGAGCAGGTCTTCCACCATGGCGTTCTCGCCCACCTGGTAGGCGGCGGTGTTGTACTCGATGGTGTCGCCCTTGACGGTCATCTCCGCAGCGTGCCCGCGCACACTCACTTCCGCGAGGTGCATCACCTCTTCCTGTAGCCGTATGGTGGGCAAATCCAATGGACTGTCAGGCATTTTCACCACCAGACTCACCTCGCTGAACCCTACTGACGACACGTACAGTCTGTATTCGCCTGCGCGTATGTTGCCCAACACGAACACGCCGTCCATGTCGGTCTGTGCGCCCTGTACCAGCACGGAGTCGCGTCCTGCGGGTGTCTGCGTGTAGGCGAACAGCCGGACGGTCGCCATCTCCACCGGCGACTTGTCGGCTTTGTTCACCACCGTGCCCGACAGCGTATGCCCCTCTCCACTCGCCGCCATTGCGGGCAGGGTTATCACGATGCTCGTCAGGATAGCCACTATGCTGCAAAACCACGCTTTATTGCTCATTGTACTGACTCTTTTGGTATTACTGCCACCACTTTTGCAAATATCGTGCCAAAGCAAATTCTATTCCTTTGACAACGCGAGCCGCATCGTCTCCCAACAAAGCATGTCGTCCTACAATACAAACGGGGCTGCCCGAATGTGTCAGGCAGCCCTTCTGAATTACAAAACAAAACGGCTATATGAGTGTCCGTGCCTCGTCTTTCAGGGCATGCAGAGCGCGATCATTGGCGGTCTCACCATTGGAGGTATAGGCGGTAATCAGCACTTTGGCATAGTCCAGCGCGCTACTACCGGGCGGCAACTGCTGCGCGATGCTGTTCACAAAAGCCACCATCTGCTCCTTGGCTGCCACGATTAGGTCCCATACCTCGTCACTGACATATATCTGCTGGCTCAGGTTGTGGTCGTACTCCATGCGAAGCACTTGCATCAGGCGCTGCTGCACCTGCGTTACGCTCATCTCGGCAAGGTTCATATCCACCAGCATATGTTCGGGCGTGGTACGCTCCAGCAACAGCGACAGACGCTCATAAGCACGCATACGAATGGGCGAAATCTCCTTTTGGGAGAGTTTCTTCAGTTCCCAAAGGCGCTTCTGCTCCTCGTTTTTGAAGAGTTTGTGCATAACTAACCACGTTGCCAAGAGTACTACCAATGAAGGTATGGCGTATTTTAAGACTTCAATCATTGTTGCTATTGCATTTATTGCCTGCAAAATTACTGCTTTTTTGGCAAATTCACAACCCCTTGTTGTTCGGAGATGGTTCGAAGGTGCTTCGGAGGTGATTCGAAGGTGGTTCGAAAAATGCCCGATATGATATGCTGTTGATATGGTAGAAAGATGCTATGTTCCATACAATAAGTACGGAATATGTTCCGCGGATTGTGTCTCCAAATCAGTACCACATCGGAAATCCCTACGTTTAGGGATTGTGTAAATGCAAGAAAAGTTGTAATTTTGCACCCGAATAGTAAAAATGAAACGACTGATAGGGATACTTATGTGTATGGTTTCTGCGTTGGCAGTATGGGCTGACGTAGAGGTTATACTCACCGATTCGCTCACGGGCGAGCGCGTCAGTGATGTATCCGTCTTGGCTTTGGAGACGGGGCAGGGCAGCATCAGCAACCCGCAGGGTGTGGCACGGCTGAGCCTCGCCAAGGGTGCCTACACCTTGGACATCACCCACCTCAGTTACCGCGAAGTACTGCTCCCTGTGGAGGTCAAAGACCCCAAACAGACCATACGCATACGCCTTGTGCAGCAGTCGCAAGTGATTGAAGAAGTGGTGGTTACAGCCAGCGAGTCGCAAGGCGTGTCGTCTGCCTCGGTGGTGGGCAAGGAGGCTATGCAACATCTCCAGCCCTCCAGTTTCGCAGACATCGTGAGTATGCTGCCCGGAGCCTCCTCGCAAGCCCCCAATCTGACATCGGCGAACACCATCAAACTGCGCGAAGCGAGCAACGGCTCCACCAGCAGCGACTACGATGCCGCCTCCCTCGGCACGAGTTTCGTGGTGGACGGTGCCCCCATCTCCACCGATGCCAACATGCAGTACGTGCAGGGCGGCAGCAGCGGGCAGGACGACCAGCGGCAGGTGGTGAACAAAGGTGTGGACATGCGTACCATCTCGACGGACGACATTGAGAAAGTGGAGATTATCCGCGGCATCGCAGGTGCGGAATACGGTGATGTCACCAGCGGCGTGGTCAAGATAGAGCGCACTATGAAACCCACTCCGTGGCGGGCGCGTTTCAAGGCTGACGGCTTCAGCAAACTGTTCTATGTGGGCAAGGGAGTAGGGTGGAACAACGACCAAACCGTACTTAACGTAGGCGTGGACTACCTCAATGCCAAGAATGACCCGACCAACACATTGGAGAACTACCAGCGCATCACGGGCTCCGTGCGACTGCAGAACCGTTGGCGCGTGGACGACACCAATATCCGTTGGCAGAACTGCCTTGACTACACGGGGAGTATCGACAATGACAAGATAGACCCCGACATCAACCACAACAAGGAGGACTCGTACCGCAGCGAGTATCACTTGATGAAATGGTGCAATACGTTGAACATCAGCAACAAGAGCCGGCAGTTCTGGTCCTTTGCCCTGACCACCAACATCAGTTACTCGCTCGACCGAATCAAGCAGACCAAATTCACCCAACTCACCACCCCCATCCAACCTGCCATTGACAATATGCAGGAGGGTAATGCCGACGTGGGCTTACTGCCGTATCAGTACGTGGCACACCACCTTGTGGACGGCAAACCGATGAATGTCTTTATCCGTCCCAAAGCCAACTTCTTCTTCCACACATGGACCTTGGAGCACAAAGCGGCAATGGGCATCGAGTGGAAGTACGACAAGAACTTCGGCCGCGGACAGGTGTACGACCTCACACGCCCGCTCAACTACTCCTCTTATATGCGTCCGCGCGCGTACAGCGACATCCCCGCCTCCAACCAATTGGCGTGGTACATCCAGGACGACATACATATCCACGTACGCAAGACCTCTTTCGACCTCGAGATAGGTCTGCGCGGCACATCGCTATTAGGATTGGACAAGGGCTACACCATGCATGGCAAATGCTACCTCGACCCCCGCGCCAACCTTATGTACAACATCCCCGTAAAGGGCGGCAAGGTCTATATCGCGGCAGCCGTCGGACAGCACACCAAGATGCCCACTCTGCTGCAACTCTACCCGAACCTCATCTACGAGGACCTAAAAGCCACGGACATTCACGTCTCTCCCACCGACAGCACGATGAATATCTACACCCACATCATCGACCCGACCAATCACGACCTTGCCCCTGCCCGCAACCTCAAATGGGAGGTGCGTGCGGGATTGGAGATAAACCGGCACCGCTTCTCCGTCACATACTTCCAGGAACGTATGAACGACGGTTTCCGCTCGTGGAAGAATTGTGCCCCGTTCAAGTACCCGATATACACCGATGGCGCTGCTACCTACTACAGCAAGTTGCTCTCCTATTCCATGACCACCAACGGCAGCGAGATACGCAAGCAGGGTGTGGAATGGCAGTATTCCACGCCGCGTATTCCCGCCATTTGCACACGCTTCACCGTCAACGGGGCATGGCTGCGCACCACCTACCAAAACTCGCAGGCAATGTTCTCCACCGACAAACTGCAAGCCACCATAGGCAATACCGCCGTACGCGACCTCTATATCGGCTACTACGACTGGACGGAAGGCTCCATTCGCGAGAACCTCAACACCAACATCATTGCCGATGTCTATATCAAGCAGTTGGGGCTCACGGTCAGTGCCACCTTCGAACTCAACTGGTACACCGCCTCGCAGACGCTCTACAAGGACGGCACCCCTATTGCCTACATGGACCTCAGCGGAGAGTTGAAGCCATATACCGAAGAGAGTAAGCAGGACGAATACCTGCAATGGCTCACCTTCACCTACAATGCCGACCAGTTCCGCCGCAAGACCGTGCCTTTCGCAGGCTACCTCAATTTGCGCGTACAGAAGAGTATCACTAAGTATGCCGATTTGGCTTTCTTTGTCAACAAGTTGCTTGACTACCTGCCCGACTACAAGGTGGACGGTATTACCATTCACCGCAGCGCAAGCCCCTATTTCGGTATGGAAATCAATTTGAAACTATGAAACGAATAGCCCTTATATCTGCCCTGTTGCTCGTGCTGATGTCTGCTTGCCATGAACCGATAGGCAATGCACAAGGCGGCACAGCATCTCTATGCAAAATACGGATGGTAGTCGAAATGCCTGTTTTCGACACCACGGCAACGGTCACCATCCAGTCTGCCGAAGCGGTATTCACCGACCTCAATATGCGCAAGACGTACACCGTCTCCACCGACAGCGTTGCTATGGACGGTACCGATGTCGTGCTGCGGATGGCAGTGCCTGCGGGCTTCTACGACATCACAGCCTCGGTGGTTGCCCTTGTGGACAGCACCACCTGCAATTTCCGCGCCTACTACCGCAGTGTGGGTGTCACGGAAGACCGCGCCATCTCTGCCGAAGCCATGCTGGTGCAGTCGAAGTCCGACTTCGTGCTGGCAGAGATATTCACCCCCGGCACGCAGACCCCCGAAGGCAAGATGTACCTTGGAGACCGCTACTTCGTGGTGTTCAACAATTCCGATGATACGCTCTATGCCGACGGACTTGTCCTGCTGGAGTCGAAACTCAAAAACAGCATGAACATCACCTTGCGTCCCGACTTCCGCAACGAGTCCTTTGCCGCTGATGCTATCTACCGCATCCCCGGCAACGGCACCGACAACCCTGTGGCTCCGGGTGGCAGCCTGCTCATCGTGGACAACGCCCTCGACCATCGGAAGGCGAACACCAACTCGTTTGACCTCAGCCATGCCGACTTCGAGTGGTACGACCAGTCCACCAAACCCGCCATCACCGATGTGGACAACCCCGATGTACCCAATCTGGACAAAATCTTCTGCTATACGCTGACTATCTGGATACCCAACAGTCAGGGCAACACCTCCTTTGCCCTCGGACGCATACCCGATACCTTGTCTGCCGACGAGTATCTGAGTCAATACAAGTTCCACTACGAATACACCAACATAACCTCTGCGGGTGCTTTCGATATGGAAGCCGACACCTATCTTTTCCCCAACGACTGGATAATAGATGCCGTCAACCTGTGTCCCCGCACATTGTACCAATGGACGGTCACGGCTCCTTCCTTGGACGCAGGGTGGACCTACGTAGGGGAAACAGGTAGCGACAAACTGCGCCTCGGACACAGTGTGCGCCGCAAGACATTCCTTGAGGAAGGCGGCAGGCGCGTACTTCAGGACACCAACAACTCCACCGACGACTTCCTGTCTGCGCAAGTGGCAGACCCGTTCTATTTCAATTAACATCAGATACATAAGTAACCATTCTTCATTTTTAATTTTTCATTCTTAATTCCTTGAATATCCTTCTTGCCATAATAACTTCGTTGCTCATCGATACGGCTTCCACAGAGGCGTATCTGCAGGGGCGGTTTGCGCAGTCCACTATGCCCGTTGCGGGTGTGCAGGACGGCGGTTTCAGTGTGCAGGCGCACTCTGTGTACGACATCAATGACGTCAGCCGCGTCTTTGGCGATGCGGGCTACACATGGGGGCAGACCGAGGGCAACCGCTGGGTGGAGAATGCCGACTACGAGTTGCTCTATCCCTACCTCACTTGTGACACCATCGGCGGAGGCATGCGCTCCGAGCAGTATTGGTTCCGCGGGGGCTATCGTATGGCGAAGAACCATATCATCTGGCACTTGGCGCTTCAATACCGTGCCTTGCAGAGTTACCGCAGCATCGACCCCCGACCCAAAAACAAGGTGGCGGACTTGCGCGTGGAAGGCTCTCTCGGCTATATCGACGACCGCTACGCCTACTCCCTCATGGGGCAAGCGGGACGCTACAAGCAGAACAACGACATCTCCTTCTACTCCGAATTGGGCGATGCCATGATATTCCACCTCGTGCAACCCGACGAAGACTATGCCCGCTTCGCCGGTGCCTTCAAGTCGTCCTACTACCACGGCTTGACTGCAGGGGGGGCGTTTATGCTCCAACCGCACCAACAGGGGTTCCTTGCGGGGTTGGACTACCACTACCTGCATGTTACCAAGGAACTCAGCAGCACCACCTACATACCTATTGCCGCTATCCGCACGCATACCATAGGTGCACAGTTCGGCTATTCCGCACCTCTCTGGCGCATCACTGCCGATGGCGGTTACACGCTCCGCCGCGGTACGCAGTATATCTATGGCGAGGTGGCAAACCACTACTACAACCTGCTCTTCCTCTCGCCCAACTACTCCGAAGACCAATGGTACGCAGGCATATCGGGCTACTACAATTGTGACTTGCCTGTCGGTCGTCTGATCCTCAAAGGCAATGTGCAGTACCTGCAAAAACTACACTCTGTTGCCACTGCGCAAGACCCGTCCAATGCCAAGGATGCCCTCTCTGCCCAGTTCACTCGACTGGCATCTTACCTCACCGCCTCCCGTATAGACACCCGTCTTGCCATACGCTATGCCTTCCCTATGAAAGGCCGCTACGCATGGTTCTTCGAGCCCGCTGCCACCTGCACCCGTTACCTCTCCTCTGCCTGTGCTCCTCTCCCCGCCACCACTTTCGGGTGGACCGTCTCACTCAAAACAGGTATCAGTTTCTGACACGTTCAGACACCACTCCGAATCACGATGCAAAGATACAACAAAGCCGGAAGCCGTTGAGCGTTTCCGTCACTTTCTGTCACTTTCCGTCGCGATTTGGCGTTATTTGTCACTTTCCGTCACTCTTTGTTACTTTCCGTCACTTTTCTCTCATAACTGCCTGATAGCCATTCGTTTTTCCGCACCTTTACAAACCCACGTCCGTATGATGTAAACCGTTTATATATGTTTATATATTTACTGGGGGGGGTAATTATTATTATACATTACTGATAACATGATAAAAATTAAATATAAATATATCTTTCGTTTGTCTATCCGATAAATAAACCGTACCTTTGCAAGCGGAATACCAAATATAAGAAACATTCCGACAAACAATAAACAAAATATAAATCACCAAAAATCACACGTTTATGAAAAAGCATCTTTTAGGAGCATTATTGCTCGGAATGGCAGCAGTGTTCGCAGGCTGTAACCCAGAACAGAAAGGCGAACCGCAGATGACGTCCTACGAATCGAAGGAGTATCTGGCAAACACAGGTAAAGAAATTATCAGCACCTTCAATGCCGCCGACCAGAAAGAAGCCGTAGAATTTGCCGAAGGCGTATATCGCAGATACGAGACATTCGATTGGGACCAAATCGACGAGGACTTCTACGAGGAGTTTGTCAACGGTCGCTACAAGACCATCTTCTCTATGCCGCGCCGCGTGGCGCAGATAGCAGCAGGACAACGCATGCCGTCTGCTGAAGACGCGAAGTATCTGTTCTCATTGGCAGGCGAAGGCACCACATTCACATTCGACGACGCCACCAAGACCGTCAAGATTGAGCGCAACAGCGATAGCAATGTGATTGTCAATTTCAAGGACGAAGCAGGTACCGACTGCCAACTCAAAATATGGGGCGAAGGCGAAGAAACCGAGTACTCCTACACCTACGAACGATATGAGTGGGTGTGCGACAGTTATAACGAAGAGTACAACTACTGCGAAAATGGTCATGATGAGTATCTCGGCTCTACCACCATCGCTGCAAAAGTGCCCGCTACGCTTAAGATGACCCTCAAGCAGGGCAACAAAGAGATTATCGGTTTCGATATGTCGCTGGAAACCAAGAAGAACGACCATTTCTATCTCAGTTACAATCTCCGAGTAGTGAATATGGCTGTGACCTTCGACACCAAAATCAACAGCACCAACGCTGCCGTGGCATTCAAGTTCACCTACAACGACACCCCTGTCCTCACGGCTTCTGCCAACCTGCCCAAATACGAACTCATCGGCAAGGACGACAATATGGATTGGGAAGAATGGATTGAACTCTACGCTGACCGTTATGAGTACCTGCTTGGCAAGATTGGCGCAGGCGAGGCCAAGTTGGATGTATTGGGCAAGATACAAGTAAAAGCCACCGTGAGCGACTTCGCTTCTCTGTACAAAGATTATATCGCTTGGGACGAGAAATACAATACTTACGACTACGATTATAGTTATTGGTGGCAGTCGTCAATCTATACGTTGGCTGCGCAAGATGCATGGTGCGCAATCTACAACAAATACTGCAATGCCGCTGTCTATTACGGCAACGACACCGAGCAAGCCAAACTGAAACTCCAACCCTATGAGGAAAAAGGTACTACATATGACGGGCAGCAGTATTCATACTATGGCACCGAGTACGTCTTCTACTTCCCAAAAGACGACACCTCGTATTCCTTCGAGGACTATTTCACCTCCGACAAGTTCACTTCGCTGGTTAGCATGGTAGAAGACCTTATCAACTCCTACATCGACCTGATTGACAAGGACTTTAATTTGGACCATATCCATTTCTAATTGCAAAGCCGCATTCCAAGTGGCATGAATAGATTGTTGGCAGCAACATTCTGTATCGTGAGTAGTTTGCCCGTTTTCGGGCAAACTACTTTCGGTACTATCGACATGTCTGCCGACACGGTTCAGATTAGCAAGGAGTTGGACGAAGTGGAGGTCGTGCAGGAGCGCAGCAGACAGATGGTGGAGATGCGGCAGGGGAAACTGGTGATAGATGCCAACGATGTACAGAGCATGCCCAAGTTCCTCGGCACCAGCGACCCCATACGCTACCTGCAGTCCCTCGCGGGCGTACAGACCAACAACGAGACCTCCACGGGCATTCATATACAGGGCTGCGACGACTACCAGACCCTCACCGCCATCAACGGTGCACCCATCTACTACCCCAACCACCTGCTCGGACTCTTCTCCACATTCATCGCCCCGCATTTCGAGACCATCGAGATAGAGCAGAGCGACCACAACGGACTGATGGAGAACCGCATAGGCGGCTATGTCAACCTCACTACGCCACACCGCCAACCCAAACGCTTCGGCATGTCGGGCAATATCGGTCTCATCAACACCGACCTCACCCTCACCGTCCCCTGCGGCAAGAAGAGTGCGCTGTATGTCTCGGGGCGCGGCTGCTATATCAACCTGCTCTACCGCCGCTGGATGCAGGTCGAAGGCATGCAACTCGGCTATTGGTTCGCCGATGGCAACATCACCTACGCCGCACACCCCACCGACCGTGACGAGGTCGGCATCAGCACGTTCTATAGTTACGACCACATACGTGTCACCAACAACACCATGGATGTATCGCTCGACTGGCAGAACGCCATGGGGCAACTATATTGGCACCGCCGCCTGCCCCGCGGACAATGGCAGACCACCCTCAGCACTTCCCGCTATGGCAACGGCGGCACGCTCCGTCTGCCTGTCGGCACGGGACTGCTGCACGCAGGCTGGACATCCGTTGACCTCAAGAACCGTCTCCGTTATGCACTGCGCGACGACCTGTCCTTGTCCCTCAGTGCCGACTACACCCACTACCTCAACACACCTATCCAGGTTTCCGATTCGGGTATCATGGTTATCACCGCAGCCCGACAGCCCTTGCGGCAAGGGCAGGAGGCTTCCGTCGGCATCAACCTGCTCCACCAAGCCACGGATTGGTTCTCCTATTCGCTCGGCATTCACGGCAGCACTTTCCATTCCGCCCGTTGGTACGGAGGGTGCGACCCGCGCCTGTCCTTCACTTTCACCCCCGCGCCGCACCACGAACTCACCGCCTACGCGGGTATGTACACCCAGTATTTTCACAAGGTCTGCCTCACGCAGGGCGGACTGCCCACCGACTTCTTCACCTTGGCGGATACCACCTTCGTTCCCGAGCGCGCCATCGGCACGGGACTGCGCTACACCGCGCACCTCTTCGAGCGCAAATACACGCTGCAGGCGGAACTCTACTTCAAGCAGATTTACCACATCGTGGAGTCGCAGGGCAACATCATGGCACTCATCAACAACGGCTTCGATTACCGTAGCCTCCTCGTCCCTGCCGACGGGCGCAATGCGGGGCTCAACCTCATGTTCCAGAAGAACAGCGGAGTCCTCACGGGCTATGTCTCCTACTCCTACGGACGCGCCCTGCGCAAGATTCCTGCTCTCGACGGCTCACAGCACTATATCTACTCCGCCTCCTACGAGCGCGAGCACGACCTCAATATCGTCCTCACCGCCAACTTCGCCAAGCGCTGGCACGTCAGTGCACAGTTCGTACTGGCATCGGGCATCCCCTATACCCCCGTGGAGGAGGTCTATATGCTCAACAACACCCTGATATGGCGCTATGGCAAGTACAACAGCCGCCATATCCCTACCTACCACAGGCTGGACCTCAGTTGCTCCTACGACATCATCAAGAGCCGCAACCACGAACTGGGCATCAACCTCTCTATCTACAATGTCTATTGCCACCGCAATGCGCAGTTCATGGTCTATCGCAACGACCTCACCCCCATTTTCGGCTCTTCCCTGTCCACCATCATCCCCTCTGTCAGTATCTATGGCACCTTCTAAGCGCACATACCGTCTCCTTCTGGCAGCCCTCTGCTGCCTGTCCCTATGGGGTTGCCGGCACGACGAGCCCGCGACATCCCACATCATTGTCGAAGGGTGGATAGAGGCAGGCGAACACCCCATGGTGATGATTCACCGCAGTTGCCCGTATAGCCAAATCGACACCGCCTACAACAGTATCGAAGACCTCGTCGAGGACTACCTCATACCCTTCGGCAAAGTTACTGTCAGCGACGGCGACACCACCGTCGTTCTCACGGGGCGAATCAACCACGACTACATGCCGCCCTACACCTACTCCTCCGTGTATATCAAAGGCGAGGAGGGCAAGACCTACTATCTCACCGCGCAGTACGGCGATTTCTACGCCACTGCCCAAACCACCATTCCGCCCCGCACGGCTTTCGACTCCATTCGCACCGGACAGCAGCCCGGCAACCGCCTGAGTATCACCGGCTACCTCAACCGTGCACCTGCCCGCACCCACTACCTCGTCTTCGCCCGATATATGGACCGAAAGCAGTATCTCCTCTGCCCGTTGGGCGTCATCACCACGCCCGACAGCGTGTCCGATATGCAAATCAACATCTACAATCCCGCTCCTAACGACGAAGAGAAGTCCTTCGACAAGGCATTCTTCCCTTGCTCCGACAGCACGGGCATATATGTCAAACTCGCCACAATCAACGACGAGGACTATGCCTTTTGGGATTCGTTCAGCGCCCTCTCCCTGACTTCGGGCATACTTTTCATACCCATACGCCAGAACATCACCTCCAACATCCAAGGCGGCATCGGCTACTGGTGCGGCATGGGCAGCACCGAGCACTATGTTCCCCTCTCCCACCCCGGCACCTACACCTATCCGCCAAAAAAGTAAGGACCACAATATCAAAGAAAAAGCAAAATAGCGACACCATCTGCAGAGGTTGCTATAATAATGCAATACATTATTTGATAAAGACTTGCCAACTCAGCAAAAAATCACTACCTTTGTCGAAAATTATTTATTACTATGGCTAATATCGAAAAATCACATACTACCCTACAACCCACGGTCCCCCGCACCTCGGAAGAACGACTGTTCGTCAATAAGGCGGAGCAAATCGTACTTGCCGGCAGAAAGGAAGCATATCAATCTGTCCACCAAACCATCGTCCGCACCTACTGGCTATTAGGGCAGCATATCGTGGCACAAGAACTGGCAGGAAAGGAACATGCACAAAGTTACGGGCAATACCTGATAGTCCTGTTGGAACAATATCTGACAGTCAAATACGGGGCTACATATTCACGCAGAAACCTCTACTATTACGCTCAATTTTATCAACTATTCCCCGATTATGAGATTGTGAACGCGCGCGTTCACAATCTCACATGGACGCATTTCCGCGCCCTGCTGCGCGTTACCGACGAAAACGCCCGCAACTGGTATCTTCGCGAAGCCGCCACACAAGTATGGAGCAGCCGCACCCTGGAGCGAAACATCAGCAGCCAGTACTACGAACGACTGCTCCTTTCGCAAAAGAAAGAACCCGTTATTACCGAAATGAAACAACTCACCGCCGCCTACGATGCCGACAAGTTGGAGTTTATCAAAAATCCGGTTGTTGCCGAGTTTCTGGGGCTCTCCACCAACCCGTCCTTCACCGAAACCGAATTGGAAAGTGCTATCATCAGCAACATCCAGCAGTTTCTTATGGAAATGGGAAAAGGTTACGCTTTTGTGGCGCGGCAACAACATATCCGCACTTCCGAAGCCGACTATTTCATCGACTTGGTGTTCTACAACTATATCCTCAAGTGCTTTGTTCTTGTGGACCTAAAGACTTCTAAGATCTCCTATCAGGATGTCGGACAGATGAATATGTATTTGCAGTTGTACGACACCTACCGCAAAGGCGAAAATGACAACCCAACTATCGGTATTGTACTCTGCTCCGACACCAACGAAGATGTCGCACGTTTCTCTACGCTGGCGAAAAACAAACAACTCTTTGCCGCAAAATACAAACTATACCTTCCCTCCGAAGAAGAACTCCGTAAGGAGATTGAACGTCAAAAAGAAATCTATCAGATTCAAGAGGAAGAGCAGGCGCAGCACTACACCCCGATGCTATAATCAGGACAACCACACCAAAACAAGCACGCAGACGCATTATACTATATTAATAATATATACATCTATGCAGGTTGTGTCGATATGCTATCCACTCGCTATCCTCGGCTTATCCTCTCGTTAAAAGTAAGCATTTACAACTATTTACAATCAAGAATCCCCAAAACTTTTTTCCCTCCATATTTGTACATTTCGCAAAAAAGTAGTACCTTTGCACGCTTTTTCGGCTAACGGGCTCCAAAGAAGCGCTGCTGAGGGGACGGATGACGCCTGCGGATATGTGCCTGCAAGGGCACCAAAACGGCAAGGCGTGCCAACGTCGAGGACTCAGTATCTCGCCCGACCGAGTGAATTATTAAACCATTGTGATAATGTACGCAATTGTAGAAATGCAGGGCTTCCAGTACAAGGTAGAAGCCGGCAAGAAATTGTTCGTTAACCGTATGGATGCTGAGAAAGGCGCAACGGTTACGTTCGACAAAGTGCTGCTCGTGGACAACGACGGCGAAATCAAAGTAGGTGCTCCCGTTGTAGCAGGGGCGAAAGTGGTTTGCGAGGTGCTCGACAATGAGTGCCGTGGCGAGAAGATTCTCGTTTTCCACAAGAAACGCCGCAAAGGCTATCGCAAACTCAACGGCCATCGTCAGGATTTGACCAACCTTGTTGTCAAGGAGATTGTATTGGCTTAATGTCTAACCAACTAAAGTAGAAGAAAGGAAAATAGTATGGCACATAAGAAAGGTGTCGGTAGTTCCAAGAACGGCCGTGAATCAGAAAGCAAACGATTAGGCGTTAAAATCTGGGGTGGTCAGTTTGCCAAAGCAGGCAACATCATCGTGCGTCAGCGCGGTACCGTCCACAACCCTGGCGAGAATATGGGTATGGGTAGCGACCACACGCTCTATGCCCTCACGGACGGCGTTGTAACGTTCACCCGCAAGCGCAACAACAAATCCTACGTCTCTATCCAGCCGATTGCTGAGGCTTAATCGGCGAGAGAATACATACTACGTTCTCCTTCCGAAAGGGCTTCGGCTTCTTCGGTAGGAGAATTGTTGTTTTATAATTACAAATTACTAATTATCAATTACCAATTAGTTATGTTGACCCTCAAGCAAATCTATGACGACCGCGAACATGTCATTGCCGGTCTCGAGAAGAAGCATTTTGCGGGAGCCCGCGAGGCGATTGACCAAGCCGTGGCTCTTGATACCACACGCAAGACGGCACAGCAGAAGAAGGATGCCGCTGCTGCCGAGATGAACAAGATTTCCAAGTCTATCGGTGCCCTTATGGCGCAGGGCAAACGCGAGGAAGCCGACGCTGCCAAGGCGCAGACGGGTACCCTCAAGCAGAATATCGCAGCCTACGACCATGAGATGGCGGAAGCGGAAACAGCCCTTACCAATCTGCTCCTTACTATCCCCAACGTGCCTTACGACATCGTGCCCGAAGGCAATGGCGCGGAAGACAACCTCGCCGTCAAGATGGGTAACTGGCCTAACCAAGCCGTCATCGACTCTTTGGCTGCGGGCAAGCCTGTGGCTCTCCGCGACTGGCCTGCTGATGCCGATGAGGCTATCGCGCAACAGCGTATTGCCGATAGTGAGAAACTGCCCCACTGGGAACTGGCAAAAAAGTACAACCTCATCGACTTTGACCTTGGTGTCAAAATATCGGGCGCAGGCTTCCCTGTATATATAGGTCAGGGTGCACGCCTGCAACGCGCCCTCATCAATTTCTTCCTCGCGGAGGCTGCCAAGGCGGGTTATACCGAAATCATGCCCCCCACGGTAGTGAATGCCGCCAGCGGCTACGGCACGGGGCAACTGCCTGATAAGGAGGGGCAGATGTACCATTGCGAAGTGGACGACCTCTACCTCATACCTACAGCCGAAGTGCCTGTCACCAACCTCTACCGTGACGAGATTCTCGATGAGAGCCAACTGCCAATCAAAAACTGCGCCTACACCGAGTGCTTCCGCCGCGAAGCGGGCTCCTATGGCAAGGACGTCCGCGGTTTGAACCGTCTCCACGAGTTCAGCAAGATTGAGATTGTACGTATCGACACACCCGAGCACTCCGCCGTATCGCATCAGGAGATGCTTGACCACGTGGAGGGATTGCTCCGGAAACTCGAACTGCCTTACCGTATTCTCCGTCTCTGTGGCGGGGACATCAGTTTCACAGCGGCACTCTGCTACGACTTTGAGGTTTACTCCGAGGCGCAGCATCGCTGGCTGGAGGTTTCCTCTACGTCCAACTTTGACACCTACCAGGCTAACCGTCTCCATTGCCGTTACCGCCGTGCAGAGGACAAGAAGGTTACCCTTTGCCATACGCTGAACGGCTCGGCACTTGCCCTGCCGCGCATCGTAGCAGCCATCTTGGAGAACAACCAGACCGAGGAAGGCATCCGTATTCCTGCCGCTTTGCAACCCTACATGGGCTGCGACATGATTCGCTGATAGCCGTATGAACTCCCTCGGCAGTCACTTTGTATTCACCTCCTTTGGCGAGTCTCACGGGCACGCCATAGGGGGTGTTTTGGATGGTGTACCGGCGGGAGTGCATATCGATATATCGCTGATACGCAGTGCTTTGGACAGACGGGCAGGACGCAACAGCGACACCTCCGCAGGCTCCTCGCCGCGCGCACAGCACGAGCCCGACGAGGTCGAGTGGCTGAGCGGAGTCCTTGACGGCATCACTCTCGGCACCCCCGTTGCCTTTCTCATACGCAATGCCGATGCCCGTTCAGCGGACTACGACTGGTTGCGCCACAACTACCGCATAGGGCACGCCGACTACACCTACCAGACCAAGTACGGTATCCGCGATTGGCGGGGGGGCGGACGTGCTTCTGCCAGGGAGACTGCCGCCCGTGTGGTAGCGGGCACCCTTGCGCGGCAACTGCTTTCCGCGCAGGGTATCACCATTCATGCCGAACTGATACAGGTCGGCACCGAGACCCGTTCCGAGCATTTCGACGAGTACATCCGCCACATTCAGCACGATGGCGACAGTATCGGCGGCATTGTCCGTTGCATAGTCACAGGACTTCCCGCAGGTATGGGCGAACCCATTTTCGACAAACTGCAGAGCCATCTCGCGTTTGCCATGCTCTCTATCAACGCCTGCAAGGGGTTTGACTATGGTTCAGGCTTTGAGGGTGTAGCCCTTCGAGGCAGCCAAATGTTCACTCTGGATGCCCCCGCCGCCTTGCAAACAGGAGGCATAGCAGGTGGCATCACCGATGGCACCCCCATCGTCTTCCGATGTGTCTTCAAGCCGACCCCGTCTTCCCCGCAAACCCTCTCGCACTTACCCGCTGACGCTCCCCGTAAAGGGCGCTTTGATGCCTGTGTGGCAGGGCGTGCAGTACCCGTCGTGGAGGCTATGACAGCCCTTGTGTTACAGGACTTTATGCAATCCGCGCAACCCGAATGAAGAGCAAGACCTACATATACCCCACCCTCGTCGTCCTGTTGTTGGCGTTCTTTGCCCTCGACCTCTGCTGTGGCTCTATCTGGATATCCCCCCTCTCGCTATGGGATGGCGGCTCCGCAATAGAGCGGCAGATACTCCTCAACCTCCGCCTTCCAAAAGCCTTCACGGCCCTTCTCGCAGGCGCAGCCCTGTCCGTCTCGGGCTTAATCATGCAGACGCTCTTCCGCAACCCGCTGGCAGGACCTTATATATTGGGTGTCAGCAGCGGAGCCAGTCTCGGGGTGGCGTTCCTCACCATGTGTTCCACCATGCTTCTGGGCATGACGGGCGCAGGCACCTTGGGCATTGCGGCCTCGGCTATCATCGGTAGTACGCTGGTCCTGCTTCTGGTCATGGCGGTGGCAAGACGTGTCCGCAGCAACGTCAGCCTGCTCATCGTCGGCATGATGATAGGCAGTATCGCGGGAGCGTTGGTCAATCTCATGCAGAACTTCGCCAATCCCGATGCCCTCAAACTCTTCATCGTATGGACGCTGGGTAGCCTTGGTGGTGTAGGATGGAGCCAACTGCCCGTCATGGCAGCCATTGTCCTCGTCGGATTAGCCCTTGTCCTTTTCCTGCTCAAGCCCCTCAACGGGTTGCTTTTGGGCGAAGACTATGCCCGCGGACTGGGCGTCAATATCCCCCGCACCCGTTGGCTTATCGTCATTGCAACAGGTCTCCTCGCAGGCGGTATCACTGCTTTTTGCGGACCCATCGCCTTTGTCGGAGTGGCTGTTCCCCATATCGCACGCCTGTGGCTGGGCTCGTCCAACCACCGTCTCACCATACCTGCCGCAGCACTCATCGGCGCCAACCTCCTGCTTGTCTGCGACACGCTCTGCAACATCGGCACCTACCCCCTGCCTATTTCCACAATGAGTGCTCTCTTTGGAGCCCCGATAATCATATGGATAATACTCAAAAAATAGTCATCACTCTCCTGCTTGCCGTGCTCTGTGCCGGCTGCAAGACGCATCAAATCGCGGTTACACCCGTACCGGAACCGCATTACAACCCCGACACCACCGTCCTTCCCGCCTTCCCTGCCGAAGTGCTCTACGTCCTTAGCAGCGAATGGGAGGCTATTTACGACTGCACCTCTGCCAAGTACCACACGCCCGAGGCGCAGCAACTCCGTGCTGACTCCGTCACCATGGGCGACTACCTCGAGCAACGTCTCCTCACCCTCTACCCCGAGCGTGCCTACCCTGGCTATATCAACAAGGTCACACAGCAAGCCCAAGCCCTGCTCATGCAAGCCCCTTCGCGCCCGCCTATCCTCAACTACATGCACGAAGAACTGCATTTCACCTCTACCACGCCTGCGCAGAACCACAATGCCCCCACCCTCTCCGACACCATAGTAACCGACGAAGCCGCACTCTTGGAGTTCACTCCCCGCGAGCAAGCCCTGTGGGACACGCTGCAAACGCTTGCCAACCAAGCCGGTTGGGCAGACCGTCCCTTGTTCGACACCCTCCATATCTCGTCCGTGGAAGAGGAGAACCTCCTCATTTCGTTGCTTTTGTGGAAAGGTCCGCGCATCTTCTACCGTATCATTCAGAGCAAGACACGTGCCGAGAATGTCGCCCGCTACTACTACGGCGATGCCACCAACAGCGGCCGCCCGGGCGATGCTTTCAAGCATATCTACGTCAATGTGCTGCTCCGCACCTATACCGATGCCCTTGTAGCGTGGGCGGTCATGGACTTGTTTTGGGAGAGTTACCACGTCAATGCCCCTGCCGACCACTTTATGGACGCGCACAACAACATCGTCGGACGCGAGACGCAGTACTGGCGTTTCGTCAATCCCGACTCTGTTTCGCAGTGTTCTGACGTCCGTCAATGGCTCTTGTGGGCGGAGCAGGTACAGCATTTCGTGCAGGACACCACCAATGGCGACCTGCAGCATTGGGACAAACAGACGCCCTCTTTCATTGTCGTCCCCCAAGCCGAACAGGTCAGCAAGATGCACTACCTCTATTGGGACCGCTAACCCCACACTGCCCCCTGCAATGCCACCCAGCCTTATAGGCACCCCTTACACCTCCTTTTCCTGACTAATAGACATTTTTATATTCTACTTATTATCAGCACAATACGACAAAATAGCGACAGCAGTCAATATGCACTTGCATTTCATTGACTGCTGTCGTTGCAAAACGCCCGTTCCCGTATTATCTTTGCACCGTCTTTCGAAAGTCACAGGGTTTAATGGTCCTTTAACGGGAATTCATGGAGACCTACACACGGGCATTATTCCGGCGGGCTTTGTGCCAGACGATGGTGACGAGGAGGACAGAGAGAACGGCGGCTATAATCCAGAACCACAGCGCGTACGTGAAGTCGTAGCGGAACACTTCGGGTTCGCCGGCGGCGGAGACGAGTGTCTTATGCCCGTCGATGAGCAAGCCCGAGGCAATGTCCTGCAATCCCGCGGCAGCGTAACTGGCTATCCCCACCACGCCCAATGCCGCGCCGGAGGCTTCGCGAGGAACTATATCCACCGCCATCAAGCCTCCGAGAAAACATATCAGCACCCCTATGGCAATTCCGAAAAGCACCATCGCCAAGATGTTCACCCACAGCGCATTGCCGCCGAAAGCAAACA
>SAMEA104315439__coassemble_227_pt1 | contig 30033 bp, 27 predicted proteins | sample SAMEA104315439__metabat2_low_PE_016 | metagenome-assembled genome bin SAMEA104315439 (sample SAMEA104315439) | gut metagenome | biome: Monkey gut; feature: monkey-associated habitat; material: faeces | place: China | collected 2013 | reverse complement strand
CCCATAGAAACATACTACTCACTTTCCAGCCTGCAAAATGACCTATACGCCAAAAAATAGCGAGTCTGTCCCTTAAGGGCAGGCTCGCTGGAATTACACAAAAAATAGCGACAATCAAAATGCCGCTATTTTTGTATATTGTATACCGCTAATTATTACAGTCTCGCCTTGATGGCTGCAGACTCGGCTTCGTAGCCGGGTTTGTCGAGGAGGGCAAACATATTCTTCTTGTATGCCTCTACGCCTGGTTGGTTGAACGGATTGACACCGAGGATATAACCCGAGATACCGCATGCGCGCTCGAAGAAATAGATGAGTTCGCCGAGGTAGTACTCGTTGAGCGTAGGCATCGTAATCTTCATATTAGGCACACCGCCGTCCACGTGCGCAAGCATCGTACCGAGTTCTGCCATCTTGTTCACCTCGTCCACACGCTTGCCGGCAAGGAAGTTGAGCCCGTCGAGGTTCGCCTCATCAAACGGGAACTCCACTTTGTGGTTCGGCTGCTCCACCGAGATAACGGTCTCGAAGAGGTGGCGCTCACCGTCCTGAATATACTGTCCCATCGAGTGCAGGTCGGTGGTGAAGTCCACGCTCGCAGGGAAAATACCCTTGTGGTCTTTGCCCTCCGACTCTCCGTAGAGTTGTTTCCACCACTCGCTCACATAGTGCAATTTCGGGTGGAAATTGACAAGCAACTCAATCTTCTTGCCCTGCTCCGAATAGATACTGTTGCGGGCAGCGGCATACTGTGCAGCGGGGTTCTCCTCAAACGGCGTGTCGATACTGCACACCTCAGCCATACGGGCAGCACCATCGATGAGGGCACGGATGTCGAAACCTGCGCAAGCAATAGGCAGCAGACCTACCGGCGAAAGCACCGAGAAACGGCCGCCGATATTGTCCTCGATAACGAAGGTCTTGTAGCCCTCCTGAGTGGCCAGCGTGCGGAGCGCACCTTTCTTGGCATCGGTGATGCAGACAATCAGTTTCTGCGCAGCCTCTACGCCCTGTTGCTTCTCGAGTTGCGTCTTGAGCAGGCGGAAAGCCAATGCAGGTTCGGTCGTCGTACCCGATTTGGAGATACAGATAATACCGAATTTCTTGTCTTTCAGCAGGTTCTGCAACTCGTACAGATAGTCCTCGCCGATGTTCTGACCGGCATAGACAATAGCGGGTTTGTTGCCTTCGAGGTGTGCGAACGAAGACGACAGCGCATCAATCACCGCTTTCGCCCCCAAGTACGAACCGCCGATGCCAATGCAGACAATCACCTCGCACTCTTTGCGGAGCAATTCGGCAGTAGCCTGAATATCCTCCAACTGCGGTTTGATGTCCTCTGGGAGGTTCATCCAACCTAAGAAATCGTTGCCCTTGCCGGTACCCTTGACGAGCATCTCCTGGCAAGCGGCTACTTGCTCTTTGTACGCATTTACCGCCTCGGCACTAACGGCTTTGGCGTAGGAAAATTGAATATCTTTCATATACTAATACCTTAAAAATCAATATACAAACTTAATTAGGACTCCTTCTCTACCGTTTTTGCGGGCGATTGGGCACTCACTTCAGGCTTCATCATCGGGAAGAGGAGCACCTCTTGTATGGTAGGTTGTCCCGTCATCAGGATAGCCAGACGGTCGATACCGATACCGATACCCGAAGTGGGCGGCATACCGTATTCGAGCGCGCGCATGAAGTCGTGGTCAATCACCATCGCCTCGTCGTCGCCCTTGTTTGCCAGTTTCATCTGCTCCACAAAGCGGTTGTACTGGTCAATCGGGTCGTTCAACTCGCTGTACGCATTCGCCAACTCCTTGCCGTTCACCATCAACTCGAAACGCTCCGTCAGACCGGGTTTCGAGCGGTGCATCTTCGTCAGCGGCGACATCTCCACGGGGTAGTCGGTGATGAAGGTAGGCTGGATAAACGTCCCCTCGCAGGTCTCGCCGAATATCTCGTCAATCAGTTTGCCTTTACCCATGTGTTCGGTGTCCTCTACGCCGTATTTCTTTGCCACTTCGCGTATCTCGTCCTCGCTCATCGCCGAGAGGTCAAGCCCTGTCTTTTCTTGGATAGCCTCCAATATAGGCAAGCGGCGATAAGGTGCTTTGAAATCCACCTCGTGGTCGCCGATCTGCACTTTCGTCGTGCCGTTTACGGCAATGGCAATCGTCTCGAGCAGGTGCTCGGTAAACGACATCATCCAGTTGTAGTCCTTGTATTGTACGTACAACTCCATGCATGTAAACTCTGGGTTGTGACTGCGATCCATACCCTCGTTGCGGAAATTGCGCCCAATCTCGTACACACCCTCGAAACCGCCTACAATCAGTCGTTTCAGATACAACTCGGTAGCGATACGCAGGTACATATCCACGTCCAATGCATTGTGGTGCGTGATGAACGGACGCGCCGATGCGCCGCCCGCAATCTGCTGCAGGATAGGTGTTTCCACCTCAGTATAACCCGCCTCGTCGAACACGCGGCGCATCGTGCGGATGATAGTAGCGCGCTTCAGGAACACATCCTTCACGCCGTCATTCACAATCAAGTCCACATACCTTTGGCGGTAACGCTGCTCAGGGTCGTTGAACCCGTCATACGCCACACCGTCTTTGTATTTGACAATCGGCAGCGGGCGCAGGCTCTTCGCCAGCACGGTCAGTTTCTTGGCGTGCACCGAAATCTCGCCCATCTGTGTGCGGAATACAAAGCCCTCGATACCGATAAAATCACCTATGTCAAGCAGTTTCTTGAATACCACGTTGTACATCTGCTGCTCTACGGTGGTCGCCGTCTCGCCTTCGGGCACGGAAGCCTGGATATCGTCGCGGCTCACATATACCTGGATACGCCCTTTCGAGTCCTGCAGTTCGATAAACGATGCCTTGCCCATGATACGTTTCGACATCAGTCGTCCCGCGATGCGCACCTCTTTGCCCGTGTACCATTCAGCCGTGGTGTCATCGTCTTTGAAACCCTCTTTGATGTCCTTCGAATATCCCGTAACTACATATTCATCAGCCGGATACGGGTTTATCCCCATATCGCGCATCGCCTGCAGACTCTGTCTGCGCACTTGTTCTTGTTCAGATAATTCCATGATGTTTGTTTCTATACAATTAGCCTGCAAAGTTACACAAATTCTTTGATTTGTGCAAGGACCTGCGATTTAAGGAAGAAGAATCAGAAGAGTGTGTTCATCATCTCGGCGTCTTCGGGAGCGAAGTCGGAGGGGGAGAGTACGCCTTTCGCTACGAATGACGCCAAGTGCCGTGCGACAGTGCGAGGGGTGAGGCGGCGCAAGGCTGCGATATCGTGAATGGTGTTGCCCTTATACAATAGCGACAGGCTCTCGAATGCCGTGGCTGACGGACGCGGAGAGGCTGCCTTGGGTGTGCGTTTCTTGTGCGGAGCGGCATAGATATTCAGCGTCAGCGGTGGCACTACTGCCTTTTGACGAAAGCCAAAATACTCGTTCACGGTAGGGGCTTGTCCTATCTTGCCTTGCACATACATCACCCGCGCGAGGTCGGCGTATAAGTCCGTGATTGCCTGCTTGAGCGCGGAGGCATCGCCGGCGTCGCTTGAATGTAACGGACAATCGGCGATTAGCCCCAATAATTGCTTGTGTTTGGGTGCGAAGTAGGTGTTTGCTGCCTGTAAACGTGTCTTCAGCAACTCCGCGTCGCCCTTGTAGAGGATACTGCGTATCTGCAACTGGAACCGCTCGGCTATCACCTGTATGCCGTGCAAGGCTCCTATGATGGTGGCGCAGTAGGTCTGGTAGTCTCCCTCGACGGTTCCCATTTTCCCTATCGAAGTACGCAGCGAGGTGACACGGTCGATGTACTCGCGGAAGTCGTACAATGCGCATAGCAGCACCACCAAGTACTCGTCCTGCGCCCCGTGGAGTTGTTGCTCTGTGGCTTGCAGAGTGGGTTGCTGTGCCGTGAATGCCACCACCTCCCGTGCATTCGTCAGTGCCCGCTCGGGAATTGGTGTCAACAGCACTATGCCCTCCAAGGAACGGCAACGGGATAGCGCTACATACACTTGCCCTGCGGCAAAGGCGTCTTCGGCATCAATCACCACATGGTCAAAGGTAAGCCCTTGCGCCTTGTGGATAGTCACTGCCCATGCGAGGCGCAACGGATAGTGCGTGAACGAGCCCACCACTTCCGTCTGCACCGTATCGCTGCCCGCAGAGGAGGTGTAGCGCAGGTTTTCCCATGTCTCGGTGTGCACCTCTATTCGGGTAGGAGAGTTGCACTCCGTCCCGTCTCCATGCTGACGACGCGAGCCGCGTCGTCCCCCATCCGCGCTATCTTCCTGACATTCAACTATAATGCTGTCGTCTGTCAATGCCGATACCACGCCAATCTTGCCGTTGTAGTACCGCTTTTCGGGCGAGGAGTCGTTCTTGATGAACATCACCCGTGCGCCCTCTTTGAGCACAAGGACTTCGTCCATGGGGTACATGGATTGGGGGAAAGTGTCCTTTATCTTGGCGTGGAACGTATATTCGGGTGCGTCGAGCCGCTGCATCTCACGGCGGTTGATGGCGTCCACCTTGTGGTTGTGTGTGGAGAGGGTGATGTAATGTCCGTCTGCCTGTCCGGGGTCGAAAGCGGGCAGGTAGCGGCTGTTGAGCATACGCAATGCGGAATCCGAAAGGCAGTTGTTGCGCACCTGATTGAGAATGTCAATGAATGCGGTGTTTGTCTGACGGAAGACGTGGTCCAACTCGATGTACACGGGGTGCAGTTCGGTGAAGACACGTGCCTGAAAGAAATACGGACCCTCGTAGTAAGCCCTCAGCATCTGCCACTCCTCTTCGCGTGCCACGGGCGACAACTGAAACAAATCGCCAATCAACAGCACCTGCACGCCCCCGAAAGGCACGCGGGGACGGTGCTTGAAATGGCGCAGCACGGCATCGATAGTGTCCAGCAAGTCTGCCCGAACCATGCTGACTTCGTCTATCACCAGCAGTTCGAGGTTGCGCAATACCCGTTGCTTCTGTGCGCGCATCTGCATCTCGGCAAAGAGTTTGCGTCGCGCCTCGTCGGTGGGAAGGAACATCTGCGGTGGCAGTTGGAACAGGGAATGTATGGTCACGCCCTCGGCATTGATGGCGGCAACGCCCGTAGGAGCCACCACTGCCATCTGCTTGGGGCACTCCATACGCAGCCTGCGCAGGAACGTAGTCTTGCCTGTTCCCGCCTTGCCCGTCAGGAAAATGCAACGGGCGGTGTGCCGGACATACTCGTAAGCCAATTGGTATGCATCCATGTTGCTGTTGTCGCTTTGCGGGACAAAGGTAGTTGTTTATTTCCACATCTACAATTATGGAAATGAAAAATTAAGAATGAAGAATTAAAAATGGTGTGTATGGATGCCACAAAGGATATTTATCGTTTCGATATTGATGGCTTAATCTCATACTAATCACATACTAATCACATACTAACAACATACTAATGTCATAGTCTTAACTCGAGGATGATACGATGACGACGCGAGAGATATACTCTCATTTTGTATGCATTATGACGACGCGAGCCGCGTCGTCCCCCATGCATGTCATAGTATGTGATGAAATGTTAACAGAAAGAAGAGAGGCGGGATAGGGTGGGGGACAGGGGAAGGAGAGGGCGTGGAAGGACGAAAAAGTAAACCGGCATTGTTGATAACTTGACAAAACGGGAAACTTTTCAGCATAAATATAAATACAAATCATTGGTTAACAGATGTTTTGTATTTTGTTTTGGACAACTTTGTGCGATTGTTGATAACTTTTTGTGTCAAGAATTTGTGTACTCCATAAATATATAGTACCTTTGCAATCACTTTCCGCAGAACACTACGCGGGGAGGATTAGTTGCGAAAAATTTACAATTCGAGATACTATGGAAGAGAAGATTTATACTCAGAAGCAGGCGGAAGAAGCATCGGTGGCTTACTTCGGCGGCGATGAGTTGGCAGCACGCGTGTGGAGCACCAAGTACGCGCTGAAGGATTCATTCGGGCACCTCTACGAACTGACGCCCGATGATATGCACCATCGTCTGGCGCGCGAGATAGCACGCATCGAGAAGAAATACGCCAACCCGATGACGGAGGCTGAGTTGTTCGACCTGATGCGCAATTTCCGCTACATCATCCCGCAGGGGAGCCCGATGACGGGTATCGGCAACGACTATCAGGTGGCAAGCCTGAGCAACTGCTTCGTGATTGGTGTGGACGGCAATGCCGACAGTTACGGTGCGATTATCAAGATTGACGAGGAGCAAGTGCAACTGATGAAACGCCGCGGCGGGGTGGGGCATGACCTCAGTCATATCCGTCCGTACGGCAGTCCCGTCAAGAACTCGGCACTGACTTCCACGGGTCTGGTGCCGTTTATGGAGCGATACAGCAACTCCACACGCGAGGTGGCACAAGACGGAAGGCGCGGGGCTCTGATGCTGAGTGTGAGTATCAAACACCCTGACAGCGAGGCGTTTATCGATGCCAAGATGGAGCAGGGCAAGATTACGGGCGCGAATGTGTCGGTGAAAGTGCATGACGACTTTATGAAGGCAGCCATTGCGGGAGAGATGTATCAGCAGGAGTATCCGATATTCTCCGCTAATCCGCTGTACACCAAGCAGGTAGATGCCAAGGCATTGTGGAAGAAGATTATCCATAATGCGTGGAAGAGTGCCGAACCCGGTGTGCTGTTCTGGGACACTATCATTCGCGAGAGCGTGCCCGATTGCTATGCCGACCTCGGATACCGCACCGTCAGTACCAACCCTTGCGGCGAGATACCGCTCTGCCCGTACGACAGTTGCCGTCTGCTGGCGATAAACCTCTACTCGTATGTGAAGAACCCCTTCACGCCCCAGGCAGAGTTCGACTTTGAGTTGTTCCGCAAGCATGTGGCGATTGCGCAGCGCATGATGGACGATATTATCGATCTGGAGATGGAGAAGATAGACAAGATTCTCCTGAAGATAGCGTCTGACCCTGAGTCGGACAGCGTGAAGCGCACCGAGCGTGAGTTGTGGGAGAAGATAATGAAGAAGACCTTGCAAGGCCGCCGTACCGGTGTCGGTACCACGGCAGAAGGCGATATGCTGGCGGCTATGGGCTTGCGCTACGGCAGCGACGAGGCGACGGCTTTCTCGGTGGAAGTGCACAAGGCGCTGGCTCTGGCGGCATATCGCAGCAGCGTGGAGATGGCAAAGGAGCGCGGTGCATTCAAGGTATATGACGCAAAACGCGAGGAGCAAAACCCTTATATACAGCGTATCAGGGAAGCGGACCCCGAACTGTACAAACTGATGACCAAGTACGGGCGCCGCAATATAGCATGCCTGACCATCGCGCCTACGGGTACCACCAGTATTATGACGCAGACCACGAGCGGCATCGAGCCTGTGTTCCAGCCTGTGTACCGCCGTCGCCGCAAGGTGAACCCTGGTGACAAGAATGTGCATGTGGACCTGGTGGACGAGGTGGGTGACAGTTTCGAGGAGTATGTGGTATTCCACCACAAATTCATCACATGGATGAACGCCAACGGACACCCGTACGACCCCGCCCATCGCTATACGCCTGCAGAGATTGATGCCTTGGTGCAGGAGTCGCCTTACTACCACGCTACTGCCAATGATGTGGATTGGCTGGCAAAGGTACGTATGCAGGGGGCTATACAGAAGTGGGTGGATCACTCTATCTCGGTGACTATCAACCTGCCCAATGACGTGAGCGAGGAGTTGGTAGGTCAGTTGTACGAGGAGGCTTGGCGTTGCGGATGCAAGGGGTGCACCGTGTACCGCGACGGTTCGCGTACGGGCGTTCTGGAGGGCATCATGGAGAAGAAAAAGGAAGAGAAAGAGGACAACGAGAAGAAAGAGGAGAAGACATGCGTCTGCTTCGACAACAAGGTGCGTGTGCGCCCAGCCGAACTGGAGTGCGATGTGGTGCGCTTCCAGAACAACAAGGACAAGTGGATTGCCTTTGTCGGATTGAAAGACGGTCGCCCATACGAGATTTTCACCGGTCTTGCGGATGACGAGGAGGGTATTCTGCTGCCGAAATCCGTGACCAAAGGCAAGATTATCCGCGTTGTGCAAGAGGACGGAACCAAGCGTTATGACTTCCAGTTCGTCAACTCGCGCGGCTACAAGACCACCATGGAGGGCTTGAGTTACAAGTTCGACAAGGAGTTTTGGAACTATGCCCGTCTCATATCGGGGGTATTGCGCTACGGTATGCCTATAGACCAGGTTATCAAGATGATAGGTGGTCTGCAGATGGATTCTGAGACTATCAATTCTTGGAAGGTGGGTGTGGAGCGTGCCCTCAAGAAATACATCCAGGACGGCACCGTGGTGCAAGGACAGGTTTGTCCGAACTGCGGCGAGCCGCTCATCTTCGAGGAGGGGTGTATGCACTGCCGTTCGTGCGGATATAGCAAGTGCGGGGGATAAAGGCATTATCCGTTGTGTTTAGAAAAGTCTTGGGAAAAAGTTATTTTCTCAAGACTTTTTTCTTATGTGGGCTTTCTTAAACAAGCATTCTACTATGATGCGCTGTTTGCTTAATCCAAAATAATGTTGTACCTTTGCACCGCAAAGCGGTTCGGTTTGCAAAGCAGAATTTGCGTAGACAGAAAGGCTTTGTCGGGACGTCTCACTGGAGGCGTGTCGGACATATAGAAGAAGCGTTTGTATATATCCTTCACCTGAAAATCGCCAATTTTCACAGTCTTCGAAGGGTGCAACTCGGACGCCATGCATGGCTTATGCCCTATTTGGGTGTAGGCGTGCGTGGGTAGTTGTGTATTCGAAGACAGGTGTTTGGCGATACCTCAGGTGAATATACAATCTCCCACGCTTGTTTTTTTATACACCCCTCATAGGGAGAGTGAGGGACAAAAAGTAATAAATTTATGTGTAATTCAAAAAAAGAAGACTTGCGCCCATGTGTATTCACGTTAGAGGGGCACAATGTATTGGGTTTTGCACACCCCGGTATGTTAGAGTACGAGAATGACGAACAAAGAGAAGCAGCCACCCGTAAAAGAGAGGGACTATTCCATTGCTTTGGAACAGAGTTGCAGCCAAGAACGGCTGATGGGCATGCTATCAGTTGTGGCATCGTAGAAGACCGTGCGGATGGTAAGGTTTATCGTATCAATCCTGAGAATATCCAGTTTACAGACATCTAATGTGGTAGTGCTTATGAAAAAGATTTTGTTTATGACCATTGGTGTAGCACTAATGGCATTTGGAGGTTGTACTCCAAAGGATGAACCCGTTTTGCCCGATGCAGATAAGGATGTTACTACGGTTGATGAGGATGATATTGATGATATCGACCCTGAGAAAAGTACTACTGTGACTATTTATGGTGTTAGAGGCGCTTGGTCTTATGGTATTGTGAGCATTGATGAAATATCTGTCTATAATGAGAAGAATACAAAAGTAGGCACAGGTGCATACGTGGGAGACTATTTAGTCCCCTATAATGGTAGTATTGTGATTACGTATCATGCTGACTATTCATATGATGGTAGCACCAGAATTTCTAAAAAGAAAACGGATAGATACCAAGTAGGTACAAGTAAGCAAATGTATATTATGGTGTACTGCTATTGGGATTATAGTGACGAAGAGCCTTCTATATTATATTCTAAAGTAACGAATGGTAAAGAGTCTTAATGACTAAACTTCCCTATTGTCGTCCCAATAGCCGAAAACAACACAGCGACTCTCTGATGAGGGTCGCTGTGTATGTTGTAGTACTATCTTGATGCACTTTGGCGCGATGATGCTATCTGCTGTCCTAACACAATGGCTTTGACAGCCATTTGTTGTGGAGAAAGCCACGTCTTACATTAAGGCATAGTCGATAACCTCTTGGATGTCCTTCACGTAGTGGAAAGTCAAGCCAATGAGGTATGTTGTGGGGGGATTGTGCAGCAAGGCACAGAAAGGGGTTGTAGAAATCGAAAATAAGCAGTACCTTTGTGAGTTCGTTTGATGATATAACAACGATGAAACTGACAGAGATAATAAAGGCAATGCACAATGTACAATGCGTAATGCAGAATGTGCAATGCACCACAGAGGATATTGACATTGAGCATTTGCTGACGGATAGTCGGCAGTTGGGCTCTGACCCTGCCCACACTATGTTCTTTGCCATGAAAACAAACAAGGACGACGGCGCAAGGTACATAGAAGACCTATATATAAAAGGTGTACGGGTGTTTGTGGTATGCAATGCGCAATGTACAATGCACAATGCGCAATTGGGGGACGACGCCGATGGGGGACGATGCGGCTCGCGGCGTCATAATGGAGACGGAAGGTGCAACGCCCAATGCCCAATGGATGGGGCAGTATTTCTGATAGTGGAGAATACCCTGCAGGCATTGCAGGACTTGGCTGCCTACAAGCGGTCGCTGTACACCTGTTCCGTCATCGGTATCACGGGCAGCAACGGCAAGACGGTGGTCAAAGAGTGGCTGTATCAGTTGCTACGGAACGATTATCGCATCACCCGTTCGCCCAAATCGTACAACTCGCAGATAGGTGTACCGCTGTCGGTGTGGCAGATTAACGAACAGACGCAACTGGCTATCTTTGAGGCAGGTATATCCGAACCCGGAGAGATGGAGCGGCTGGAGCGAATCATTCGCCCGACCATTGGTGTTATCACATATATCGGCGCGGAGCATGGGGAGAACTTCCCCTCACTGGAGGCGAAGCGCGCAGAGAAGATGCGGCTGTTTGCCCATTGTCCCGTGGTGATTGAAGACCCGACCCACCAGAATGTACGCACGTGCGCCGCGGTGATGCGCGCGCTCGGATACGACGAGGAGACCATCACCCACCGCATCCTGCACCAGACACATGAGACGGTGCTGCAAATCAACCTCTCGGCACTGGTGGACAACGTGCGCTACTTCCGTTCGCTGCTGCGCCCGACCACCAAATTGACGTGTATGGTCAAGGCGTTTGCTTACGGCACGGGTAGTGTGGAAGTCAGCCAAGCCCTGCAGCAATGCGGCATGGTGGACTACCTCGCAGTGGCGGTGGCGGACGAAGGGGTGGAACTGCGCCGTGCGGGCATCACGCTGCCCATTATCATCATGGACCCCGAAGTAGCGGCGATGGACCTCATTCTCGAGAATAACTTGGAGCCGAATGTGTATTCGTTCCAATCGTTGGAGAACGTCATCGAAGCCGCATCGTCAAAGGGATTGGAGCATTACCCCGTGCATATCAAGATAGACTCGGGTATGCACCGCCTCGGCTTCTACCGCGAAGAGTTGCCGCGCCTCATAGAACGCCTGCAATCGCAGAATGCCGTGCAGGTAAAGAGCGTATTCTCGCACCTTGCGGGGAGCGACGAACCGCAGTTTGATGACTTCACTTTGCAGCAGATACATTATTTTGACGACTGCGCCGAGACGCTCAAAGCAGGACTCAACTATCCGATAATCAAGCATATATGCAATACGGCGGGCATTGAACGCTTCACGCAGTACCAGTTTGACATGTGCCGTCTCGGCATCGGGCTTTACGGCTTCTCGTTTGCGGGCAAGCCCCTGCGCAATGTATGCACGCTCAAGACCACTATCCTCAGTGTCAAGACCGTGCAGGCGGGCGAAACCATTGGTTACGGGCGTCATACCACACTCAATGAACCACGGCAGATAGCGGTTATCCCGATAGGGTACGCAGACGGCTTCGACCGTCGCTTCTCCAACTACGGAGGCGAGGTGCTGATACGCGGCAAACGCTGCCCCGTGGTCGGGAACGTGTGCATGGACCAAGCCATGGTGGATGTCACTGGAACCGATGCGCAGCCCGGAGACTATGCTGTCATTTTCGGTGACGGGTTGCCAGTTGAGGAACTTGCCGACAAGTTAGGAACTATCACGTATGAAATTCTTACATCCGTCTCCCGCCGTGTCCAGCGTGTCTATTTCTACGAATAATCTCACTATCGGCTACGGTGCACATACTGTGCAGTCGTCGCTCACATTCTCCCTTTGCGAGGGCGAGATGGTGTGCATGTTAGGACCAAACGGGTGCGGCAAGTCCACGCTGCTCCGTACATTGGCAGGCTTGCAACCGCCTTTATCGGGCACTTACGAGGTGCAAGGTCTGTCTTCGGAGAAAGCGTCGGAAAATAGTGCAGACCGTGCCAAGCAACTGGCATTGGTGCTGACGGAGCGCCTGAGTCTCGAGCACACCACCGTGCATGATGTGGTGGCGATGGGGCGTTATCCCTATTCCTCATTCTTGGGCGGCTTGTCCGTTGACGATGAGGCGGTTATCGCCGACGCATTGCAACAAGTGGGCTTGCACAACATGGCAGATACCTACTTCAACGCCCACAGCGACGGGGAGAAGCAGCGTATCCTCATAGCCAAAGCCCTTGCCCAACAGACACCTGTCATTCTGCTCGACGAACCCACGGCGCACCTTGACTTGCCCAACCGCATACGCACACTCCAACTGCTCCGTCACTTGGCGCATGAGCAAAGCAAGACTATCCTTATCTCGACCCATGAGTTGGACCTGGCACTCCAACTCTCCGACCGAATCTTGCTCATGTCCGAAGGCGGTATTCAGTTGGATACGGCAATGGCATTGCGACAAAGCAACGCTTTCACGGCAGCATTCCGGATGGACATATTCCACCCCTTGGCGGAGGCTCCGCTATCCTAAACGATACTATCCTAACAGTTCGGAGATTGTCTCTTGTGCTTCGGTGCCCACTACCACCAATCGGTACACCACCATCTCGCGCATCCGGCGGGCGGCTTCAAACGGCTTGGCTTGCGTAAACGGTGACAATCGGAAGAACCGGTACAACTGTTGCACATATCCGTTTGACGCAATCTCGTAGTTATTCTTCATCACCCCCATCTCCTTCAGCGAGTCGATTTGCAAGTTGTTTTTCAGCACATTATGCAGCATTTTGAACATCCTGCAGACGGCATAGCGGTCGCTGTCGCACATCGTCCATGCGTCCAGCAATTCCTTCAACTGCTCGCGATCTTCCTCGTTCATATTGCTGATGGCATCGTCCGTCCACGGCAGCAGCCAGTGGGCGGCACGATCCATAAAGAACGGCGTCTTGTAAGCGTCTTTGAAAAAGGCGAAGTTCTGGTCTAAATGCAGCGATGCGATGCGTTCCATTTCCGTCCTGTACTTCTTGAGAACGCCGTAAAACTCATCCGAACCGCGCTCCTGAATCAGTGGCATCAACTCGCTCGCCAACTGCTTGTTGCACATCTCCACGCGCGGCACTTGGGTCGTGCGTGCTATGTTACATAGCGCAGTGAAACTCAACTCCGAATCGCATGTCAGCGCATCTTGCACATCCTCCAGCAGGGTAGGGGACTGCCGTATCTGCTCGTCGTGCACTATCATCGTCAGCAGCACGCCCACATACAGGCGGTCTTGCAGTTCCTCGTCGGTCTTGTGGTGTATGGCTTCCAGCAGGAGCCGGAACTTGTCTTCATTCCAACCGTGCTCTATCAGTGCCAGCGTCACACCCGCCACCGCCATCAAATCGGAATCATCGGTGCCGCAGGCGTCCACATACGCCATAAAATCCAATTTGTCATCTTCCGTCAACGCTGTCTCGCCGCGGTACATGTCAAATACATCGCAGATGTTCATCCTATCTCCTCGCGTATTAAATAGTTGTTCCGCTCGCTCGAGTTGCGGATTATCAGTTCGCCCAGGAAGCCTGCCAGAAACAGCATGCAACCCAGCATCATCATCAGTATGCTCAGGTGGAAATACGGATTCACACCCACTAGCATCGCCTGTATGCCATGGTGCAGGGCGTGCAACTTCATTCCGCCCACCACGATGATAGCCACCAGACCGAGGAAGAACATCAGACTGCCAATCAGTCCGAAGAAGTGCATCGGCTGCTTGCCGAATTTGTTGAGGAACCACAGCGTCATCAGGTCCAGATACCCGTTCACAAAGCGGTTCATGCCGAACTTGCTCGTGCCGAACTCGCGCTTGCGGTGTTGCACCACCTTCTCGCCTATCTTCGTAAAACCCGCATTTTTCGCTAAATACGGTATGTATCTGTGCATTTCCGAGAACACCTCGATGTTCTTCACCACCTCTTGGCGATACGCTTTCAGTCCGCAGTTCATGTCGTGCAGATGAATGCCGGTCACCTTGCGTGCCGTGGCGTTGAACAGTTTGCTCGGCAGGTTCTTCGTCAGTTTGTTGTCGTAACGCTTTTGCTTCCAGCCGCTTACCAGGTCATACCCGTCCTCTTTTATCATTCTGTACAACTCCGGTATCTCGTCCGGCGAGTCTTGCAAGTCGGCGTCCATCGTGATTACCACATCGCCTTCTGCGGCTTTGAAACCGCAGTACAATGCTGCTGACTTGCCGTAATTCCTGCGAAAGCAGATACCGCGCACTTGCTCGCTCTCTTCGCGCAAACGCCGTATCACGTTCCATGAGTCATCCGTCGAACCGTCATTCACGAACACCACCTCGTATGTGAAGCCGTGCGCCTGCATCACGCGCGCTATCCATTCAAACAATACGGGAAGACTTTCCGCCTCGTTATACAGAGGTACTATCACTGATATATCCATAAAATTCCTAAATTGTCACTTTTATTTTCACGACCGCAAAGTTACAAAAAATATCCGGTTCCGGTGCAATATCTGCACTTTTTTTTGTATGTATCGCGAAAAAGCACTATCTTTGCGGCAAAATGTAAGTGTGTATGCGAAAAGGTCTGGAAGATTTTGGTAAACTTTGGGAACTCAATCCCACGTGGGATTTGCTCACTCCCGAAGAAAAATCTTTTATTACTGCCAATTCAGAAATCAAGCGATACAGAAAGAATGAGATGATTCACCGCGAAGGTGACTCACCCACTCATGTCATGATGGTCGTTGATGGCACCGTCCGCCTGTCCAAGGAAGGGGTGGGGCAGCGCGTACAAATCATTCGCCTTCTCAAACCGCACGACATGTTCGGCTATCGTAGTGCCATTGTGGGCGACAACCATTCCTCGTGTGCCACGGCCATCGAACCTACGGTGCTCTATCGCATACGCCGCGAAGCCTTCCTCGATGTCGTCAAGGGCAACAATGCTTTCTGTTTCGGTGTCCTCACGGCAATGGCAAAAGACCTCGCCATCTCCGAGTCGCGAACCATCAACCTCACGCAGAAGCACATCCGCGGACGTCTTGCCGAATCTCTTCTCACGTTGCGCCAGACCTACGGTCTCGACGAGGACGGAGCCACGATTGCGATGTATATGTCCCGTGAGGACCTTGCCAATATGTCCAACATGACCACCGCCAACGCCATTCGCACTCTTTCCCAGTTCGCCACCGAGGGACTCATCAGCATCGACGGCCGCAAAATCCAACTCCTCGACGAAGAAGAACTCACCCGTATTTCCCGTTTGGGGTAATTTCACAACAGAATAGTTTTGTTTTGGGAGACGACGCGGCTCGCGTTGTCAAATAAATCATTGTGCATTATTCATCGTGCATTGAGCATTGCTTCTACGAGAGGATAGCGAGTGGATAGAAGGACAAGAAAGACTACTTTTTTCGCGTTTTGCACTACTTGTTTGCACATACCGTATTTTTTTATTAACTTTGCGCCCATATATGGAATATGGTATTAGAATAGGCATTCTTGTGTACGTAATATATGGCAACCGCAATAGAATTTAATCACGTCAGCAAACAATACCGCTTGGGGCTTGTCTCTACGCGCACCCTGAGCCACGACCTCGACCGTTGGTTCCAGACCTCTATCCTCCGTCGCGAGGACCCGTATCTGAAGATAGGCGAGGTGAATGATCGCGCGTCGAAAGGCAGTTCCGAATATGTATGGGCATTGCGCGACATCGATTTCAAAGTGGAGCAGGGCGATGTGGTAGGTATCATCGGCAAGAACGGTGCCGGCAAGTCCACGCTGTTGAAACTCCTAAGCAAAGTTACTGCCCCCACCACCGGTACTATCCGCGCCCGCGGACGTATCGCCTCGCTGTTGGAGGTAGGCACGGGCTTCCATCAAGAGATGACCGGTCGTGAGAATATCTATATGAACGGAGCCATACTCGGTATGACCAAACAGGAAATCACCTCCAAACTCGATGAAATCGTTGCTTTCTCTGGCTGTGAACGTTATTTGGATACGCCCGTCAAACGCTATTCGAGTGGTATGATGGTACGTTTGGGTTTTGCCGTTGCCGCCCATTTGGATCCTGAAATCCTCGTTGTGGACGAAGTCCTCGCAGTCGGCGACGCCGAATTCCAGAAAAAAGCCATCGGCAAGATGCAGGACATCTCCCACGGCGAAGGCCGCACCGTCCTCTTCGTCTCCCATAACATGACGAGCATCAAAAGTCTTTGCAAACACGGTGTTATTCTCCAAAACGGACAACTCATTGACCAAGGCGATATAGACCTTATCGTGACCCATTATCTTCGTGGTGACAGTGAAATGGACAACCATAAATTGTTCAAACAACCAATAATGTGTGCTTATGGCTTTTCATTACTGGAAATTGGAGTGCGTTGTAGCGGGGGACAATACGAAGATATAATGCGCATGGATCAACCCATTGAAATAATTATGCGCTATGCTTTGACGCGTGAATATAAGCAATTGCATCTTACTCTGCATTTCAAAAATGATGAAGGACAAACCATTTTCTCTTGTTGCGGAGGAGGGCGTTGTTATGATTTGTATCATGCAGCAGGAGAATATGAACAAGTATGCCATATTCCTGCAAATACACTCAATTGGGGAACGTATGCTGTGGATCTGTATGCTGTGGTGAATCGGGCGTACTCATTTGCTCGAGAAACAGACATTGTGTCTTTTACAATCAGCAACAAAGCGTGTGAGATAGGGACGTTTATGGGTAAAGAGCCTGGATATGTAACGCCACAATTTGAGTTTGAAGAAAGAGTATTATAGAAATGTCAAAGAAGTTGTTGCATATTGTTCCAGATGATAAGTTTATAGATTGTGCTATAGAATTGTTTGATAGTACATCTGTAGAGAATCGGTATGTTTACTTGATTGATAACATTCCGTACTCTTTTCGATATATAAAAAACATAACGAAGGTTGAGTGTGTAAAAACAGATGAGGCAGACTCTTTATGGCATGATGAAAGTATTGATATGTTTTGCTTTCACACATTGGATTATTTCAAGTATCAGTATGTCTTGTCTATTCCAAAAACAAAGAAAGTTCTTTGGTTGTCGTGGGGATATGATTTGTATGCACAATGTCAAGAGTGTCCTCCTGTCTTGAAAGTGCCTTGCTTAAAGCCATTAACACGAAGATACTTGGGGTATAAGTCTTGGAAAACGTATGTGAAGGAATGGTTTTATTTTGCATTGCATTTAGGCAGTAGTCTAAAGAATATGTATATATCAAAACAGGCAGAGTGTCAGGCTATTCGTTTGCAAAGGAAAGTCCTAAAGCGTGTGGATTACATTTCTACGGTGCTCCCTGTTGAATTCGATATGTTGCAAAAAAATACTGAGACCAAGGCAAAGTATTTCCCCTTTCAATACTCTTCGAGAAGAAAAGTACAGGATATGCCGCAAATGTCTCAAAATGCCGATTCTATTTTAGTGGGTAATTCGGCAACCACGACAAATAATCACTTGGACATCTTGAATCTATTAGAACGACGTGGTATCACCAATGTTGTACAAATGCCTATTTCGTATGGTGATAAATATTATGCGGAGCATTTGAGACAGGTTGCTGCAAGCAGTAACCTGAAGATAAATACTATATCTGATTTTATGGAACGTGATGAGTATATATCATTCTTGACTCATTGCAAGGCTTTGGTATTGGGGTGTGTACGCCAGCAAGCATTGGGAAATATCATAATGATGTTGTCCCAAGGAGGGAAAGTATTTTTGTATGAGGATAGCATTGATTACAAATATCTCAAGAGTGTTGGTTTTGTTGTTTATACAATAGAAAAAGACCTAACCGAAGAGAATATAAATACACCGTTGATGGAACAGGAGATCGCTGTCAATAGAAAGAACATAGCAGATTTGTGGAGTTATGAAAATGTGCTGATGCGATTGGATAGATTTCTAACAGAAATGGAATAAAAACAAATAACTAATGAACACCGACAACAAAATAACGGTCACAAGCCCGCTCTTACCGGATTTGGAGGAATACAACAAACTCTTGCAAGACATCTGGTCGCGCAAGTGGATTACTAACAATGGGTACTACCATCAGCAGTTGGAGCAAGCCTTGACCCGCTATCTCGGAGTGGAGTACCTTTCGTTGTTTACCAATGGCACTTTGCCTCTTATCACGGCTCTGCAGGCGTTAGGCATTACGGAAGGTGAAGTTATCACTACGCCCTATTCCTTCGTAGCAACGAGCCATTCCATTTGGTGGAATAAACTGAAGCCTGTTTTTGTGGATGTTCTGCCCGAAAATGGAAATATGGACCCGTCGAAGATAGAGGCGGCTATCACAGATAAAACGGTTGCCATTATGCCCGTTCATGTGTATGGTTGTCCCTGTGATGTAGAAGCCATTGATGCCATTGTCCAAAAGCACAATCTCAAAGTTATTTACGATGCAGCCCATGCTTTTGGCGTTACGTATAAAGGACGCTCTATCTTTGAATGGGGCGACATCAGCACGTTGAGTTTCCATGCCACCAAAGTGTACAACACCATAGAAGGCGGTGCTATGGTAGTTCATAGTGCGGAGATGAAGTACGATGTGGACAACCTGAAGAATTTCGGCTTCCGTGGAGAAACTACGGTTGTCGCTCCGGGTATTAATTCAAAGATGGACGAGATGCGTGCTGCCTACGGGTTGCTCAACCTGCGCCAAGTGGACGCTGCCATTGCTGCCCGTAAACGGGTGGCAGAAAAATATGTAGCCGCTTTGAAAGATGTTAGAGGAATAGAACTATTCCCATACGAGATAAATCCGACTTTTGAGTGGAATTATGCTTATTTCCCCATTTTGGTAACTGAGGATTATCGAATGACTCGCGATGCATTATACGAGTTTATGAAAACGCAGAACGTATTAGGTCGCCGCTATTTCTATCCGCTGATAACTGCTTTTGAACCTTACAAAGCCTACCCGAGTGCTGATGAAGCAAACCTTCCCGTAGCCAATCGTCTTGCCTCCCAAGTCATCTGCCTCCCCATGCACCACACATTGTTGGAGGAGGATACTTATCGAGTATTGAATTGTATATGATATGTTTTTAATTCTTATTTAAATAAAGTATGATTACAAAAATAGAACTTCGTAATTGGAAAAGTTTTAAGGAGACCACAATGTATGTAGATCCATTGTCTATCATCATCGGTAAAAATGCTAGTGGTAAGTCTAATTTATTGGACGCATTACAATTCTTGCAATATATTTCAACAGGACAACCTGTTTTAGATGCGGTGAATGCTATTCGTGGTGGTGCAGATTGGCTAATTTGTAAGGATATGGAAGAATGTACATTATGTGCTACTTTGGAAGACGAAAGTATGGTGACAGAATATATCTATATTATCTCTATTCGAAAAAAGGGAAAATCGTTTTATATTAGTTCCGAATCATTGAAACGTATTATTCGTAAACGATATAGTCGGATGATATTTGAAACTTGTAGTGTTAATGACATATCAATAACATCTGTACGCGTATATGCGGCACACAAAGGACGACAAAAACGAATAAATTTTAATACAACGACATCGGTCTTGTCTCAAATGGAATTTATGAATGTCGTGAAAGATGTTAAGCAGGCTGTCACTTATACTTTGCAAGGGTTTCGTAACATCTTTGTTTTGTCGCCAGATACTCAGAAGATGCATAATTTTATTCCTTTGTCGGATTCTCTCTCTCAAGATGGTGCTAATGTAGCGGGCGTATTGGCAGGGATGTCGGATGAAGAACGTCAAACTATCGAACAAAAAATTACCAATTTTGTGGAGAAATTACCGGAACAGGATATTCAACGGGTATGGACTGAAAAAGTGGGGATGTTTGATAGTTATGCAATGTTAAATTGTGAAGAAGAATGGACTCCTGGATATTCTTTGACTTTGGACGCTCGTGGCATGTCAGATGGCACATTGCGTTTTATTGCAATAGCAGCGGCATTATTAACACGTCCACAAGGAAGTTTATTGGTGATAGATGAAATTGATAATGGTTTACATCCATCGCGGTCAAAACAATTAATTGATATGTTGATGTCCATAGGGAAGGAACGTCGGATTGATATACTTTGTACAACACATAATCCAATACTAGTTAATACATTGGGAATACAGATGATTCCATTTATATCTTTTGTTAGACGAAATGAGGAGAATGCATATAGCGAAATAACACTATTGGAAAACTTGCCTAATTTAGCAAAATTGTTGGCAGTTGGCAATATCGGAGAGTTGATGGCGCAAAATATCTTGTAGTATGAAAAAGAAAGTATTGATAATTGATACTTCAATTCTTATGGTGTGGTTATCAGTTCCTGGTTTTGAAACGGCAGGAATTGATAATGAATGGACTATAGACAAAGTATCTGCTAAGTTGCAACAGGAACAAGATAATGGAACTTGTTTTATTCTCCCTATTGCCACTATTATTGAGACGGGGAATCATATCGCTCAGATAAAGAAAGGAGATGTTTATGACTTGGTGAATCGTTTTGCCGATTTATTGGAAAATGTTGCTAATAACTTAACACCATGGACCTTATTTACGAATCAATCAGAGTTATGGACGTCTGAACAATTGATAGATTTAGCGACACAATGGCGTCAAACTGGAACAATGAAATTGTCTTTGGGCGATGCTACTATTGTAAAAGTTGCGCAATACTACCAACAGACGCAACAATACGATGTGGAGATATTTACAGGTGATGGACAATTAAAAGGATTCGAAAAAATATTGCCACATCAAGATATGATTCCTAGACGTAGGAAATGATAAATTATTATTTTTTATGACTGAAAAGTGGACAAATTTCTATAGTTTATTCTTTGCTACATTGAAGAAATATGGTGCTTTCTTTCCTTATGAAGAGGATATGCATAAACTCTTAGAATCTCTCAAAGAGGCTCAAAATGACGATATTGACCACTCACAAGCCTCGCTGCAAGAGAAATCCTATGCGAAGTCATCCAATGAGTTATTTTACAAGAATTTTGAGCAAGCCTATCGTCAATGTAGAAGTAGTCTATAGAACGATGAAGTTCATATACAATATCAGCAATTAACAACCTCTCTTAAGTAAAGAAACTTTCAATGTGTCAACATGATAAAGATAAGAAAGTAAATGTGAACATTCCAATCTCTGTTCGTTTATATAAAGATGCTGAATGTACATCATCTTCTGTTGGAGAGTTCTGCATTATTGGAGATAATAGCCGTGTTCGATACTCTAATTTAGGCGACCATGTACGCGTGGATAGGAATACGCTGGTTCAGCAATGTGAAATTGGTAAACGGACATATACAGGTCCGTTTGATATGATTTTTAATGCTAAGATAGGTAGTTATACATCTATATCGTATGGAGTAACAATAGGTCCTCCTGAGCATAATTATCATAAAACAACAGCCCACCCATTCATATATGATTTCTATTTTGGTATAGTAACAGAGAATAATTGCCTTAGGAATGACAAATTTGATAAGCCAATAGAAATCGGAAACGACGTTTGGATAGGTGCTAATGCTACTATCTTACGTGGTGTGCATATAGGAGATGGGGCTGTAATAGGTGCGAATGCCTTAGTTAATAAAGATGTCCCCCCCTATGCTATTGTTGTTGGGTGCCCTGCAAGGATAATAAAGTATCGTTTTGAGGAAACTGTGATACAGAAGTTGTTGAATTTAAAATGGTGGAATTGGACTGATGAGAAAATTCAACGAAATTTGGCTTTATTTCAAGATGAGCCTACAATGGAAAAATTATCATTAATAAAATAAAAACGGATATGGTCAATATACTTCTAACTTCCGCGGGACGTCGGTCTTATATTGTAGATTATTTCAAAAGTACCAAGGGCATAGGCAAAGTGTTTGCTTCCAATAGTACATACACTATCGCTTTGAAAAGAGCAGATGGATATTTCATATCTCCGTTGATTTACGACATTGACTATATCCCCTCTATAATCAAATACTGCAAACAAAACGCGATTGACGCAGTTCTTTCCCTATTCGATGTTGATTTGTTAGTATTATCCAAACATACAAGGGACTTTGAAAATAATGGCATAAAACTGATATTAGCATTGGCAGATTTTGTGGAAATATGTAATGATAAGTATAAGACCTATCAATTTATTAGTCATTTAGGATTATCAACTCCTAAAACATATATCCACATAGACGAAGTTCTGCAGGCTATCAAGAATGGAGTATTGTCATATCCTATTATTATCAAACCGCGTTGGGGAATGGCATCAATTGGAATATACAAGGTATATGATGAAGAAGAACTGATGTTTTTTTCAAAGAAATGCTATAAGGATATATTTGACTCTTATCTTAAGTATGAGTCATCTACAACAAAAGATGAGGCTATTATCTATCAACAGATGATGACAGGAAAGGAGTTTGGATTGGATGTACTTAATGACTTGAACGGACACTACTTAGGAACTTATGCTAAAGAAAAAGTTACAATGCGCAGTGGCGAAACTGATTTAGGACGTACTGCAGATTCTACTCCCTTTGTTGACTTGGGAAAGACGATAGCAAAGCATAGTAGTCATAAAGGAATCTTATCTGTTGATTGTTTTCTTACACCCGATAATGAAGTTTATGTTACAGAAATGAATTGTCGTATATCGGGACACTATCCGCTTTCATATTTGGCAGGTTTCAATTATCCTCAATTATTGGTTGATTGGCTGAATGGCAAATCAACGAATGAGAATTTATTGCATTTTGAAACAGACTTATATGTGGTTAAGGACTTATGTCCGATGATTTTAAGATAAAAAACATATAGTTATTGGCTATGTTAGGGTGAGTGAATTTGTTTTTTATTCAGTGAAATAAAAAAATAGTGGAATAGTCTAATTTAAAAAATTATGGAGCGTCTATATCAACTTGCAAAATGTGAAACAATTGAAGATTCTAAATTATATCTTCGGCAATTTATGAACTTCTTTTTTCAAACAATAGAAGCGAGCAAATGTTACCATACGAAATCAGAAAGTGAGGCTGATTGCTTGATGTTAGTACAAATGTTGTTCACGCGCGTTAATTGTTTTTATAAATTGATAGATGGCTTTGATTTTCATTTTGGGAATGTGCAGTTGAATAAAATTATATGCCCTTCCACAATGTTTTCTATTGTTAGGGATATCTATGAAGCATTATGTACGTTTGAGTTAGTATTTATATTACCACAAACAGCAGATGAAAAGATAATAGCATATAATACTTTTGTCGCGGCAGGACTAAAAGAGCGTCAAAGTTTTAGTATAGATACCGATGCCGCAAAGGCTGTAAAAGAAGAAGATTCTTTAGAATGGAAAGAGATAGAGAACGCTATTCATAAAACACAATTATACAAACAATTAACGATAGATAATAAAAAAATATTTGATAATACTTTTAATAGTAAACATCCTATATATCGTTGGCATATTGATGAGATTGGTGAATTAAAGAAAGTAAGTTGGGAAGAGGCTTATAAACTTATCGGACTAAAGGAAGATACTTTTAGTTCTGTCTATATTTTTCTTAGTTTGCATACTCATCCGACATCTATATCTCTACGACAATTTCGTGATTCATTTTTGGAAAACGACCCCGCATTTGTATGGCAGGTTTGTTTCGCTTGTAAGATAGTTTCAGTATTGCTTAGTGTGTATATCGCGGATTTAGGTCATAAATTTGATTTTGTGAAGAATTTATTTGACAGACAGGAAGAGGAAGTTCAGTGGATGTTAGATATTCAAAATAAGGTCTTTAGAGGTAAACGTTATATTCTTAGTGACAAATAGATAAGTGAGTAATAATGGGTATGGGGGAATATAGAATGCAACCTATGGGTAATGCTTTAGTATCAGTAATCATTCCAATGTATAACGCTGAACGTTATATTGCGGAAACGATAGAGTCTGTGTTGAACCAAACATGGAAGAATATAGAATTGATCATCGTGGATGATGGTAGTTCTGATAATTCCCTAATGATAGCCCAAAAATATGTTTCAGACAAAGTCTTTGTATATACTCAAGCGAATCAAGGGGCGCCGATAGCAAGGAATCTGGGTTTTAGTTATTCCCATGGTGATTATATTCAATATCTGGATGCAGATGATTTGTTGTCTCCAGAAAAAATAGAAAAACAGATAAATGCGCTTCGTCTAACGAATGTAGGAACTTCGATAGCGACTTGTACATTCTATCAATATATAAAAGGGATAGTACAATCAGAATGGAGTGGTCTTGAGAAAGTTAATCACGATTATAATGCAGGTGTAGATTTGCAAATTGATTTGTGGCGGTATTTTATACCATCTTATATCCCAAGTTGCTACTTGACACCGCGGCACTTGATTGAGTCGGTTGGCGGTTGGAATGAACATCTGACAAAAAATCAAGACGGTGAATTCTTTGCAAGGGTATTAGAGAAGGTCGATAATGTGATTTTTGTAGAAAAGGAATATGTTTTATGGCGGTATGTTGCTGACAGTATTTCGCATACTCATTCAGTTGTAAAGGCTGATTCTATATTGGAAAGTTATAAATCTATCGCCACACTATTGATGAAATATGATAGAGAGGCTACAAAAATTGCAATAGGTGTAGCCTTTGGCTATTTAATATATTATGATATCGTAACTCATAAACAACTCAAAGAAGCATTGAGTTTTTTGAAACAGAATCATATCTCACCGATATATCCGTCAAATAGCATTGTTTTTCGATGGAGTACGATGTTATCAAACCCATTGTTTGGAAGAAAGACAAATGAATTGTATAAAATAGTGAAATCTGTAATATGGAAAAGAATGAACCATTAGTTAGTGTAATTTGTATTACATACAACCATGCACCATATATTCGGCAGGCAATCGAGGGATATCTTATGCAAAAGACCACTTTTAAGTATGAGATTATCATCAGTGATGATGCCTCTACAGATGGTACAACTGAAATTATTCGTGAATATGCCGCTAAGTACCCCGACATTATTCACCCTATATATCATGCAGAAAATGAATACTCAAAAGGTCCCAACATTGCTGTTACATATTGGACTCCTGAAGCACGAGGAAAGTATTGGGCGGTTTCTGAAGCGGATGACTATTGGACAGACCCTAATAAACTGCAGATTCAGATAGATTTTTTGGAAACGCATCATGAGTATGTGATGTGTTTTCATAATGTGGATGTGATTAGCCCGATAGAAGAGGAAAGACACATGTATGACCATTTGCAGGAAGGCGAATATTCTGGTATAGAAATATACAAGAAATGGACGATTCCTACATGCTCTGTAGTTTTCCGCAATGTGATTCATTTCCCGATTTCAACTTTTCGAGATGTGTGTTTTGGCGATATTTTTCTATTCTTAAATTTGGCTCAAGTGGGGAAGTTGTATTGCATCAATCGAAAGATGGGAGTATATCGTCGTAATGAGGGTGGTGTATCTTTTTCTATGTCGTTAAAGAAAGCAAAGGCACTAATACGGCAGTATATTTTTATGACTAAACATTTTGCAGCCAGCAAAGAAATTGTGGATTATAGTGAATACTGTGTATTGGTGTATTGTTGGTATATTATGTATGATTCCAAAGAGGCTACAATTTGGGATAAATTTAAATATCTACGATTGGAGAAAAAATATGCCCATGAAAGATGTCTTACAAAAGCAAATATATTGTATTGTATCAATGTCATAAGGAAAGGCATATCTGATAAATGAAATACATTTGTTGTTCACATACAAGTGCTTTGGGTGGTGCCGAATTGGCGTTTGTAGAATTGGTACGCTGCTTGTCATCTGAGGGGCAAGTTGTTGTTACTATGCCCAATGCCGGATTCCTTTCAAACCATCTGCAACAATTAGGTATTGCTGATATTGCAGTGCATAGTTGGACTTTATGGATGCAGCAAGACTTTACTATCAAACGCCGTTTGAAATGTCTATTGAAACTATGCCGTGATTTTATGGATTGTTTGTCGTTTTTTCGCCAAGAAAATCCCGATGTAGTGATTGTAAACACAATAGCATCTCCACTTCCTTTGCTCGCAGCAAAGATACTTCGTATTCCTTCGGTTGTGTTTGTTCACGAAAAAGGCGGTTTTGGAGTATATCATTTCTTGTTTGGTGAGGCGTTAAGCAAAAAAATAGTTGGATGGATTGGGACGCATGTTGTATGTAATTCTCAATATACATATAGTGATTATATGCAGTATATCCCCGTAAAAAAAATGTCGGTAATATACCAACCGATAGACATTTCGCCTATAGCCAAAATACCACATAAAAGTTTTGCTATAGGCTGTGTAGGAGTATTATCTTCACAGAAGAATTATGAGTTTTTATTGCATGCCATTAGTAAACTTCCTGCAAATATACATTGTCGTATTGCAGGTTTTTGTAGTAATGAATATGGGGAAAGGATGAAACTCTATTGTGAGGAATTAGGGATTATAGACAGAGTAGAGTGGTGTGGCGTGGTTCACGATATGCCTGCTTTTTATGCTTCGATTGATGTGTTGGTGGCATGTGGTAAGCAAGAAGCATTAGGACGCTCGGTGGTTGAAGCAATGAAATGCCAAACCTTGGTGATTGCTGCAAATGAAGGAGGTTATTGTGAGTTGGTGTCTGATGGTAAAACAGGATATGTATATAGGGCAGATGACGAAGAAGATTTTGTAAGAGCGGTAATGCTTGTGTTGCACTCTCCAATGGAGTCTTTGCAACGAGTGCAAACGACTGCTAAAGATTTTGTACAAGATACTTTCTCTAAAGAAAAATTCTCAAGTGCCTTTTTACAACTGATAAGGGATATTGCAAAATGAAGAATTTGGCTATAGTGATACCTGCATATAAAGATACTTTTCTATCGGAAACATTATTTTCGTTGGTTAATCAGACTAACCGGAATTTTGTAGTATATATTGGTGATGATAATAGTCCATACCCGATAGAAAGTGTCCTTGCACCATATCAGGACAAATTGCGGATTTTTTATCATCGATTTGATACAAATGTGGGAGGCAAATCGTTGGTACAACAATGGTATCGTTGTGTAGAACTGACCACAGAGGATTATATTTGGCTCTTTTCGGATGATGACATATTGCCGTATGATGCTGTAGAGCGTTTTTGGAATTTTGAGAAACAGAATGAATTTGACATTTGTCGATTGCCGTTAGAACTGATTGATAAGGAAGGTAAAACCATAGTGAGATTGGAGGACTATCCTTGGCATATTAGCAGTAGCGACTATCTAAAGAAGCGTCTGCTGCGAGAGTTCTTAAGTTCAGCATCGGAATATATCTTTACTCGCAAACGATATGAAGCATGTGGCTTTGTGGAATTTCCTTTGGCATGGTGTTCTGATGATGCATCATGGGCGAGTATGGGAAGAGAGAGGGGAATATATACAATCCCCGGTTCGCCTGTGCGTCTGCGTATGTCAGGTGAGAATATATCATCGAAAGTGGATAATATCGCTATAAAGTTTGCTGCAGAGAAACTATTTATTGAATGGATTTCTGCGCATTTTCCTTTTATGGAAGAGAAGTATTATTATCAGTACTTGCGAAGTAAATTAAGTGAATATCGTGATATTAGTTTCTTTCAGCGACTAAATACTATTATGCCAATGGATAAGATGACTATTTGGCATCGATTGTTGTTAGTATGTAATAACTCATATCTTTATAAAATGATGAAATATGTATAGTGTACCAATTCTACTCAATATCTTCAATCGTCCCGAGTTGACGCAAAAAGTGTTATCTGCCATTCGTGAGGTTCAACCTACAACATTATATGTTCATGCTGATGGCCCACGAGCCGATAAACTCAATGAGTCTGTCATCTGCACGAAATGCAGAGATTTGATTGACGCAATGGTTGATTGGGATTGCGATTTGCATATTTGGTATGAAGATACCAATAAAGGTTGTGGCAAAGGACCAGCAGATGCAATGACTTGGTTTTTCCAAAATGTAGAGTATGGCATTATTTTGGAGGATGATTGTGTGCCCAATTATGATTTCTTCCTTTTTATGGAGGATATGTTGCTGCGCTATAAAGATAATGCAAGGATAACATCAATAGCAGGAAGTAATTTTCAAGACGGGCATAAACGAGGAAATGCATCGTACTATTTTTCGCAATATAATCGTATTTGGGGATGGGCAACTTGGAAAAGGGTATGGAGCCAGTACGATTATTATATGTCGGATGCCACGACAGAATCTATTGAAACTGTGCTACATAATTGTTTCTCAAGGAAATGTGATAGGCAGTATTGGAGTGCTGTGTTGAAGACCGTTATATCAAATAGGATGGGTGATACATGTTGGGACTATCAATTTATGTATTTACAGTGGCGGTTAAGGGGATTGACAGTTACACCTAATAGTAATTTGGTTTCCAACATAGGCGATGGCCCGGACGCTACACATACTGCATGGGAGAATGATCCCAATTTGAATCGTAAGGTGGACAACTTATATCCTATACACTATCCTAAGATTATGAAAGTTGATGTGAAAGCGGATAATTACTATATGGATCACTATATCTTATATCGTAAGAACCTATTGCAACGATTTGTACGGAAAGTGAGAAAGATAATGCGTAAAATGCTATGAGAGTATTGATAGATCCGGCATGTAATATTTTGTACTCGTCGTTCTATGTGCAAGGATTGTGGCAATTATATGGTAGATGTAATGCGCATTTTTGTGGCTATCCATTCAGAAACTTGCATTACAATGTAGATACTCATATCTTTGCGTTTGTGATTGATGGTAAAAAGTACTGCATTGATTTTGCTGACTCAAACCAAGTCTTTTACCCCGATTTCCTCAATTGGGCTGATGTCTATGGTAAGGTAAATTATAACCATTCGTATATACCCGCAGACTACAGGGACAAGATTATTCGCTGTGGATGTAATTATGCACTGAGCATTGTGCAGAACTGTTATACTGCTGTTGCTCTGGCATTACTCAACTACCTAAAGAGTTTTCATAGACTGAAGTTTTCGTTTAGGGTGTTCCTAAGTCGATACATAATGCAAGCAAAGCGCAAGACTATAATTGAGCAAAAGAAATATGAGGTGTCGGATAACTATGTGTTTTTTGTTTCTACCTTGTGGCGAGGACAAGATGATTGCAACAAAGCAAGAATCAACTTTATTCGTGCTTGCTTGAGGTTGTCTAAAGAAGGATTGATTAGGTTTGAGGGAGGTTTGATACCAGACGCTGAACAAGATTTTAGTGGTATAGAGGACATTATATGGACGGATAATGTGGCGTATAGTGAATATCTACAGAAGATTCAACGCTCTGCCATTTGTTTCAATACGCCTGCTTATTTCGGTTGCCATGGTTGGAAACTGCCGGAGTATTTTTCAATGGGCAAAGCCATATTATCTACACCATTTATCAATGAGTTACCCATTCTTCCGACTCATGGTGAAAATATCTTCTATGTCCAAGGCTGTAGTGAACAGGCAATATATGAGGGTGTGCGTACATTGATAACGAATAATGAACTGCGTGCAAAATTAGAAATTGGAGCAACAAACTATTATAACGCAGTTATGTCGCCCAAGGCTTGTATGTTGTTGCTGCTAAATAAGCCAATCCAAGACTAAAACATCAACCTCTGATATATCCTCCTTCCCTCCCCATACATACGAAAAAAAGGTCTATAGGTCATTTTGCAGGCTGCGATATGGTCTAATGTCCGATGAATAGGG
>SAMEA104315439__coassemble_226_pt1 | contig 30189 bp, 29 predicted proteins | sample SAMEA104315439__metabat2_low_PE_016 | metagenome-assembled genome bin SAMEA104315439 (sample SAMEA104315439) | gut metagenome | biome: Monkey gut; feature: monkey-associated habitat; material: faeces | place: China | collected 2013 | reverse complement strand
CAGTTCATGGCATTTGGATGTCTGAGACGAGGTGATCCAAAGGCTTGGCTGCAAGTGTACACCATCGGGAATCAGCCGTTTCGCATCGTTTTCCACACCGCCGATACCAGTGCTTGCGCTCGACACTATCAGTCCTATCCGCTTGCCCGCCATCTGCCCGCCGTCCTCGAACAGGAAGGTCTGCATAATCGCCGCCATATTGCTCCACCAGAGCGGTGCTGCCACAATCACGTCGTTGTATTGTGCCCAATCTACCGTCACGGGCTTGATAGCAGGATACGAAGCCGCATCATCGGGGTTGCTACGGATAGCACTAATCATCGCGCTGCCGATAGCATAGTCGTTTGCCGCATAATCCTGCTCCTCGGCAGGTTCGATACGCACTACATCGGCGTCAATCTGCGTCAGCAGGTCGGTCGCGATGGTGTGTACATGGTTGGTGTAACTGTAGTAAACTACAATCGTCTTGGCTTGCATACCCGTTGCCGCACACAGCAGCACGGCGATACTCAGTAAAATTTTCTTCATTGTCGTATAGGTTTTCTTTTTGTTTTCGCTTGCAAAATTAGTGCAAAACTCCCGCCTGCACAACACACCTGTATATAAATACATAAATGGGGTACGCGTTTCCGTGATTGGGGTAGTCTATCGCCACCTGCGCACTCCCTGCCCAATCCCCGTGCAGCACCTGTGTAATATCCGTATTGCGTCCATGCAACATCTGTACTATATTATTATTTCTAATGTTTTCACCGTTATCTTCTCGTATCAATATCGGGTTAAGACTATGCTATTAGTATGTTATTAGTATGTTATTAGTATGTGATTAGTATGTGATTAGTATGAGATTAAGCCGTCAATATCGAAACGATAAATACACCTTACGACAACAATACATACAATTTTTAATTCTTCATTCTTAATTTTTCATTCCCCTTCCCCGTCTTTTCACCAAGGACTCGCACACATAAAAAAAGGCTGTCTAACAATCTTAGGCAACCTCTTTTTCTTGCATTTTTTAGAAATATATCGCTTTTGCGGACGATATTATGGGGGATGACGCGGCTCGCGTCGTCATAGAGAGGGATAATTACTTGCAGCCTCCGCAACCGCTTCCGCAGTCGTTGCAGTTGCTCTTGCAGCCTCCGCCGCAGCAACCGCCGCGGTGGTGCATAGCCTTCAGTTCCCCTTCCGTGACATCGCGCATATCCATCACCTTGCCTACAAAGTGCAGGTTCTCACCCGCCAGCGGATGATTGAGGTCAATCACCACATTGTCTTTGTTCACTTCCACGATTTGTGCGTTCACTATCTGCCCGTCCACCGTATTCATCGGCACCACGTTGCCCTCATATACGCGCTCGGAATCGAACTCCCCGTCGCCGTTGTAGAACAGTTTCTTGTCCAATGTCAGCACACCATCGCTGTCGTATTCGCCGTAAGCGTCTTGGCATGCTATGCGGAAATCGAAACTGTCGCCCACGTTCAGACCAGCCATGTTCTCCTCAAACGCGGGCAACATCATACCCTGCCCATGGCAATAGATGAGCGGACGTTCCGCCGTAGCCTGCTCCATGAGTTCTTCCTGACCGTTCTCACCGTCCACATACAAGTCGTATTGGAGGGTCACTACTTTGTTATCTTCAATCATATCTCTTGTCCTATTAGTGGCACAAAGGTACGGCTTTTCTGCGATATGGGCAAATGCAGCACACGATTTGATGCACTTGTCCCGCCTCCGGCTAAGCCACAATTTGCATATTTGGAAGAAAAAGCGTACCTTTGCGGGAGGTAGTAAGTTTATTTGTAATCAAGTACCAAGATGAAACAGTGGATTAGCCTTATTATTGGCTTGGGCATTAGTGTGTATATATGCGCAGACAATGCTAAGTATCAAGACATTAACTATACCATAGACCCTGACAGCCGCACGGCGGAAGTAACGCTGAACCCGAAGGCAAGCGGAGATTTGTATATACCTGCACAGATTCCTGTAGGACAAGATACATACCGGGTAGTTGGCATTGGCGACAATGCTTTCAAGGGTTGTAAATCACTGACAGCCATTGTTTTACCACCAAGTATTGAGCGTATATACCGTTCTGCCTTCGATGGGACAGGGATAATGCTCAACCGTGCCAATTGGTCGGACGGGGTATTGTATATTGATAGTTGTCTGATAGCAACGGATAAGACCATTAAGGCGAAGTTTATCATTCCCGAAGGGACACGGGTAGTGGCAGCAGGCGCTTTCAAAGGCAATAAGATAGTAACACGTGTAGAGTTTCCCGCGAGTGTCAAACGGATAGACCACGAGACTTTCCGCGATTGCAAGAATTTGGTGCGCGTAGTCATCCCGCAGACTGTCACAGAGATAGGAGAAGATGCATTCACCAATTCAGGGATATGGAACAATGAGCAGAAGTGGAAAAAGGGCGCATTATACATAGATGGCTGCTTGATTTCTGTAAACGACGGAGCCCCCGCCAAGTTTACTTTCAATGCCAAAGCACCTACTCGTTTGATAGCAGCGCGCGCCTTTGCGGAGAATAAGACGGTTCGGACGATAACCATCCCCGCAAGTATCACCGATATTCCTGCAGCCGCTTTCTACAAGTGTGAGAACCTGACGCAAGTTATTATCCCTGGTTCCGTGAAGCATGTAGGGAACTTTGCTTTTTATGGCTGTACACTGCTCAAAGAGGCTGCTTTACCTGCTGATTTGGAGAGTATAGGCATGGGTGCATTCTATGGATGTGAACACCTCAGCGGACAAGTGCTTTCGGAAAAACTGACCGTTATTCCTCAAGGTTGTTTCGGTATCTGCAGAAGTATTCAAAAACTGACTTTGCCTGCGGGACTCACTAAAATAGACAACGGAGCCTTTGTAGGTTGTGCATCGTTGGACGACATGGTACTGCCGGAAGGATTGGAGTATCTGGGAGAAGAAGCCTTTGCAGGCTGTGCCCAATTTGAGAGCATTAGTATTCCAGAGCATGTCACTGAGGTAAAGAAAGGCACATTCTCAGGGTGCAATCGCCTGCGCAAAGTGGTACTGCCGGAGGGGCTTTACGCCATTGGGGATGAGGCATTTAATGGGTGTGTGGCATTGGAGCGAATCAATATACCGCTTTCCACGTTTCGTATTGGGAAATATGCCTTTGAGAATTGCCAACAGTTGCAGAGCATTTATATGGTGGATAACATTCACGTAATTGAAGAAGGAGCATTTACAGGGTGCAAGATGTTGGAGGAGATGGCATTGCCACCTTCACTCAAGACGCTTGACAAAGGAGTTTTTGCAGGATGTATCAGTCTTCGTCAGGTGCGTTTCAATGAGCGTTTGCAAAGCATTGGCGACGAGGCATTTATGGGTTGCCGTCAGTTATACGAGGTTCGGCTGCCTGATACCTTGGAGAGTATCGGGAGCAATGCCTTTGCAGAATGTCACAACCTGCGTAGCGTTGCTTTACCTATGGGCTTGAAGCAGATAGGTGCATACGCATTCAGAGATTGTGAAAGCCTGTCAATACCTCAGGTATCTCCCTCCACGGTGGTAGGGAAAAACGCATTTAAGGGGTGCAAAGCAAAGGCTATTAAGAACTAAAGTATAAAAATTAAGAATTAAGGTTAGAAAGGATACCCGATAGCAAAGTGGAAACTCATATCATCTTTCCAACCGAGACCATTGCGCACAGTACGCCATTGTGTGCCGGCTACGTCACCATAAAGCCGACCTGGGTCATACAGTTTGACACCAAAATCCACACGGAAGACAAAGAATGAAAAATCAAGACGTATGCCTACACCATACGCCAATGCTATCTGCTTATAGAATTCGGACTTTATCTTATTCCCTTCACGCCAGGCAAAAGCACCATAAGGCTGAGCATCATACTCATGTATTGTCCATATATTGCCAGCGTCAACAAAAGCAGCCAGGTTGATAAATGACCAGACATGCACACGATACTCAAGGTTAAGGTTAAGACGAATATCTCCTGATTGGTTGTTATAGTCAATCCTTGAACCATTACTCCTGTACCCTCCGGGTCCGAGACTACGGGCTATCCACCCTCTTACAGAATTGGCACCACCGGCAAAATACCGCTTCTCAAAAGGAACAGTCTGCGAATTGCCATAGGGCACCGCAACACCGGCATCAGCATGCCATACCAATCGGTTGGCTTTGTTGAAGATTTGGTGGTAGGTAAAGTAGATGTCACCTTTGGCATACTGGGAGAAAGGAATATTGAACAATGTGTAGCCTGTAGAGTCTTGCGGGAAACGGCACACTTTTGCTAAACCCAGCATCAGATTACCCGCTGTTTCCACACTATAATGGAGATTAAAGTACGACCTCAATGGTTGCGCCTCCCGATAAGAAGTGTACGAACCTGCATACCCCCACCCTACAATGAAGTGATTCTCATACGAGTATTTCAGTATGTTGGTGGACTGCAAGAACTGGTTGCGGAACTCATCACTTATCCATGGGAGATAGACATAACTGATGTCAAGGAGTTGAAACTGGTGCTGCGGACGTGTAGAACGCCTACGCAGTTTGTAAGTAAGCCCTGCATTGAAGATATAGCGGGTAAACTCGTCGGGACGGTTCTGGTAATTGAAACTGAGGTTGATAGCAGGTGCATTGGGAAAAGTAAGTCCCGTTGCAGCCTTAGCCTCGATAGCACGTCCGCCGTTCTGCCTCCACTCATAACTACAGCGCCCGTCAAGAGTAAACTCCTCCGCTCCTCGGAAAAGGTTGCGGTTGGTATAGCCTGCACCGGCAGCAATGCCCCAATCCCCGGCAGAGTATGTACCTTCAATCTCGGCAGATATAGTATTGAGTTTACCACGCGAGAGAACAATGTGACAATCCAACTCATCTGCAGATACGGGTTGGAAACTGATATCCACATACTTGACAGGCGATAACTCGTTAAGATGTGAGTAAGCACGCTCTACATTATGCTCGCTATAGATAGCACCAGGCTCTATAGGACAACTGCGTATCAGTACTTTCTCACGCAACAGAGGCTTGCCTACCCACGTGAAGACGTAGCCGTCACGCGAGGAAGTCTGTAATACTTCACCTTCAGGGACATGGTCTGCATCATAGTCAATATGGAAATAGACTTTGGCTATTCGGTATTTGCGGAACAGCATATCTGTTTCCTCTTTGGAGAGATTTTCCACATAGTCCTGCAAGCACATCTTGATACCTACCTGCCGTACTCCCCGTGTACTATCAGCCACGTACTGAATCATCTCCTTATCAAAATAGAAACACCCTTTGCGCCGCATAGCACTTGCTACACGCTGTCGCTCTTGGTCCATGGTTTCTGCATCAAACTGCATACCCTCATGGATAAGAGACTTACGTCGGTCACGGGCTATCTCCAGCAATTCAGGCTGTGTGAAACTAACGGCATAGTTGCTAATGGTATAAGGTTCTCGCGCAGTTACAAGATATGTGATATCCATTTTACGCTTCTTGGCTCGCATAAGAGTATCCACGGAAGCATGAAAATACCCCTTATTCTGCATAGCACGCTGCAGTTGGATACGACTGATGTCCGTTTGTTCCGGTGAGAAGATAACGGGCGGTTCTCCCATCTTCTGAGCATTGCGGGCAAAGAAAGCATTCGCCTTCTTGGATGTATCAACAGGAGCGGTATTATAAATATCCAATTGTAACTTCCAGAACCCAAGCACCTCTGTATTCTGCTTTTGGCGGAGATAATCAGTAAGGTCGGAGGTCTGCACCGTCTTGTCGTCTTCTACCTTAACTATCGCCTTATTGAGCAGATATTCCCCTTCGGGTACAAACTTGGTGGTATTGCAGGCGACAAGGAACAGAAAGAGTCCTGTCCATAAAAGATACCTGATATTGAACCACTTTTTTTTCTGCATACCACAACAAACAGAGATTATATCTTGCAAAGGTACAACAAAAAAACTGGATACACAAGCCTTTTCTATTGGGAGCAGAAAATAATTGCATATCGCATTGCAGTTTGTACATACGCAGGAAAAGCAGTAACTTTGTGGCGGATTAACTCAAATGGCTATGACCGACAAACTGACTACAGAGCAGGTGACTGCTGCACAACGGCTCATTCAAGATGCCGCTAATATCGTCATTCTCACGCACATGTCGCCTGACGGCGATGCCATGGGAAGCAGTCTGGGTATGATGCACTACCTGCACGGGCAAGGCAAGCAAGTTACTGTGGTGGTACCAAATTCATTCCCGAGTTTCCTGATGTGGATGCCGGGAGCGCAAGAGGTGGTAGTATATGAGAAGCAAACGGCAAAAGCGGATGCCTTGTTGGATACGGCAGACCTTATTATTTGTACCGACTTCAATGAACCGAAGCGCATAGGCATATTGGGCGACAAAATGCTGACGCTGACATGTCCGAAACTGCTGATTGACCACCACTTGCACCCCGCTGACTTTGCCAATGTGGTGATTTCGTACTTTGATTCTCCGTCAGCGTGCGAATTGGTGTATAGACTTATCTATCAACTCTCCGCACCGAACACCTCTCCCCTACTCTCTCTTGACGCAGCCACCTGCCTCTATACTGGCATGATGACCGATACGGGCAACTTCTCATTCAACTCCAATTTCCCGGAGATGTATGAGATTGTAGGGCAGTTGGTGGCACAAGGCGTGGATAAAGACGCTGTATATAACGCGGTTTTCAACTCGTATTCCGCCGACCGTATGCGCCTGATGGGCTACTGCCTATATCAAAAAATGCGCATCTTTCCCGAGTACCATACTGCCTTGATTTACCTCAGCAGAAAGGAGTTATACAAATTTAACTTCCAATCGGGTGACGCGGAAGGTATCGTCAACCTACCCTTGCAAATCAAGGATATGTATTACTCCTGCTTTATGCGCGAGGACAAGGTAAATCCATCGGAAATTGCACTTGCCCAAGGCAGCAAGAACAAGGTAAAGATTTCGCTACGCAGTCAGGGGGACAGACCTGTCAATGTGTTTGCACACGAAGTCTTCAGCGGCGGTGGACACGCTAATGCTTCCGGCGGTGAATACTATGGAGGCATAGCCGACGCCGTCCAGAAGTTCCTCGATAACTACCAAAAGTACTTCAACAGATAGCCTGCAACATAGTGTTATTTCTCTTTTGCAACAGGCTTATCATTAAATAAATACAGACACATCTTATACACCGAAAGACTGCCTCACAACTTACGTTGTCAGGCAGTCCCCTTTTATAAACAACTAAAAAACTTACGTATTACTTGTTCAGCGCCAGTGCCACATTGACGGCGCAAGCCACGGTGCAACCTACCATAGGGTTGTTACCAATGCCGAGGAAGCCCATCATTTCTACGTGTGCAGGCACGGAACTGGACCCTGCAAACTGTGCATCAGAGTGCATACGTCCCATGGTGTCGGTCATGCCATAACTTGCAGGACCTGCTGCCATATTGTCAGGGTGAAGGGTACGGCCTGTACCACCACCTGATGCCACACTGAAGTACGGCTTGCCGGCTTGGATACGCTCTTTCTTGTATGTTCCTGCTACAGGATGCTGGAAGCGGGTGGGGTTGGTGGAGTTGCCGGTGATGCTGACATCCACATTCTCATGCCACATGATAGCCACGCCTTCGCGTACATCGTCTGCACCATAGCAGTTGACCTTGGCACGCGGACCATTGCTGTATGCCTTGCGGCGTACCTCTTTGAGTTCGCCCGTGTAGTAGTCGAACTCGGTCTGCACGTAAGTGAAACCGTTGATACGGCTGATAATCATGGCTGCGTCTTTACCAAGACCGTTGAGGATGATGCGGAGGGGTTTCTTGCGTACCTTGTTCGCCATCTCGGCAATCTTGATAGCACCTTCGGCAGCAGCAAAACTCTCGTGACCTGCGAGGAACGCAAAGCACTCGGTGTCCTCGTGGAGCAGACGTGCTGCGAGGTTGCCGTGACCCAGACCTACCTTGCGGTCGTCAGCCACACTGCCGGGGATACAGAAAGCCTGCAGTCCGATACCGATAGCCTCGGCAGCCTCAGCGGCGTTCTTGCAACCCTTTTTGAGGGCGATAGCACTACCTACCACATACGCCCACTTGGCGTTCTCGAAGCAGATACGCTGCGTCTCCTCGCAAGTGAGGTAGGGGTCCAAACCATATTGCTCGCAAATCTGATTTGCTTCTTCAATGCTCTTGATACCATTAGCATTGAGCGCGGCGAGAATCTGTTTCTCACGGCGGTCTTGTGATTCAAATTGAACTGGACGTATCATAGCATTACTCCTTTCTTGGGTCAATAGATTTAACTGCGCCCTGCTCCTTGGTGGTGCGACCATAGGTGCCGGTTACTTGTTTGAGTGCCTCGTCAGCAGGCACACCTTTCTTGATGGCGTCCATGAATTTGCCCATGTGGACGTACTCGTAGCCGCAAATCTCGTTGTCCTCATCAAGGAACTGCTTGGTGATATACCCCTCTGTAAGTTGCAGATAACGAGCCCCTTTCGCCTTGGTGCTGTAGAGGGTACCGGTCTGGCTGACCAATCCCTTGCCGAGGTCTTCGAGTCCTGCGCCGATAGCCAAACCGCCCTCGCTGAAGGCAGACTGGGTACGACCGTAAACGATTTGGAGGAAGAGTTCGCGCATGGCGGTGTTGATGGCATCGCACACGAGGTCGGTATTCAGCGCCTCGAGGATGGTCTTGCCCGGCAGAATCTCTGCAGCCATGGCTGCGGAGTGGGTCATACCCGAGCAACCGATGGTCTCTACAAGCGCCTCTTCGATAACGCCGTCTTTCACGTTCAGACTCAGTTTGCATGCGCCTTGTTGGGGAGCGCACCATCCCACACCGTGGGTCATGCCGGAGATGTCTTTAATCTCTTTGGCTTTCACCCATTTGCCCTCTTCGGGAATGGGAGCCGGTCCGTGATGAGGACCTTTAGCCACCTGGCACATGTTTTGTACCTCTTTGCTGTAAATCATAACTTTAACTTTTATCCGTAATTAGTTTTTAACTTGAATAGACTACCGTTTTTGGGACTGCAAAGTTAGTCTTTTTCTTGTACATCTGCAAGTTTTTTGTTACCTTTGCGGGCTAAATAAAAATTTTGTATAGTGAAGAAGTCAATTTTGGTTGCCCTGTTAGCGGGTGCAGTATCATTGGTGTGGGCGGCAGAGCCGCATTTTCGTGCCACGTGGGTGAGCAGTGTGAGCAATATCGATTGGCCGCAGAAGGACGCTGTGGGCGATGAGGCAAAGCAAAGAGCCGATATGCTCAATATGCTGGACGCTTTTCAGGCGATGAATCTCAATGCTATCATCTTTCAGGTCCGTCCTACGGCAGATGCCCTCTATCCGTCGAAGTTTGAGCCTTGGAGTGCCTGGCTGACGGGCAAACAAGGCAAGGCTGCGGGGTATGACCCGTTGGAGTTTGTATGTGAAGAAGCACACAAGCGCGGCATTGATGTGCATGTGTGGATTAACCCCTACCGCCTCACCATTGCAGGGGGCAGGATAGAGGATTTGGCGGATACGCATGTCTTCCGTCAGCACCCCGAATGGTTCTGGAAGTATGGTAAACAGTGGTATTTTGAACCGGGCTTGGACGAGACGCGCGACTGGCTTTGCTCCGTAGTGGCTGAACTGGTCACCAACTATGACATTCAGGCGATTCACATGGACGACTATTTCTATCCCTATCCCATCAAGGGTCAGGCACTTCCCGATTCGGCTTGCTTCGCGGCACACCCGAGGGGGTACACCAACATAGTAGACTGGAGACGTAATAATGTGAACCTTGCCATTCAGGATATCCATGAGACCATTCAGCGTATCAAACCCAGTGTGGAGTTCGGTATCTCGCCGTTTGGCATCTGGCGCAACAAGCAGAATGACCCGCGTGGCAGTGAGACCAACGGGTTGCAGAACTACGACGAACTCTATGCCGATATCCTGCTGTGGATGGAGAAAGGGTGGATTGACTATGTGGTGCCGCAACTCTATTGGGAGATAGGCAAGAAGGTGGCTGACTATGCCGTGCTGGCGCGCTGGTGGGCGGAACACTCGTACGGGTGCAAGGTATATATAGGTATGGCACCGTATAAATTAGGCGACCCCAAAGGTCCCGAAGCATGGCGCAACGGCAATGAGATTTGCCGCCAACTGCGGCTGAACGAGACCATCCGGACTCCGCAAGGTACGCCCGCCATACAAGGGGAGTGCTATTTCTCGGCACAATCGCTGCTGCACAACAAGGGCGGGATTGCCGACAGCCTGCGCACAACGTTCTATCCCACGTATATCTCGGCGCCGAGAAAATAATACCTTTTTCGGGGAAATCGTTATAGGTTGGTCATAGGTTACTGACCTCCACTTGCCCGTCAGTCACATGGAAAATGGTGGCATGATGGGTCAGGTTGGGTGTGTCTGTCTGCCGCAGAATGCTCGTCAGGTGCTGACGGTCGGTGTCGGTGATGAATATCTGTCCGAAGCGGTTGTCGGCCGTCAGGCGGATGATTTGCTCCACGCGCTCGCTGTCCAACTTGTCGAAGATGTCGTCCAAGAGCAGGATAGGATTGCCGTTGCCCATGGTCTGCCCGAGGTATAGCGCCTGCCCCAACTTCATGGCAAGGAGGAAAGTCTTCTGCTGACCCTGGCTGCCTACGCGCTTCAGCGGATAATCACCGAGAAACATCTCCAACTCGTCCTTATGCACGCCTTGGCTGCTCCACCCCAATATCAAATCCCGTGCACGGGTTCTGCCAAACGCCTCCGCGAGGTCCCTGTTCTGCAACTGCGACACATATTGCAACACAGGCTGCTCTTTGTTGCCCGAAATGGCGGCATACACCTCCCGGAAGTACGGCACAAACTGCTGCACAAACTGCTGCCGCTCCTTATATATATAGGTGGCATGGTCTGCGAGTTGTGCCTCTATGACCTCAAAAAGGTCGGTCGGGAGCATGTTCGCAGGCGTGTCTTCGTATTGTTTGAGCAGGGCATTGCGCTGTTTGAGCAGGGCATTGTAGTGGGTGAGGTGCTCCAGATACGGGCGGTTGTACTGCGAAATCACCCCGTCCATAAACCGTCGGCGCTCGTCACTGCCTTCGCTCACCAGTTCGCTGTCCTGCGGGCTGACCATGACAAGGGGGATCAGTCCGATATGGTCTATCAGTCGTTTGTAGTCTTTCTTGCCGCGTCGGAACTGCTTCTTCACGCCCCGTTTGATGCCGCAACTGACGGTGACCTCCTCACCTGCCGAGTCTTGGTACAGCCCCTGCAGCATAGCCAGGTCATGGTTGTGCGTAATGTTCTGACTTTCAATGGTGTTGTATGCCGACTTGGTGAAACTCAGATAGTAGATGGCGTCCAGGATGTTGGTCTTGCCCTGTCCGTTGAGCCCGATGAAACAGTTCAGTTTGTCCGAGAAACGCAGGTTCGCCTCACGTATATTCTTGTAGTTCAATATGTTCAGTTCGCGAAGAAACATGTTTTTGTTGAGTGTTGAGAGTTGAGTGTTGAGAGCAGTTTTATGAGTAGAAAGTTTATAGTTTTGCACGTGCTACTCTCTACCAAAAACTCTCCACTGCCCTAAACTCTAATCTCTAAACTCTCCACTTCTTTCAACTTTCAACTTTTAACTATCAACTAACCTGTCACGCATACATTGTCACGTCCTCGGCGGTGATGGTGTCGCCCGAGAGGATGATGAGCCGTTCCACCACATTGCGGAGTTCGCGGATGTTGCCGGACCAATGGTGCTGCTGCAGGGCTGCAATGGCGTCGTCGGAGAAATTCTTCACCTTCCATCCCTGTTCGCTGCAAATCAGTTGCGTGAAGTGATTGACCAGCAATGGTATATCCTCTTTGCGGTCCTCCAGGTCGGGCACATGGATAGGTATGACGTTCAGGCGGTGGAAGAGGTCCTCGCGGAAATGCCCCGCCTCAATCTCCTTGTGCAGGTCCTTGTTGGTAGCCGCCACTACGCGCACATTCACCTTTATGGTCTTGTCGGAGCCCACGCGCGTTATCTCGTTTTCCTGCAGTGCGCGCAGCACTTTGGTCTGTGCACTGAGGCTCATGTCGCCAATCTCGTCGAGGAAGAGGGTACCGCCGTCGGCTTGTTCGAACTTGCCCGCACGGTCTTTGACAGCCCCCGTGAAACTGCCTTTCATGTGTCCAAACAACTCACTTTCAATCAGTTCGCTCGGGATAGCGGCACAGTTGACCTCCAGCATCGGACCATTGGCACGCGCACTGTTCTCATGTATGAGGTGCGCCACCACTTCCTTACCCGTACCATTGCTGCCCGTGATAAGCACGCGTGCTTCGGTAGGTGCGACCTTGTCTATGATCGCGCGCACGCGCATGATAGCGGGGCTCTCGCCAATCATCTGGTTCTTGGTGCCTATTTTTTTGCGGAGCACCTTGGTCTCCTGAACGAGCGATTTGTGGTCCAATGCGTGCTTGGTGGTCAGCAGGAGGCGGTTGAGGTCCAGGGGCTTCTCGATGAAGTCGAACGCCCCGTTTTTGAGGGCTTCCACAGCGGTCTCCACGGTGCCGTGCCCTGAAATCATCACGACAGGCACATCCTCCCCGCCTATCTGCTGGATGCCTTTGTGGTACGCTGCGAGGAACTCCAGACCGTCCATTTCGGGCATCTTCACATCACAGAATATCAGGTTATACACGCCCGTCAGCGCTTTGTCCAAGCCCTTTTTGCCGTCTTCCGCGACCTCCACGGTGTAGGTTTCAAACTCCAAAATCTCCTTCAGGGTGTTGCGGATCGCGCGTTCGTCGTCTATCACTAAAATCTTTGCCATAGTTTGAATGTATTAAGCGTAAGTGGTATGTAATCTAAAAACGTCTGCAAAGTTACATAAATAATTTTAACTACACAATACTTTTGCCGAAATAAAATATAGAAATTATGCAAATTACTCCCAATATACACTCACGCCCTCTTAATTCATAATTCTTAATTCACAATTCTCAATTCCCGCTTTCCCACAGGTGTTTCATCCACTCCGCCATCTTCTGTTCCTGCGGGCTGCCCTGCGCCTGCCAGAAGTGCGTTCCGACCAACTCATCGGGCATAAACTGCTGTTTGACAAAGTGATTCGGGAAGTCGTGGGCATACTTGTAGCCGTCGCTGTACCCCAGTTCCTGCATCAGTTTCGTGGGGGCGTTGCGCAGGTGCAGAGGCACAGGCAGGTTGCCCGTCTTTTCCACCGTCTGCAAGGCAGCATCGATTGCGAGATAGGCGGAGTTGGACTTCTGCGAGGTTGCCAGATACACCGTAGCCATTGCCAAGGGGATACGCCCTTCGGGCCAACCAATCTTGGTCAGCGTGTCGAAGCACGCATTGGCAACCAGCATCGCATTCGGGTTCGCCAAACCGATGTCCTCACTTGCCGAAATCACCAGTCTTCGGGCGATAAACTTGGGGTCCTCCCCTGCCGCCACCATACGTGCCAACCAGTACAATGCCGCATCGGGGTCACTTCCGCGGATGGATTTGATGAATGCCGAGATAATGTCGTAGTGCAACTCGCCGTCCTTGTCGTATGCCACAGGGTTCTGCTGCAACTGCTTTGTCACCGTCTCATTGTCTATCACGCGCACGCCTGCATTGGTTACCAACTCGATGATATTCAGCAACTTGCGGGCATCACCACCCGAATAGCGCAGCAGGCTGTCGGTCTCGCGTACATCTATGTGGAGGGAGCGGATATACTCGTCGTCATTCAGCGCATGATGCATGAGGTTCAGCAGGTCCTCTTTGTCCAATGGTTTGAGTACATAGACCTGACAACGGGAAAGCAAGGGCGTGATGACCTCAAACGAGGGGTTCTCGGTAGTGGCGCCAATCAGGGTTACCGTTCCCTCTTCCACGGCACCTAACAGGCTGTCCTGCTGCGATTTGGAGAAACGGTGTATCTCGTCGATGAACAGGATCGGTGAGCGTCTGTCGGCAGTAGCGGCAAAGATGCCGCTGTTCATAGCCATGGTGCGCTTGGCTTTGTCAATCACCTCGCGCACCTCTTTCACCCCTGACGTCACGGCGGACAGGGTGTAGAAAGGGCGTTCCAATTCATGCGCAATGATGCGCGCCAGCGTGGTCTTGCCCACTCCGGGAGGTCCCCATAGGATAAAACTGCTCAGGTTGCCGCTCTCTATCATCTTGCGCAACACAGCGCCCTCGCCCACGAGGTGCCGCTGCCCGAAATATCCGTCCAATGTCTGCGGCCGCAACCGCTCTGCCAATGGTAACATAACTATTCTTCAGATATACTATCCACCTTGCAAAGGTACTGCTATTTCTTTGATTTGGCAAGTGGTTGATATGTTTTTATATTAGTCTGTTTTAGTATATTAAACAATCAGCAATTATATAGTTTATACATGGTACATCCATTCGTTATCCTATAGTTGAAAGCCCCACCCTACCCCTACCGAGAGTCTGATGTATTGGTCGTAGAAAAAGAAAGAAACCGCCTATACATATTAGACTGTTCCTTTCATTTATACATAAGATGTTATCATCTCCCTCCAGGACGACCACCACCGCCTCCGCCCGGGTTGCCACCAGGGTTGCCGCCACCGCCAGGATTGCCTCCGCCACCCGAAGAGGTGCTGCCTGCAGTGGTTACAACCGAGGTCAGAGAAACGGTAGTAAGAGTAGTGGGAGAGGATAAGGTGCCTGTATTTGTCAGATTGTGAAAAGTGATGGCATCTGACGCAGAACTTGCGGAGGAGGTATCTGTGCTTGCAGATGTGGTGCCTGTACTTACCGATGTCGTAGAACCTGTGCTTGCTGTATAGGTACCGGCGGAGACGAAGGTGTATGCGGTGCCTTGGGACAAGGCGGGCAAGGAGAGAAGGAGCGTCATCTGCGTGAGCGTGGTTTCGGGTACGTAGGAGAGGACGATGTTGCCGTCAGCGTCAAGCAATGAGAGGCGGGTGCCTGCCGTACAGGATGCACCATAGAGGACAGAAGGTTGCGTACAGGTGCTGCTGGTGGGTGTGCTGCTTGCGCCGCCGATACCGAGAATGATACCGCCTGTAATAGTAAAGGTGTTCTGGTCGCAGTCTATACCCTCCTCAGGCACTTGCGTGCCGACCGCCACAATCACGCCGCCATTGATGGTGATAGTGCCGTTGGAATCGAGTCCGTCGTTGTTCGTACCGCGGGTGTAGATATATCCACCGTTGATGACAATGCTGTACGCCGCGTTGATGCCGTCGTCCTTGGCGAGACACTCTACCAATCCGTCGTCGATAGTGAGATAGTCGGCTTCGATACCCTCCGCAGTGCTGCTGGTACAGGTGATGTTGGTGCTGCCGCCCGCAATGAGAATGGTGTCGGATTTGAGTCCCTTGCCTTTGTCGGCGGAGACGTTAATCGTGTGCGTGCCGCCGTCCACAATGAGGTAGTCCTTGCCGTTGATGCCGTCTTCGCCGTTGGCGGTGATGTTCATCGTGACCGAATTGCGCAGGCGGATATAGTCATCGCTGCGCACAGCGTGGCGGTTGTTGCCCGTTACGTTGAGGTACCCGCGCCCGAGAAGATGAGTTGCCCCTCGCTGAAGAAACAAGCCTTTTGGTCTTCCTCTACCCCATCAACAGTGACTTCCTGCGCGTATGTTCCGTCAGTCAGCGAGTTGGTGGTGCCGTCGGTGACGAGGACATATACCGCTTTGTGCGGGTAGCCGCCGTCGTCCTCCGCCATCTTGCCCTTCTGGATATTGATAGCAGGCCCCGAGGGGTTGTGGAGGGTGATGCCATTGAGTTGGAGAACGAACTTCTTGTCGCTATAGACCTTAAAACTACCGTCCGAGCACGTTCCCGAAAGGACATACTGCACCTTTTTGGCGGTGCTGACCACGGTCACATCGGTGCCGTCGGCGGTGACGGTAACGCCGTCGCAGGTGCCGCTGATATCCACGGAAGAGGCTGACCATGTGAGGGTTATGACTTTCATATCACCCGTGGTATAGGCGTCCCATTGCTCGAGGAAATCACCGGAATTGTTGTAGGTATCGTCGGAAATGGTGGCATCGCCGGTGGCGGAATTGCCGCCCGTTCCTGTATCTTTGGTGGGGTCTTCGCACCCTGCGAGTGCGACTGCCAATAGGCATGGCAGGTAAAAAAGCGAACGTTTCATTATTAGGTAATGGTTAATAGTTAATAATTAATATGTAAGAAGGCTTTTTATGCCTTGCCTATCCCTTGCTCATCCCTTGCGTATCCCTTGCTGTTTGACACTGGTGAGACAGGGGAGAGACCGTATATAATCGTTAACATTTCAGCATCAGTGGCTGAATTGGTACGCGAGCATAATGATGTGGTTGTACTTGTAGGCGTTGGTGAGTTCGACGTTGCCCGACTTGCGCTTGATGTTGAGGTCGCGTTTGTAGCCGTAGTCAAAGCGGTAGGCAAGCGAGAGGCTGTTGCGCTTGTTGATACGCCAGCGCATACCGATTTCGGGACGGATGTGGGTGAGGTACTGCCCGTAGTGCGTTGTGCTACAGTTGTTTATGTAGTCCGTAGGCGCATTGAGCGTGTTGGCAAACTCGATGCCCGCGTGGAACCGCAGCGGCTTGGACGGCATGGACCAGGTCGCCTGCAGGCGGTGGCGCATGGTGAGGTCGATGGCGTTCTTCTCGTTGGGGTTGACGGAGTCGGTACGGCAGTCCATGAGGAGCCGCTCGCGCAGGGAGAGTTTCCAGTGATTGATTTTGACTTGCCCCGTGAGGTTGAGGAACGCGCGGTGGCGCAGATACTCGTTGGGGTCGTCCCAACCCTTGTTGCCATAGAGTTTGAGCGTGTAGCCGAGGGCGAGGTGCAGGTAGGGAATGGGGGCATAGTCGAGCGACAACGTGGTGTAGGAGCGGGAGAATGCCGCGGGGGACGTGCCGCCAAGGCAGGTGCGCACCTCCTCGTCCACGGACAAGCCGAGACCGTGGTTGAAAGAGTGCTTGTAGGCAGCCGCGAGACGCAGTTCGGCAATCTGCTCGGCGGTGGTCTCGTTGCTGACAATCTCTTGGGCTTTTGTCGCTGTAGGCAGCAGGAGAAAAGCGATTAATGCTATGTAAATCAGGCGTTTCATTTTGGTTTTACTTGAGAATCAATGGTGTTGGTTTCGCCCTTCTCGAGCATGTAATAGACCTTGATGTAGGCGACATCGCGCAGGAAATCGACGTGCCCTATCTCGAAGGATTCGATGGGTCGCCCGAGACGTTTCTCGAGGTCTGCTTTGAGTTCCGCGTGGCGTTCGGGGACGATGTTCTCGATTTTCTCGTAAAGGACGATTTTCTGTGAGCGGTGTGCCAGACCGCGCCAGTTCTCGAAGAAGGCTGCCACGGCGAGGAGCAGGACGTTCACCAGCAGGAGGTCCGACCAACTGACCGACATCGCCAGACCGTTGATGACGCTCAGTCCGATGAGGACAAAGAGGTAGGTCATTTCGCGGATGGGGACGGTCTCGGTACGGTAGCGAATCATGCCGAAGATGGCAAAGAGACCGAGGGCAAAGCCGATTTGCAATTTGACGTTGTCGAGCATGCAGAGCAGCAGGAACATCGTTGCCGAGAAGAGCATGAACGTGACGTAGTAGTCCATGCGCTTCGACTTGCGGTAGTAGAGGAAATGCACGAGCACCCACGCTACCACGAAGTTGAGCAGGAAGCGGACGAGGATATTCACGATGCTGCTACCGTCGAAAAGCGGCACGCCAAGGAAAGTGGTGACTGACTGCATCGGCACCGCAAACTCCGCGGCGATAGAAGGGTCGAAGTCGGGGGTGTTGACGATAGTGTCGGTGACCTGACCGATTGTGTTGGTGTCCATTAAACCATCCATATTATTATCCGTTTAAGTTATCTGTTTGTTCTCCATTAAAACCCATTAAAGTTCCATTAAAACAATATCGGGTATTGCTCTCATTCTGTTAGTCTCCTTTTTGGGAGGAGATCAGTTTTTGCAGTTGCCGCAGTTTGGGGCGGAAACGGTTGTTCTTGACAGCGGGGTTGGTGAGGGCAATGCCGATGCAGTACTTGCTCATTTTCAGCGGTTTGATACGCAAGGAGCGAAGTATATCCAGCATCTCGGAGGGCTGGTTGCCGTCGCGTTTGAGTTCCACTACCACCGCATCGCCGAGGGCTGCCGTTTGTCCCGTCTGTACGTTCTCCCAACGGAGTGCGGTATCGATGGTGAGCCGCTCGGTTTTGGCGCGATTGACAAGCGTGATACGCTCGAAGCGGGTGTGGAGTTGCGGCTGCAAGGTGGCGACATCGTACCACGCTTTGCCCGTCAGCCATTCGCGTTGGTCTGTATCGATACTCTGCAAGTCGTTGGTTTGCACCGTGATGCGTTTCTTCTTTGTGCGCCCTTTGTTGGTCTTGTTCTTCACCTCGAGAAAGGTGAGGTCAGAGTCCAAATAGGTGCGGATACGTATCTTCTGTCGGCGCAATTGGCGGTCGTGGTGGCGGATGTACATCTGCAGGTCGGGCGTGTCGTAGTAGAGGGTATCGTATGCGGCAAGACGCTGACCGTCAATCTCCTGGATGTAATAGTCAGGAGTAGCCAAATGCAGCATCTCGGGCAACAGGCAAGCGGGAACGACAAACTTGGTATCGATACGATTCATCAGTTTGACGCTCTCCATCCCGGCAAGCGAGATAGGGGTCATATCACTCATCACTGAACGCATACTCGAAGACTTTCACCGAATAGAGTTTGCCGTTGGGCAGGTAGTTGTACTGCTTTTTCTTGGTGCCGTTGTCGTTGTACTCGTATTTGCGGATACGCACGGGCTTGTCCTTGTCGTTGTAAACCACCTCGCGGGAGACAAAGCCATCGGCATCGTACTCGATGATAACGCGCTGCACCTGTCCGTAGGTGGCGTACTCTATTTCCTCGACCTTGCGCCCGAGCGAGTCGTAGGTGGTGATATGGTCGAGCCAGCGGGTCTTTGCCTTGGCATCGGTGTTCCACTCGCGGATCGTCAGGTTCTTGCGCTTGGCACGCTTCGCCAGCGTCTCGGGAGACAGGTCTGCCCACGCCATGGCAGGGAAAAGCAATGCCAGCAACAACAATCCTATATGTATATGTACCTTCATATATTCTCTTATATAACTTGTTCAACATGCAGAGGAGGTAAACCTACGTTGTCGTTTTGCGCTGCAAAGATACAAATTTTCGACTAAATCGCACCTTTTTTTCTGCAAAGTCGGCTATTTTTTCAGCGAATCTTCTTAACATAGTTGCAACTCTCAAATACAGACAACCTAAACCGAACCTCCTCAAATCACGATGCAAAGATACTACAAACACAGGAGCCATTGAGCGTTTTTGTTACTTTCCGTCACTTTCCGTCGCGATTTGGTGCGATTTGTCACTTTCCGATACTTTTTGTCACTTTCTGTCACTTTTCTTTTGTAACTCACTGTATAACAATCCTATATAGGAGTATCCATGCACCAAATATGCTCCATAAAGGTCATTTCTAGTAATTATGACAAAAAGAGGTTACCTTGAAAACAAGACAACCTCTTTTGTACTATATTAGCCCAAAAAAGCCTATACGGGGTCGATGGCCTGTGCGATGGAGTTGGCTATCTCGGACATCTCGTCGGCAGAGAGTTGCAACTTCGGATTGGTGAAGAGCATATCACGTTCCGAGTTCATGGGTACCAAGTGGATATGCACGTGGTTAACCTCCATACCCAATACGGCTACGCCGACACGTTTACAATCTGTGGCTTGCTTGATGCCGATGGCTACGCGCTTGGCGAAAACCATCATGTCTGCCAATGTCCGGTCATCGAGGTCAAAGATGTAGTCTGCTTCGGGCTCGGGCAATTTGGGAACCACCAGCGTGTGCCCCTTTTGCAACGGATTGATATCCAGAAAGGCATAGAAACGGTCGTCCTCAGCCACCTTGTAACTGGGTATCTCACCGTTGATTATCTTCGTGAAAAGAGTCATGTTGATTTACGATTTACAAATGTACGATTTGCAAATTTAGATACTGATTTCCAATATCTTGAACTCCAATGTGCCTGCAGGAACGCTCACCTTGGCTATCTCGCCCACCTTCTTGCCCATCAAACCTTTGGCAATAGGCGTGGTAGTAGCAATCTTACCCTCGAGGATGTTGGCTTCGCTCTCAGTAACCAATTGATATACTTTCTCTTGTTTGGTCTTGAGGTTCTGCACGCGCACCTTGGTCAGGATTTGCACTTCGTCTGTCTTGATGCTCTTCTCATCGATGATACGTGCGTCCATAATTTTGCCTTTGAGCATTGCAATGCGACTCTCTAATACGCCCTGCTCCTCTTTGGCTGCGTCGTACTCTGCATTCTCACTCAGGTCCCCCTTGTCGCGCGCCTCTGCTATAGCGGCAATCACGCGGGGACGCTCCACAGACTCCAGTTGCTGGAGTTCGTCTTTCAGTTTTTGAAGACCGTCAGCGGTCATGTAAGTTGTTGCCATATCTCTTAATTATATTTACGATTAAAAATTTCACTCGCAAGGAAAGCCTTGCGAGCGTCTTCGGGGTTGCTCCAATCTATCTGCAACCCGTTGTCGATATTCTTCTTTTCTGCACTATCGTCCATAACACAGCAGGTTAAAAAAATCCCGTAGTTAGGTGTTTTTAGTTTAAGAAACAACGAGAAACTTCCCAGCCTCTCGTTGCCATTAAACCTAAACCTTAACTATGAAAATTTATTGTTTTCGACTGCAAAGGTACATCTTTTTTCCCTATTGTGCAAATTTTTTCCTTGAAAAATCACTTTTTACACCTGAAACATAGCATTATTCCACAATCTCGCCTTTGAGGGTAGCGGCAGAGGCTTCTTTGACAAGCACGTGCACTATCTCGCCGATGTGCCTGCCATTGCGCGGGAAGACTACCGTTTTGTACTGCGAAGTGCGGCCGTACATGTCGTCATGGCTGCGTTTGGAAAATCCTTCCACCAATACCTCTACCGTTTTTCCAATTTCGCGAAGGTTGCTCTCTAACGAGAGTTGGTTTTGAAGGGCGATAATCTCATTCAGACGCCGTACTTTCTCCTCTTCGGGTACGTTGTCGGGCAGGTGTTTCTGTGCAAAAGTGCCGGGGCGCTCGCTGTATTTGAACATAAAGGCGGTGTCGAAACCGACTTCACGCATTAACGACAGTGTCTCTGCGTGGTCCTCCAAAGTCTCATCGTGGAAACCACAGAAAACATCGGTACCAATGGTGGCATCGGGCAGGATACGGCGTATGGCAGCAATGCGGTCAAGGTACCATTCGCGCGTATATTTGCGGTTCATCAGTTTGAGGATCTTGTTCGAGCCGCTTTGTACGGGCAAGTGGATGAACTTGCACAGGTTGTCGTGACGCGCAATAGTCTCCAAGGTCTTGTCCGACATGTCTTTAGGGTGGCTGGTGGTAAAGCGGATACGCATTTCGGGTACCGCATCGGCAACTGTCTCAAGCAGGTCTGCAAAGTCCACGGTCTCACCGTTTTCCTGTTGGAAGCGGTAGGAATTCACATTCTGCCCGAGTAGCGTAACCTCCTTATACCCCTTTTGCCACAAGTCGCGTACCTCATTGAGGATACTTTCTATATCGCGGCTGCGCTCGCGCCCGCGCGTATAGGGGACTACGCAATAGGAGCAGAAATTGTTGCAGCCCCGCATAATACTCACGAAACCCGATATCTGTTTGCCGATACGGGCAGGCATAATGTCGCGATAAGTCTCTGTCTTGCTGAGCGTTACATTGACAGCACGCTCGCCTTGTTCGCATTGCGCCAAGAGGCTGGGGATGTCCATATAGGCATCAGGACCTGCTACGAAGTCCACACCGTAATCGCGTACCAACTCATCGCCTATGCGCTCTGCCATGCAACCGATGACACCTATTATCTTGCCTTGTTTGCGTTTGCCTCCTAACTCCTGCAGACGGTGTTGCACCTTCTGTTCGGCGTTATCGCGAATGGAGCAGGTGTTCAGTATGACAATGTCGGCATCCCCGATGTTGTCGGTTATCTCACTATCCGTTGTCTGCATGATGGCTGCTACCACCTCGCTGTCCGCCACATTCATCTGGCAGCCGTATGTCTCGATATAAAATTTCTTCATTCGCTAAGAGAACCTGTATTCCGTTACCTCGTGGTACACCTCTCCCGGGCGCAGGACGGCATTGGGGAAGTTGCTGTGGTTAGGGCTATCGGGGAAGTTCTGTGCTTCAAGGCATATCGCATGGCGCACATCGTATTCGTGTCCGCTCTTGCCGATGTTCTTCTCCACCCAGTTGCCCGTATAGACCTGCAGCCCTGGCATAGTGGTCCATACCTCCATACGGCGCCCGTCGGCTTCTACGACAGCGGCTTGGTGCAACTCGCCATCCTGCGGAAAGGCTCCGCGTATAACGAAATTGTTGTCTATCCCGCGCCCGGGAGCAAAGAACGGGTCGTCTATACGGTCGCCCACACGTTGCAGAGTACGAAAGTCCATGGGTGTCCCATCGACTTTGGCAATCTCACCGGTAGGGCATGCCGTATCGTCCAAAGGCGTGTATTCATCGGCAAACACCTGCAAAGTATGGTCGCAGACATCACCACTGCTCTCACCCGCAAGATTGAAATATGCGTGGTTGGTCAGCCCAATAATGGAGGGCTTGTCCGTCTTCGCCTCGAAGGTTATCTGCAAGGCGTTATCGCGTGTCAGACAATAGGTTACATACACATCCACCGTACCAGGATAGCCTTCTTCGCCGTCCGCGCAGCGGTAGTGCAACGAGATGCTGTAGGCGTTCTGTCCCACCACCTCCCAAATCTTCTCGTTCCAACCGTGTATGCCGCCGTGGAGGGAATTGGTGCCGTTGTTTACAGGCAGTTGGTAGGTGGTGCCGTCCAAGGTAAAACGTCCGTCCTTGATACGATTGGCATAGCGTCCGATGATGGCATTGAAGTAGGTCTCTTTCTCCAACCATTCGTCCAAGGTGCTAAAACCCAATACAATATCTTTTACCACGCCATCCTTGTCCGGCACATTCAGCGACACAATCTTCGCCCCGTAGTTGGTGATTTGTGCTGTCAGTCCGTTCTTGTTGCGCAATGTGTACAGCCCTATGCGTTTGGTGCCGACACGCTTGTTGAAACTATCTGCATTAACCATAAATTCTAACTTTTCGGGTATTTGCTGCTGCCATTATTACTATCCGATGACAACGCGAGCCGCGTCGTCCCCAGGCAGCGTTGTCCCCCTATTCATCATTCCTAATTCTTAATTAACCCTGTGTGCTCCGTCTCCTATCTGCGCGATATAGAAGTCAGCATGGAGACCTGTTTTCTCGGTGTAGGCTTTGCCCACTTGGTCAATGAAAGCGGGGATAGCCTCTTCGCGTACCAGCGATACCGTGCAACCGCCGAAACCACCGCCTGTCATACGGCTGCCAATCACACCATCCACCTGCCATGCCGCTTCTGCCAAAGCGTCCAATTCGGGTCCCGTAACCTCGTAGTCGTCGCGCAATGATACGTGGCTGGCATTCATCAGTTTGCAAAAAGTCTGTATATCACCATTTTGCAACGCCTTTACTGCATCTTTTGTGCGCTGTACTTCCCCAACCACGTGGCGTGCACGGCGCAGGGCTACTTCGTCGGTAATGGCATTCTGTACCTGCTCGAACTCCGCCTGACTCAACTCCGCGAGGCACATCAACGGGCGTACCTTGTTAATCATATCCACCGCCGTATGGCATTGTGCTACGCGGGCATTGTAGGCACCGGAGTCCAACTTGTGGGGCGAATGGGTGTTGCTGATAACCACCTTGATACCGTCCAGTTTGACGGGAACCAACTCGAACTCCAGCGTGTCGCAATTGAGGAAGATAGCGTGGTCTTTTTTACCCTGTGCCGATGCAAACTGGTCCATGATACCGCAGTTTACGCCTGCAAACTCGTGCTCGGAAAGTTGCCCGATTTTCGCCAGTTCGGTGCGGTCGTAGCCCGTATGGAGCAACTCGTTCATTGCATACGCCGTCACCACCTCGATGGCAGCACTGCTGCTCAGACCGGCACCGGCAGGCACATCGCCCCAAAACAGCATATCATAGCCCTGCGGGATGGCAATGCCGCGCTTCACAAACTGCGCGATACAGCCCAACGGGTAGTTTACCCAAGCATTCTTTGGCAGGGGGGTGGTGAGTGCATTGATAAGCACTTCGGTGACTTCGGGTTTGCCATCGGTCACGTTCATATTCAGCGATGCAAAGCGCATCTTGTTGTCTTGATTGGGTGCAATAAGCAGGAAAGTTCCGAAACTCAATGCGCACGGGAACACATATCCGCCGTTGTAGTCGGTATGCTCACCGATGAGATTCACGCGCCCGGGGGCAAAAAACACATCCTTTGCATCGTGTCCGAACACACCGTGAAAGGCTTTCTTCAAATCATTTACTTCCATAGATACACTATATTAAGGTTAATTTGTTATTTTACACTTTGCTCATAAGCCTTGCAAAGTTACAACAAAAAACGCACAAATCCAAATTCGCCATAACTTTTGCAGGCAATTGCCTCAAGTGAGTATATAACGGAGGTGTGTAATGTTGTACCAATTTAACAATTACAACTATTTACAATCTACGTTCAATTCCCGCAACGCCTTACGCAGTTGCTCTGCAGAACGAAAGAGTATTGTATGCAGTCCTAACACTTTGGCAGCTTCGATGTTGGGCATATTATCGTCGATAAACGCCGCTTCTTCGGGATTTACATGGTATCGCTCCAACAGGATACGGAAGATTTGAGGGTTTGGTTTCGCCACCTTTTCCTCGCTCGAAACCACAATACCGTCCAACAAACCAAACACCGGGTACGTATGCCGTACCAAAGCGAAAGTATCTGCTGCCCAATTCGTTAACCCATAGACACGACAGCCATTGGCTTTCAATTCTTCCACTATGGTCTGCATTCCGGGTATCTGTCCGCCCATCATCTTCAGCCATTCGCCGCGATACATGCGAATCTCCTTTTCCCATTCGGGGTACTGCGCCACCAACTCGGCAATGCCTTCTGCAAAAGGCTTTCCACCGTCCATCTGCACATTCCAAGCCGAATTGCAGATATTCGCGAGAAACCAATCCGCCTTTTCGCGGCTGCCAAAATACGGGTCGTACAGATAATGCGGGTTCCAATCCACCAGCACCCCGCCAAAGTCAAAAATTACGGTATTAACCATATTCCTATCTATATTTCAAATATCATTATAAACCAAAAAACTGACTACGAAAGGTGGTCAGTTTTTTGGTAACAACAGTCTCCTTACAGTTTTACACTACGCCGCTGAAGCCCATGAATGCCATAGCCAAGAGGCCGGCAGTGAGCAACGCAATAGGCGTGCCTTGCATGGCTTTGGGTACTTTGTTCATCGCCAGTTGCTCGCGCATACCTGCGAAAAGCACCAACGCCAAAGCAAAACCGAGTGCCGTAGCAAGAGCAAACAAGGTGCCTGTGAGCAGGTTGTGGTCCGCGCCGACGGGCAGTTTGTTGGTGCCATTCGCCACAAGAATAGCCACACCGAGCAAGCAGCAGTTGGTGGTAATCAGGGGCAGGAACACACCCAGTGCCTGATAGAGCGACGGAGAGATTTTCTTGAGCACAATCTCAATCATCTGCACCAGAGCGGCGATGACGAGAATGAACAGAATAGTCTGCAAGAACTCCACCTGCCACTTGACCAACAGCATCTGCAGGAGGTAGGTGACTACAGTGGCGAGCGTCAGCACAAACGTGACGGCTGCACCCATGCCGAGGGCAGTGTCAATCTTCTTACTAACACCCAAGAACGGGCAAATACCCAAGAATTGGCTCAGTACGATATTGTTGACAAATATCGCCGAGATGAATATCAGAAAATATACCATAGTGATACCTCCTTACTTTTTCATTACTTTTTGCATGATTGCCATGAGATATGCCAACACAATGAAAGCACCCGGGGCAAGTACGAAAATCAGCATGCCGTACTGGTCACTGAAGACGTGCAAGCCGAAGATACTGCCTGTGCCGAGCAACTCGCGGATAGCACCGATGACGGTGAGCGAGAGAGTGAAGCCCAAGCCCATGCCCAGTCCGTCGAAGGCGGAAAGGCCGACATTGTTCTTAGCCGCAAACGCTTCGGCACGCCCGAGGACAATACAGTTGACCACAATCAGCGGGATGAACAAGCCGAGCACCTCGTAGATGCCGGGCAGGTACGCCTGCATAAGCAGTTGAACGATAGTCACAAAGGTGGCAATCACTACGATGAACGCGGGGATACGCACCTTGTCTGGGATGACGTTCTTCAACATCGAAATCACGGTGTTTGAGCAGATGAGCACAAACATCGTCGCCAGACCCATCGACATGCCGTTGATGGCGGATGTGGTGGTGGCAAGTGTAGGACACATACCGAGCACAAGCCCGAAGGTCGGGTTCTCGCGCAGTATGCCGTTGGTCAGGGTATTCAGAGCCTTACTCATTGGGGACCTCCGTTTCTGTATTTGGTTCGTTATCAATCAATTGGCTTGCTCCCGTAGCAGCCTCCACTTCGCCTTCCGTGTAGGCAGCATAGGCAGCGTTCACTGCCTTGAGGAACGCGCGCGAAGAGATAGTGGCTGCCGTGATAGCGTCCACGTCACCGCCATCCTTGCTCACCGTGAAGGCACCGTTTGCCTCACGACCAAGGATATTCTGTTTGGGCTTGTCGGCGTTCTTGAACCACTCCACGATATGCGTACCCAAACCCGGGGTCTCCTGCTGTTCCAAGACTTCGTAGTTAACGATGTGATTGTCAGCATCAAAGCCCACCATCAGGCGTATCACGCCACCGAAACCGTCGGCTTGCGTCTCCACGGCTGCGCCTACGAACTGGTCGCCCGTGTATGCCTTATAGACCGTGAGTCCGTTCACCGTCTCGGGGTCTGCAATGCGCTCATGCTCAGGCAGAACGGCACTGATAGCAGCGGTCTGCTTGGCTGTTTGCTGCTCCTGAATAGCGTTCCGGGTGAACATATAGACAGCCCCGAGTGCCGCCGCAGCCACAATGGTGATGCTCGTGAGCGAAATCACCATGTTAGGAAATGTACTTTTCAACTTTGCCATAGTAACCTCCTATTTCTTCTTTTCGCCGAAACGTTTCGGGCGGATATGATTCAACAAAGGCACACACGCATTCATAATCAAGATGGCGAACGACATACCCTCCGGGTAAGCACCCCATGTACGTATCACCATGACAATCAGTCCAATACCGATACCGAAGATTATCTTGCCCCAGCCCGTCATAGGCGAGGTCACGTAGTCGGTTGCCATGAAGAAGGCACCCAGCATGATACCGCCCGTGCAGAGGCTCATCGCTACATATTGCAGCGTGGTGATGCCCTCGGGCAGCGCACCGCACCAGCCCGTGACGGCTGCGAACAATGCCACCGTAGCCAAGATGCTGACGGGGATATGCCACGTGATAACACGCATGATAATCAGGAAGATACCGCCCATCAGCAGTGCCAAGGCGCATACCTCGCCCAGGCTGCCGCCTATCCAACCGGCGAACATATCCCACAATTCGGGCAAGTCGTTGATAACGCTGTTGTCGCCGCCTTTGACGATTTGCTTCATCAATGCCAGCGGTGTAGCCCCTGTCTCGGCGTCCACATACGAGGTGTGGAAGCCCATCGGACGGGGCCAAGTGGTCATCTGTACGGGGAAGGCGATGAGCAGGAACACACGCCCTACCAGCGCGGGGTTGAACAGGTTCTGCCCCAAACCGCCGAAAGTCATCTTGGCAACACCGATAGCCACCAGCGCACCAATCACTACTATCCACCACGGCAGGTTGCTGGGCAGGTTGAACGCCAACAGCAGACCCGTGAGGATTGCCGAGCAGTCGCAGATAGTGGGCTTCTGCTTGAGCAGGAACTTGGCAATCAGCCACTCGAACAGCACACAGGCTGCCACGCTGATGGCTGTGGTGATGAGTGCGCCCCAACCGAATGCCGCCACGCTTATCACGTAGGCGGGCAGCAGAGCCGCAATCACCAGGAGCATATTTTTCCGGACACTGTCGCCGCTGTGCGCATGCGGTGCCGGAGATACGATTAGTTGTTTCATAAACTATTTACTTTCTTCTATAAACTTCACTAAACACTCAACTCTCAACACTCCACTATTTCTTCGCTGCGCGTGCGCGGATGATACCGCCCACTTTGGCTTTGCCCATGCGGATGTAGTCCAGCAGCGGCTGGTGGCTGGGGCAGGTGTAGAGGCAGCAGCCGCACTCGATGCAGTCCATCACGCTGTGCTGCTCCATCTCGTCCCACATCTGCAGTTGCGCCTGCTTGCTCAGCAGGTAGGGTTCCAACCCCATCGGGCACGCGCTCACGCACTTGCCGCAACGGATACAGTTCTCGGGCTCCACGCGGACGCTCTCATTCTCGGGCATGAACAGCAGACCGCTCACACGTTTGTTGGCGGGCATATTGATGTTGTTCATCGCGCGTCCCATCATAGGTCCGCCGCCGATAATCTTGCCCGTATCCTCGGGCACACCGCCTGCCAATGCCACCACGTCGCTCAGCGGAGTGCCGAAACGCACACTGTAGTTGCCGGGCTTGGTCATGCTCTTGCCCGTGATGGTCATCACGCGCGAGATAAGCGGTTTGTTCTTCTGCACAGCCTCATACACGGCATAGATGGTAGCCACATTGTCCACCACGGCACCCACCTCGATAGGCAGCGCACCGCTCGGCACTTGGCGACCGATACATGCGTCAATCAACTGTTTCTCACCGCCTTGCGGGTATTTCAACTTCAGCGGTTTCACTTCCACACCAAGCACTTTCGATGCCAAATCCTGCATATGCTTGATGGCATCGGGCTTGTTCTTCTCAATGCCGATAATGGCCTTCTGAATATTCAGAGCGCGCATCAAAATCTGAATGCCGACGATGATTTCCTCGCCGTGCTCCAGCATCAGTTGGTGGTCGCAAGTGAGGTACGGCTCGCACTCTACTCCGTTGACAATCAGCACTTCCGCTTTCTTCCCTGGAGGCGGCAGCAACTTCACATGTGTGGGGAAACAAGCGCCGCCCAGACCTACGATACCGGCTTCGGCAATCTTGTCCACAATGGCCTTGCCCTCCAACTGGCACTCGCGCACGAGCGCGGACGTGCGATCTATATTGTCTAACCACTCATCGCCCTCCACGTCTATGAAGATGGCAGGCATGCGCATGCCCCATGCGTCCAGCGTGGAGTCAATCTTGGTGATAGTGCCGCTGAACGGCGAGTGGATATTCGCGCTCACAAAGCCGCCTGCCTTGGCAATCAATTCGCCCACTTTCACTTTCTGCCCTTTCTCCACCACGGGTTGCGCGGGCGCACCGATGTGCTGGACGAGCGGAATGATGGCTTTCTGCGGCAACGGACACTCTGTAATCGGCTGGTGTGCAGAGTATTGCTTATTGTCGTGTGGATGCACTCCACCTATACGAAACGTATTCATGCTTTTGCCTCCTCTTCTTTTGTTTGAGGTTGAGTCTCAACGGGTTTTACTTCTGCGGGCTTGGCAGCAGGTGCAGCCGCGGGGGCAGCGGGTTTCGCAGCAGCCTCTGCAGCAGGTTTCCTCGGCGGGAAATTAACCGCGTGAATAGCCCCTGTCGGGCATTCAGCCTCGCACTTGCGACACAGGCGGCACTTCGTGAAGTCGATGTACGCCAGGTTGTTCTCCACCGTGATGGCGTCGAAAGCGCACACTTTCTGGCACTTGCCGCAGCCGATACATGCGTTGGTGCATGCCTTGCGGGCGATGGCACCCTTGTCTTTGTTCACGCACATCACCACCATGCGACGGCTCTTCGGACCCTTGTTGCGCAACTCGATGATGTGGCGCGGGCACGCTTTCACGCACTTGCCGCAACTGGTGCACTTCTCGTCGTCCACCTCGGGCAACCCTGTCTGCGGGTTCATGTGAATGGCATCGAACTCGCACGCTGCCACGCAGTCGCCGCAACCCAGACAGCCAAACGGGCAATCCGTCTCGCCCACATACAGGTTGTGCATGATTTGGCAGGTACGCGCACCATTGTACTGGCTCGTACGCGGACGTGCCTCGCACGTGCCGTTGCAGCGGACC
>SAMEA104315439__coassemble_223_pt1 | contig 30578 bp, 31 predicted proteins | sample SAMEA104315439__metabat2_low_PE_016 | metagenome-assembled genome bin SAMEA104315439 (sample SAMEA104315439) | gut metagenome | biome: Monkey gut; feature: monkey-associated habitat; material: faeces | place: China | collected 2013 | reverse complement strand
CCCATAGAAACATACTACTCACTTTCCAGCCTGCAAAATGACCTATACGCCCAAATACTTTGGTGTTAGGTTGCTCTGCAACCATTATCCCTAATAGCGTAACGAGCATTGGCGATTATGCCTATTCTTATTGTCCAAATCTTATATCTGTTGTCATTACTAATGGCGTGAAAAGCATTGGGGATGGGGCTTTTTCTGGCTGTGATAATCTTGCGTCAGTTACCATACCAAGCAGTGTAATCAGTATTGGAGAATATGCTTTTGACGGGTGTTATAGGCTCGCATCCGTTATTATCCCCAATAGCGTAACAAATATAGGAGAAGATGCTTTTTATGGCGTACTGAATGTGATATATGGCGGAAATGCTACAGGAGCACCATGGGGAGCAATGAACCTGAATGGTTATGTGGATGGCTACCTTATCTATGAAAGTGCGGCAAAAGAGCACTTGTTGGCATGCAGCCGTGCTGCAGAGGGGGAGATTACTATTCCGAATAGCGTAACAAGCATTGGCAATTCTGCGTTCTATGATTGTTCGGGTGTTACTGCTGTTACCATTGGTAGCAATGTAACAAGTATAGGAGAGTCGGCATTTTCACATTGTGATACCCTCACCTCTATCGTTATCCCGAGTAGCGTGGAGAGCATCGGAGACGAGGCTTTTAGGAGTTGTGAGAATTTGGCATCCCTTTACTTGTGTGCCCCGTCAAGCACTATCGGTAAAGAGGCTTTTGCGTATTGCTCAAACCTGACGTCTATTACTTGCTACGCGCAGGAGCCTCCTGTTGCGGATAAAGAGACCTTTGGCTATGTGGATGATGACTGGTATTCCCGCAGTACCCTGTATGTCTTATGCAACAGCATACCGGAGTACCAAGCGGACTCGGTATGGGGCAAATTCAAAAACATACAATGTATCGATTCCGAACCCACCACGGTGGACGGCATGACGGCTATCCCTTCCACAACTACGGTTACTTTTGATTGGCAAGCCAACAGGAGTGCTGCTTCATACATCCTTGTGGTTAGTACGGATAGAGAGGTGTTCTGCTCGCTTATCTTCAACGCCAAAGGGCAACTGAATAGTATTGCTTATGCCCCGGGACGCAACGGACAAAAGCATCACTCTGCCGCCATACAAACGGCTGACGGTTTCCGTTTCACGGTAATTGGTTTGGACGAGGTGACGCACTACCTATATACCATGACGGTTAAAGATGTGAATGACATAGTCCGCACTACCTATACAGGTGAGTTTATCACGTTAGGCACTCCTGCTGCTGTGGACGGTGTGAATGACCAAACATCTTCTGTGGCAACACACAAAATCTTCCGTGACGGTCAAGTCTTGATACAGAGAGATGGCAAGACCTACACCCTCACCGGTTTAGAGGTGGAATAGGATTCCCTATAAGCCCATGGGCGGAGGGGAATATATCTCGTGTCGTCATTGGGAGAATAATTTGTAGAGACGTGGCTTTATGCCGCGTCTCTTTTGTTGTTTTGAGTAACGGGCTATAATCCATTGTGCGCATGTTGCGCACAACAGGTTTTGTCGGTTTTCTATGTTTTGGTTTTTCTTTTTGAGGTCATTCGGGGCGGAGCAACATAAAATTGAAAGCCAATTTTTGTTAAAACAGCCGTTTTTTGGAAAAATGCATAGAAACCACTGAAAAAATGAAGATTTTTTGGTATTGAGTGTCAGTATGTTACAAGCCAAAAACGCAAAATGCACCATTTTGGCGAAAAAACGAAAATAAATTTGGATTTAGGACGATTTTGTATTATCTTCGTATTCGGTTTCGAAAGTGTGTTGGTTGAGTGGCGGATATTGGGGATTGAGATGAGTTTTGTATCTATCGTAGGAGGGACCGATAGATACAAAAATATGTGTGGGATTAGGCGTTGGGGCGGCGAAGCAGGGCGGAGTAGTAGCGGCAGACGGACTGCAGCCCGCAGGTCTCGCATTGGGGTTTGCGGGCTTGGCATGTGTAGCGGCCGTGAAGGAGCAACCAGTGGTGCGCCTTGGGGATAAGGTCGGCGGGAATGTACTTGATGAGTTGTTTTTCTGTGTCCAAGGGCGTCTTGGCGTGCGTGGTGAGTCCGATGCGCTCGGCAACACGGAAGATATGTGTATCGACCGCCATCGTGGGTTGGTTCCACCACACGGCGCAGACGACATTTGCTGTCTTTCGACCTACGCCTGCGAGGGTTTGCAGTTCTTCGCGTGTGGCAGGTATCTCGCCGCCATAGACCTCCATGACACGTTGCGCCATGCTGACGAGATGGGCGGCTTTGCTGTTCGGGTAACTGACTGAATGAATATAGGTCAGTACCTCTTCGGGCGTGGTATGGGACATGGCTTCCACCGTCGGGTAGGCGGCAAAGAGTGCTGGCGTGACGAGGTTGACGCGCTTGTCGGTGCACTGCGCAGAGAGCATAACCGCCACAAGGAGTTGGTAGGCATTGTCGAAAGTGAGTTCACTCTCGGCAACGGGCATGTGCTCGCAGAACCAAGCCAAGGTGCGGGTATAGCGTTCGCGGGTGGTCATTTCTGGTCGCGGTAGATGCGGCTGAGGTATTGGAGTACCTTGGTCGCCTGTTGCTGGACGGATGCCGTCTCGGGGGTGATGTCGCGCTTCTGCAGGCGCAAGAGCATAATCTGGTAGAGCAACAGGAGGCAAGCCTCGATGTCACTCATCTCGGGGCGGTCGGTCTTCGCCTTGAGCAGGCAGAGCGATGGCGTAAGCCGCAGCATAGCAGCACGATAAGTTGCCTCCTCGGCAAGCAGGTCGCGGTGCAGGTCTTCGAGTTCGGAGAGGGCGTTCTGTGCTAATTGCAGGTGTCCGTGGTCAAGGATATTCTCTTGGTGCATCATCTCGCTGAGGTCGTGCAACTCGGGGTTGGCGTCCGCCTGTTGGGGGAACGCACGCAGGTAATCCTCTATCTGCCAGAGATACAGGATATATTCGGCAATGTTATTCTTCTTCAGTATCATCGTCTTCGTCTATCCAATCGTAGTCGTCGGACATAAATAGTTCTATCTCGCGGCGGTCCTTTTTGGTGGGTCGCCCTGTGCCGCGGTCACGCCCGCTCTGTGCTGCCAGGCGTGCCAACTCAAGGATTTCCAGTTGGTCGGGCGTGGTGATATCCTCCATATAGTTGGGCACCAACTTGGCTCCGACGCGGTTCTGGCAGAGTTGGAGTATGCGATAGGTGAAGGTGGCGGGACCTTTGCGCACGGTGAATACATCGCCAACGCGGAAAGTGCGGCTAGGCTTGAGTTCGCTGCCGTTCATCTTCACGCGCCCGCACTTGCATGCCTCGGTGGCAATACTGCGTGTCTTGTACAGGCGCATGGCAAAGAGGTATTTATCGACGCGGACTTCCATTATCGGTTGGTTTGAATGGTCATACGGTTTGTGGTTAACCGGCTGATATATTGTTGTATATACGCGCGCAGATAGGTCAGCATCTCATGCACTTCTCTGCTCTTCCCGAGGTCGGCAAGGCGGTTGGTCTGCAGCAGCGGGTCCTCTGCATAGCAATACACGGCGGTGAGTTCCTGCCCGTCAAACTGCACAAGCAGGCTGTCGGAAAACATCTGATACACAGGGTTGTTGTAGCAGATGGCATAGGGGTGCTGCTTGGTGGCAGTGAGGGCATCTTCGCCGAAAGCAAAGTACGGTGCGGGATAGCCTGCACGCGCCAGCACGGACGGCATGATGTCGGTCTGACTGATAGGCTGTGTGCGTATTTCGCCATGATTGTCAGCGGGATAGAAGAACGCAACAGGTACCTCGAACAGCCCTTTTGCCGTCGTGTATTCGGGGTGCGTGAGTTGGTTGGTATGGTCGGCAGTGAGGACAAACAGCGTGTGGTCGTACCACGGCTGCGTCTTGGCGTAGTTGAAGAACTGCCGCAAGGCGTTGTCTGAGTAACCGATGCACTGGTGGATAGGTTGTGTGCCCATCGGATAAACGCCTGTATATCTGTCTGGTACACGGAACGGGTGATGGCTGGACGCAGTGAATACCGCTGTCATAAACGGCTCCTGCATTTGGCTCATCGTACGCGCGTAATACATCAGGAACTCCTCGTCCCATATCGCCCATGTGCCGTCAAAAGCCTCAGGACCGTCGTATTCGTCCATACCATAGTAGGCTTGGAACCCCGCAGAACGGGCATACGCTTGAAAACCCATACTGCCATTGGGCGCACCGTGGAAGAAAGCCGTGGTATAGCCCTCGCGGTTGAGACAATCGGCGATAGACGACACCTCGTCGGTAGAATAAGGTGTGACCACATACGGGTCGATGAGCATGGGGATGGACGACAGGATAGACGGCATGGCATCTATCGACTTGCGCCCCGAGGCAAACGAGTGCTCGTAGGTGATGCAATGGGCGAGCAGAGAGTCGAGAAACGGCGTGTAACCCGTGTAGGTGCCGTTGTCTAACCCGCTGTTATAAAAGCCGATATACTCTTTGGAGAAGGATTCGAGGATAAGTACCACTACATTGAGCGATGGCGTACCGGTGCTGTCGGGTGCAGGATGCACAGGCGACATCAGTGCCTCCAGTTCATCGTCCGCGAAGTAGTGCGGATTGACATAAACGCTGCCCTCCGTCGAGCGCATCAGGCTGAACGGCGTATTGAGTACGATGTTGGTCTCGGCGGGCGTGTTGGTGTACTGGAGCGCGTTGCTCAGCGTGATAGGACGGGTGTACTTGCCGAAGCCTCCGCGTATGCCGATAACGACAAAGTAGCAGGTTATCAGCAAGATAACCGTCTCGCGCACATAGTACAGCCACGGAGTGCGGGTGGGTATGTCCTCTTTTGGCAGTTGCCTATAGAGCACCACCGGCAGGGCAATCATTGCCACCGCGAACAGTGTGACATACCAGTACTGCACCACTGCCTGAAAGAAGATATTCGCCAAGTTGCCGTCATGCTGAAACTCCGAGAAGAACGTGATGGTGGTACGGCGGTCGGTGAAGCGCGTATAGACCATGTCCACGCAGTTCACCGCTATGCCTAACGCATTGGGAATGAGGAAAAAGCACTTCGCCGTCGTCCTGTAGGCACGGGCGTGGCGGCAGTGAAACGGCAGCAGTGCCAGCAGAATATACACGCTGCTCAGATAGAGCACGGCGGTGAGGTCGAAGCGCATGCCGCCAAGCAACATCTCTATGAGGTGCGCCCCCGTCACATGGGGGTACATCTCCTGATTGACAAAGTAGAAAAACAGGCGCGACAACGTATATATCACCATGATTAGCAGGATATTGCATCCTGCCACCACGATGGGCTGTTGCCATATATGTCGTAACCTTTCGCGCATCTATTTGCCGTTGTATAGGTTCATGGTGCGGTCAATCCCCTGCAGACAGAACGAGGGGATAATCTCGCTGGTCACCTTCAGTCGGTCGGGCAGGGCTTTCTCCTCCTCGTCCGTCCAGTGTCCGAGAACGAAGTTACATTGCGCCCCGCGGGTAAAAGCGTTGCCGATACCGAAACGCACACGCGCATAGTTCTCAGTACCAAGCACTTGCTGTATATTTCCTAGCCCGTTGTGCCCGCCGTTGCTGCCCTGTTTGCGTATGCGGATAGTGCCGAAGGGGAGGTTCAAATCGTCCACTAGCACGAGCATATTCTCCACCGCAATCTTTTCCTGCTGCAACCAATAGCGCACCGCATTGCCGCTGAGGTTCATATACGTAGACGGCTTCAGCAGCACCATTTCGGCGTTCTTCACGCGCCCGCGCCCCACAAAACCGTATCGTTTGTCCTCAAAGACAATGTTGGACGCTTCTGCAAAAGCGTCCAACATCTTAAATCCTATATTGTGGCGGGTATCTCGGTACTCGTCACCGATGTTACCCAACCCTACTATCAGGTATTTCATTAGGGGTGTTCTCTAATTTTGCCTTATAGTGGTTTTAGTACCCTATACAATTAATTATTGAGCGGTTGCGCTGGCACGGGTAGCCTTAACCTGTGCTACACATGCGTCTTTCGGATTCATCATCTTAAGACCCTCAATGTGTATATCATTGACAGCCAACTTCTTGCCAAGACCCAACTCGGTAACGTCAACCACGATACGGTCTGGGATAATGGTATAGATGCCGTTCACTTTCAGTTTCTTCATCTCAAGCGACAACTTACCACCGGCTTTCACACCTTCTGCGTGACCGGTCAGTTGCACGGGAATCTCCACGGTAACGGGCTTGGTCTCGTTCACCTCGAGGAAATCAATGTGGAGAATCTCCTCACTTACAGGGTGCACTTGCAACTCTTTCACAACCGCCATTTTCTTCACGTCGCCAATGGTCAGTGCCACTACCTGCGTGTCGGGGGTGTAAATCAGTTTGCGCACATCATCTTTCGTCACTGCGAAAGTGTGGTTCTCCCCGTTTCCGTAGAGGTTGCAGGGGATGAGGTTCTCTTTGCGAAGTGCCTTGGCAGCCTTCTTGCCGTACTCATTACGCAGAGTACCTGCGAGTTCAAACGTCTTCATTTTTTGTTTGGTGTTACTCAATGTGGGGCAGAGTTCCCAATGCCGATACTGACCATACGCTGCAAAATCGTACATCGTAAATTGTCAAATCGTAAATTGTTTGTGTGGCTGCCCGTATCCCATCACACTATAAACAAGGAGCCTTTCTGCGGGCTCCCCATTCTTTTTGTTGTCCAACCCGGAATCGAACCAGGATTTTCAGAACCAAAATCTGACGTAATAGCCTTTATACCATTGGACAATACTTCCTCACGAAAGCGGCTGCAAAGGTACGGCTTTTTTTTGACCCTGCAAAATGTTTGGGCATTTTTTTGTGTAAATATGGAAAAGCAGGGGGTGGAAAGTATGGCGAGAGTACCCCTAAATGATATGTTGTCGGATATGTTGCCGTATAATGAACTTTTTTAATGATATTTGACAACGCGAGCCGCGTCGTCTCCCATGCAGCGTGCATCTGTCTTATGCTACATAGTCCTATATGTTTTGGGTGTGGTTATCCTTATACTATCCTCTCGTTGATGCCCCTACCTTTTTGGGGTGGGAAATCGGGTGTGGTTAGGTAGTATTTGGCATTAATGTTTATTAAAATGGGGGGGGGTAATTCGGATAATGGTAAATATTATTAAGGGTGTTGCGCATTAAAAATTATTGTTGTACCTTTGCGCCGCGAAACGGAAGGATAGCCTTTGCGGGGATATAGATAACAGATAACTGAATATTAATACAAAAAAGTTGCGCTCGACACGAAAAAAGAGTAGAATGTTATGAAGAAAATGTTCACAATGATTGCGGCAATGTTGTTTGCTTGTTCGATGGTGTATGCCAAGAAGGCACCGCTGACAGTTACGACGGGAGATATTTGTCCGCTCTTGAAATCGGATGCGACTATGGTTGTCAAGTTTGACTACTCGCACGCGATGTGGGAGGAAGACGAGACATACAAAGAGTTCTGTGGTGATACATACGAGGAGCGTTTGGAGAACTCGGTTACTGCTTTTGTAGGGGCATTCAACAGGGAAAGTGGTGTATTGAAAGCCACTGCCTCGGGCGATGCCGCGTACAAGATGGTGGTTGTGGTGGATAATCTGGAGCGTAAGCAAGGTATGTCGATGTGGGGTAGAATGTATATCCGTATCATAGGTGCGATACATGTGTATGATACAGCGACCAATCAGTTGGTGCTGACGGTGGATGTAAAGAACCATGCAGGAGGAGAAGACTTTGCTCCGTCAGACAGATTGAACAAGTGCTTCGACAGTTTGGCTGCGGAGTTTATAAAGTTGGGTAAGAAATGTAAGTAATACAGGTGGTTTCTGAAATATGAATTTATTAGAAATATGAAGAAGATATTGTTGTCTATCATTGCACTTGTGTGCGCGGTGGCTGCGTTTCCGGTGAACCGTTTGCAGATTGTCATAGACTATCAGAACGGTATCTACCAAGGATATACGTATGACAAGATTATTGAAGTGGAGAAAGATTTCCTGAAGGACAAGCACCGCTATGAGGGGCGCTTCTATGAGGAGTTCCAGAATAACTACAAAGGTGTGGCATATATACTGGAAGAGGTGAATGAAGATGAGCCCGTATTGAAGATAGAGATTCTGCAGGTAACCCGAAAGGGCGACTTGCAAGCCAATGTGGTTTACGGAGACAAAAGCACCGTAATGCAAGCAGACGGCGGAACGTTCGGTACGTTCCTGAACCTGTTCGGGGACGGTATGGAGCACCTCGGCAAGCAGGTGGGCAAATGGATGAAGAAGAATATCCGATAATCCGCGGGAGAGCAGCGTTGCACAGAAAAGAACCAAAAGGACAATATACAGTGAGACATTCGATAGATGAAGTAAGGGATATCCTGTATCGCGGCAAAGAGTTGGCAGTGACAGAGGAGGAAAGGCAGACCGTGAGCGAGGGATATGCGTTTCTCAAGGAGTTTGCCAAGGAGAAAGTGATATACGGTATCAATACAGGTTTCGGACCCATGGCGCAATGGCGCGTGGACGACAAATACCTCAAAGACCTGCAGTACAACATCATACGCAGTCACTCCACGGGAGCGGGCGAGCCGTTGGCTGACCGCTATGTGCGGGCTGCGATGATAGCACGGTTGGGGTCGTTTCTGCAAGGCAAAAGCGGTATTCATACCGAAGTGATTGATTTGCTGACAGCGTTTATCAACCGCTGTATCATACCGTTTGTGCCCAAGCATGGCAGCGTGGGAGCCAGCGGCGACCTTGTGCAACTGGCGCATATCGCATTGTGCCTGATAGGCGAGGGCAAAGTGCACTACAAGGGCGAATGGCGCAAGACAAGCGAGGTGCTGCAGGAATGCGGTCTGGAGCCTATCCATATCCATATACGCGAGGGGCTGAGCGCTACCAACGGTACATCCGTAATGACGGGGATAGGTATGGTGAACCAGTTTGATGCGGAGAACCTGCTACGCATGGCGGTATTGACCGGTGTATGGATGAATGAGGTGGCATCGTCGTTTGACGACCTGATGGCTGCACCGCTGAATGAGTACCGCAGGCACGCGGGGCAGATATACATCGCCGAAGAGATGCGCCGCATGGCCGCAGGGAGCCGCTGTCTGCAGAAGAGGGAACATGAGTTGTACAACAACGGGCACAGCGAAGAAAAGGTATTCGAGCACAAAGTGCAGGCATACTACAGCCTGCGCTGTACGCCACAGATACTGGGTCCCATTTGGGAGACTCTGCAAAACAGCCGCCGCGTATTGGAGGAGGAACTGAATGCCGCCAGCGACAATCCGATAGTGGACCCGACCACCAAGAATGTGTATCACGGAGGAAACTTCCACGGGGACTATATCTCACTGGAAGAAGACAAGGTGAAGATTGCTCTGGTACGCCTGACCATGACGGCAGAGCGGCAACTGAATTACCTGTTTCATGACCGTATCAACGGTATCCTGCCTCCATTCCTGAACAAGGGCGTCCTGGGACTGAACTACGGTATGCAGGCTTGCCAGTTTACCGCTACGAGTACGACGGCAGAGAGTCAGACACTGGCTATGCCCAACTATGTACACTCGATACCCAACAACAACGACAACCAGGACATCGTATCGATGGGCACAAACACAGCCGAGTTGTGCACACAAGTGATAGATAACGCCTATCAGGTGATGGCTATCCTGATGATGGCATTGGCACAGGCTGTGGATTGCCTCGGGATAGCGGACAAGTTGGCTCCCGCTACCCGTGCGGAGTACGATGCTATACGCCGTATTACGCCGACCATCGTGGAGGACACGCCGTTCTATGAGGATATAGAGGCGATAATACAATACCTTAGTAGCAAAGCATAAAACATTATGAAAAGGAGTATTACTTTATCGGTCTGTGCACTGTGCGCATTGGTGACCATGGCACAAGACATCATTGTGACCAAGGATGCCAAACGCATCGAGGCAAAGATTCAAGAGATTTCAAGTACGGAAATCAAGTATAAGAAATTCACCTATCAAGACGGACCTTTGTTTGTACTATCCGTAGCAGAGGTCAATACCATTCTGTTCGAGAATGGAGATGTGCAGGTCTTCCACGAGCAGCCGACACCGGTGCAATCAACACCCGTACAGACTGCCACACCACAACCCACACTTTCTCAGCCTGCACAAACAGCCGTTGGGAAAGACGGTGAGGGGAATGCCATGGTGAGCATGATAGAAAAGCAGGGGGATTTCTATGTTCTAAAACAAGGCAATACAAGCACCCCGATGGACAAGGCTGCGTATCTGCGTTTTATCCAGAACAATTGTCCCGCGGCATGGCAGAGATACCAACAAGGTACCAAATTGTGGAAAGAAGGCTGGTGGCTTCTCGGCGCCGGTATAGGTGTAGAGATGCTGATAGGTGTACCACTCTGTTGCGCAGGAATCTCCCAAATATATGATGATAAATATGCTTACGGCATCTCTAATAGTCCTTCTGCTGCGATGTGCTATACTGGTGCTGCAGTTATTGCTATCGGTTCCCTTATGGAAATAGGTTCTATCCCCTTGCTGATTGTAGGAGGTATCAGACGCAACAATACCCATGAGATATATAATGTCAGTTGCAAGGAACAGAACCCCGTTTCTCTGAACTTGCAAAGCAGTTCTGCCGGCATCGGCTTGGCTCTCAGATTCTAAAGTCTGCAATATGGTGGAAGATAAATACGCTTTAGTTACAGGGGGTAGCCGCGGTATAGGACGGGCTATTGCAGAGCGGCTGGCAAGAGACGGATACACGGTGGTAATCAATTACCTGAGTAATACAGCCGCTGCAGAAGAGACGCTGCACAGTATCGAACAGGCAGGCGGAAAGGCTGAGTTGCTGCCCTATGACGTATCGGATGCAACGGCTACACTGTCCGCACTGCAAGGCTGGGAGAAGCAACACGCGGACGCACACTTTGACGTACTGGTAAACAACGCAGGCATCCGCCGCGACAATCTGTTGGTATTCATGAGCGACGACGAATGGCATGATGTGATGAAGACCAACCTTGACAGTTTCTATCACCAGACGCACTTTGTGCTACAAGGCATGCTGCGTGCGCGGCATGGCAGGATAGTGAATATCACCTCCATCTCCGGTGTATCGGGATTGGCAGGGCAAGCCAACTACTCCGCTGCCAAAGCCGCTCTGATAGGTGCCACCAAGGCATTGTCCAAAGAAGTGGCAGCCCGCAAGGTGACTGTGAATGCCGTAGCACCCGGGTTTATCAGCACCGACATGACGGCAGACCTGAATGAAGCCGAACTCAAGAAGACCATTCCCATGGGGCGTTTCGGGCGTGCGGAAGAGGTAGCGGCATTGGTCGGTTTCCTTGTGAGCGAAGAAGCCGCATATATCACGGGGCAGGTAATCAATATAGCAGGAGGTATAGGATGAGGCGCGTAGTGGTTACCGGTATCGGTATTTGGAGTTGTCTCGGCAAGAACCAGACAGAAGTGACAGAGTCGCTGCGCACAGGCCGTAGCGGTATAGGCATAGACCCGCTCCGTACGGAATACGGATTGCGCAGTCCCCTGACGGGTATAGTACCCACCCCCGACCTCAAGCCGCTGCTGCACAGACGCATGCGCATGGGTATGTCGCAGGAGGCGATGTACGCTTATATGGCCGGTGCAGAGGCTTTCGCACAGGCAAGAGTAACCGAGCAATACCTGTTGGAGAACGAAGTGGGCGTATTGTTCGGCAATGACAGTACGGCACAAGCCACCATCGAGACCCATGAGATAATGCGAGAGAAACATGATTCCGCCTTAGTTGGATCGGGATTGATATTCCAGAGCATGAACTCGACGGTCAATATGAATCTATCCACTATCTTCCACCTGCGCGGTATCAACTTCTCCGTCTCGGCTGCCTGTGCGAGTGGCAGTCATGCTATCGGCGTCGGGGCGATGTTTATCCGTGAGGGGCTGCAAGATATGATACTGGCAGGCGGAGCCCAGGAGGTGAATGCCTATTCCATGGCAGCCTTCGATGCCCTGGGTACCTTCTCCATGCGCACGGATGACCCCACCCGTGCTTCACGTCCGTTTGATACGGACAGGGACGGTCTCGTACCGAGCGGCGGTGCCGCCGCATTGGTATTGGAGGAGTATGAGCATGCCGTGGCACGCGGTGCGGACATATTGGCGGAAGTGTGCGGATACGGTTTCTCCAGCAATGGCGGAGGCATATCGCAGCCCAGCGACGAAGGTTCCTATACCGCCATGGAGCGTGCACTGCACGATGCCCGTCTGACGGCTGACGATATAGACTACGTAAATGCCCATGCCACGTCCACTCCGCAAGGTGATGCCCAAGAGGCTATCGCCCTGAGCCGGCTGTTTGCCAACGGGAAGACGTGGATTAGCAGCACCAAATCCATGACCGGTCACGAGTGCTGGATGGCGGGAGCCAGTGAGGCGGTGTACTCTATCCTGATGATGCACCACAACTTCGTGGCACCCAACATCAACCTGGAGCATGCGGACGACACCGCCAAGGACCTGCGTATAGCAGCCAAGACCGTGGATACCCCATTGCAATACGTTCTGAGCAACTCGTTCGGCTTCGGGGGAACAAACAGTGCCATTGTCCTATCCAAAAACATACGCTTATGAACTTGTTTGAGAATCTGAAGAGACACTATACCCGCGAGCAATTGAATGCTGCGGACGCACAATACCTTGCCCATATCTATTCATGGGGACCTGTGACGTTTCAGGTGGCACGTCTGATGATTAAGTACGGGATATTCGAGATGCTGGGCGAAGCCAAGAAAGGGCTTACCCAAGAGGAGATAGCAGACAAGACAGGACTCAGCCGCTATGCCGTCAAGTGTCTGATAGAGTCGTCGCTGACGATGTACACGGTTATCATAGACCCCGAGACAGAGCGGTACAAACTCAGCAAGACAGGCTGGTTTCTGCTCCACGATGCCATGATACGGGCAGACATAGACTTCAACCACGATGTGAACTACGAAGGGTGGTTCCTGCTGGACCAATCTTTGGAACAAGGGAAACCCGCCGGTCTGAAGCACTTCGGGGATTGGCCTACGATATACGAGGGGTTGTCGTCGCTGCCCGAGCAGGTGCAGAAGTCGTGGTTCGGATTCGACCATTATTATTCCGACCATTCGTTTGACGAAGCCCTGCAAATCATCAACGCCAACCAAACGAAATACCTGCTGGATATAGGAGGCAACACAGGCCGTTTTGCTCTCCGGTGCGTGGCTTCGACACCGGATATCCATGTGACCATTTGCGATTTGCCACAGCAGATAGCACTGATGCGCCGTGCTGTGGCAGGACAAAAGGGAGCAGAGCGCATAGATGGCGTAGGGGTAAACCTGCTGGATGCCACACAGTCGCTGCCACGGGACAAACAATATGACGTGGTGTGGATGTCCCAATTCCTGGACTGTTTCGGTGAAGACGAGATAGTGTCCATATTGTCGCGTGTGCGCAAGATTATGGACGCACATACCCGCGTATATATCATGGAGACCCTATGGGACAGACAAGACTATGCTCCCGCCGCCTTTTGCCTAACCCAAACCTCTCTGTACTTCACGGCTATGGCAAACGGTAACAGCAAGATGTACAATACCGACGACATGACGCGCCTGATAGAGGCAGCGGGGCTTGAGACAGAGCAGATATATGACCGCATAGGGCATGGAGGACACAGCATAATCGTATGCAAACAAAAGCAATAGACATATATGACAAGAGATTTACTGATTGAAAAAGTGTGTACTATCTTAGTGGACGAGTTTGAAATGGAACAAGACAAGTTGGTTCCTACCGCACTGCTCAAACAAGACTTGGGTATTGATTCCTTAGACTTCGTAGATATAGTGGTCGCCATAGAGCGCGAGTTCGGTTTCAAGCCCGATGTACAGGAGTTGAAGCAGGTCAAGACACTGGACGAACTATATACCTACATCGGGAAGCACGTGGCATAGTATGCAGTGGACAGGGCAAACAGGAGGTACCACGTGGATGCAACGGTCGTTGATTGTGCTCTTCCGCCATATAGACATACGCATTGTCTATGGCGTGATGAGCGTATGGCTGTTGTGGTATATGGTGGTGCGTCCGTCTGCCACGAAAGCGGTGTATCAGTTTCACAGACGCAGGGGAAGGACCCGACTGCAGTCGTGCATCGATACCTATCACAGTTATTTCTGTTTCGGGCAGGCTATCATGGACCGGTTTGCCGTATATGGAGGCTATACCTTCGGGGTGGATGTCGCCAATATGCCCCTGTTCAGTGAGTTGCGCGACGGAGCCGAGGGCTTTATCGTGCTGTTTTCGCACTTAGGCAATTCCGAGATGGCAGGCTACTGCCTTACCACGCCCAACAAGCGCATGAATGTGCTGGCGTATGCGGGAGAGACCGAGACGGTGGCGCGCAACCGAGCCGAAGCCTTGCAGAAGAACAACCTGTGGCTGATACCGATGTTGCCTGACAGTATGAGTCATATCTACGCGATAAACGGAGCCCTTGAGCGAGGGGAGATAGTATCTATGGCAGCAGACCGCATCGTGCAGTCGAAGCATATAGACTGCTCTTTCTTCGGTGAGACAGCACATCTGCCTGCAGGACCGTTTCATATCAGCATTGTCATGCGCAAACCGGTGCTGCTGGTGTTTGTGATAAAGACGAAGTGGAACCACTATCATGTGGACGTTGTGCCACTTCATGCCGATACCACGCTGTCACGCAATGCACAGATAGACGATATAGCCCGTCAGTATGCCTCTGCCCTGGAGCAAAAGGCGCGCCAGTATCCCTACCAGTGGTTCAATTACTATGACTTTTGGAAACAATGAGCAGCGCAACGGATACTATCTTAGACCTTATTCCCCAACGACCGCCTTTCGTGTTCGTTGACAAACTGTCGGAAAGTACCGACACCAGGTCCGTGGTACAATTCACAGTGCCGAGTGACAGCCCTTTGTCGGACAGCGGACACCTGACTGCCGCGGGGCTGATGGAGCATATCGCGCAGGCGTGTGCCGTGCATACCGGTTTCCGGCAAGTGCAGAACCATCAGCCTGTACGCATAGGCTATATAGGTTCGGTAAAGAAGATGACTATCCGCCTGTTTCCTGATGCCGGTACGGTGATTACGACAGAGGTGGTGCTGCTGGAAAGTGTATTTGACATATCCCTGTTCCAGTGTACGTGCCACGCTGACGGAACGGAGATAGCACAGGCAACTATCAAACTGGCTCTTGTCTGAGAAAGTACATGTATTGCATATCCCACAACATATTATCCCCTTTGGGCGATACCTCAAAGGCAAACCTGCAGGCCGTGATGTGCGGCAAGAGTGCCCTGCGGGTATATGATACGTGTTTCCCCGATACAGAGCCGTTCTGCGCATCGATGTTTGCACAACATACGGGTTTCACAGACCTGTGTGTAGCATCAGCAGAGGCAGCCATCGGGTCATGCGGCATCGATGCGGCGGACAGGCGGACTGTCTTTGTGGTATCGACTACGAAGGGGGACAACCTGGATTTGCTGACACCTGCACAAACGATTGCCGCCCATTTCGGGAACCCCAATATGCCGATAGTGGTATCCAACGCCTGCATATCGGGTGTGAGTGCGCAGATAGCGGCATCCCGTTTGCTGGCAGAGGGTGATTATGACCATGCGGTGGTCATCGGGTGCGATGTGCTGAGCAAGTTTATCGTGTCGGGTTTCCAGTCGTTCAAGGCATTGTCGGCTGCACCGTGTATGCCCTTCGACGCAAGCAGAACCGGTCTGAACCTCGGGGAAGCGGCAGCCACTATGGTATGGACCCATACACCACCGACGGGAGCAGGCAGTTGGCAGTATATGGCAGGCAGCATGCACAATGATGCCAATCACATCTCCGGTCCGAGCCGGACGGGAGAGGGGTCGTACAGGTGCCTACGGGATATACTGGATGTGGTGCCGTCTTCGGCAATAGATATGGTGAGCGTGCACGGCACTGCCACAATGTACAACGACGAGATGGAGTCGATAGCCCTGCACCGTGCGGGACTGTGCGATGTGCCTGTTGCCGTGTTCAAGGGATATTACGGTCACACATTGGGTGCGGCAGGCGTACTGGAGACGATACTTTCCATGCTGCTTATGGAACAGCAAACAGTGGTTGGCAACCCGCGATACCATACGTGCGGAACCACTTACCCGCTCAATGTGCAAGCCGAGAACAGGCGCTTGGAGGGGAGTCACGGTACGTTTATCAAGATGTTGTCCGGCTTCGGCGGCTGCAACGCTGCGGCCTGCTTCAGATATTGTCCGCTATGATACATACACTGACAGAAATAACGATAACACCGACGCAGGCGGTGCAGGACGGCACCCCAATCCTCTGCGAGAATACGGGCGAGAAGATGCTGACGGAATTGTATCACAAGTACGCAGGCAACTATCCGAAGTATTTCAAGATGGACCTACTGTCCCGTTTGGGTTTCATAGGTACGGAGATACTGCTCCAAAAGGAGGGCCAGGAACGCTTCGTGCCTACGGAAGACAGAGCCGTCGTATTCGGGAACAGCCATTCGTCGATTAAGAACGACACGGACTACCTTGCCACCATCTCCGACAGCGGCAACTACTACCCCAGTCCGTCGTTGTTCGTATATACCCTGCCCAATATCGTAACGGGCGAGATAGCCATACGCAACAAATACTACGGGGAGACGTGCTTCTACGTACTGGGCTGCCAAGAGGAGTTGCAGGCTATCGCAGAACAGACTCTGCGTACCACACCCCATCGCTCGGTGATAGCCGGCTGGGTGGAGTGCATTGACGAAACTAATTTTTACGCAAATATCAAACTATTATGGAAGAATTGATTTACCAACTGAAACAGCAAATCATCGAAGCACTGAATTTTGAGGATATGTCGCCCGAGGACATCGATACCGATGCCCCTCTCTTCGGCGAAGGATTGGGGTTGGACTCGATAGATGCGCTGGAACTGATAGTACTGCTTGACCGCTCGTACGGCATCAAGTTGGCAGACCCAAAGGCCGGTAAAGAGGTCTTCAAGTCGGTCCGTACCATGGCTGAGTATATAGAAAAGCACCGTACCAAGTGAAGATAGCCATTACAGGTATAGGTATTATCTCTGCCATCGGCACCAACAGGGAGGAGACATTGTCTTCGCTGCGTGCGGAGAGAACTGGTATTGCTGCTATGCAGCATCTGCACAGCGTACATGCGGATTTGCCCGTAGGCGAGGTGCCTCTGTCGGATACCGACCTGCGGCAGCGGCTCGGCATAGCCCCTGAGGAAGCCATCGGGCGCACCTCGCTGTTAGGCATCAGTGCCGCCCGCGAAGCGTTGACGCAAGCCGCCGTGGATAACGTGGAAGATGCCGCATTCCTGTCGGGAACGACGGTGGGCGGTATGGACACCACAGAGCGATACTGGCGCGAATGGCAACGGGGAGAACGGTTGGACTATGTGAAGTGTCACGAGGCGGGTGCTTCCACACAAGCCATCGCCGACCATATCGGTCCGTTTGCCTGTACCATGACCCCCTCTACGGCATGCTCCTCTGCGCTGAATGCTATCATGCTCGGTGCCAACATGCTGCGCACGGGACGTGTGAAACGCGCATTGGCAGGAGGTGCGGAGTGTCTGAGCCTGTTTCATCTCAACGGCTTCCGCTCGCTGATGATACTGGACCATGCGCTGTGCCGTCCGTTTGACAGCACGCGTGCCGGTCTGAACCTCGGCGAGGGGGCGGCATATTTAGTTCTGGAAGACGAGGAAACCGCCAAGGCACGCGGGGCAGCGATATTGGGATATGTAGCGGGATACGGCAATACGTGCGACGCCTACCATCAGACAGCCTCTTCTCCCGATGGCGACGGGGCATATTCGACTATGCAACAGGCGTTGGCAATGGCAGGTGTGGCTCCCGAAAAGGTGGATTATATCAATGCACACGGTACGGGGACACCCAACAACGACCGCAGCGAGAGCCGCGCCATGGTGCGATTGTTCGGGGCAGAGAAGATGCCTCCGGTATCTTCCACCAAGTCCTTTACGGGGCATACGACCTCGGCATCGGGTGCGATAGAAGCGGCTATATGCGTGCTGTGCATGCAGCACGGGTTTGTGCCCGCCAACCTGCGGTGGCAACATAGCGAGGAAGGCGTGATAGCACCCGTAGCCCATACCATGGATACGGCTTTGCACTACGTACTGTGCAACTCTTTCGGCTTCGGCGGAAACGATTCGGCACTGCTGCTGAGCCGCTACGGGCACGATTTGGCAGTGAGCACCACGGCATGCGGGATACACAGGATAGCGGTGGTATCCGGCGAAGGCGCGGATTACAAAGCATATATCCCGCCCAAGGACGCAAGACGCATGACCCGCGGGATACGGCAGACCCTCGCCGGTGCATTGCAAGTGCTGGCAGAGCAGAAGACAACGCCGGACGCTATCGTGTGTGCCACACGCTATGGCTGTATGGCTAACTCGATGTCGTTTCTGCAAGACATGTCGGAAAGCCATGAGCAGGAAGCCAAACCGACATGGTTCATGCAGTCCACGCACAACACGATGGCATCGATAGTGGCGATACAGACGCACAATACGGGATACAACATCACACACTCCAACGGGGCTCAGTCGAGGGCTGATGCCGTGTCGGATATACAGATGCAAATGGAGTTGGGCATGATACGGTCGGCTCTGCTGGTGGTGTTTGACGAGTATGTGGAGGCTTGGGACAAGGTGCTGCAGCAGACGGGCGAGCGGTCGGCGGATATATCGGAAATACAACTGTTGACAAAAGAAGAATAGGCGGAGTATGTTGCGATTGTTTCTCCTGGTACTCGTGCAGAGCGTGCTGCTCTGTGGCGGACAGATAATGATGAAGTTGGCATTGAAAGCCACGGGGGCGGTGAGTTGGTCGTGGAGTTTTGTGCAGAGCCAACTGACCAACTGGTGGTGGCTGGGCTGCGGCGTGTCGTTTACTCTGGCAGGGGTGATGTGGATGTACATCCTGAAGCACTACCCGTTCTCGCAAGCCTATCCGCTGTCGAGTATGGCGTATGTGCTGGGTATGATAGCCGCCATGCTGGTGTTTCATGAACATATCGTGTGGACACAATGGGTGGGTATAGTACTGATAATGGCAGGGTGCTTTTTTGTAGTGAATTGATGTTTTAAGGGGTGCTTTAGGATAGTCTATCCCTTGCTCATCCCTTGCTTATCCCTTGCTGCAAGACCCGACTTTTTTCGGGTGAATACCGAGAGAAGACCGAGTGGATAAAAAGATAACAAAAGAGGTATATGACAATAGCATTTATATTGTGTACGATACTCAGCCTGGAGGCAGACTTCCGGCAGGTGAAAGAGGTCAAGATGCTGACCGAGCCGCAAGTGAGTACGGGGCACGTGAGTTACAGTGCACCCGACAGGATGTGCTGGGAGTACCTTTCGCCCGACCCGTACAAATGGGAGTTGGGCAGCCAGACGACTGCGCCGCAGGTGCAGCAGTTGCTGCAGTTCATCGTGAACTCCATATCGGGAGACTACCTGAACGAGAGCGCGGAGTTTGCGGTGAAGCAGGAGGGGAACGTGTATCTGCTGGTGCCGAAGAAGCGCGAACTGAAGCAGTTGTTCCAGTCGGTACAGATTACGATGAACGAGGCTGCGAAGGTGGCAGAGCGCGTGGTGCTGACCGAGAAGAACGGAGACAAGAGCACCATCGTATTCGAGAATGTGCAGATAAAGGAGGAATAGAGATGTTAGTAGGTGATTTTTGCCATATCATACGGCAGGACGGACTGCGCTTTACGGTGCGCCTGAACGCGGAACACCCGATATACAAGGCGCATTTCCCCGATATGCCCGTGACGCCCGGGGCATGCCTGGTGCAGATAGCCGAGGAACTGACAGGGCGCAAGACAGAGCAGATAACGAACCTGAAATTCCTGCAGACCGTGCCGCCTGCGGCAGAGATAACATACACCTTTACCCCCCGCAGGGAACGGGAATACCAAGTGGAGATAACCGACAGCACACAGACTTATGCACGCTTCGTCATTACATATTTGTGCCCTGATACCGACCTATAACAACGGCGGAACGATTGTGGATGTGGTCCGTCGCACACGGCAGTATATGCAGGACATTATCGTGGTGGCCGACGGGTGCACCGACAACACACCGGCGTTGCTGGCAGGGCTGGATTTCCCGATAACGGTGGTGTCCTATCCGCATAACAAGGGCAAAGGCTATGCCCTCAAGCAAGGCTTCAGGAAGGCATTGGAGGCGGGGTTCGAGTATGTGCTGACCATAGACGGCGACGGACAGCACTACCCTGAGGATATTCCGCTGCTGGTGCAAGAAGCCGAGATGCACCCCTGGCATATCATCATAGGCAGCCGTGGGCTGAAACAAGAGAATATGCCGCGGCAGAATACGTTTGCCAACAGGTTCTCCAATTTCTGGTTTCTGGTGCAGACCGGACGCAGGTTGCCGGATACGCAGTCGGGGTTCCGCATCTATCCGCTATACCGTATGCACGGTTGGCAACTCATCACCTCGCGGTATGAGTCGGAGTTGGAGTTGCTTGTCTTCTCCACGTGGGCACGGATAGCGACTATTCCCGTGGCTGTGAGGGTGTACTACCCGCCTCGGGAGGAGCGTGTGAGCCATTTCAAGCCGGCTTATGACTTTACCCGTATCAGCATACTCAACAGCCTGCTGTGCGTGGTGGCGGTGGTGTACGGTCTGCCGCGCCGATACATACCGTCCCTCTGGTATGTGGGGAAACTGATACTGATAAGTTTCCTGCTGCTGACGCCTTATGCGTGGGTGGTGCGGCTGTTGGGCGACAGGTGCCCCGCTTTGCGCACACACTTCCGCTGTTTCGCTTCGGCGATGGCACGGTATATGGCAAATACTATTCCGGGCGTGGACTTTCGGGTGACGGGCAAGCAGTTCCGCCCGCAAGACGACAAGCCGCGGATGTATATAGCCAACCATAATTCGCTGCTCGACATACTGATTATGCTGGCAGAACACCCCAATCTGGTGGTGCTGACCCAAGACTGGGTGGGAAAGAATCCTCTCTTTGCACCGGTGGTCAAGGCAGCGCGCTTCCCGCTGGTGAAAGGGGGAATAGAGAACAGTCTGCAGACCTTGCGCGACAGTGTCAGCCACGGGGACAGTATCCTGGTCTTCCCCGAAGGGACGCGCTCCAAGAAAGGACGCCTGCTGCCTATGCACAGCGGGGCGATGTATATTGCCGAGCAACTGGGGCTGCCCGTGGCGCCTGTGCGTATTCACCATAGTTACGATGTGCTGAACAAGGTGGATTTCCTGCTTTATACCACGGGAGATATTACATTGGAGTACTTGCCAGAGATAGAGCCGACCGATACCACCTTCGGTGCGGGCTACCGCCATAAGACGAAGTCCATAGAGCACTACTACCGCCATCTGATGGAGATAAACACGCATACGGCTACCGTACTCGGAGCGGGTGTGGGAGGCTTGTTTACGGCAGCACTGCTTGCCAAAGAGGGGTACTCGGTGACCGTGCTGGAGCAACTGCCCGTGGCAGGCGGAGGTATGTACAGTTACGAGCGCAATGGCGAGTGGTGGATGACGGGTATTCATGTGGCATGCGGATTGGGTGAAGGCGGAACGGTAAGGCAGGTGCTGGATACGTTGGGTATTCATGTGCCCGTGGAGAAATGCCCGCCCGATGTGGCGCACGGGGAAGGCGATATGTATTCGCTGCTGTACGGAGGGAACACCTGTGGCAGTCAGGCAGACAGAGCACGTATCATCGATTTGTTCCATGAGGGTACGTACCGTTTCATAGGCGGCACACGCCCGCTGGTGGATGCGCTGTGCCTGTATATCACGCGGCATGGCGGACGGGTATTGTTGGGCGAGAAGGTGACCAAAGTGGAGGTGAAGGACAAGCATGTGACGTGTGTATATACGGAGAAGCACCAATATCGGGCGGATGTGGTGGTGAATTCCCTGCACCCCAAGATGCTGCTCCCGCTCTGTACGGAGCCCGTATATCGCCCTGTTACGATACGCCGCATAGAGCAAACGGAGGAGTCGTACGGGTCGTTCAAGGTGTACATCAAGTTCCGCCCGCAGTCGTTCCCCTATTTGCCCGCTAACCATTTTATCCTTCCCGAGAACATAGCATTCCTGACACCGCCTGTGGCAGGGCAGGACGAGTGGGCACACACGATGGAGGTGATTGCACCGCTGGCGTATAGAGAGTTGGCTCCGTGGCAGCAAAACCGCCAAGACGACTATGCAGCGTATGAAACATTCAAGCAACAGACGGCTGAACGCTTGATAGACCGTATCGCCACCATATATCCCGATATACGGGAGCATATAGAGTCCTGTTTTACTTCGACCTCACTCACTTTCCGCGATGACTACCTCACACCCGAGGGAGCCATGTTCGGAATGAATCAGCCGCTGGGAATGTACCGCACCCGCGTGGACAACCTGTATCTGACAGGGCAGAATTGCCTGCTGCACGGGCTGTGCGGAACGGTGATGACCTCGCAATTGGTAGTCAACGAGATATGTCAAAGAAACTCCTGACGACATATTTCCTGTTGCAGGTTGCCCTAAGCCTGTCGGCAAAGGTAACGCTGACGCCCTTCCTGGCAGACTCTGCACGGAATACGGGTGTGGCTGTGATTGTATGTCCGGGCGGAAGTTACAGTTGGCATGACATGAAGACCGAAGGGGTAGGTGTGGCGGAGTGGCTGCAAAGCCAAGGTATCAATGCCTTTGTGCTTAAATATCGGGTAGCCACCATACCCGCGTACTTTATCGGTTGGCGCGTGTTGGGGATTGGCAACAAGTACCCCGATATGCTGACGGATGTGGAGAATGCCCTGCGTGATGTATATGGGCATGCGGATGACTATCGGATAGATACCGCAAAGATAGGCGTGATGGGCTTTTCAGCGGGCGGGCACCTGACTATGATGTCCTACACGCACAATCGTACGCCGTACAGACCGCACTTCCTGTGTCCCATATATCCTGTGGTTACGTTGGCAGACAAAAACATAACGCACCCGCGTAGCAGGCGTGGTGCGTTGGGCGTGTGGCGGCAATGGAATAAGACGATGCAGGATTCGCTGTCCGTAGAGCGGCATATCCCTGCCGACTGTCCGCCTGTGTTCCTAGTCAATTGCATGGACGACCCTGTGGTGCACTACCGCAACTCCGTGCTGCTGGACTCGGCACTTACTGCGCAGCATATCCCGCACTGGTACATACAATACCAAACGGGAGGGCATGGCTTTGGTGCTTCTGACACAAAAGGAACCCCCGAGAGCCGGCAATGGAAGACGGAGTTCCTCCGTTGGCTGACGGATACAGGTATAACCCAAGAAACAATGATAACCGATACTCGCGCAAGCGAGTAATCAATACGAAGTAATATATGGATATAGAATACGCTTCACCGCAAGAGATTGCGCGCTATCAAGAGGAGTTGCTGCGCAAGCAGATAGCCTATTTGGCAGCACACAGCCCTTACTACAAGAGAATGTTTGCCCGCACGGGTATAGAGCCCGAGTCGATACAGACCATAGCAGACCTGCAGCGACTGCCCTTCACCGAGAAGAAAGACCTGCAATTGTACAATGAGGATTTCCTTTGTGTTCCGAAGCAGGATATCATTGACTACATCACCACTTCGGGGACCCTTGGCGAACCAGTCACATTCGGTTGCACAGAGCATGACCTGCAGCGGTTGGCATACAACGAGCACAAGTCCTTTGCCTGCGCGGGGATAAAGAAAGGGGACATTGTGCAATTGATGACCACCATGGACAAGCGTTTTATGGCAGGGCTGGCATATTGGTTGGGAATCCGCGATATGGGTGCAAGCATCATTCGTGTGGGCAACGGCATACCCGAACTGCAATGGGACACCATATCGCGTATCAAACCCAACGCTATCATGTGTGTGCCGTCTTTTATCCTGCGGCTTATCGAGTATGCCGAGCAGAACCATATCGACTACAGGCACTCTTCCGTGCGCAAGATTATCGGCATTGGCGAGGGATTGCGCGACCAGCAGTTCCGCCTGAACCTCCTTGGGCAGAAGATACACGACAAGTGGCCTGAGGTGCAGTTGTTTGCCACTTATTCTTCCACCGAGATGTCCGCCACTTTTGCTGAGTGCGAGCATGGCTGCGGCGGGCACGTGCATCCCGAATTGATTATCGTGGAGATAATAGGCGAAGACAATCAGCCTGTCCCCGACGGGCAGAGCGGCGAAGTGGTGGTTACCACTCTCGGCGTCGAAGGTATGCCCCTGCTGCGCTTCAGGACAGGAGACATCGCCACCAAAGTGGTGGCACCTTGCCCGTGCGGACGCAATTCCTACCGACTGACACCGCTCATCGGCAGGAAGAACAACATGATAAAACTCAAAGGCACCACCATCTACCCGCCTGCTATCAACGATGTACTGGACAACACCGACTATGTGGCGAACTACGTGGTAAAGGTTTGCACCTCGGAGGCTGGCACCGACGAGGTGATTGTACAGATAGGCACCCATACGGACCTGGGAGAAGAGTTTATTATCAAAGACCTCAAGGACAAGTTCCGTTCCCGCCTGCGCGTGGCACCCTCGGTGGAAGTGCTGCCTTTCGATACCGTTCAGCATATCAATTTCCCCGCCAAAGCGCGCAAACCTGTCAAGTTCATCGACCTGCGCTGATATGAAACTCATCCTTGCTATCTACGATTATTTCTTTCACCATCGCCCTGCGCTGTGGGGAAGCCTGCTGCTTGTCTGCGTGGTTTTGGCGGGACTGTCCGCCACCATATCTTTCAATGAAGATATATCGGACTTCCTTCCCTTGGACGAGCGCAACCAACGGGCTATGCAACTCTATCAGGAGTTCTCCGATGCCGAGCGTATTATGATTGTCTTCGAGGATACCACTGCCGACTTTTCGCGTCTGTTGGATGCCGTGGACGACTACCGTACACGCTACGAAGCAGTCTCCGGCACGCTGCCGCCCCTTACCACACAGGTGGATATGCAGCAGTATCTGGACGGCATCGATTGGGTGTACCGCAACATCCCCTATTTCCTCACTCCCGCAGACTATGCAAGGATAGACAGCCTTTTGGCGCAACCCGACTATATCCCGTCTCAGATACAAGCCGACAAGCAACAACTGCTTCTGCCGCTTTCTTCGTTTGCCATCGGGCGCATACAGGCAGACCCCCTCAATCTGTTCAGCCCTGTCTTGCAGCGGCTCAAAGGGTTTATGCCCGTATCGGAGCATTTCACCTCCACCGACGGCTATATGATGTCCGCTGATGGACGCTTTGCTTTCGCCTATATCACCACTCCTTACGGGGCTTCCGAGACGCAGCACAATGCCCTTTTGGTGCAGCAACTGACCGACCTCGCCCATGTCACGATGTCTGCCAACACGGGCATCGATGTCCGTCTCTTGGGTGCACCCGTGATTGCCGTCGGCAACGCACAGCAAATCAAGCGGGATAGTTTTATGGCTATCGGATTGGCTTTGGGGCTAATTATACTCTTGTTGTTGCTCACTTTCCGCCACCCCAAGGAAATCCTATACGTGCTCCTCACCGTGGCTTTCGGAATGCTCTTCGGCATCGCTGTGATGGCTGTGGTGTGCCGTAGCGTATCGCTCATAGTCATTGGCATAGGCACTATCATCATCGGTATTGCGGTCAACTACCCCCTCCATGTGGTGGTACATCGGTGCTATACGCAGGACACTCGCACCAATCTCCAAGAAGTCATATCCCCGCTCGTGATAGGCAACATCACTACGGTAGCCGCCTTCCTCACCCTCTTACCCCTTCGGGCAGTCGCTCTGCGCGACTTGGGCATATTTGCTGCGTCCATGTTGGTGGGAACTATCATTTTTTCCGTCATTTACCTCCCGCACCTGTTGCCTCAGCACAAGCAGTTCGCTGAATATCAGCGCACTATCCTGCCTCGCCTGAGCAAGTATTCGCTACATAATAGCTGTATTGCGACGGTTGCGATTATTCTTATTACGACAGCATTAGCCTTCTTCGCACCCTCACTCTCCTTTGATTCCAACCTGTCCAACATCAACTACATGACCCCGCAACAGCGAAGCGACATTGCTTATTTCGCTTCGCTCAACGGCAGCGATAGCAACAGCCACACGGCATATATCGTGTACGAAGGCGCCGATTGGTCGGACATAGCGGCGCAGAGCGAACAACTGCAACCCGCCTTGGATGCATGGCTGTCGGATAGTCTCATCACCTCTCTGCAATCCGTGGTCTCCTATCTTCCTTCTTTGTCCGTGCAGCAACAGCGGCTGCTGCGGTGGCAACAGTTCTGCGCACAACACCGCGACCAACTCACCGCACAAATTGCCTCAGCTGCCGCGCAGTACGGCTTCTCGCAAGGTGCGTTTGACGGGTTCTTTACCACGCTGCACACCGACTATACGCCGCACGATTTCACTTATTTTCAGTCGTTTGCAGCATTGTTCTTTCACGGCTATTACCTCACATCTTCCTCCACGGGCAATATGCTGCTGGTGGATAAACTGTCCGTACCCCTTGCCAACGAACAATCGGTACTCGCCCGACTCACTCCTGCCCACACCGCCTTTACCATTGAGCACGTGAACAGCCAAATCACTTCTTCCCTGTCGGAGAACTTTGATTATATCGGCATTGCCTGCTCGCTGATAGTCTTTATCTTCTTGTGGTGCAGTTTCCGCAACTTTTGGTTGGCGTTTGTCGCCTTCATTCCGATGGCTGTATCATGGATTTGGATTCTCGGACTGATGCACCTGTTTGGCATTCAGTTCAATATCATCAACATCATTCTTGCCACATTCGTCTTCGGGCAAGGCGATGACTACACCATCTTTATGGTTGATGGCTTGGATTATGAGCGCAAAACAGGCAAGTCCATCCTGCCGCAGTTCCGTAGCGAAATCCTGCTCTCCGCACTCATCATGCTCATCGGTATCGGTGTCCTCGTCTTTGCCAAGCACCCTGCCATGTACTCCCTTGGAGCCGTCACACTCATCGGCATGACCAGCGTAGTACTTATGGCGTTCACTATCCCGCCACTCCTCTTCGCGGCAAAAGACTATATTGTGAAGACATGCTCTAACAAATAATAACATATCCTCTCATTACGCCTCCTTTTTCCCCTCGGAATAGAGTGGAATTTCAGTATGGTTTCAACGAGAGGATAGCGAGAGGATAGCGAGTGGATAGTATGCTGATAATAGGGCATCAATATATTTTATCATACCTGCTACTTGTTGAGTATTATCAAGGGACGATACTATGCTTGTGGGACAACACTTGGGAGACGACGCGGCTCGCGTCGTCATTACCTCATTTTTGGTAACTATCTATTTTGGTTGTATTATTTTTGTTGGTTAGTTGTTGTCAGTTGTTGACCTACTATACTAACTTGTGCGCTGCAAGACAAAGTTTTGCAGGTTTGGGTTTATAGGTTTTCGTTATATTGAACATACACTTTCTCCGCAATCTGAACGGCATTCAGTGCGGCACCCTTGCGTATCTGGTCGCCCACGCACCAGAATGTCAGCCCGTTGGGATTAGCCAGGTCTCGCCGTATCCTTCCCACATACACATCGTCTGTCCCGCTTAGGAACAGTGGCATAGGGTAGGGGAAACTGCCGCCCGTCTTGTTGTATGCTTCCTGTGTCTTTGGGGCTTTGCCTGCCATAGTGAGGTCGTCTACCAACTGTACACCCTCGCTATGCGCAAAAGCCGCTTTGGCTTGCTCGGGTGTGATAGGTTCTTCTGTTTCTATCCATACGGCTTCCGAGTGGGCACGCAGCGACGGCACGCGCACACAGGTGGCGGAAACGGCTATATCCGAGTGCATTATCTTGCGGGTCTCGTTGTACATCTTCAACTCCTCTTTGGTATAGTCATCATCGCCGAAGATATCTATCTGAGGTATCAGGTTGAACGCCAACTGGTAGGCAAACCGCTCTACGTCAGGCTCTTTGCCGTCTAGCACTTGCCGGTATTGTGTTATCAGTTCCTGCATCGCTTGTGCCCCTGCTCCCGATGCCGACTGATACGATGCCACATGCACCCTCCGTATATGGGCGATAGGCTCTATGGCTTTCAGGCACATCGCCATCACTATCGTGGTGCAGTTGGGGTTGGCTATAATGTGCTTGCCGTTATCCGAGTACGCCATCAGTGCATCTTCGGCATTTATCTCCGGTATCACCAACGGCACTTGCGGGTCCATACGGAAAGCAGACGAGTTGTCTATCATCAGTGTACCGTAGCGGGTAATGTCTTCGGCGTACTCGCGCGACGTACTCCCACCTGCGGATACGAAGGCTATATCCACACCCTTAAACTGGTCTCCGTGGCGTAGTTCTTCCACTGTGTACTCTTTCCCGCGGAAGGTATATGCAGTTCCTGCACTGCGTACCGAACCGAACAGCCGCAGGTCGCTCACGGGAAACTGTCTCTCTTCCAATATCTTCAGCAGTTCCTGACCGACTGCACCCGATGCTCCAACGATGGCTACTGTCATACTTTTGCGAACAATAGGCAGGCGTTATGACCGCCAAAACCGAAGTTATTACTCAGTGCATAGTGTATCGTGCGTGTCTGTGTCTCGTTGAAGGTGAAGTTCAGACGGCTGTCTATGGCGGCATCGTCGTCCCCGTCAGCGTGGTTGATGGTGGGCGTTACTATCTGATTGACGATAGACAGTATCGAAATGATAGCCTCCACGGCACCTGTACCGCCCAGCAGATGACCGGTCATGGATTTCGATGACGTCAGGTTGAGATGGTATGCATGGTCTCCGAACACCTGTTGGATGGCTTTTACCTCGGCTACATCGCCTATGGGAGTGGATGTCCCGTGGGTATTGATATATTCCACATCGTTGGGTGTGATACCTGCTTCGCGTATGGCTAATACCATTGCCTCTGCCGCACCGCGACCTTCAGGGTCTGATGCCACGATGTGATAAGCGTCCGAAGTCATTCCTGCGCCTACTATCTCCGCATAGATATGCGCACCGCGGGCCACGGCGTGCTCGTACTCTTCTATTACCAGGCACCCTGCACCTTCACCCAATACGAAACCGTCACGGGAGGCGGAGAACGGACGGCTGGCATGTTCGGGGTCGTCATTGCGGGTGGACAGCGCACGCACTGCGTTAAAGCCGCCTATGCCGGCGAACTCTATGGCGGCTTCACTGCCGCCCGTCAGCATCACATCGGCCATACCGAAGCGGATATAGTTGTATGCCGTGGCGATGGCGTGCGACGAACTGGCGCAGGCGGATACGGTGGCGAAGTTTATCCCGCGGAAACCGTAACGGATTGCCAGCAATCCCGCTGAGATATTCGGAATAGCCATGGGGATGAAGAACGGGCTGAAACGCGGCGTACCGTCACCTGCGGCAAACTCGCCGATATTGGCATCCAAAGCGTGGACTCCCCCCATGCCGCTACCCATTATCACACCGCATCGCAGGGCGTTCTCCTGCTCTACGTGTATGGCTGCGTCACTCATAGCCTCATCGGCTGCCACCATAGCCATCTGGGCATAGCGGTCATGCTTGCGGGTCTCTTTCTGCTCTATGACACCCGAGGTGTCCAGATCTTTTACCTCACAGGCAAAATGGGTCTTGAACTGCGAACTGTCAAAATGGGTTATAGGACCCGCACCGCTCTTGCCCGACAGCAGATGCTGCCACGTAGTCTTTACGTCATTGCCTAATGCCGTAACCATGCCTATGCCGGTAACAACCACTCTCTTTGTCTCCATCTTCGGTATATTTTTGGATGTAATGATATAATTCTCTTTACGATAGGGTATAACTTTCTTATACTATGGTGTATAATTTTCCTTTCTTATACTATGGTGTATAATTTTCTTATGTGTAGTGCGTCTATAAGCAAAAAGCGAGTTTACGGTATTCCCGTAACCCGCTCATGCAATGAAATTAAAGTGGCACAAGGCTTATGCCTTGATGTTCTTGATGTAATCAATAGCGTCTTGTACGGTAGATATCTTCTGGGTATCCTCATCAGGAATCTGGATACCAAACTCCTTCTCGAATTCCATAATCAACTCTACCGTGTCCAAAGAGTCCGCATTCAGGTCGGCTGAAAAACTTGCTTCAGGAGTAACCTGAGATTCCTCTACACCAAGTTTATCGACGATAATAGCCTTTACTTTCGATTCAATTTCTGACATAATACTACGTTTTTTTGTTTATTATACCTAATTTTCATTTTCCGAATGAGCATCCGAAAATGCCAAATCGGCTGCAAAGTAACTACTTTTTTTTTGAATACGCAAATATCAATGCCTTTTCTCAGGGCAACCGCATCAAAAATTAGCATTTTTTATGATTTGCAATAGGTAGTCGGGATCCATAGCGGCGATAAACAGTTTTTTCTTGATACTTCGTTTCTTTTTCCCGCTA
>SAMEA104315439__coassemble_215_pt1 | contig 31360 bp, 24 predicted proteins | sample SAMEA104315439__metabat2_low_PE_016 | metagenome-assembled genome bin SAMEA104315439 (sample SAMEA104315439) | gut metagenome | biome: Monkey gut; feature: monkey-associated habitat; material: faeces | place: China | collected 2013 | reverse complement strand
TATGAAAATTATATATTTACAGCAACTTTAGGTACAAGAAATGTCTATTAGCCCGATTTTTGACATTTTTTCTGTTCGCTTCGCTCACGATGTCGGCTACGCGTTAGTGGTTCGCTTGCGCTCACGTTGGTGGTTGCACGTTGGTGGCTTCGCGTTAGCGGTTGCACGTAGTTGCCGTAGTGGGCGAAAAGTTAGGGTTTAGGTTTGTTGTCAAGTCTGTTTCTTTGGTATCGCGAGCCTCGTTTGCGATGTGGCGGACGATTTTCTGGGTGCACATAAGAAAAGCACCGCCATTCTTTCGAAAGACGGTGCAAAGGTAGTATGTTTGAAAATAACAGTGAGCGGATTAGGCAGGATTATGCGCGGTTTGGTGCGATTTGGTTGCGTTTGGAGCGGTTTTAAGTGGCGTTTTGTGCGGTTGACTGCATAGTTGAATATATAATGCGGTGAGTTCCAAGGCTGCCATTTCTTTTGTAATGGTTTTTATCCGTTGCCTGCTTTGATTTTTTTGCAATTTCCCGCATAATCATATTATTTTCATCATATTTAGGGATATACAGATGTGCCTTTTTGAGGCTAAATCCACATTCTTCATTGCTGATAATGCAAACGTACAGACAGAAGAAGATATTATTTATCCGGACACTATGTCCGTGACCATTAGCCGGAAACAAGGATCCTACTATAATGTGGACATTCTAATCAGTGGCAGTGAGGTCATCTATCACCTCACATCTTCGTCCGAGGCTATCCCTTTCATTGATTTGCGTTGGGGAGTAGAACCCACAGAGACGGTCACCATAGACCAAACTTTCTCATCTTTCAATGGCGTGGTCTTATCTCAAGGTGATACCACATTGGTTAACGTTACGTTGCTCAACAACCGCACGAGTCTTCACTTATCGTTTATCACACAATCCGGTTTGGAGAAAGGTACCTATCCTTTTACTCTGGAACGGAGATATGGTGTAGCAACGGCCTCTAAAGGATATGATGTAGAAAACGGTATTATTTATCCGTCTTGTTTGGCAATACTCAATAGTGAAGGCAATGCCGAGAAATTATATTTCTTTGCAGATGGAGAAGTGATTGTGGACTACCCCGCTCAAGATACCATATCTATCACAGGACATGCTACATCACACTATGGCTCACATATAAATTTCTCGTATCAAGGTCCTTATGCTTTTGCAGCATTGCATATTAGCAAGCGTTTGAAATACAGTCCCTACTATTTTGCAAGGGGAAAGAATGCCGAATAACTTATTGGTAGCCCCTGTACACGTATATGAGTAACCGTATTGTATTGGGTATAATATGGTTCATATCGAAGGGGGTGTAGGTGTTCAATGACCGACTGGCACATGTGGTCAATTCGTGGACAATTATAGTTTATGAGAGAGCCCTGTGTTGCACACTTCTACTTTTTTACGTACCTTTGTGCGGTCAATGGTGTTGCCGATGATGGAGTGTTGCCGATTATGGACCATAGACAAACAGGAAGCAATCGGCAATACACGAAGCAAGACAATAATGACCAATAGGAAGCAATAGACCTATAAACAATTAAGAACCTATAGACAATTAAACATCAATAGAGGAGATGAAGAAGAAAGTTATCATTCCGATTATTGTGGTGCTCGTGTTGGGCGTGGCGGCATTAGTGTACCTCAATCTGCGGCAACGTCAGGAGATGAGCGAGATGGTGGAGCAGATGGAGTTCGAGAAAGAACAACTTGAGGACGAGTATGAGGAACTTGCCATTCAATTTGATGGTTATCAATCGCCTGACATTCACAATGATTCTTTGGTCGAACTGCTATCGCAGGAACAACAGCGTGTGCAGGATTTGCTGGAAGAATTGCGCATCACCAAAGCGACGAATGCACGCCGTATCTCCGAACTCAAGCGGGAACTTGCTACCGTGCGGCAAATCATGGTAGGGTATGTGCACCAAATTGATTCGCTTGACCGGCTTAATCAGCAACTTGTGACCGAGAACCAGCAGGTGAAGCAGCAATATCAAGAGGTATCGCGCCAAGCGCAGCAGTTGGAGGCGGAGCGTACCCGTCTGAGCGAAGTTGTCAGCCGTGCTTCGATGCTCGAAATCACCGACTTCCACATGACATGCCTCAACAAACGCGACCGCAAGACCTCTATCTACAGCCAGATACAGAAACTACAATTCGACTATACCGTGGGGCGCAATATCACCTCCCAGCCTGGTATGAAGACCGTCTATCTGCGCATTACACGTCCTGATGGCGAGGTGATGCAGAAGAGCGACGACAACACCTTTGCTTTCGAGAACAGCCGTATTGCCTATTCGGTCAGCAGCGAGTTTGAGTATGCGGGCGAAGACATATCGGGCACGATGTACTGGGCAGTCGAAGAGATTCTCCAACTTGGCATCTACAATGCCGACTTCTTCGTTGACGGGGACCTTATAGGTTCCTTCCCATTCCAAATCAAGAAATAATATCAATTGCTTCGGTACATTTTGGGTGTGCAACCCGTGTGCGACTTGAAGAAGCGGTTGAAGAAAGCCACATTGGAAAAGCCCAAGCCGAGGGCTATCTCTTTGATAGGCAGGGAGGTAATCTTGAGTTGTGATTTCGCGTCCATCAGAATGGCATCCATTATCATATCGCCTGCCGTGCGGTTGCTTACCGATTTGATGGTGGAGCATAGGTGCGGCAAGGTGATACGCATCTCGCGCGCATACTCCGAGACATGGTGCCACTCGTGGTAATGTTGCAGAACGAGGTCGCTGTATTGGCGGTATATCTCCGTTTTTCTGTCGAGGGGCTTTGCGCCTTCGGCGTTGTTGCCCTGCACAAAATAGTCGAAATACGTGTGTTGGATGAGGTTGAAAACATCCGCCATCCGATCGGGGTTGAGCATGGACGGTGTGCAATTGATAGCCTCGGTCATCAGAGCCGAGAAGTGCTCCACTATCTGCGCCTGCTCGTCGGTGATATGCACAACAGGCGTGCGCCCTTGCAGTGGTGTGGATGTGCGACGTGAACCGTAGGTGTTTTTCTCCAAAAACGAGGAGGAGAAGATGATATAACAGACTTTTGCGTCTTCAGAGAACTCATGGATAAGGAAGAAAGAGCCCGGCTCTATATATACCAAGTCATGGGCGGCGAAACTGTATTGCGAAATGTTGATAGTTGCGCGGGCTGTACCCGTCAGCATGAAGGCATAGGTGCCGCAACTCAATTTACATGGGAAACGACCGTACTCGTTGAGCAGTTTGCCACTTGCCTCGCCCATGATATAATCGATGGGGCAGTCCAATAACGGAATATTCTCTTTGTTCATAACAATCGTACTATTTTATGGTGCAAAATTACACTTTTATTCTGATATAGCAAAAGAAAAGTATATGGTGCATCACCAGTCTAACAGTAGAAGTGTTTATTACAAAGAACAAATTCGCCTGATTTTTGTTTATTTGAAAGAACAATTTGATGCGGTTGCTATATGGTAATTCATGTGCCCTCAGGGCAACCGCATCAAAATAGTAATACAATAAGTAAAAAGGCGCAATAGTCCTCACAATAGCCTCTGAGTGCTATCAAAAAGACATATTGGGATGTGTTTTGTTTTGACGCAGTTGGCATGAAGAAAATGTTCAAAAGCATAGATAGTTTGCATAAATCACAAGAAATTTGTATCTTTGCGGGCTGCTTTGCGGGTTTGTGCGATTGCAGGTGAACGATTGGCACCGACAATTGTATGCAATGGTTAGGGATTAGAGAGTAGAGGGTAGGGCAGTAAAGGGAAAAGTATGGGGTATATACGGGGTCGGCGCGAAATACGGCAAGGGAAAATGATAATAACGATATAAACCAAATAGAGAAACAAAGAGAATAGAGAATATGAAGAATTACAAGTTATGGAACGTCATCTGCGGTTGGGTGGTATTTGCCATTGCAGCAGCGACGTACCTGTTGACCATCGAGCCCACGGCATCGTTCTGGGACTGCGGTGAGTTCATTTCCAGTGCACATAAGTTGGACGTGGGACACCCGCCCGGAGCACCATTCTTTATGCTGATGGGGCACTTTGCGCAGTTGTTCGCAAGCGATGTGAGCCATGTGGCGATGTGTGTGAATGCGATGTCGGCATTGGCATCGGCGTTTACGATACTGTTCCTGTTCTGGACGATTACGATGCTGGGGCGCAAATTGGTGCAACCCGATTCCGTGGCAAAAGGCATCGCGCTGTTGGGCGCAGGGGCTGTGGGTGCGTTGGCATACACGTTTAGCGATACTTTCTGGTTTTCGGCGGTAGAGGGTGAGGTCTATGCCTCGTCGTCGCTGTTTACGGCAGTGGTGTTCTGGCTGATACTGAAATGGGATGAGCACGCCGATGAGGAGGGCTCCGACCGTTGGTTGATACTCATTGCCTACCTCATGGGCTTGAGTATCGGTGTTCACCTGCTGAACCTGCTGACCATTCCCCCCATCGTATTAGTGTACTACTTCCGCCGCTACGACTTCTCGGGGAAAGGCGTGATAGTGGCATTCTTGTCGTCGGTGGTTATCTTGGCGGCTATTCTCTATGGCATTATCCCTGGTATCCCAACTATCGCAGGGTGGTTTGAGTTGCTGTTTACCAACGTGTTAGGCTGTCCGTTCAACACTGGTATGGCTATCTACCTTGTCCTTATGCTGGCATCGCTGGTGTGGGCGATATGGGAGACTTACCACGTTTTGGATAAGAACGAATCTCTGAATGTGCGCACCATCATCTCTTTTGTGTTGGCACTCACCCTGGCGGGTGTGCCTTTCCTCAAGGAGAGCGTCGTTATCGGCATCGTGGTGATTGCCGCCCTGCTGGTGGTGCTGTTCTGGAAACGCAACGTTATCTCCGCACGCTGGCTGAATACCGCAGCGATTATGGTGCTGATGGTGGTTATCGGCTACAGCAGTTACGCGGCTATCGTCATACGCTCCAGTGCCGATACACCTATGGACCAGAACTCCCCCGACAACGTCTTCGCGCTCAAATACTACCTCAACCGCGAGCAGTACGGCGACACGCCGTTGTTCTACGGGCAGACCTACAACGCTCCCGTCAAGTTGGAGGTGAAGGGCAACATCTGCACGCCCATCGAGAAGCAAGGACACGCGCAATATGCACCCGCACCCAAGGTGGAGGGCGAGAAAGACCGCTATGCCATTACGGGATACAAGAGTTCATACGAGTTCATGGACGAGTTCAAGATGCTCTTCCCGCGTATGTATTCGCCGCAAGCCAGCCATATTCAGGGCTACAAGGATTGGGCGGACATCAAAGGCAAGCGCGTGCGCTACGACTACTGCGGTCAGCAGAAGACCGACTACTGCCCGACGTTCACGGAGAACATGCGCTACTTCTTCCGCTATCAGGTGAACTTCATGTACTGGCGCTACTTCATGTGGAACTTCTCGGGTCGTCAGAACGATTTGCAGTCGTACGGCGATGTGTCGAAGGGCAACTGGATAACAGGTATTCCGTTTATCGACAACGCGATGCTGGGCGACCAGTCGAAGTTGCCCACCGAGTTGAAAGAGAACAAGGGGCACAATGTATATTATATGCTGCCGCTCCTGCTGGGTATCATCGGTATCCTGTGGCAGGTGGGCAAACGCAGCGAGGACGGCAAGAAGAAAGAGGGCTTGCGGTCGTTCACCATCACGTTCCTGCTGTTCTTCCTCACGGGCTTGGCTATCGTGGTGTACCTCAACCAGACGCCTTACCAGCCGCGTGAGCGTGACTATGCGTATGCGGGTTCGTTCTACGCTTTCTGCATTTGGATTGGACTGAGTGTCATGGCAATAGCCGAACTCATCAACCGCGCCGTGAAGAACGAGAAGGCACAGGTGGCAGTGGCAAGCCTCACCACCGTGGTATGCCTGCTTGTCCCCGCGCAGATGGCTTCGCAGAACTGGGACGACCACGACCGCTCGCACCGCTACTCATGCCGCGACTTCGGTGCCAACTACCTGAAGTCCTGCGAGAAAGAGGCAATCATCTTCTCGAATGGCGACAACGACACCTTCCCGCTGTGGTACAACCAGGAGGTGGAGGGCGTAGGCACCGACATACGTGTATGCAACCTCTCGTACCTTCAAACGGACTGGTATATCGGGCAGATGAAGCGCCCCTACTACGAGTCGCCCGCACTGCCTATCTCATGGGAGTACAAGGACTACATGCCCGGTCAGAACGAGGTTGTATGGGTAGAGAACAAGGTCAAGGCACCGCTCGAGGTCAGCAAGGCATTCCAGTTCCTGCGTTCCGATGACCCGCGCACCAAGCGCAACGGTGACAACTATATACCTACCGACCAACTCTACGTCACCGCACCCGACGGCGAGCATATCAACTTCAAGAAGGCAACACGTTTCACCCGTTCCCAAATGATGATTATGGAGATGCTCTCCACCAACCAATGGCAGCGTCCGATGTACTTTGCCGCTACCGTGGGCAATGACTACTACCTGGGGCTTGAGCCCTATATGGAACTCACGGGTATGGCATACCGCATCACGCCCGAGCGCAGTGCCGACGGGCAACCGCGTGTCAACACCGAGGTGATGTACGACAATATGATGCACAAGTTCGCCTACGGCAACATGAACTACCCTGGCATCTATGTGGACGAGAATCTGATGCGTATGTGTGTCACCCACCGTATGATGTTCACCCAACTGGCGGAGGCACTCTACTACGAGGGCAAACACGACAAAGCGCACGAAGTGCTCGACTATGCCGAAGAGGTACTGCCCGAGTGCAACATCCCGTACAACTACGCTTCGGCAAGCATGGCGAACATCTACTATGCCCTCGGCGACACCGCCAAGGCAAACTACATGGTGGACCGCATTGCCAACGACTGCTGCGAGTACCTTGTATATGGGGCTTCGCTCAGCAAGGCACGCCGCGCTTCGGTCAGTGCCATCAACCACAAGGCTGCCGTCTTGGGCATGGTGCTGCAGACCGCCAACCGCTACAAGCAAAACGATATAGTGGATAAATACTATCCTATTTATGCTCAATATGCAAGTAGATAAAATCCCCGTCCTGCTACTCACGGGTTATCTGGGTAGCGGCAAGACCACATTGCTCAACCGTATCCTCTCCAATCGGAAGGGGATACGCTTTGCAGTGATTGTCAATGATATAGGCGAAGTGAATATCGATGCCGACCTAATTCAGAAAGGCGGAGTGGTGTCCGCACAGGACGACAATCTCGTCGCCTTGCAAAATGGTTGCATCTGTTGTACGCTCAAGATGAATCTTGTGCAGCAACTGCACGACCTCTGCGCCCAACGCGCCTACGACTACATCGTCATCGAGGCGTCGGGTATATGCGAACCCGCACCTATCGCCCAGACGCTCTGTTCCTATCCGCAGATTGTGGCGAAGTCTTCGGCACCCGTCCCTGTCCTCGACAGCATCATCACCGTCGTGGATGCTCTCCGTATGCGCGACGAGTTCGCTTCGGGTAAGGACCTGCAGGCAACCAACATCGGCGAGGATGACCTTGCCTCATTGGTCATTCAGCAGATAGAGTTCTGTAACCTGATATTGCTCAACAAAGCCAGTGAGGTGACCAAGGACGAACTCAACCACATCCGTGCCGTCATTCGCGCCATACAACCCAAAGCCGAGATAATTGATTGCGACTATTGCGACGTGCCTTTCTCCAAACTTCTTGATACACAACTCTTTTCCTTCGACGAAGTGGCAGGCTCTGCCGCATGGATTGCAGGGGTAGAGGGTGCAGTGGAGGACGATGATGATGACGACCACGATGAGCATCACCACCATCATCACGACCATGACCACGAGCATTTCCACAACGAAGAGGAGGGCGAAGCACTCGAATACGGTATCTCCACCTTTGTTTACTACCGTCGTCAGCCCTTCAGTCTCAATCGTTTCGACGAGTTTGTGGCGCGCCATTGGCCCAAGGGCGTGATACGTTGCAAGGGTATGTGCTATTTCGACGACGAGTATGACATGTGCTACGTCTTTGAGCAGTCAGGCAAGCAGTTCAACCTCAAGCAGGCAGGTGCTTTCTATGCCACGATGCCCCGCGAGGAACTCATGCAGATGATGGCACAGGACCCGACCCTTCGCCGCGACTGGGACGAACGTTATGGCGACCGTATGCAGAAACTTGTCTTCATCGGCCAGCACATGGACAAAGACGAGATAATCCGTCAATTGGATGATTGCCTCGCCTGATAGCCCTTGTCCTTACCGGTAATGAATGCAGTATTCCGCAAAAACCTTTGCGGCAGGTATTGAACAAGCGAAAAAGAAGCCGCTGTATCATATTTTCAGCAGGCTGTATAGCGTCTTTGGGACACCAAGGACGCTCTTTTTGTTAGAGACCGTCCTTAAGAAACGTCTGATAAATGCTTTGTTGGCGTGCTGTTCCGCAAAATGTGTGTTACCCAAGCAGTACTCCAGTCTCTATCACTACCACGGTAGCCATGCAGGCTATGACACCTGCCAGCCACCACCAGTGTACATGGTCGCTGCGCATCATCAGTAGTCCGCAGGTGATGGCTCCGTAGAGTAGAAATACTGATGGGGTGCTTATATCAATCTGTGTGGTGGAGTAGGGGAGGCTTTCTATCCATTCTACATATCGTCTCAACAGCCATGCGCAGCCCTGTACGGCTGTGCCTATCCACGTTCCCACTACGCACCACGAGAGGGCTAACGCACTGAGACATAGGGCAAACAGCACAAACGCCATAGGTATGACTGCGATGTTGGTGAGGGCGAAATAGTTGCTCGTTTGCCCGAAGTAGTGCAACGTCAAGGGTGCGGTGCCTATCTGTGCCGCCACCGAGGTGAGTAGCAGACCGCCAATGTAGGTGAACAGTGTCCCCCGCAACATCATCCGCTGCTGCATGCGCCGGGCTACGAACAGCAGTCCTGCCATGGCTGCAAAACTAAGTTGGAAACTAACGCTCCATAGCGATAACGGATTGACAAGCAATATAATGACTGCCGCTGCGGACAGGCAGTTGATACCCGACAGCGGGCGGCGCAACAGGTAACTGATTTCTATCAGCGTCACCATCAATGCACTGCGCATTACCGACGGGCTCAAGCCCGTAACGAAAGCATATACCCACAATGCCGCTATCCCCACCAAGGCGATAGTCCAGCGTCTGCCGCGCTCATCGTAGAGGGGTTTGGCGAGTCCGCCCAACGTCAGCAACCACATTATCACACCCCACATCACGCCCGTGTGCAGACCGCTGACCGCCAGAATATGCATGGCACCCGCGGCAGAGAAACTCTGCTGCACCTGTTTGTCCAACTCCTCGCGGTAGCCCAGTGTGAGTGCACTTACGATACCCAACTCCTGCCCGTGGATACCCAATGCCCGATAGCGTTCATGCAACGCATGTTGGCATTGTTCTGCCATAGCACGCACACCATGTATGGGCTGATTACCAATCACTTGCCAGTTGCCCCGATGCGCCCAGCCGCTACCTGCCAGTCCCTGCAACCGCAGATAGCGGCCATAATCGAAATCGCCTGACATTCCTCCGCGCCGCACGGTGGTTTGCACCAACAACACATCACCCAACTTAGGGTAACGGAGGCTGTCTTTCTTGAGGTAAAGCAGCACCTTGCTGCCGTCCTCTACCTGCGCGGTATAACGGATAGTCTTGGCGCGTTCCTGCCCCTCGCTGAGGAGATGCAGACAGAGCACCGTATCACGGTCGAGATACGGTACTTCGCTGTCAGACAATAGATTAACGGGGAATGCCGTGTAGTAGCACAGCACCAATACACTCACCAGCGGCACCAACGCAAGCAGCCACGTATGTGCCGCCAACCATCTCATTCTTGCTTTAGCATATCGATGGCAGCCAACGGGTCTTTGGCTTGGAAGACCGCACTACCCGCTACCAGTACATCGGCACCGGCACGCCACAACTCGGGTGCCCACTTGCGGTTCACGCCTCCGTCCACCTCAATCAGGGTCGGCAGCCCGCGCGCATCTATCGCCTGACGCAGGTAGCGCACTTTGTCCAAGGCTTCGGGAATGAACGACTGCCCTCCGAAACCCGCATACACCGACATAATGAGCAGCATATCCACCTTGTCTATATACGGGTCGAGGCGGTGCACATCAATATCGGGATTGATGGTGAGGCACGTGCGCACCCCTTTGGCACGAATCAGGTCGAGGATGGCATCGGCTTGGTCGGTGGCTTCGAGGTGAAACCCCACGCTCCACGCCCCTGCATCGCAGAAACGCTCCACGTATTTCTCGGGGTGCGTAATCATCAGGTGCACGTCCAACGGCTTGGTACAGTGCTGTTTGAGCGTCTTCATCACGGGGAACCCGAAGGAGATGTTCGGCACAAACACGCCGTCCATCACGTCCACGTGCAGGTATTCCGCGTTGCTGCGGTTAATCATTTCACACTCGCGTTGCAGGTTCCCGAAGTCTGCCGCCAACAGACTCGGCGAAATCCGATGGGGTCTGTTCATATATGCCATTCTTAATTCTTGATTTTTAATTCTTTATTCCTCTCTCCGACAAAGGTACTGCTTTTCTTCGATATATACAATTATTTTCTTTTTGGGGACGAATCGGCTCGCGTCGTCATCGTGCCAATGTCGGGTTAAGTGTATGTAATTAGTATGTGATTAGTATGTGATTAGTATGTGATTAGCGAGAGGATAGCAGGAGGATAACGGGTGCATATCAGCGTCACAGAGCACCTCATTGCCCGCTATACTCTCTTTTACAGGTTGCCATGACTTTATTGAGAAAAATTTGCGTGTTCCAAATAAAAGTAGTACTTTTGTGTGATTTTTGTTTCATTGGCGTAGTACCGGTTTGGAGAGACAAACCAAACGGAACGTTTGCCAATGAGAAAGAAGAAACAATAGAACCACTCAATCGTTAAGATATGGATACCTTACAAGAGATGACGGCTGCCAAGTTGTTGCAGATGAAAGCGATAAAGTTCCAACCGCAGAACCCGTTTACATGGGCAAACGGCTGGATTGCTCCAATGTATTGCGATGACAGAAAAGTGCTGTCGTATCCGAAGATGCGCGATTTTATCCGCCTTGAGTTGGCGCGCACGATAGCCGAGAAATACCCGGATGTGGATGTGGTGGCAGGCGTGGCAACCAATGCCATTGCGCATGGTGTATTGGTGGCTGAGCAGTTGGGACTGCCGTTTGTGTACGTGCACCCCACGCCGAAAGACCACGGTCTGGAGAACCGGATAGAGGGCGACCTTCGTCCGCGGCAGAGTGTAGTTGTTATTGAAAATCAGGTAATTGTGGGAGACAACTGCTTGAAGGTGGTGGACGCTGTACGCAACAACGGTTGCAAGGTGGCGGGTATCGTGACGATACTCGATTATGGCTTCGCAACCACCAAGCGCAAGTTCGAGAAAGCAGGTGTGGAACTGACATCGCTGACCAACTTCCCCACTGTCCTGCGCCTTGCGGAGGAGATGGATATCATCAGCAAAGACCAACAAAAAGCCATTCAGATATGGCAACGTCATCCTTCTAAATGGGAGAAATAGATTATGGCAGAAGCAAAATACGAAAGCAAGATAGGGCAGGTGGCTGCCAGCGACAAGGCGATATTCGATGTGCTGAGCAACCTTGAGAACCTCAACAAGGTGCGCGACCTCATACCCGAAGACAAGGTGCAGGAGTTGGAGATATCGCCTGATTGCATACGCATGAAAGTGGGCGGACTGGCGCAGAAGATTGCCATCCGCATCGTGGAGAAAGAGGAGTACAAGACCATCAAGTTCGGTGCCGACAACATCCCCATGGCGGTGAACGTGTGGATTCAACTCAAACAGATGGCGGAGAATGACACCCGTATGCGTATCACGCTGAAAGCGGACATACCGATGATGTTCCGCATGATGCTTGACAAGAAGATGCAACAGGGCTTGGACCAGGCAGTGGATATGCTCTGCCAACTGCCCTATAACAATTGGAAATAATGGCGGCAAGGAGACGAGTACGGATACACAAGGAGGGGCGCAACATTATCATCGGACTGACGTTGCTCATTTTTGTGCTTAATGTGGGCGTGTATTTCTATGTGCCGCACTGGGTGTTTGCTATCACGCTGTTGCTGACGGCGATGCTGCTGGTGTTTGTCACCTATTTTTTCCGCAACCCCGTGCGCGTGCTTGAGGTGGACGACCCGAATTTCATTATCGCCCCTGCTGACGGACGGGTGGTAGTTGTGGAGCCGACTACGGAGAACGAGTATTTCCACGACAAGCGATTGCAGGTCAGCATCTTTATGTCGCCGTTCAACGTACACGCCAACTGGTACCCGATTGAGGGAAATATCCTTGTGTCGGAGCACCAGAAAGGGCGGCACAAGGGGGCTTGGCTGCCCAAGTCCAGCACAGAGAACGAGCGCTCGCTGGTGGTGATTGAGACGCCGGGCAAGGTACAGATTGCCGTCCGCCAGATAGCGGGAGCCATGGCGCGACGCATAGTCACCTACGCCAAAGTGGGCAAACAGTCGCACCGTAACACCCACTTGGGCTTTATTAAATTAGGTTCGCGCGTGGACATGTACCTGCCGCTCAACACGGAGATGTTTGTGGAGGTGGGTGAGTTGGTGCGCGGCAACGAGACCATCATCGGACGCCTGCAGGACAACAACGACAATAACGAAAACAATAAATAGGTATGGACAGATTTGAGGAACTGTTTGCGCAATACAACTGTGCACTCAACGATGAAGCCGTGAAGGCTGCCACAGCCGAGATACTGGCGAAACATTTCGACGAGAACAACAACTGCGAGGTATGGAAACAATGCCTGCATCAGATAGATTTGACCACCCTCAATGGCGACGATACCACCGCCAAGGTAGCGGGTATGGCGCAGAAAGTCAATGACTTCGGCAAGAACTTCCCCGGCATTCCCAACGTGGCAGCGATGTGCGTGTATCCCGCTCTGGTGGAGACGGCGCACGACACACTCACCGAGCCCATCGGCATTGCAGCCGTGGCAGCAGGCTTCCCCGCATCGCAGACGTTCATTGAGATAAAAGTGGCGGAAGCAGCCATGGCAGTTGCCGCCGGAGCAACTGAGATTGATATCGTGATTTCGATAGGCAAGTTCCTTGAGGGCAAATACCAAGAGGTGTTTGATGAGATTTCCGAGATAAAGGCGGCGGTACGCTCGGCGCATCTCAAGGTAATTCTCGAGACAGGCGCATTGAAGACGGCTGAGAATATCTACAAGGCGTCTATCCTGGCAATGGCAGCGGGGGCTGACTTTATCAAGACCTCTACGGGCAAGATTGCCGTAAATGCCACACCCGAAGCCACTTACGTGATGTGTCACGCTATCAAAGACTGGTATGAGAAGACGGGACAGAAAGTGTGCTACAAGCCTGCGGGCGGTGTCAGTACCACCGAGGAAGCCGTGCAGCACTACACCCTCGTGAAGGAGATTCTCGGCAGCGATTGGCTGAACAACCGGTCGTTCCGCTTTGGGGCGAGCCGATTGGCTAATAATCTGTTAACCAGTATTGTAGGAACAGAAACAAAGTACTTCTGATGAACCGGATAATAGAAAAGCATTTCTTTTCGGACAATGTAGCGGGGCTGGTGATTGAGGCTCCGCTTATTGCACGTAGCCGTCGCGCGGGGCACTTCGTCATCGTGCGCGTGGACGAACATTCGGAGCGCATGCCGCTCACCATTGCCGATGCCGACACCGAGAAAGGCACCATTACTCTTGTCGTGCAACGTATAGGCGTCAGCAGTGCCAAACTCATGGCACTCAACGTGGGCGACGAGGTGGCTGACTTGGTGGGGCCGTTGGGCAAAGCGACTGATATACAGAAGTTTGGCACGGTAGTCTGTGCTTGTGGCGGTGTGGGAGCAGCGCCAATGTTGCCCATTGCGCAAGCCCTCAAGCTGGCAGGCAACCGCGTTATCACCGTGTTGGCGGCACGTACTGCCGAACTCATCATTCTGCGCGAGCAGTTGGAGGCGACCTCCGACGAACTCATCATTATGACCGACGACGGTTCTCTCGGGCAGAAAGGCGTGGTCACCGTGGGCGTGGAGCAGGTGATTAACCGCGAACAAGTGGACAAGTGCATCACCATCGGACCGGCAATCATGATGAAGTTTGTAGCCCTGACCACGGCGAAATATAATATCCCCACAGACGCCAGCCTCAACACCATTATGGTGGACGGGACGGGTATGTGCGGTGCGTGCCGTGTCACCGTAGGGGGCAAGATGCGTTTCGTGTGTGTGGACGGACCGGAGTTCGATGCCCACCATGTGGATTTCGACGAGATGCTCTCGCGCCTGCGTTCCTACAAACCTGAGGAGATGGCGGCATACGAGGCTTATCAACACCATGCCGACTTGACTTCCAATGCCCGTGATGCAGAGTGGCGCAAAGCCCTCCGCGCGTCTATGAAAGCCAAAGAGCGCACCGACATCCCGCGTGTGCAGATGAATGAGTTGGCACCCGAAGTGCGTGTCACAAGTCTTCACAAAGAGGTCAATCAGGGGCTTACCCCCGAACAGGCACTGCTCGAATCCAAACGGTGTCTTGACTGCGCCAACCCCACGTGCGTGCAGGGCTGTCCCGTGAATATCCATATACCCGATTTCATCAAGCGTGTGGAGGCGGGCGACATCAACGGGGCTGCCGAGGTCATCAAGCAGAGCAGCACACTGCCGGCGGTTTGCGGACGTGTCTGCCCGCAGGAGAAACAGTGCGAGTCGCAGTGTATTCACCTCAAGATGGGGCATCAGCCTGTGGCTATCGGGCATCTTGAACGCTACGTGGCAGACCACGCCACTATATCGCATAACACGCTGAATATCACCCGCAACGGCAAGAAGATTGCCGTAGTAGGTTCCGGTCCTTCGGGCTTGGCATTCGCGGGAGATATGGCAAAGTTCGGCTACGAGGTCACGGTATTCGAGGCACTGCATGAGATAGGCGGCGTGCTCAAATACGGTATCCCCGAGTTCCGTCTGCCCAACAGCATCGTGGACAAGGAGATAGACGGTTTGCGCCGGTTGGGCGTAACTTTCTGCAAGGATACAATCATCGGCAAAACGCTCACTATGAGTGACTTGCAGCAGGACGGCTATGCGGCTGTCTTCGTAGGCAGCGGTGCAGGTCTGCCGCGCTTTATGGGTATTCCGGGCGAGAACTTCAATGGCGTGATGTCGTGCAACGAGTACCTCACCCGTGTCAATCTGATGGACGCATCGTCCGCTTCCACCGACACACCTCTGTTAAAAGGAACCAACGTGGCAGTCATTGGCGGGGGCAACACTGCCATGGACGCGGTGCGTACCGCCAAGCGTCTGGGCGCGGAGCGGGCGATGATTATCTACCGCCGTTCCGAGGACGAGATGCCTGCCCGTGTGGAGGAGGTGCGCCATGCCAAGGAAGAGAGCATTGAGTTCCTCACCTTGCACAATCCCGTTGAGTATCATGCAGATGCCGACGGACGTGTATGCGAAGCCGTACTGCAAGTGATGACGCTCGGCGAACCTGACGAATCGGGTCGCCGCAGTCCCGTTCCCGTTGAGGGACAGACCGTTACCTTGCCCGTGGACCTGGTGATTGTCAGCGTAGGCGTCAGCCCGAATCCCCTCATACCACATACGGTCGATGGGCTCGACATCAGCCGCAAAGGCACTATCGTGGTCAACGATGCCATGCAGTCCTCTATCCCCACGCTCTTTGCGGGAGGCGATATTGTCCGTGGCGGTGCCACAGTCATTCTTGCTATGTCCGATGGCCGCAAAGCCGCCCACGCCATGCACGAGTATCTTTCAAAACAGCAATAGACTATGCGGAACGTTATTATTATTGCCGAAGACGGCGATTTCATAGGAGAGAAGAAGTTGATAGGACAATATCTGCGGGGAGAAATGGCCGGCAATCAATGGAAAATGGCTGACGGAAGTGTGTGGGATATTGTGGTGACCGGCGTGGGAGCACTGAATGTGCTGCAGAGCCTGCGCGACATGCCAAGGGATACCCGTCTGCTGAATATCGGGTACGCAGGGAGTGCAAACTTTGAGATTGGTAGTCTGGCAGAGGTGACGGAAGTGAGACTGAACCACCCGTGTGTGAAGTATCCCGAGCCGGAAATGCACCTGATGCCTATAGATACAACGTTGCTGCAACAGCCTGATAACGTGATACATGCAGTGTGCTACAGCAACACAGACTTTGTGCTGCAATCGGACTACAGGGATTGTGTGTTTGATATGGAACTCGCCTTTATTGCGGGTATGGGATTCACACGGCTGAGCGCGCTGAAGATAGTGAGCGACAACCTCAGTCTGCACGCCCATCGTCAAGTGGCTGCGGGGGTTGAGAGCCCCAAGTAGCCACAATATAATCCATGATTTGAAATACTTCGTCTTTGGTTTCGGCGCGAAGGAGGGCGATGCGGGTCTGCTTGAAGTCGTATAGCCCCTTGAATACGGGCGAAGCGGCAAAGTGACGGCGACTATGGACGATGCCTTTGCGCTCGTCGCCTATCCACTCGATGCTGCGGAGGACGTGCTCTTTGAGTATGTCCACACACCACTGCATCGGGCGCGGGGGCAGGAGTTCGCCCGTGGTGAGGTAGTGCTGCATGTCGTCGAATATCCACGGGCAGCCGAAAGTCGCCCGCCCGACCATAATAGCATCCACGCCGTAGCGTTCGAAGCACTCGCGGGCACGCTGGGGTGTGGTGACGTCGCCATTGCCGATGATAGGTATGTGCATACGGGGGTTGCTCTTGACGGCTCCGATGTAGGACCAGTCGGCATTGCCGCTGTACATCTGGCAGCGCGTGCGTCCGTGTATGGCAAGTTCGGCGATGCCACAGTCCTGCAAGGCTTCGGCTAGGTCCACGATAATGCGGCTGTCGTGGTCCCATCCGAGACGGGTCTTGACGGTTACGGGCGTGTGGACGGCATCGACCACGGCACGGGTGATGGAGAGCATCTTGGGTATATCGCGCAGGAGTCCTGCACCTGCGCCTTTGCCAGCCACTTTCTTGACGGGGCAGCCGAAATTGATGTCGATGAAATCGGGGTGCGCCTGCTCCGTGATACGCGCCGCATCTGCCATGGGTCCGGGTTCGCGCCCGTAGATTTGTATCGCCACAGGGCGCTCATTATCAGATATTTGCAGTTTACGCATGGTAGAGGCTACGTCACGTACGAGGGCGTCGGCGTTGACAAACTCTGTATATACGCGTGCGGCTCCGAACCGCTTGCAGAGCAGGCGGAAGGCGGGGTCGGTGACGTCCTCCATGGGTGCGAGGTAGAGCGGGTGGAGCATAAGGACTACTTCTTGATGTCGGGGTAGGCGATACGGTGGTGGTTCATGGCAAGGATTTTCTCCTTGAAGACGGCGCGTATGTCTTCCAAGTCCTTGAATGACAGCGGAGTATCGGAGAACTGCCCTGCGCTGACCTGCAAGTCAATCATATTGTCCACCATGTCGGAGACGGACTTCTCGGAGAACTCGGTGAGGCTGCGCGAGCGTGCCTCGATAGCATCTGCCATCATGAGGATAGCCGCCTCTTTGGTGGTCGGTTTGGGTCCGGGATAGGTGTAGTCGGCGATGTTGACTTCGGGCACGGGTTTGCCCTCTGCTTTGGCTGCATTTGCCTGATTGACAGCGGTATTGTAGAAATAACGCACGACAGAAGTGCCGTGGTGGGAGCGGATGAAATGCACGATGACCTCGGGAAGATGGTGGCGGCGTGCGATACGTTCGCCGTCGGTGACATGGGCGATGACGACACGGGCAGCATCTTTGGTCGGCATGGAGAGCAATGGATTGCAGTTAGGTGCCTGGTTTTCAGTGAAATACTCGGGGTTAGCCATCTTGCCGATGTCGTGGTAGAGTGCGCCAGTACGCACGAGAAGTACCTTGGCACCTATGCGTTTGGCGGCTTCGGTTGCAAGATTGCTGACCTGCAGGGAGTGCTGGAATGTGCCCGGGGCTTTCTCTGCGAACTCGTGCATGAGGTTGGAATTCACGTTAGTGAGTTCGACAAGTGTGATACTGCTGACCAATCCAAAGGTGCGCTCGAAGAGATAGACCACTCCGTAGGCGCAGATGACCAGGACCGCGTTCACGAGGAAATAGATGTAGTAGTGGTAGTCGATGTCGTGCATATCGCCCGAAAGTATCATTACAATGGCGGTATAAACCACTGAATATGTGAGAAATACCCATAATGCAGTGTGCGCAAGTTGGGCACGCTGCGTCATGTCACGCAGGCTGGCTACGGCAACCATACCCACCGCCACCTGCAAGATGATGAACATATAAGGTGCGGGGACTGCCATGGAAACGATGAAGACCGTGATGAGGTTGAGGCAGACGGCAGTACGGGAGTCGTAGAAGACGCGGGCGATGATGGGACCCCACGCGAAAGGTATGAGATACACCCAACCCACCAGCGCATACCGCAAAACGAGGAATGCCCCGGCGATGATGATAGCCATGAGAAGAGTGAAGAAAAGCATGTTGTTGAGGTCGTCCAAGAGTTTGCGGCGGAAGATATACAAGTAGAGGACGAAAATGCCTAACAGAATGATAATCAGCAATCCGCATCCGATAGTGGATACGACAGACTGCGTGCGGGATACGTTTTTCTCCTCCAATGCCCGGCGGAGGGATTCGAGAATCTGATAGTCTTCGGACGAGACGATTTCGCCTGTGTCAATGATTTTTTCGCCCGCCTGTACCATGCCCTGTGTGAGCGAGATGGAAGACAACAGGTTATTGCGCAGGTTGTCCGAGGTGATGGTGTCGTACACAAGATTGGGTGCTAACTCATTGTTAGTGAGTTGGTAAGCCGATTTTGGCGTGTAGATGTCAGTAACGGGTACGGATGTCGCCACGCGGTTGTGCAAGACAGATATACGGGTGCAGCCTAAGCCTTCGATACGCTCCATTTCCTGCAGGGAGACGATGTATAGGTCGTACTGCCCGGCATCGGGTATGATGTTGTAGCAGGGTGCGTAGTCCTTGAGCACGTCGGCACGCTCCTCGGCGATTTGGTCATCGGTCTTGTAGATGGGGAAATCAAACTCTGCCGTCATGAGCCCATAGCCCCACGGTTGTCCGACCTCAAAGTGGTATTTGAAGGGTGTGCTGTACTTGGGAAACAGGTAGAGCGTGATGGCAGCCAATGCTACCAAAGAGAGCACCTGGCAGGTGATACGTAACGTACGACTTAACTTGATTTTCATACACGTTTATGGTGAAAAAAGGTTTGTATCAGTTCACGACATTCGTCCTCCAATACGCCTGTTGTGACTTGGCATTTGGGGTGCAAGGCACGCGGTGCGAAGAGGGCAAAGCCCCGTTTGGGGTCGGGTGCGCCATAGACTACACGCGCAATCTGCGCCCAACCGATAGCACCTGCACACATGATGCAGGGTTCGACGGTGACATAGAGCGTGCATTGCGGGAGGTATTTTCCACCCAAGGTCTGTGCCGCGGCTGTGACGGCCTGCATCTCGGCGTGTGCCGTGACATCGGAGAGCGTCTCGGTGAGATTGTGTCCGCGCCCGACAATCTGATTGCCTGCAACAATGACGCAACCGATGGGCACTTCTCCCGCGCAAAGGGCTTGGCGTGCCTCTTCGAGGGCAAGGCGCATATAGCGGATATCGTCGGTTTCAGCGGGTTGCATAGTCGTTTTTGGCTTGGATAAACACAGGCAGTTGCCCGGGATGGTGCTCGAAATGGTTGCCGATGACCACGATGTCGGCTCCCGATTGGTAGGCATCGGTCATCTGCGCAGGCGTGCAGATACCTCCACCCACAATAAGAGGAACCTGTATCTGTTCGCGCACGGCACGGATAACACTCTGAGAAACAGGCGTTTGCGCTCCGCTTCCTGCCTCTAAATATATGAGTTGCTTGCCGAGAAGTTCGCCTGCAATGGCGGTATTGACTATGGCAGGTATGCCGGTTTGCGGGAGAGGCGTGCTGCGTGTAGTGCGCTGCACACTGCTGAGGTGTCCGCCGTCGATGAGGATATAGCCCATAGGGATAGACTCAATGCCCGACTGCCGAATGGCAGACGCTGCGCGGATATGCGGTTCGATGAGCACATCGGGTGTGCGTGCGGTGAGCAACGACAGGAACAAGAGTGCGTCTGCCGCGGGTGTGAACTGCGCCACGTTGCCAGGAAACAAGACAACGGGGCGCGTGGTGTGAGAGCGAATGAGCCCGATGAAACCGGCGAAATCTGCACATTCTGCGCCTGTGCTACCTCCCACCAATACCAAGTCCACGCTGTTGAGATGCGGGAAAAGCGCCTCGCATGACGCCGGCTTCTCGGGGTCGAGAAGGACAGCCAAGAGGGGTTGGTGCGCAAGGTGACAGGATTGGATATGGGAGAGGACGCTCATAGTTGCCTTAGGGTTGCTGCCACGTGAAGGATTCCATCAGGCGGCGCACGTCAAGACGCATGTAGTCATAGACGGGTGCCAAGGAATCCTGATTGGGAACGGTGTTGCAATAGACGGCACCCCGAAAGAAATGGCGGGTGGAGTCCGTGAGATAGAACTGGATAGGGGTCGCGGTGTTGCCGTTGAGTTCGTAGTACACGCCCCATACGTGTGCGTCGGGGTTCTCGAATCCCTGCTCGGGAATCGAGGTAGCGATGGTGGCATGCTTGTAGAGGAACTCCTGCGCATCGCGGGAGAGTGCGCGGAGATTGCCGCGGACGGGCTTGTAACTGCAATGGATGGTGGCGTTGATACCCGGGTATTCAATGTCTATCCAATAGGCATCGCCCTCATAGGCATGCGGGCGCACTTTGGCATTGGCAGAGAGAGCGAAGGTGTATGGATAGCCATCGGGAGCATACTGCACGTATGCTGTATCGGGAATGGCGATACGGAAATAGCCATAAGGCTTGGGCACGCTATGCTGTCCGCAACCGATACATATCGCACTTATCGCTATCAGGATACCAATCTTCTTCATTTTGCCTTGTTGCTATACGCTTGCAAAGATACTGCTTTTTCACGAGATACACAACAACCCGCCCGAATACTATAGCACCCGCATCAAAGCGCGTTTTTGCTTGTTCTGCAGTTTTGTTTTTAGTTTGGGAGACGACGCGGCTCGCGTCGTCATGCACACTATATGCCGTAGCGAAGCGAAGCCCTGTGGGCTGAGTAGAACTCCTTATTGGCTCGCATCGTCAAAAAAGAGACTGCCTACTCTTATTAGACAGCCTCTTTCTCTATTGAGCTCCTCCTTTGCGGGGTCTTCGCAAATCTGGAGGACGGAGTGGGGTACTCTCGGATGTGAATTATTGCGGCTTTCTATTCCACCGCTTTCCCCGTTACGGTGTAGACCTTGTCTGTATGCAATATATACACCTGCCCGTTGCGGAACACCTTGCTGGGCTGCTGTGCATTATAATTATCTGCTGAAATAGTTTTTTCTACTCCTGTGGCAACTGCTTGTATGTTAAATTCTTTCCAATAAGGGTCGTCCTTGTAATCCGCTATGGCTTCTGCGGGCACGTACACCGGTATTGCACGATTAACATCAAAGAACGTCTTGGCTTGGATAGCAGGCGGAGTGGTGGCGCGTACAATAATCTTCTGCAACTTGCCGCAGAGTGCAAAGCCATTGTCTCCTATCTTCTCTATGCTACTTGGCAAGACCATATCCTGTAAATAGGTACAACCGTAGAACGCGGCATCGCCAATCTCCGTAACACCTTCGGGGATAGTAAGGTTCTGCAACTCATGGCAGTTGTAGAATGCCCAATTCCCGATACGTCGTAGTGATATACCACTTGCAGGAGCATAGTTTGCCGCTCCTTGTGGAGTGCTGCCTCCTTCAAAGGTGATGCTGCGCATACTGCGACAATTCTCAAATGCACTATTGTCTATCTCTTCCACAGACGCTGGAATAGTAATCTCTTGTAGCGACTTGCAATCAGCCACTGCCATATATGGGATGGTCGTTAGCCCCGCAGGTAAGCGCAACACCTGCAGATTATAGAACCCCTTGAATGCTTCATCGGCAATAGATGTGTTGCTCACCTTGCTAATATCCAATGTCTGCAAGGTCTTGTAATTGCGATTAACGACACCGAAGATATTATCATTCAACTCTCCGCTTACTACCTCAATATATTTGATACCTTTGGGTTGTGTGTACCAGTATTTTTCTTCAATGTCGAACATTTGTGCAGGTGCAATAATAGTGTCTAAGGCATCGTCATCAGACAACACCGTAGCACCGATTTGGGCATCCGTACTAAGACATTCCAACCTCCGTAAACTCATACAATTGCTGAATGCATTATCTCCGATGGTCATCACGTTGCTGCCCATAACAATGGTTTCAAGACTACCACAATTGCAAAAAGCATTGTTTCCTATACCGGTCACACTATTAGGCATTTCTATAGACACAATGCCATTACATCCGTTAAATGCGTTTTCTCCTATCTCCATTACTCTGTTTCCAAATGCGACAGATGTAAGAGAGAAACAATTGGAAAAAGCACACTTTCCGATACTCATTACATTGTCCGGAATGACGATGTTACCAATGAAATAGCATTTCTCAAAAGCATGTTCCCCTATACTAACGACACTATTGCCAATGACAACAGAGACAAGCCCCTGGCAATTGTAGAAAGTATAATCCCTTATGTACATCACATCGTTTGGAATAACAATAGACCTTAGACCGGAACATTCATAGAATGCACTCTCTCCGATTGTGGTAACACTATTGGGAAGAGTAACAGACTTCAGATTGTAACAATCTTCAAAAGCACTCTTCCCGATGTCCGTTATGTTGTCTCCTAATGTGATAGAAGATAAGGCATAACAATCCGAAAAAGCATAGTCACCGATTGTTCTGACACTATTAGGCAATACAATGGATGTTACGTGTATCATATTGTGACATAGACTTGAAGGAATACTCTCTACTTCATCACCAAAAACAAAGGAGGTGATATTCTCATCGGGATAATTATAATAAGCAAATGGAGATGTTGTACAATTTCTTGCATTCCATGTTACTGAAGTGATATTTGAGCAACCATTAAAGGCTCTGCCAATTTCTACCAAACCGGTTCCAAAAGATACAGAAGTCAGGCTGGTACAAGACTTAAACGCATCGTTGCCGATTCTCTTGACACTATTGGGAATATCTATAGATGTGAGTCCGCTACTATAAAATGCTTCCTTCCCGATGGAGGTTACACTATTCCCTATAATTACGGATGTCAGACTTTTACACGAACTAAAAGCCCTTTCACCGATACTCACCACACTATTGGAAATGGTGACAGAGGTAAGGTCTTCACACTCCGAGAATACCCTATCCCCAATGCTTGTTATATTGTCGGGAATTACTACGGACACAAGTTTTGTACCTAAAAGCACTCCTTCTTCAAGAGTGGTTATACCCTTGGGAATCGTAATAGATGTGAGACCTGTAGAACCCAAAGCAAGTGATTGTATTCTTGTAACACTATTGGGAATATCAATAGTGGTGAGGTTTGCACAGTCATAGAAGGCGTGTTCACCAATTATTGTTACACTATTAGGAATTGTGACTGAAGTAAGGTTATACGCAGAATAAAATGCTTTATCACCTATTGCGGTTACACTATACTTGGTATCGTTGTACGTCACGGAGGCGGGAATCGATACTGTAGTTAAGTCGGAGTAGTAGCCTTGGGCAACTTCCACGGCACAAGGCACGCTGTTGCTTGTAATTTTGTAACGCAAGTCACCGACCTCAAAGTCATAGGTATCGGCAACGACAGACATTGTGGCAGATAGTACCACAATGAACAGAGAAAATAGTTTCTTCCTCATAATCATTTGATTTTGTTTTTGGTTGATGGTCCCGACCAACCCTTACATAAAAAACAAAGCGTGGAACCCTTATCTTTGCTCATTCTCGATTCCATGGTTTCTGCAAGACCTTTCTCGTAAGAATAAACAATAACGCCCACGCTGGTATGCAGATATACACCAAAAACGGTGTACGAATACACACCTATGGACGTTTACTGCATTCTTGTTTTGGACGAGAAAATTTGCAGAATTCTGGAATCCCAAAACAAGCGCTGATAAACGCCGTTTAATAACAATCTATCTGCAAAGACTCCTTGTGCGAGGCGTTATTGCCGCGGTTGTTACCCCGCCCCAACTATCCCCAACGTAAGCCTTTGCGGTGCAAAAGTAGTGATAATTTTGCAAATATACAAAATGTATTTATAAAGTGTTATAGGAGCAGGCAAGTACGTAGTAATGTCATAAGGATTGAGAGATACACGTATCTGTTTATAGTATAGGTAGTTACAAGAGAAAAGTATCGGAAAGTAACAATAAGTGACAAAAAGTGACGGAAAGTGACAAATAACGCCAAATCGCGACGGAAAGTGACGGAAAGTAACAAAAACGCTCAATTGTTTCTGTCTTTGTTGTATCTTTGCATCGTGATTCAAGGTGTTGAATCCGGTAGGCTGCAGACGTAAGCAGCCCGTGTTCTTTGACGTACGAATACTGCCCGTGAGGGTAGTGCGACCGCATCTAATTCTGTTGCAGACTGACGAGGTATTTCAAGTCTTCGATAGTCAGGGTGTGTGAGGTATCGGTGCCTTCGAGGAGGGAATCGGATAGGTCGCGTTTGGTTTGGTGGAGACGCAGAATCTTCTCCTCTATGGTGTTGGCAGCAATGAGATGATAGACGGTTACGCTGCGGTGCTGCCCGATACGATAAGCCCGGTCGGTAGCCTGCTGCTCGATGGCAGGATTCCACCACGGATCCAGATGGATGATATAGTTGGCATTTGTCAGGTTCAATCCCAATCCGCCCGCTTTGAGCGAGATAAGGAATACGGGTTTCTCTCCGCGCTGGAAAGCCTCCACCATCTTCTGTCGCTGTGCAATGGGCGTAGTGCCGTCCAAATAGAAATAGTCGGTTTTGTCTTCGTCAAGCACGCGTCTTGCCTGTGCCAAGAAAGAGGTAAACTGACTGAATACCAATACACTGTTTCCGCCTTCCACTATCTGTTGTACCAGCTGGCGCATATCTTCCAACTTGGAAGAAACGGTTGTGATACTTTTATCCACCAGCGACAGCGAACAAGCGGCTTCGCGAAGACGGGTGATATTGCTCAGCAGGCTGACCGTAACCTTGTCCTCTGTTTCCAATTCCTTTTGTGCTTGTATGCGCAATGCCTCGTACTCCATACGCTCGTTATCCGTGAGCGTGATACGGCGGGTAATATCCTCTTTCTCCGGCAATTCGCTCAATACATCGGTCTTTGTACGACGCAATATAAAGGGTTGTATGATACGCCGCAATGCGGTACGTCTCTCTGTATTTTGCTCCTGCTCGACAGGCAAAATGAATTGGGTACGGAAGGTTTCGAATGAGCCCAAGAGTCCGGGGTTGAGAAACTCCATCAGGTTCCACAGTTCACCCATGTGGTTTTGGATAGGTGTACCGGTGAGCAACAGGCGGGACTTGGATTGCAGTGCCATTGCCGCAGCCGACATCTTGGTGGAGCGGTTCTTGATGGTATGTGCTTCGTCCAAGCAGACTACGTTCCACTCCCGGGAAGAGAGTATTTCCGTTTCTCGTGCCAATAGTCCGTATGTACAGAGCAGGACATCATATTTGTCTTGTGATTCGATGAGCGACTGACGGTCTTCGGCATCGTTGAATATGCTCACGCGCAATGTGGGCGCAAAGCGCGTAATCTCGTTTTGCCAGTTGAGTATCACCGATGCGGGAGCGACAACCAGTGAGGCACCTTGTCCAGCACGTTGGAGCAGAAAAGCGATAGCCTGTACGGTCTTGCCAAGTCCCATATCGTCGGCAAGACACCCGCCTGCTCCCCACGCGGCAAGCCGACTCATCCACTCGTATCCAATCTGCTGATAGTCGCGCAACTGCGCTTTCAGTCCGCGTGGCAAGTCCACTCGCATGGTAGTGGCTTCTGAAATTTGTTTTGCAAGCGTACTGACCTGCCTATTGGCATGGATAAGTCCCTCGGAAGAACGAATGATGTCCGCCAAGGGACATGCCTGATAACGTGTGATACGCGCCTTGGTCTTGTCTATTTGGGCAATCTGCTCCAACTTGTGCAGTTGTTTTGCCAACGCCTCTGTCAGTGCCAAAAACTCGCCATTATCCAACCGCACGAAACGCTTTCCCACAGAGCCGAAACGCAACAGACGCAGCAACTCGGACATTGCCAATATATGTTCGTCTTCCATCTGCAGCGTGCCCTCTACCTCAAACCAGTTCTGCTTCTGACGCAGTTGAACGCTATTGTCCGCATTTTGCTTGGACGTATGCACTTTCACTTTTTCGCCTTGCGGCCATTCGATGAAGTACTTAACCGGACATTCCTGCAAGAAAGCGAGCAGGGATAGCACGCCCTCCAAACTCAATCCGAGTCGTATATCTTCGCTGAATAGTCCGTTGCGGTATTTCCCTTGCGTAAAGAACAACACTAATGGCTCCAACATCTTCGCCTCTTCCTGCAGGTTGCGCTCTATCTGATAGCGTTTGCCTTTCTCCTCGTCGAAGACAACGGCATCTCCTTCGCCCGGGGTAAGACGCAGACGGCTGTCCTCGAAAGGCGAGATATAAACGGATGTATAAAACAGGTCATCTTCGGGTTCGACACGTATGGTCGGAATGGTCTGTGCTTGTCGTTTCTCTAAAGTAGAACCTCCCTCTACCAGTGATGAATGTACCTCTATCGTTCCTTTGGCGGATTCAAGAAAGGCTTTGAGCGGTGCCTCGGCTTCGAGAGGGAACTCATGTATCCTCAACAGTTTGTCAAAAATCGAAAGTTCCTGTTTCGACAACTGATATACAGTAATGCTTTCTTTCTTATGCCAAACATACATCATGGTAGAGATATTACGTTCATCGGGCAGGTTGGACTTGATAGTGAAAGCGTTCCCCTGTTTCTCAATCTGCAAGAACGGCTTTTCGCCAATCACTTGTACGGTTTGGTATTTCTTCGTGCTGCTGTTGTACAACAGCAGTTTGTCGGTATCAATCAGAGACGGCAGACAAGAAGCAAGCGGGATTTCCTCGTCATAGTAATAGCTGTTCAGATAGGCACAAGCGCGTGCGATGGCTTGGTCTTTTTCGTCTGCATAGGCAATGGAGTGGTTGAGAAAACTGCGCACAGATGCGTGAGAGGGTGTTCCCCAACGGTCGGAACGCAGCCATTTCTGTTGCATCAATTCTACGTCATCGTCATCCGTACCATGCAGTACATATACCAAGCGTTGTACGCGTTCCTGTGCGGGTGTAGCATCTTCTTTTAATTTCGATTGGGTCAAGTCGGATAGTTGCTCCAAAACTATTTCCCATTGGCTCTTGCGGCGCAAAGTGGAGAATATGGGGGCACCTCCGAGGGCTTGTTGCAAGGTATCATGGTCTTCACAAGGTACTCCAATGGTACTCAGTTCATAGCGCAGCAATGCCCAGCAGCAGGTTGTGTCGGGCAATGAGCAATCCATACCGAAATGATGGATTAGTAGTGCAGTGAGCCATTGCAGTTGCACAGTGCCTCTCTGCCTGATGTATGCCATTTCCTGTTTCAGAGCCGTGGCATTCTCACCATTGATGATAAAGCGTGCTATCAACTGAGCGGGACGAAAGGCTATAACGCCCTCAATGTCTTTCTTTCGTAAGAATTGTTGGGTGCGTTTTGTCTCTCTGTTCTTGGCAAAACAGAGCAGCATATAGAACGCCAGCAGGGCATTTTGGAATACGTTCCTGAGATTCGATGTTTGGTTGTGCAGTTTCTGTGCTTCGGTGATTAGTTTCAGACTTCGAGGATAGTCTCCTGCGTAGAGTGCAAGAATGGCACAGGGGAGAACAGACCACTCGGTGGCAGACTGTTCGTTTTGCTTGAAACGCACAAAATGACCGGTTGCCATAAAGTAGAAGCAATCCACCATATCATGGATATGCAAGACGGAACAGGTAGGATGCAGTTTTTTGTAAGAGTCTGTGTATTCATGCCATTGTGCGCAAAACTCCGGTGTGAGCGTCTGATTGAATTGCTGCTTGGAGTTGAAGCACGAAAGAACACATTCTGTCAGAGTATCTATGTACATACTCGATAGAGTTGTGGCAAAAAAGTCCGTTCCTATCCAGTCTTGCAGTGCCTGAAATGCATATTCGGTCCAATAACTTACGAGAGTAAATGATTTTTGGATGTCCTGCAAATCACGCTCACCGGCACAATAGCGTTGGCACAACACCCAATAGAGATTGCTTTTGGATAGTTGTTGTTTATAAGGCAACTCATTCCAACGCTTTACCCAATCGGGGTGGCGGTCAATGGTGTACAATATGGCAGGAAACAGATACTTGGGCGCAACAACACTATGGTAAGAATAGGTGATAAGATACCCCTCGTTTTGCAATTTATTCTTAATCTTTTTTGTGCGTGTCAGTCCCCAATCATTTATTCTGCATAGACTTACCAAATTATCGTATTCATCAATCTCCCGACTATATCCTACAAATCCGAGTATTTCTTTTTCTATTTCTGTGAGTGATGATATAGAGGCAAACCATTCATTGGGTAATTTGCCGGCTATGAGGCTTTCATCAGGGAATAAGGCATTCATATGTCTAATAGGGATATTTTATCAGTTTATTGTGCAAATTATCATAGTGTTAATACGAAAGGGAACGGTAAATGGCTTTCTGCGAAGCCCATAGAGTCTCGTTTTGGTAGAAAACCTCTATGCCACTCGCCTTGTCTTCCAAATGAAAGATAAGGAATTCGGCGGTACTATTTCGTATTTGCAAGGTGGGTAGCATAAGCCTGTTTTTGTTCATTTTATAACCTGCCAATAGCCACCACGGGTAGAAGAACCCATACGCTGAATACGTCCTGTGTGTTTCAGTTTAGTGATGTGTTTCTGGACTGTTTTCACGGCAAGTCCTAATGCAGAAGCCAACTCCTTCCGTGTGATAGTAGGAGTCTCCCGGATAAGATTGAGTATAGCAATGGTTGTATCCGCTATATTAGACACCTCATTAGACACCTCATTAGACACCCTCTGTTGAGTCGTTGTTGATGTATTTGTTGCCGAGGAGGTTATACGGTTTGCATCTTTGACTAACACTTGAAAAGCAGTTACATATTGTACATTAAAAATCGGTTCACCGTTCTCATTTTGGCGTAGCAACTCAGTAACCTCTTGTATGCCATGATTGAACTTGTTGACATAGTTGAATAGTCGCATCATTTCTGCCAATACAGGATTACGATAGTCATTAACGTACGGGAAGTTTTCCGGTCGTGCCTGTCCATAGAGCCCTCCTGCATTCAGTATCTCAATATGGTCATCAAACTGATAGAACCGTGTAGGGGTATTCGATTGATAATCGCGGTGCATGATGGCATTCATCAATAACTCGCGCAAAGCCTTATACGGATAGTTGTAGATATCTTTTTCTCGCAGAATACTAATGGAAACAGGACGCTTGGTAATTATGGCATCACGTATAAAGTTCTCCAGCAAAGGAAGCATCGTATAAAGGCAACCTGAAAAACGGCGCTCATTAAGAATTTCTCCACCTGTATTTTGTCCACGGAAGCGCACATACTGCAAGTAACAACCGGGTAAGATGTATTCCGGTCGCTTACCAAACATTATGATAGCAGCATACGTAGGACATTGCCATTGGAGATTATACAAGTGCAACGCCGCCAATTGTTCCTCCACAGGACGATAGTCGTTTGCCAACGTATCCGAATCAATCGCGCGAGGCAGATATTGCGACAATATGGTATCCACATCAATATCCGCCAATGTCGTTCCCCGACAAGGGCGTGTGTCAAAAGACGGAAGAGCCGCAGCACAACGCTCTGACAAGAGACGTTCTTCATCCCGATTGGCTATGTCCCGTCGGGGACCAATACGGACAAATGTACGACCTCTATAGCGTACAGGGGTGTCAAATGACGGAGTTACGTCCACGACCAATACATCACCATCGGCTGTTTGTACTTTTTCCGTAGTCATCATCGGCAGGGGCAGTATATTTCCATCAGAACGAATTGCAGATATGCGTTTCATCAGGGCATCATCCACCTTTAACCCGCTGATATGCCCATGGTCATCTACCCCTATCAGCAAATAGCCATGTTTGCCGGATGCCGGTAAGTCATTGGCAAAAGCACATATTGCTTCTTGAAACTTATCCATATCGGAAATAGAAACCGTACGTTCTATACGATAACTTTCATCACTTGTCAGCAGGGCTTGTAATTCTGATTCTGTCATAGTTGTTGACTTACTTTTTGATATTTATTTGGCAATACATATTGTATAGTTAGGTATGCCTGATGCTATTCTATGTTGTGTGTACATATTTTCTGTATCCAACCTGTAATGTTCTTTTTCTGCTCTATTGTTCAACATTCTGTGGCAGAATCTGCCAATGACCTTGTTTGGAAGAACCGATCCACCGGATGGTGTAGTGCTTGCGCAATGTCTCAATATCTCGTCGGATAGTGCGGACGGTGAAACCTAATCGCACAGCCATAGTACTTGCCGAGACAGAATAATCTGCTTGCATCATTTGCAGGATTTGTTGCTGACGAGGTGTGAGCATATACGTTGCTGCTTTGGAATCATTAGTACTGCTTTGGGTGACATTTTGGGTGACATGGGTGCCGCTTTGGGTGACATCTGCGGGAGCAGAAGGCATTGTTTCTTGTAACCTATTTGCGTAGGGATGCCTAAACGGTGGTATTCTTGCAAAGTGGATATGAGAGAATAGAGGCTCATATTATTCAATAAATATGGTTTGGGTGAATTGGTGTTGGGCGTCGGAGCGAAGGGAGAGGGACTGCTGTTGCAGGGCTTTCTGTTCGGCACGCAAAGAGGTAATATGAGAAACTATCTCGTTTTGAATAGCAAGTGGGGGTAAAGGGACATTATAGTTTGCAATAATACCTGCGTTGATATTTGGCTGTGCACCACCATACGCCATTGATTTCAATTTGTTAGTCTGTGACTGAATATAGAGCCACAAATAATTGAATATGGAATAATACTGCACACGCTTGATTAGTAGTAGCATCCATTCCTAATTTTGCTGTTTTCCCAATAGTTGCACCGTACATTGCAACAACCAAAGAACCTTTTGAATATAGTTTTGCACTACTATTCTCTAAACCCAAATGGCAAGTTCAACTTGGAAGTGCAAAAGTAGTGGTTCAAAGGAATATGTTTTATAA
>SAMEA104315439__coassemble_210_pt1 | contig 32026 bp, 45 predicted proteins | sample SAMEA104315439__metabat2_low_PE_016 | metagenome-assembled genome bin SAMEA104315439 (sample SAMEA104315439) | gut metagenome | biome: Monkey gut; feature: monkey-associated habitat; material: faeces | place: China | collected 2013 | reverse complement strand
ACCCGGGCAGCGAGAAGATGGTGGGGCACGCGGGGTCGTTCCTCGAGCGCAAGGCGACCGACATCCTCCGCACCAAGAAAGACAAGAGCGGCACGCGGGCGACCTTCACGGTGGCACAGGCGAAGAACCGTGCACGTGACTTCGACGACTGGCATTTCCATATCGAGGACGACGACAACCACTACGGGCACCCCGTGATGGATACCTTCACGCCCGAGCCCCCCGAGCAACCCGCGACAGACCCGCGACAGATACGCGAGGCGGTCAGCGTGTGCGGGAATGAGAGCCTGAGTAAGAGGGCATTGAGTGATAGAATCAGGAAGACTCTGAAGATAGGAACGGAGAAAGCGATGGGGATTATTGATGAGGCGGTACGGCAGGGCGTATTGGTGTGCGAAGACAACCGCTACCGGTTGGCGGCAGACCTCTTCGAGAATGATAGTTTTGACGGATTTGACGACGCGAGACGCATCGTCCCCACAGCCGACAATTCCATGCACGATGATGACGAGGTATTTTAGGCTTGTACTACTGTACTGTCCCCCCTATATATAGGGGGACAGGGGTACAGTCCAGTACAACCCCAAAACCACCTCCTCGCGGCGAAAAAATGCACGCGAAAAACCGCACGATTTATCCAATAAACGAATTAACTGACAAACGAATTATTCAAACAACGTAGAACTTATGGCAGACCTTATCCCTACCGGCATAGAGCAGCGCATACGGGACGCGGCGAACATCGTGGATGTGCTCCGCGACTTAGGCTGCGAACTCCACCGGAGCGGCGCCGAGTACGAGTGCCTGAACCCCTTCCGTGATGACAGGCATATAGGCTCGTTCAAGGTCTCGGAGCGGCGCAACATCGCCACGGACTTTGCCAGCGGTGAGACCTACAACCCCATCGACGCGGTGATGGAAGGGCACAAACTCTGCTACCCCGACGCGCTGCGCTACCTTGCGGCTATGTACGGCATCTATATCGACAACGAGCCCAAGCCCGTAGTGGCAAAGCATACTCCCCGCACACCTGCCGCCCCGCTGCCCGTGCGCACATGGCAGGCAAGTATGCTCGACGGCTACACCGGACACGAGGACGAGAACCCGTTGCTCACATGGTTGCTGCGCGTGCCGATGCGCGACAGTTACCGCCAACGGCTGTGCCGCATGCTGGGCGAGTACCGCGTCGGCACCAGTCTGCGCGGCTGGACGGCAGGCTGGACGATATGGCCGTACATCAACGAGGCGGGGCAACTGACCACGGCGAAGTTCATGAAGTACCGCACGGACGGGCACCGCGACAAAGAGGCACGGGTCAGCCAGTACTGGTTCCACTGCTTCATGGAGAAGATGGGACGCTTCGACCGCGACCGCGAGCGGTACGAGATGTGCCTGTTCGGGCTCCACCTCGCGCCGCGCTACCCGAAGGCGAACATCTGCCTCGTGGAGAGCGAGAAGACCGCGCTGATATGCTCGGCGTTCTCCGCGCCGGAGGACAGTCTGTGGCTCGCCACCGGCGGCAAAGCCAACCTGCGCCCCGACATGCTGCGCCCGCTCATAGCCGCCAAGCGGCATATCTTCGTTCACCCCGACATCGACGGCTACGACGAATGGAGCAAGACCCTGCGCGGCATCGACTACGACCGCATCTACCTCTCGCAGCAGGTGCGCAACCTCTGGCAGCCCGCCGACGGCAACAAAGCCGACATCGCCGACATCATGCTCCGATGGACGCTCGACGACACCACAGACGAAGGCACCAAGGTCGCCACCCTCCTTGGGCAGCCCGAGAAAGCCGAAGTACTCAACCGACTCATCAACCGACTAAACCTCCAGCGTATATGAACGACGAGAGAAACATGGTGCCCGTAGGCACCAAGATTGCCAAACAGATGGTGCCCGTACTCAAAGCCATCATGGCGCAGATGGGCATGACGATATACGACTTTTTGCAACTCAGCCTTGACGTGGTCATCCGTCTGCGTGCCGCCGACCGCGAGCCCCTCACCGAAGAGTTGGCACGCGCCATCCGCCTCTTCGACAACCTACAATCGTGCCGCGACCACATCACCCTCTGCGACGACCCGCAGAAGATGCAAGTGCTGCACGCCTTCTACCTCCTCGGCGAGCGGGGCAAAGCGGGCAGGCGTATGGTGGGCGTGGGCGAAGACCTGTGCGGCACGCGCGAGGTGGACTACAACATCCAGCACCTGTTCGAGCAGATAGCCGAGGTGCTGCTGCCTGACGCCTACTACCGCAAGTTGCGCCTCCTCGGCGTGGAGTACGACACCAACAGCCTCTATGAGACCCTGCTTGCCATCATCGACGACCATGTCATCGACCACGATGCCGACGAACTGAGCCGCCTCTTCAGCGACAACCGTCGCAGCGAATACGGACGGCGCACGGACACCGACACCCGCTACCAGCAGAAGCGCACGCCCTCGATGGAGCGGTACGAGCAACAACTCTTCAACGCCGACCAAGATGAGCAAGGATAAGACCTACCGCCGGCTGATAGCCTCACCCCGATGGCGGGCGGTGCGCTGCGCCTACCTCAGTGCGCACCCCGTGTGCGAGATGTGTGCCGCACGCACACCGCCACGCTACCGCGCCGCCCAATGCGTACACCACCGCACCGAGTGCGAGACGGCACGCACCGAGGCGCAGATGGAGCAACTGATGTTCACGCCCTCCAACCTACAAGCCCTCTGCTACGAGTGCCACGCCGACATCCACCGCGCCAAGCGGTCGCACAGCCGGCAGGCGGTAGTACAACGGCGGGCGGAAGCACTCGAGCGGTGGAAAGCCGCGCACGCGAGACCCCCTGGGGTGCTTTTAGATTCCGACCCCCTCACGTCTCCCAAATCCACTCCGCCTCCTCGCAGTTGAGACAGTGATTTTTCAAAGGGAGTGCTTTTGCCCGAGACAGGCACCCACCACACAAAACCCGCAATCCCACGGGGCACCCGAAGCCCCACTTAACGAGAAATAAAACCGACAACATGCCCAAACAGACCCTACACACGGTGCAACTGCCCACCACCAAGCCCGACTGCTGCCTGGCGTGCCCGCTATGCGGCAAGATACCCGCCAACATGCGCCCCAAAGGCAGCCGCGAAGGCTATGTGTGCCTCGGCACCATGGAGGCTATCGGCACCAAAGCCGTGCGCATACTTGCCTCCGAGCGCGACAGCAAACACCCGCTTCACCGACCCTGCGACGCCGCGTGGCAAGGATGGATGACCATTCCTACCCGCAAACTCAAGGTCAATTCGGAGGCGTACGGGCTCTACCGCGTGCCCTTCGTCAACGCCATGCAAACCACCATCCGTTTCCATACGCGCACCTGACCGACAGTGCACACGCAATCTCCCTGCGGTTTCCCTGACCTTACCCAGACCTTACCCAGACCTTGTCGGGTAAAGAACAGGTGATTGATAGGTGATTAATAGGTGATTCCCGAGAGGATGTCAATAGGATACAACGTACAAAAACCAACAATATGAGAGCAAAAGAATACAAAACCCAAATCCGCAAGCAGGTGGCGAGCGGACACGGCGGGGAGATACCCGCCAACCTCATTACGACTATCGACCGCCTGGCGGACGCCATGGAGTACAGCGACGAACTCCGTGCCGCCATCAAGCAGGACGGCTACATCATCACCGAGATAGGCAGCACGGGGCAGGTAACGCGCAAGCAGAACCCGCTCATACCCGTCCGATACCAGCAGGACCTGCTCATCCTCAACTACCACAAGGCACTCGGCTTCACCGACGCCAAAGCCGCCGTCAAAGTCGAACCCAAGACCGATGACACCAACGACACCCTCACCGCCATCGTCTCCGGACTACAGAAATAACCAACGCAATTTTTTTTTAACAACAAGCAATATGAAAGTGTACATCAGCCTTCCTATCAGCGGTCGTCCCGAACCGACCTTTGATACCCGCTATGCAGCGGCACAGCGACGCTGCGCGTTAATCATCAGTCTGCTCCGCAAGTGTGACGAGTTTCGCGATGCGGAGTTCGTCCACACCTTCGACCTCAATCCGCTCGGCACGGTCACGGAGGCACAAGCCATGGGGCGGTGCGTACAGGCCGTCATAGAGTGCGATGCTATCTTCGAGGACTACAATGGTTGGACTTCCCGCGGTTGCACCGTCGAAGCCGAAACGGCTTTGCAATACCGCAAGCGATTCTACTCCGCCGCCGAGTTCTGCCTCCCCCGCGAATAATAACATCAGACATTTACAAACCAATATATCAGATATTTACTAACCAAAATAAGACTCAGTTATGAAAATCAAGAAACAGAAAGACGGCACGTACACCGTGCATTTCAATGAGCCGAGCGTTTATCCCGCTTTCGGCGGTTACGACAGCATAGAGGCTGCCAAAGCATTCGTGCGCAGGACAATCTCGCACAGAGTAGTATTTATTCACCTCCTCCCCCGCACTTGGTGGGTGGTAAAATGGTAAGAGTTATGACAGTACAAGAATTTTTAAAAAACAGAAAGAGTATGATACGCTGCAAATCGCAAAAAAGAAATATGATGATATGTGTGAAATTGTTGAACTTGTTAATGAATTTTCCAAAAGTGGCAGCACAACCGTATTTCAATTAGTGAAAACATTCGAGGATATGATAAAGCATTCAGATTGCAAAAGAACGGCTAAAGTGATATTGGACTATCTTCTCGTTATTGCAAATGCTTTATATGAATACGAAAAAGAAAATTATAACAACGCACTAACGATTTTTGAACAATGAAACGCATATCATTCAAAGACAGCGACGGCTTATGCCTCACGCAAGCCGTTCTGTCGGGACGCAAGACAATGACACGAAGAGCGGTAATAGAACAGGTAGAGAGAGACGCGATGGTGTATGCAGGCGGTAAGAGCGAATTTACACGAGTAAAGTTTGAGTATATTCTCAAACACTCGCCATACAAGGTCGGCGAGATAGTCGCCATTCAGCAGGCGTACAAAGATATACCTGCAGTAATAGTCAGCAGCAGTTATGATTGCCGCAAACTGGACACCACGGCAGGTTGGACGAATAAGATGTTCGTCAAAGCCGAGTTAATGCCCCACCACATACGGATTGCCGATGTACGTGTGGAGCGGCTGCAAGACATATCCGATGAGGACTGCATGCGGGAGGGAGTGATATGCGATGATGTGCCATTCGTGGAAGACAATTTCCACATTATCCCCACGAGATACATCAAGCATAGTCGTGGTAATTATTGGGCAACTCCCAGCGAAGCCTTTGCAGCGTTGATTGACAAAGTCAGTGGACGCGGGACATGGGACAGCAACCCGCTTGTTTGGGCATATAGTTTTGAACTCGTAGATTAAATTTTTGAATTATGGAACTATCGCAAAAATGTTCCGATTGTGAGTACCGCTCCGACGGAATATGTGAATTGTATAACGTAGCCGAACCGCTAACAGGAGAGTGCTATAATTGGTAATAGGAAGATAGATTATGACATTACGCGAAAAAGTTATACAACGGCTAAACAATGGTTTTGGCTATGAATTTCCGGAAGATGTGCGCATAAGGACACATCAAGGTAGGAAATATAAGAGTTGCGGAGCAGATTGTTGGTATATCTCAGACATTCGTCATCTGTCAGAAGGAATAGGTTGCTCCGTTCCGATGTCTCAGTGCTTAAAGTGGAAAAGATGGGTCATCAGCAAAGAACTTAAAGAGATTGATGAATATGTTGAAACAATGCATTATGACCCGTATTATTATGAAATTGAAAAAACAAAGTGACTATGAAACAGAATACTCCGATATTAGACGCTTGCTGTGGCGGCAAGATGTTCTACTTTGACAAGAATGACCCGCGTGTGCTGTTCCAAGACATACGCGAGGTTGAGACAACTCTTTGCGATGGCCGCAAGTTCGAGGTGAAACCAGATGTGATAGGTGATTTCCGAAGCATGGACTACCCAGACAATACTTTTGCCATGGTTGTGTTCGACCCGCCGCACTTGTTGCGCAACACAGGCAAGAGCAAGTTCGCAGACATCTACGGCAGCCTGAATCCCAAAGCACAACCAACAGGGGGGCAGATGATAAAGTACGGCAATCTATCCGAAGATTGGCGCGAAACGTTGGACAAGGGATTTTCCGAGTGCTTCCGTGTCCTCAAGTCGGGAGGTTTTCTAATCTTCAAATGGAACGAGACAGACATCCCATTGAGCGAGGTGCTGAAGTGCACAGACCAGCGACCAATCTTTGGTCATCGCTCCGGCAAACGTGCCAACACACATTGGTTGTGCTTTATGAAACAATGACTAATAAACATTTTAATTATGGAACTAAAAATAAAATGGAAACATGCGGCAGGTGAATTTGACACAAAAACCGCAAAATTGACGGATATACCCGCACGCGGTTTTCGCGGAGAATACGATGCTGAAATCTCGATAGCAGACGGTATGAATTTCGTATTTGCCGAAGTACATCTTGGAGACGTGGATTCGTCTAATGCCTTTGCGAAAGAAATTGTGCGCCGTTGGAATGAATTTCCAGAGGAACTGAAACTATAGTTTAATATAAAATTTTGAATTATGAACAGCAAATTTCACGTGCCGTTCGAGACGGCAAAATTGTTAAAGAAAAGGGGGTATCCGCAAGCCGAGAACGATTGGTATTACGAACCCGCCGGAGAGATGTTAATCAACGAGGGTGTTGCTGAATTACTGCGACACAGAGCAGGGGATAATGCCGATGGAATAGTTGCCGCTCCGACATACCACGAGGTGGTGGACTGGCTGGCGGGGAAAGGGATACGTATTGAAGTAAGGATGGCATACCATTTCAAAGAAAAACAATGGTCGTGGTGTGGTAATGTTATTATAACAGAAGATGAAGACTACGAGACACGACAATTGGTAGATTGGGGAGTTACCCGCGAAGCCGCCCTGAACGCGGCAATACGAAAAGCCTTGGAGATGATATGAATACAACCATTGAAAACATCAAGAACACGCTGACGGTCGGACTGGTGCTGGCTGCCGCGTCCGAACTGCTGATACGCACTTCGGTCTCCACATTGGAGAACGCCGGTGCGCGGTTCAACGGCGAGGCAAAGCGTGCAATGACCAACTTCATCGACAGCACCCACAAGGTGCAGTACTGGTACGACCGCCTGCAAGAAAAGGTCATCGGTAACGACGACAGCAGTATGGAAGTCTTCGACAACCTGCTCTACAACGCCTGCCGCCTTGCGCAGATGGGGATGATGTACTACAACATCTTCAGCAGCGACAACCGCACCGCACGCGAAGATATAGAGCAGGCTTTCCGCGTCTTGGAGAACCTCTCCCTCAAATCCACCGGCGGCTGTTTTACTCAGGACTATATCAATCAATTTAACCCCAAAGTATAGATGTCAGCATACGAATTATATTTGCCCGCTCCGCCGCCCACACGCAACCGTCGGACGGGACAGTTCCTCAAAGGGGCAAAGCCATGGAATAAGGGTAAGGCTTGGGACGATATGATGCCCGAGTCCTCTCAGAAACGATGTGCCAAAGGCTGGGAGAACCTCGCAAAGTACCGCCCGAAGACCCGCCCTGACACAGCAGGCAGAAGCAAAAAGCAGGTCGTTGCTGTCACCGATGACGGCAAGTTCCGTATCTTCGACTATATCGGCGATGCTGCTATGTGGGTAGGCGGTGGCAGGGAGAATGTAGGACGCTGCTGCCGTCAGAACCGGTCGCGCCGCACCCTGCACGATGTGAAGGGCAGACTGACCGACCGCGTGAACACCGACCACAGGTATATGGGCATCCGGTTCTATTTCTGTTCCGACCCGATATGGTGGCACAAGGTGGAGGATGCCTGATACACCATCCTGATACGCAGGATACGCATCTCGGCTAACCTATTCCGCCAACGGACCGCTATATGGTCTCATAAAAGTGATGTTTTTAGGTTAAACTATAAACTTTTTCGATTGCATAAAATTATGTTCCGCCACCCGCCTGCGATAGGTCGGTGGCGGTTTTGCTATGCAGAGATTGCAAAATGCAGAAAATACGAAAAAGTGTATCAGAGATTTGCATGATACGAAAAAATGTATTATCTTTGCAGTGTAATTAAAAAACAAGCAGTTATGAGACTTACAAAACGGGAAAAAGACCTGATTGAGGCGATACGGAATTTCCAAGCCTCGAAAGGGCGGATGTATTATCAAGACGATTTTTACCTTGATATTCACGAACGGTTAGACAATCTGTTATTTGAAACAGGCGCACCCTACTAACGGGGTGTGCCACAAAAAGATACAATTATGGAGAATGAAGTAAAAACCAAGATGCAGGACATCCTTTGCGACATCGCAATCGGCAGATTGTGTATGCGTTATTTCGACAAAACCCCCTCGTGGCTTTACCACAAAATCAACCAAGAGGTGGTGAACGGCAAGCAGGTGACATTCACCGAGGAGGAGAAACAGCAACTCAAAGGCGCACTATGCGACCTCTCCAACCGCATACGCCGTACCGCCGACACGCTTTAATTATGAAGCAAGTTATAGCCATTATTGAAAGAGGTTCGGATGGCTCCTATGGCATCTATACGCCTACACTCCACAATGTCATAATCGGTGTCGGCGATACCCTTGCCAAAGCAAAGGAAGATTTTATGATAGGCTACAAAGATATGATAGAGACCTATCAAGCGGACAAAGAACCCATACCAGCAGAGTTAGAGGATGTCGAGTTTGTCTATCAGTACGCGCATTCTTCCGAAACCAAAACCACGCTCTAACAGGCTCACAACTCGTTTGTTCTTTTAATTACACCCGCCGTCCTCTTTGAGCCGAGAGGGCGGCTCTTTGTTCCATCCCCCACGGCTAACCATAGCGGCTAACTGCCGGCATAGTATCAACTGACTCAGACTATGACCGACAGCGAAGCCCAAAGCACCAAAGCCCGTTGCCTTGCCGACATACGTGCGGCAATGGCGCAACCCGTCTATTTCGAGCGCGTGGCAGCCATCGACCCGCGCCTCTCCGAATACATCTATTTCTGCACAGACCCGCACGAAGACCATGCGAACCTCTATGAGTTGTTGGGCATACGCAAGTTTCTGCGTATGCTCTGCACGTATGATTTCGACTACGGTAAGATTCACAAGATGTTCGCCCTCTTCGAGTCCTTTGAGATTGACAGCCTGCGCGGCACACGGCGTTATCCGCTCACGCCCATGCAGTGCTACCAGATAGCCGCGCCGATGGGGTTCGTGCACACCGACAGCGACGGCGACCCCGTCCGGGTATGCACCGAGGCGACGCTGTTCGTACCGCGCAAGTCCGCCAAGACGCACATGGCAGGCTTGTACATCGCGTGGTTCTTCCTCGCCGAGAGCCGCGACTGCGAGTGCTACTGCACCGCCAACTCCGCCGACCAAGCCAAGATACTCTACAACACGGCGCAGGGCATGATACGCTCACTCGACCGCAACGAGCGGCATATCCGCTTCACTGCCACCGAGACCAACTGGAAGCCAGGGGAAACACGCAAAGCCAAAGTGGCTGCCCTGACGGCAGGGGGCAAGACGAAAGACGGTCTCAAGGCGGAACTGTGCTGCGCCGACGAGTACGGGAGTGCCGCCTACGTGAAAGACAAGAGCGACATGGCGCGGCTGGTGGGTGTGGTGCGCGGTTCGATGGGTGCACGCAAGCAGCCCCTCACGCTCTTCACCACCACGGCGGGGCGCGTGGTAGAGGGACCATTCGAGATACGCCTGCGCGAGATAAAGCGCGTGCTGGAACGCGAGACGGACTACCCGCTCGATGGTACCGCCCGTCCCACCGATGATGACTGGATGTTTGCGCAACTCTGCTGCCCCGACCCGTGGGAACTGCCCGACATCGAGACCCTGATGCGTGAGCCCTATATGTGGCGCAAGGCCAACCACCACCTCGGCATCACCGTGCAGCCCAAATACTACGAGGACGAACTGCGCAAGATGGACGTGGACCCGGACTACAAGACGGAGCAAATCACCAAATTGTTCAATGTCTTCCAGACCGCCAAGACCCGCGAGTGGCTGCGACCGCAAGACATCACTCCGCTGTTGCAGGCTCGCCGCATCACCGACCTCAGTCCCGAAGACGACTGGGTGTGCTTCATCGGGCTCGACTTCTCGCAGGGCAACGACCTCAACGCCGTGTCCTATCTCTGCTACAACCGCGACACGGGCGAGTTCTTCGCCGACTGCGATGCGTGGGTGGCAGCGGACTATGTGGAGACGAGTGCCAACGCCACGCTCTACCGCCAGTGGCAGGCGGCGGGCTACTTGCACACCTGCCCGGGCAAGGTCATCGACGACGACTTTGTTACCGCACGCCTCGAAGAGATACGCCAATACGTGGATATATGGCGCATCGGCTACGACCCCTACAAAGCCAAGATGACGGTCAATAACATCCGCGCATGGCTTGCCAATATCGGTGCCAACCCCGACACCATTCTGCGCCCTGTCCGACAGACCTTTGCCTATTTCACTGCACCTGTGGACGAACTCACGTTCCTCATCCACAGCACCCCGCCGCTTATCCGTTTCTCCGACACCTCGCTTTGGGCGTGGCAGTTCGCCAACTGCATGATTCAGGAGAGCAACGACGGCTTGTGCAACAAAAAGCCCGTCAAAGCGGGCAACTACGAGACGTGCAAGATAGACAACGTCATCTGCCTGTTGGAGGGACTGATATTGTACGATGAGGTGAACGCGCATGGCTGACCGAAACGGATAAAACCGTACTGTTTTATAGTACAAGCCATATCCCGTTTTTATGCTAACATCTTGTGTATGTGAATTTTTTGCAGTAATTTTGCAGCGCAAACGTATAACAATGGCAATTTCCGACTACATAGAGGTGCATATTGAGGGCAAGAAAGGTACCGAGAGACTTACTCCCGACAACTATGATATTTCCGAATTGCAGGCGGTGTTGGAAGCAATCAGCAAACTCTCACCCGCAAGCGGGAACGACATCTTGTCGCTCCGTATCGAAGAGGGTTCTGTCAGACAGATTTTCCGAGGTACAAAGCAACGGGTGGCTATCTGTGCTACCTTGTTGGGACTCATTGCCGGAAATTCTTATCTGGAGGATGTTGATACTGCGGTGGCAGAGAAAGTGGAGAGTATTCAGAAATCAGCCAAGCACTATGGGTACACTTATACCATCTCAACCTCCGTTTCTCCCCAGCAGTTGCAAATATCTCCGGATACCAACTACGGGCGTAAAGAAATAGAATGGGTGGACGGCGATTTCTATCTCTATGGAGAGGTGCTGCTTACGGGCGGGATAAAACCCAAACTGCAATTGGAAACCAAAGAGTATGGCAGACTGACCATTGCAGCGGACAAGGATTTCCTGATACAAGCCCAGAACCTGCTCTATCATACCTGTGGAATGTGGGTAAGCGGGCAGCAGAATGTCAGAACTAATGAGATGAATAAAGCGAATCTGAAACTTATTGAAATGATAAGGGACTATACGCCAACTTTGGATTTGGCACATCTCAATCATTGCATCAAGAAAGCAACTGCGGAGTGGGGAGGGCAAGCAGGATATGATGAGTGGTATCATTTAGTGAAAGGTTGATTATGAGAGTATTCTTGTTAGATGCGTGTTTCGTTATCAACCTCCTGAATGAGGGTTGTCCATTCCACAAAGAGGCTTACGATTTCTTTGTACGTTTGTCATCGGACAAAGATGTTATCTTGAAAATATCCACAATCGCCATATCGGAATATGCTATCAAGGGAGATACGGCATTGCTCCCACCCAATATCCAACGGCTGGCTTTTAACTTTACGCACGCAGTCAAGTCCGGAAGATTTGGGCATGCATACAGGCAATGTTTGGCAGTTGCCAAAGATAGCCATCGTGCTATTGTTTTGAATGATGTCAAGATGTTTGCCCAAGCCGAGGTAGAGGGCATCACTCATTTTATTACTGCCGACCACAAGATTAGAAGGACATATAATGAACTATACAATGCAGGTCTTGTATCATTCAAATTTGTGGATATAACTCAAGAGACTTACGCTGCTTACTTTGGAGAGTTAGAATTTGATGTGGAATAACTTGCCTGTATTGATTAGACAGGATTTCAGCGACCATTCAGTATTTGAGTGGTCGCTTTTTGTACCTCAACACCCTCAAGAACCACCCAAAAAACACCCAAAAAACCACACTTTTCGAGAAAAAATCGCAGAAAATCACGAAAAATCACAGAAAAATTTGGCGGTATCAAACAAAAGCAGTACTTTTGCGCCGTTCAATTCATATCAACGTAGGCGGAATGTAAGGGAAACCGCCTCCAAAAGGTGGCTTTTTTATGCTCCGTAGCATAGTAAGCATTATGCCGTCTTGCCCCGTGGTGTAGCCGTAATAGCGCACCACCTACGTTGAAAGGATTGAACAGCGGGTAGCAAGGCGGCTTTTGTTTATTGTTCAAAATAATTCAACATTATGGCAGCAAGATGTAATGCCAAACTCCAAGTGGAGTTAGAGAGTGCGCAAAGCGCAGAGTTCCAAAATTTTAACCGTAAAGGTGGCGATTCTTACCATCTCATCTCGGGTAGCGAGCGTGAGTTGGCGGAGTTGCAGAAGATGTTCCCGCCTCTCGTGCAGGAGGCGATGAAGTTGCTCATTGAGTGTTACCAGTTCGAGAACCGTCTGATGGATGTCGCACGGCTTGCGTTCGACCGTCTGGAAGACGAAAATCCCAAAGAGGGACCGGACGAGTACACCATGAAGTACTACAACGAGATTATCCGTCCGCACATCAATGCTATTCACGAGGAGATTGTCCATGTGCTTCAAAACAAGTTGGAAGACCATGCAATGGATGTAGCATATAACTAACAGGAGGACAGAACTATGACAACGAATGAAATCCAAGTGTTCTCCAATAGTCAGTTCGGAGATATACGCACTATCATTGCCGAAGACGGCGAACCGAGATTCTGCCTGGCTGACCTCTGCAAGGCAATCAATGTAACCAATCATCGTAATGTTGCCAAACGAATAGACCAAGATGGTGTCCGCCTAATGGACACCATAGATTCCATAGGAAGAACTCAGCAAGTGTTATTCGTGAATGAGGCAGGAATGTATGAGGTGTTACTTCGTTCCGATTCTGAAGAGGCTAAACCATTCCGAAAGTGGGTAACCTCGGAGGTTCTCCCCTCCATTCGCAAGACGGGCGGCTACATCGCCACCAAGCACGACGACACCCCCGAAGAGATAATGGCGCGTGCATTGATGGTGGCGCAAAGCACCCTTGAGCGTCAGCAGAAGCGGCTGGCAGAAGCGAATGTTACCATCGAGCGTCAGGAACAGCAGATACAGGAGCAGCACAAAGAACTGCAAGCCGCCGCGCCGAAAGTATCCTACTACGACGACACGCTGATGTCCACCAATACGCTGACCATGACGCAGGCAGCCAACGCCATAGGGTTGAGTGTCTATGCGCTGACCGACAAGTTGCAGAAAGCAGGTATCATCTACCGGCAGAGCGGACAGATAATGCTCCGCGTGCCTTTCTGCCAATGGGGACTCCACAAGACGCGCACCAACACCTACACCCGCTCCAACGGCGAGATAGGCACCAGTATCTACATGGTGTGGACGCAGAAAGGACTGCGATTCATCAACGAACTACGCGACCGCGATTTTAACGTAACCGAGACCGTTGCCGCACTCCGAAGGGCAAAGGCGGCAACCCGGGCAGCGGCAAGGGAAGTGTCCGCCGCCGGCGGGTAATAACGGGAGACGGCGTGGCTCGCGTCGTCCGTTGGCTAACCTATACGAGTAAAAAGTTGTAAGATATGAGCAAGCAATTCACATCGCAGCCAAGCCTGCAAGACCTCATCATCGACCGCCTCGACAAGCCCGTACCGGTCAAGGGCGGCGGTACGATGAAAGACCCGCTGGACGGACACGAGATGACCACGCTGGAGATGATTGCCTACAAGATGACCGAACAGGCAATGTCCGGCGACGACATCCGGCAGTTCTGCCAAGCCCACCGCCTACTCTACCTCAACGAGTACATGACTGCCAAGAAATAGGCTAATAGAAAAATGTCCGTTCTACTATCGGACTGAACAGACGCGATTGCCGAAGTTTATCAAGCAGTTCTTGCAAGTGTGTTTCATGCAGTGTATCTACAACCTTTGTCCGCTTCTGCATTATACTCTGCGTCAATACATTTCTGCTGATTGTCAGCACATTGGTGGCACAGATGTAGGACGTATGGTCAAGAAACGGATAATCAGATACCAGCAACGGGTACTGCATATCCAATTGCTCCTGTTTTCGATTGACAGAAGTGTTGATATGTGAATTGATGTAGAAAAAGCCCGCAACCTCAGTCTCTGATACACCGATGACCACAAAGAACTTCGGGTGGTCTATATCCTCAAAAATGTCTGAATGTAGGATTTGCCCGCGTTCTACCAATGTGCCAACCAAATCAGCAGGTAACTCCATAGACGATGTTTGGGAAATTTTCCATGCGCAACTTCTGGTCTATGTAATCTACATATTCCTCGCTATCCCCTGCCTCACGCAGAATATCTTTCACCGACATCTTTCTGTCTTGCTGGGTGTTTTGCCACGCCAACCCGTGCGACATCTCGGTCAATTCGCCGAAACTCTTGTCTTTGCACAGCGCAATGGATTCATCCAGACATTCTACATCGGTCTCCGACAGGTAGTCCATATCAGGCTGCTTCTTTTGGTCTATGGTATAGCGGTTGTAGAACGAGAAATACGTCTTTAGCCACTCGGCTTCTTCTGTATTGGAGAAAAAACTATCCCCGCGCACGGCCTTGAACATATCATCCACCTGCGATGGCACTGGTCCGTAAGTCATGCGGATATAGTCCGCACCGGTTATGCTACGGGAATATCGGGACAGATGCATCTGGTCTGCAAAATACAGAATCTTGCAAATCTTGTGCATATCGCATCTCCCTCCTAATGCCGACAATACATACATCATCGCATTGATGGAAACATCTTTGTTGAACAATAAAGCCATAGCAAAATAAGTATTATTCTTACACAAATTCCGCTGCAAAGATACTGCTTTCCTGCCGATTATGCAAATTTCGCCCCCCTTTACGCCCCATTTTATGCCCCGACTATGCAAAGGCACGGCACATATCCATCCACGGCTAACCTATCCTGCTATCCGCCCGTGTTGTATGGCGACTATTCACGTTGAAAATAACGCCCGCATCGAGCGGCTGCTGACCTCCGACCCGGATATGGAGCGCAAGATACGCGCCGTTATCCGTAAGGTAATGACGGAGGCGCAGGGCATCACGCAACAGTACGCCCTGCGTCTCTCCACGCGGGAGGCGTACAAGGCGGTCCGCAAGGCGGTGTACCGCAAGGTATTGGGCGGAAACATCAATATCATCACCTCCAGTCGCCGTGCAGGCTCGCGTGCACCGCTGCCGCCAGTGTATCATGCCCTCGAACACCGCACCAACAGCGTGGGCAACCACCGCGGCGGCAACCGCACCCCGCGCAGCCGCCGTACTGAAGACCTGCTCACTTACGCAGGTGCCGACCGCGGGTTCGTGCTCCGCTTTCTGGAGAACGGCACCGACACCCGCACATCGCGCTACGGCAACCGCGGTGCCATACCCGCCGGACGCTGGTTCTCCAACGCCTCCGAAAACGCCGTCCGCCGTGCCCTTACTGGGTTGGACAGCCTGCTCGACAAGGTCATCGCCGAACAATTCAACAACTAATCAATATGACTCAGTTTACTGTCAACGACCGCTCCTACTCCATGGAGTACAACCAACTCACCGCCATCGGTTTCGAGAAAATGACGGGCAAGCCCGCCTACGACTTGCAACAGTTCTCCACGGGCATGACCGAACCCATCCTCACGCTCGGCTATTGTATGCTGCTTGCCAACAATCAGGATGTGCCCGATTTCGAGGACTTCCTGCGCCTGCTCAATACCCCGCAGGCGGCAGAGCGGTTCATCACCGCCACCGGTGAGGAACTCAATCGCTACTACAACCTCGGCAAACTCCCCACCCCACCGGCCAAGAAAGGAAAAACGCCAAAAAACGTCTGACAGCCCTCGACCTCTACGAATATATCGTAGGTGAAGGGGGCTGCGACCCCGACTATTTTCTCAGGCGTATGCAATGGTGGGAGATACAGCCGTATCTCAACGGCATGCGCCGCCGGCACAAGAACCTGATGGATGTGCTGCGTCTCTTCTGTCTCTATGTGGTCAATCTCTTTGCCAACCGCAAAATCACCGACCCGACCCAACTCATGCCTTTTGACTGGGACACGCCCGTTGAAGACGAAGAGCCCGGACTCTCCGAAGAAGAGCAGGAACGCCAACTGCAAGCCCTGCTCGACGACTGCCGCCGGCACAACGAACTGCTCGCCGCCAACGAACCACAAAACCCTAATGATTTTGCCGGGTCCTTTTCGGGTTAAGTGTATGAGATTAGTATGTGATTAGTATGTGATTCCGCCGACCTTGTAGGGACCTTAACGAAATGTCGGCTAACCTTTGCATACAATATCCCGTATAGTAGTAGAATAAACTATGCAACTATATGTACCGACTCAACGAACCCGTCGAAATATGGATAGGCAGCCCGACACCGATTGCCTCTCTCGTTATAGATGACCCCGTGATTTCCACAGGCGATTCCGTATCTATCCTGCTCTTTGACCACGCCACCAGTCAGTCATGGCGTGCAGAAGTCGAGAAGTTGGAAAGCAAGGTTTTTGCGTTCCGCTTCACGGCAGAGCAGACGACAGAAATGACTCCGGATACAGACCTCACTCTGGAAATCTACCTGCAAGGCGGTGCCGGTGGTGACCTTGCCGCCGATGCCATGCCTTATGAGCGTATCACGAACTACGCCCACGCTGTCAATTGTAGTGAAACCCATGATAATAAACAAGATGAGCAGTAATAACTTCAAAATCAACAGGCGCACGCCTGCTATTTACATCGGCAACGAGTCCGTCAATCTGGTGTGGAAAAAGAACATCGAAATAGAAGAACGCACCAAAGAAAACACCGCACGTTTGGATGTTGTGGAGGCTGTGGCAAACGATGCCGACGATCGCTCGAAGAAAAATCGTGCCGCCTTGGAAGAAGTGAATAATGTAGCCAACAATGCCTTGGCAAAAACCGCAGAGAATGCCGAGAGGATAGAGATATTGAGCAACAGGATTACCAATACGAATGCAGTAGTCCGTAGCCACGCAGAACGGTTGAGTGCGGTGGAAGGAATTGCCCAAGAAGCGAAAGAACAGGCAAGTCAAAACACCACACGCTTGGATGGAGTGGAAGGCGTGGCTAATGAGGCCGCAGACCTCTCCCATAGCAATAGGGAATTGATAGGAGAAATAGAAGGTACCGCCAATGAGGCAAACCAACGCTCGAAAGACAATACCGGGCGACTGGATATAGTACAGGGTGTAGCCAACGAAGCGAACGAACGGAGTAAGAGCAATCTCACAAGGTTAGACAGCGTAGACGGAACGGCAAAAGCCGCAAAGACATTGGCAGAAAGCAACAAGGCATTACTGAACGTCGTGGAGGGTACAGCCAATGGCGCAAAGGCTTTGGCAGAGAGCAACCAGAAACTGCTGAGTACGGTAGAGGGGACTGCAAACGGTGCCAAGGCTTTGGCAACGGAATGCAAGAATCTCATCGACGGAAAGGCAAATGTGGAGCAGGTCAATTACGCCAATGTACATCTCAAGATGGAGGAACGGCGAATGTTTATTGTCGCCCCGAAAGGGTCGATTGACCATACAAAATGCGAAGTTTCATTTGCTCGCTATGTAAGGAGCAGTTATCGTGTGAAAGAAGAACATGGTACGCCATCAAGACCTAAGGGATATTATCGGCGCAAAGGGTGGATTGTGCCCATGTGGAGAAGAGGGCCAGAAGATAACCGCTTGGTTACCGCTATTGTCCATATGCGCATGACAGAAATAGATGAGATTGATGGAATGGAGTACTTTCTGTTGAGTGCCAGCCCCAACGCATTCGATGAGGGCAGGGATGAAGCAACCTACACTTTCGACAACAATATAGGCGGCGTGTTTCTGTATCTATGCAAAAAAGCGGTTGAAAACAAAATAAGTTTACACTTGTGGGATAAGAAATTAGGAGTTTGCATCACTATGAATGGACAACCTATTACACCATATCTGCCGTTTACTGTGAGGTTCAACGGATTGGTAAATAACAACTACGGGAGTTTTAACTTCGACAAAGTGACCCCGTCTCTATCCAGATGGATATAAAAATCCCCCGATAACATCGGGGGTACCAACACCGATAAAATCGGAACGCTGCTGTAACGATAACATCGTTCGCGACACAAAGGTACTACAAATTATTGAATTGAGCAAATAGTGAATGATTATTTACATAAAAAAGTGCGTATAGTGGTGGGAGCAACAATACTCCTGTTGCTGTGGCTGTTGTCTGGCTGCAAGACTTGCGAGTGTCTGCCGAGCGTGGAGTACCGCGACAGCATCGTAACCCGCTACCAACACGACACAATACAGACCTACGAAAAAGATAGCGTGTTTATCCTCATCAAAGGCGACACCGTGTGGCGTGAACATTGGTCTATCCGCTATCGGGACAGGGTGGTGGTGCGGCACGACACCATTTACAAAGACAGGCAGAGTGAGGTCGTCCGGACGGAACGTGTTGTACCCGGATACTACAGAAGTGTGTCATGGGCGTTCTGGGTATTGGTGGCGTTGCTGGTAGTCGCAGCAGCGGTACGTATATTGATACGAGTATATCTGAAAAAGTAAAAATATGGAATGGATTAACATCATCGTCACCGCCGTGTGCTCCCTGCTTGCCGCCATCGGCGGAGGCAGCGTCATCTACTACAAGCAGAACCGCGCCATGAAGAACGCGGAGATACAAGGCAAGAATGTAGAAAACGAGACACGGGCCATCGACAACTGGCAGGAACTATACCAGGAGGTCAAACAGGAGAACCTGCGCCTGTCGAACAAGATAGACGAACTCTACAAACAGCAGCATACCCTCATGTCGCAGGTTTTCGATTTGCAGAGTGAGGTGAAAGTCCATTCCTGCCTGCGTCTGGAGTGCAAAGAACGCAAAGGCTACGAGTACGCCAAGAAAACGGAAGCCCATGAGATAACCAATAAATAGTATGATTATGATACATTATCTGATTTTAGTTCTGGCGGCTTTTGCCGTCTTTGCCTTGTACAACAGGGCTATTATTGCGCGTTTTGGCGTGCCGGCAAGCCTTTCAGTCTCTTTCTACCTGTTGCAGGATGTGCAGAAAGGGCTGGGGTATGTGTTCACAGCCATGATGGCATGTATGGTCATTCTGCTGATGCCTGCGTGGCTGAGTATCAGTGATGCGATAGGCGGTTGGGAACGCTACCTCACCTTCCTCGCTTTCTTTGCCGCGGGCAGTATTGCCCTTTTGGGTGCGGCACCCGCTTTCCGCTCATGTCCGCTGGAGAGCAAGGTGCACAGCATCGCCGCCAAGTGCGCCGCGGTGTTCAGCCTGCTATGGTGTGGCGTGGTGTGCTGGCGGATAGCATATATCGTGCCTGTTGCCGTGGCGGTGGTGTGGGGTGTGGCTTTTGCCACCAAGACGGCAAAGAGATGTAGCGTGTACTGGTGGGAGATGTGTGCCTTTGTTGCCACCTTCGCTACCATTATCACGGAGTGTATCATGCTGATATAGGCTATGAACTGGGTATTACGGCGCATTGACTTCCAGCCGCTGCGCACTTTCGGAAAATTGTATGTGGACGGGGCGTATTTCTGCGATGTGCTGGAGGACACCGACAGGGGCTTGCGTGCCGATATGTCCCTGTCAGAGATAGCGGGCATCAAAGTGCCTGGCCAAACGGCTATCCCGTACGGAGCATATCGCGTGACGTTTGAGTACTCCTCGCGTTTCCGTCGCGATATGCTCACGGTGTGCGATGTACAGGGCTTCAGCGGTGTACGCATACATGCGGGCAATACAGAGGCGGACACCGAGGGCTGCCTGCTGTTGGGCAAGCGACAAGGGAATAAGTTGGCAGGAGGCAGCAGCCGCCCCATGGTAGCCAAGTTGGAAGCCTTCGCGCGTGCGGCAGGTGATGTGTACCTGCAAATAGTGAAAGTATGACATCACATCCGGGCAACCGTCTATTCAAAGGTCGCATCTCGTAATGGGGTGCGACCTTTTTGTTGCCGTCCGCAAAAAGGTCGGCTAACCTATACCCGTATCCGCCTGTCTTGTATGATACCCCAACCGCTAACATATAACCAACATATAACCAACATATAACCAGCCTATAACAAAAATGGGAGATGTTATCACACGACTCAAGGTTGATTCCACGGAATACGACTCGAAGATAAAACGCGCCGCCGAGGGCTTGCAGCACTATGCCGACCAATGCCGCAAGGCGGGCGGCACGCTGCAATACGTGGACGACGAGGCGATGGCGTTTGCCCGCTCGCTCGGCAGGATGGAGACTTCCGCCAAGTCGGTCCGGGCAAAAATGCTGGAATTCTCGGAAGCCATCGCCACACTCACGGTACAGTACCGCCGGATGTCGGACGAGGAGAAGAACGGAGCCTACGGCAAGGCATTGCAACAGTCGCTCACCCAACTCAAAGCCCGTGCCGGCGAACTCAAAGACGCAATGTCGGATATCAACGAGGAGGTGCGGCACCTCGCGTCCGACACCTCGTTTACCGACGGCGTGCAACTGATGACGCGCACCATCGGCAGTTGCGCAGCCGCCATCACCGCATGGACGGGCGACAGCAAGGAGATGTCCGCCGTGATGAAAGACCTTGCGAAAATAGGCACTACGGTGGCCGCCGTCGAGAGCCTGACCAAGGCATTCCAGAAGCAGAACCTCGTTATGCTCAAGAACCCGTATGTGCTCGCGGCAGCAGGCATTGCCGCTACGGCTGTGGCTGTCAGCCAACTCATCAAGCACGCACAGGACCTGACCAATGTGCAACGCACCCTCAACGAGGTGCAGCAGAAAGGGCGCGACAACTCCGCCCAAGAGGTTACGCGCATACAGTCGCTCAATAGTATCCTACACGACAACACGCGCAGCCTCGACGAACGCAAGAACGCCCTTGGGCAGATACAAGCCCTTGTTCCCGCCTACCACGGTGCCCTCACCACCGAGGGGACGCTTATCAACGACAACACCGACGCCCTCAGCGACTACATCACCAATCTCCGGCGTGCCGCCACCGCCCAAGCCGCTTTCGACCGGATGGTGGAGGCGCAACAGCGCAAATTGGAAAAACAATTGGAGTTGGAGAAAGCGCAGAAAGGGTTGCAGTCGGCACAAGATAATCTGCACGCCAGTACTACCACACCTGTGTATGGAGAGGGAGGAGGTTGGAGCGCGGTCAATAATACCATTGCCGTCTCCAGAGCGGAATCCAAAGTGTCCTCCATACAACAGGATATACAAGCGATTGACAAAGAGATAGCCGCACTACAGAATCTTGTCACGGCGGAAGATTTGGTAACAACCAGCACTCAGAAACGCACCACGGCTGTCTCGGACAATAATGCCAAGATAGAGCAACAGTTGGGCATTCTCGGACAACTGAAACAGGAGCAGACGGACCTCAACAATGCCCTCAATACTGCGAAAACAGAAGAGGAAATACGAAATATAGTCTATCAACTGGCAAGAGTACAAGAGCGTATTGACCGCATTCGGAACAGTTCCAAAGCCGGGCTCATACCACACCAGACAGACACCTCCATGCTCGCTCCACAGGATAGCGGGAAAATCACTTTGCCCGAAGGAACCGGGAAAGTGGACGTGGCAAAAATGGGCAATGATGCCGCCGCTGCATGGAGCAACGCCGCGGCTGCCGTCAGCAATGTGGGTTCTGCCCTGCAATCCATTGAAGACCCGGCAGCCAAGGTAGCCGGTGTCATCATGCAAGCCGTTGCCCAAGTGGCACTTGGTTTTGCGCAAGCGGCAGCCAGCCCTGCTACAGGTGCTGCCGGTGTGTTCGGATGGGTAGCGGCTGCTACTGCCGGTCTCGCTACAATGGTTTCTATTATTGCCACTATTAAGTCTGTGACTAAGGGGTACGAATACGGAGGTATGGTAAACGGTTATATGGGTAAACTTCCGGGTAGTCCGTACACGGGTGACAATGTGGTGGCACGCCTGAATATGGGAGAGGGTGTACTGACCCGCCAAGGCATTGCCAACGCTTCCGCAATGATGAACGGGGGTGCCGCTCCTGTTGCAGTAAGTGTGACAGGGCGCATCTCCGGACGCGACATCCTTCTTGCTGCCGATGCCGATAACAGGAGCAGAGGCGGCTCACGATATGCTTATTCAAAACCAAGATAACTATGGCAAAAACAGTAAGATGGCAAGTACCATTTGCCTCACTTAACGATACCAAATACCGTGTAGATATATACGATGAAGGATATACGGGCAGCCCCGTGATATTACAAGCGGGGGCAACTCCATTCACAACAGAAGAAGATGCGGATAATGACATATTTGCCCCTGTTCGCACACAGACCGGCACTCTTCAGATATGTACCCGACTTCCGGATGGAACTATGCTGAATGTGGATGATATTATGCCTGCAAATGTATTAGACCGCCCGATACGTCTTGTGAATATAGCAAGCGGTAAGATAGAATGGCAGGGGTTTTTGTCCTGTGAGGCGTATAGATACGACTATATCGGTGTCCCGCAAATTATAGAACTCAGTGCGATTAGCGTACTTGAGGCCATGGACAATATAGAAATAGAGGTCAGTGATACTATCTTGTATAATATGATAATCAATAGCATACTATATGTCATGGATAGTATAGAGAAACGTAGTGGGGTATCCTTGTTTAGCAATTTGTATGTGTCGGCCTATTGCTATGACGCTGTTTGCAAGAATTATATATTTTGCAACTCCTATTTCAGAGTTGACAATTACGTGAATGATGAAGATATTTTGCAGGAAGCGCATTCTTACTCTTGCAAGGAGATATTGGCGCAGATAGCAAAGTTTTTCGGTTGCGTATGGCGTGAATCAGGGAATGGTTTATATCTCACCGCCATCAAATATCGCGAGACAGTGTATTGGCAAAGTTTTACTAATTGGAAAAATAAATACTTGTATATTCCTATCGGAGGAGGTTCTGTCACAATGAACACGATAGGCACAGCGATGCAACCTTTGGAGTCGCAAGAATGGAAGGGAGCTGGGCATCAAAAAGGCATAGAGCAGGGGTATAAGAGAGTTATCTTGCAATCCCAATTGGATGATTTCACGCTCGACTTGGGATTGCAGGATTGTCCGAAAAAGACCATAGTAAAAAATCCTCGCAGCAGCGATTATGGGATAGGTGAAATATGGGCAAATTCCAATGTCGGTTTCTACTCGATGGCAGCGTATAAGAGTTATAGAATTTCCATTGTGTTTCCCCAAGACACGACACAAAAGGGAAGTTTCTCAGCATATACAGAAATATCCGGTGTGCAGTATGGAAATACTATTTTCTGGAAAAAGAACGACTTCCGCACCTATTACTCGGAATTGGTAGGTTTCCCCGGAACACAGACAAAATATGGCACTATCAGTTACTATCTGACATCGTTTATGTGCTATTGGCGAAACTCAAATAATGATTTGGTCAGCGGACTCATGGTTTGCGGATTCCCCAAAAATCTGTATTGGTCCATCAACCAAGTTCAGTCGGCTCAATTCCAAAAACCTGCAATCGAACAAGGCAGCTATGTATTCAAGCAAAGTACGCCTATTCCGTTTTGTGCGAGTTATGGGGCTTTGCGATTGAATATACGGACTTCGGCAGTATGGAGTGCGTATAAGGGTTATCTGAATTCAGAAGGATTGAACTGGTATGAAAAGGGTAACAGGTCTTTGACTGTTGCTGTACAATTTGGCAATAAATATGTCAAACAAGAAGGTTCAAATTATTCCCTTGTTTCCGGTTTTACCACATTTCCCCTCCCGTTTAATGAAGACGGAAGTACTAAGGGGAATGGAAATAAAATCTATGAGTCTTTTTACGGTGTTGGCTCTGAAGAAAACGGAATAATTATTCCTATTGCTCAATTAACCACCGGAATAGTAACTCTGTACATCTATCCCGAGATAGATGCTGTGATGCCGGATTATCAAAACCAGACTACAGCAGCATGTGATATGCTGATAACCGATATAAGTTTGGAGTATCTGCCTTTTTTTGTAATAGACACACGCAACAATAGGAGCGAGAATACCTATCTAATTAATACGGGAGCATCCTTCAAAGATACATTGACGGTAGATGTGGGTTTGTCGTCAGACAACAATAATAACAAGTATGCAACCATGATTTGGGATATTTCAACAAAAAAGCCTGCGGCACAACTGACTTTGGGCAGTAAAACTATCCGTCCTGAGATAGACCTGCTACATCGCCTGAAGAAGCAATACAGCGCAGTCAGAACTACTTTGGAATTAGAGATTGCACACCCCAATGGGGCTCTCCCTCTATTGCTATTTTCAGGAATCAACGACAATAAGGTCTATTGCCCTATGGCGGAAAACAGGGATTGGAAAATGGATTCCTCGAAATTGACCTGCATTGAGTTGGGTGACAGGTAGGCAAGACCGGCTAACCTATGTTGCTATTCGCATGTTGAGTAAGATGATACACGGAGAGAATCTGACATTGTCCTTAAACGGAACGATTATAGCGGCTGCAAAAAGTTGCAGCCTCAAGTTTGACCAGTCGTTGCTCGAGGTTGCATCGCCTGTCAGTGGTGCGGATACGATGTATGTCCCCACTAAACATGGTTGGAGTATTTCTACAGACGGACTATGTGCTACTATGGCATATATGAATTCTTTGCTGAGGAACCGAACGACCAAATATACAATTGCATTCTGTGACAGTGATTTGAGAATGACATTTACGGGTGACTGTTACATTAAATCCATAGCAATCAGTGGGTCTATCGGAAAAATTGTGACTTATTCCATTGAATTGCAAGGAAGTGGTGTGTTATCAAATAATATGCAAAAATTATCTCTTGTAAAAGGAAGATATGACTTGGTGGACAATGGTGCTGGCTCAATAGCCCTAAAACAAGTTAACAGGACGAGCAATGTCCGACAGTTTTCGCTTTCCAGGGGAAGGTATCTAATAAAAATAGTTGGAGATATAGGTCCGTGCTACATTTTGCCCCCAGAACAGTATTCAAAAATTCTTAGCGAAGGTGTTTGTTCCTATGTGTCTAAATCCTCTAACAAGGAGTTTTCTTTGTACACGGGGTATGATTTTTATATAATGTTTGCGGACTATGGACAGGGTAGCAGGGCGATTGCCAATCCTATACTTTAGTCAGACAGAATAATACAGCGCAGATATGGCACTTTTTGATTTTTTACATATTCAGAGACGCGAGGAGGTATCCTCAGGGAAAGAGCAGGGAAACCTCAGGGAAAACAAGTCGATGGACGTAGAGGGACATATCACCTACGCCAATGGCAGACAGTCGTCACTCACGGTGCCCGCATTCTTCCATGGCGTGGAGATACGCGCCAACAAGATGGCGCAACTCGTCATGGAGTTCCAGCACAAAGGACGCAGCGGCAACTACGAGGTGGATATGAACCCCCTGTTGGGCAGGCGTATCAACTACCTGCTGCAAGTGGAGCCGAACCCGTACACCAACTGGACGGATATGATGCGTGACATCGAAATCAACCGGTTGCTGATGGGCAATGCCTATATCTTCGTGCAGAAAAACATGCGCGAACAAGTGACGGCATTCTGGCTATGCGATTCGGCAGTGTATGACCCCATCACGGAGACCTACACCATCTATTACAGGAAAGCAACGCTCCCCGTCATGCGCGACAAGGTGGCGGCACATAATATCATCCATCTGCGTGGTACGTTTACCTACGACGGGTTTACAGGTGTCTCTATCTTGCAATTTGCTGCAAGCCGGCTGAACCTTTCTGCCACGCAGGCAGCAATGGTGATGGAGACCTACTCCAAAGGCGGTATGTACAAACTCTATGCGCAGCAGTCTGAGAAAGCGCAGATGGGTACGGGCAAGATAGGCGACAAGCAACTGAAGAACGCTGCCGACCAGATTGCCCAAGACCTGCCCAACAAACAGGTAATCAGCATCCCGTCCACCGTGAGCGTGACCAACATATCGCAGACGCTGCAAGCGATGGAGAATACCGCCAACAAGAGCCTGACCGACCGCGACCTGATGATGTTCCTGAACGTACCGAAATCGTATATCGGTGACGACAGCAACGCTACCTACAAGAGTCCAGAGGCGAATGTATTGCAACTGCTCAGCGACACCATCCAGCCGAATATGTCGCAGATAGAAGATGAGTTCAACCGCAAGGTGCTCGGGTACGACGATTTCGGCGAGTACCGTTTCCACCTCTGCGAAAAAGCACTGTTCCGATTGGACCGCAAGAGCCAGGGCGAATGGAATATGAACCGCTTGCAGACGGGTGTGGTATCGCCCAACGAGTTGCGTATCGAACAGGAACTGCCGCACTACGCGGGCGGCGATGACCACTACGTATCGACGAACCTCGCCATTGCGGGTTCGCAGAAACTGAACGGCGCACCCGTTCCGGTACCCACAGAGAAAGGAGGCACAGAATGAAAATCATAACCCTACAACTCATCAAGGCTAATTCGCGTATAGACGACAATGCCGAAGACGAATTGCTGCGACAGATAGGCGATGCCGCCGAGGAGATGGCGTTGCACATCATGGGCGACCGCACCGTGGACGATATACTCGACGAATACGACGGCAAAATGCCCGCCTCTATCAAGCAGGCGTGTCTTATGCTTGCCGAGCACCTCTACACCCACCGCTCTGCGGTGTCAAACCAGACGCTGTCTTCCGTGCCCTACACGATAGACGCGATGTTGTACCCCTATATCCGCTACTGACGATGTATTCCTCTGACTTTCTCAATCGGCGTATCACGATATACACTCCGGGTGAGCGGATAGAATCCGAGTACGGCACCAAGCAACTGCCCGGGCACTCCTTCCTGATATGGGCTAATGTGGCTGACACCAAAGGCGTAGGGGCTATGCAGGAAGGAGCCTTGGAATCCTACACGCTCCATCTGGTTCGGACACGGTACAACGCCCGCATCAACAGCGATTGCATCGTAGAGTATGACGGGGTGCGCTACCGCATACTGCCCGGAACCATTCAGCGGCGCAAGCGCGAAAACGAATGCCAATTCAATATCCAAGAAATCATCGCAGGACTATAACCACGTGGCTAACCCCTGCAATCAAACAAACGTATAGTGTATGAAAACAAATTGCGAAAACAGATTGCGCTTCACTCCGACAGGAATGCAAGTGCGTGAGAACGAAAACGGCGGCGAATCCCGCACCATTGAGGGCTGCGCCATCGTATTCAATCGCGAGACGACCTTGTGGGACGGGCATTATACCCGTGTGCGGGAAATCATTGCTCCCTCCTGTATCGATGAGACGTTTTTGCGTGAGCAGGACGTGAAACTCAATATCATGCACGACCGTGCACAGACCATCGCCCGCCGCACCAAACAGGGAGAGGGCAAACTGAAGCTCGACCTGCGCGAGGACGGGTTGTATATGTCGTGCGAACTGCCCGACACGGAGCAGAGCCGGCAAATCATAGCCAATATCCGCGACAAAGTATATGCGGGGATGTCCTTCGAGTTCTTCGAGGGGGAGTTTAATGACCAGGTAACCACTCTGCCGGACGGGCGCGAGGACAGGCTGCGCACACAGACCAAGTTCAAGAAACTGACGGCTCTGACCATCGCACTCGACCCCGCCTACGATGCCACTTCTATCGGTGCGCGTGAGGGCTATGAGGCGCACGAGAACGAGGTGAAGCAACTGCGCGAGGTGGCAACCGCTGCCGAAAATACGGCACACTGCGAGGACGACACCAAGGCTGCCATAGCAGAGCACGAAATCCGCGAGAGACAATACCGGCAAATGCAAATGTGTATGCAGATGCACAATATCTAACCACATAAATTATATAATCTATGGAAAAGAAAACCAAACAAGAACTCTTGTCCCGCAACCGCGAGATACTGAGAATTACCGGTGACTTCCAGAATCGGGAGTTATCGGCGGCAGAGAAACAGCAGAACGAAGCACTCTGCCGCGAGTTCCAGCGCAACCTCGACGAAATTGCACTGCTCAATGAGGAATGCAGAGAGACGGCTGCTCCTGCAAAGTCCGCCAACCAACGTATGCGTGAGATTGTGGCTGCTGTCCGTGAGGGCAAGCACAACGGGGACTTTATCCTTACCCGTGAAGACCCGCCGGCAACACCCACCAGTTCCATTACGTCGGGAGTCATCCAACCGGGTGAAAAGACGAATATGGCAAGTGCCGGCATTCCAGTGACCATTCAGCAACTCATCAAGCCATTGGAGGCGGAAACCGTGTATGACAAAGTTGGGCTGAAAATTCAGACCGGCGTGCGCGGCAAGTTGCAATGGCCTGTACTCGACAACAGCATTGAGGTGTCGGTAGGCGGCGAGTTGGACGCTGTAGAGACCAAGGCTTTGGCATTCGACAAAATCACCACTACACCATTCAAACTCGGTGTATCGGTAGAGGTTTCCAACGAGGCTATCAACGATGCATCGTTTGACCTGAATGCCCTGATTGTGGAGCAGATTGCTCGCGGCTTGGGTCGCACACTCAACAAACGTGTGCTGGCATTGACAGCCCCGGGTACCGCTGCCGATTTCGTAGGTCCATTGGTAGCGCATAAGCAGACTCTCGCCTTTGCGGCTACCGTTCCGACCTACAAGGAGTTGAAGATACTGAAAGGCAAAGTATTGGCAACCAACGCCAATATGGTAGGTTTCTGCTATGTGATGGATGCTGCCATGTACTCCGAGTTGGAGGCTACCAGCAAAGATGCGGGTAGCGGCCGGTTCATTATCGAAGGTGGCAAGATTGACGGAGACCCCATCTTCGTCACGACCGATACAGCTTACGCCAATAAGGTGGTTTGCGGTTGCTTCGGCTACGAGGCACTGAACCAACACGGTCAGGCTCATTTCATCATTGACCCATACACGATGGCTAAGAAGAATGTAACAGTGTTCACCTTGAATGCGGATTGGTCGCTGACCTATCTCGTGCGTAGCACGGATGCGGCTCCGTTCGCAGTAGGCGCAAAATCCTAATCAGTCTCTGAGTCCTGATTAGGCAGGAGCAGGGCGTAGGTGAAAGCCCGCCCGCTCCTTTATCAGAAACAATAACCCACTACACACTATGAGTTTGAGAATAGGCAGTGCATTCCTGGCGGCTCTCCGCGCCAACGCCGACCTGCAAGCAATGCTTGGTGGAACGGCAACGGAAGACGATGAGACCACCTACACAGGGGCTCGCATCTTCTACGTGGCGCGGGCGGAAGCCGACGAACAGCAAGACCGCATACCTTACCTCATTGTTATGCCCAAGGGGATTACCACCCAAGGCAACAAAGACAACTACGATGCAGAGGAAGTGGCGACAGTGGATGTGCTATGCGTAGCCACCGACGGCGAAAGTCTCGTAGAGTTGACGGAGATGGTCAAAGCAACCATCGAGGACAGCCTGCAAGGCGATGACACCTACCACATCGACGACTTTGCGTTCAGCGCGTCTGCCGTGCAGTTCGACCCTGACAAGCCCTGCTTCTTCCAAACGCTGACATATCTGTGTAGTACAACAATCCAATAAGATGAAAGGACAAAATCTTCGATTAGGCATCAAAAGCGGCACCTCTCCTGCTACCACCAGGTACATCGCTGCTGCGCTGTCGTTTGACCTCGATGTACAGGTGGACACAGAGGAGTCCAGCAACAAGGACATCACCGGCGGATACAAGGCATACGAGGCTGGTCTGATTGGCTGGTCCGGCAGCGGGCAAGCCAACTATGTGAACGATGCCAAAGATACCGCTGCCATGCAAGCCGATGATATGTTTGGGCTGCTTGGCAAGGAAGTCAGTGTGGTATTCGACATCACCAAAGGCGACAAAAACCGCACTATCGACACAGGGAAGTACACAGGCAAAGCCATCCTCACGGGTTGGAAGGTTAGTGCACAGAACGGCTCGAAGGTCAACTACGACTTCAACTTCCAAGGTACAGGGGGACTCACCAAAGTTACGGCATAACTTTTCTATTTTCCATTACTTGTCGGCAGCGGGGACGGAGCAATTCCGCACCCCGCTGCTGTTTTCTATCAGGACATCAGACAACCAACATATAACCAATCACCAGCCGAGAGGACGGCTTTTATACCGGCACACTGTTTTCCTGCACGCCGTCCCATAGCAGGTCTATCATTGTACGGTTGCACGCCGCCGTCTTGCCCCAATCGTATGCTGCGTAGTGCCGTCCGAGGATAGTGTTATCCACATGTCCCATCGAGCGGTTGATGACGCGCTCGCTGAAATCCATATTGGCCGCGTATGTCGCCCATGAGCGGCGCAGGTTCGACAGCCTTACCGATATGCCGGTCAGTTCTTCCATCCGCTCCAACCTATCCGTCACTTTGCGCTGAAAAGTCCCCCAAGTAGGGATGTGCTCCTGGAAACAAAAAGCCCATTGCTCTCCCGCGTAGCGGTCAATCAGAGCCTGCAACTCGGGCTCTATGCGAATGTGCAGTGGTCTGCCGTCGCGCGTTTGCATCTTGTGGCGGACAAACACCATCTCCCCGTTCTTCGGCTTGGGCATGTTGTAGATGTCTATCAGATTCGCACCACACAGGTACCACGACAATAACAGCAGGTCTCGCGCCATGGTCAGGTTCTTCTCACCGGCGTGCCCGCGCAGGTCCACAGACAGCAGACGGCGCAAGTCCTCAATAGGAGTATAGTCTATCTCATCCGGGGCTTTGACGCGCTCAATCTTGTAGTCCTCCCATGGGTCCTCTTCTTTGCTCACCAACTTGCAGCGTTGCGCCTCGCGATAGGCGGCACGGATATACGAATCCGCCTTGTAGCGCGTACTCTCGCCGCTATTCGCACGCACCCACGCCTTAATATCATTGAGCCGCTGATAGTCGATGTCGTCGAAGCATAGTTGCTGAATGGCATGTGCCACGCAATAGCGCATCAGCACGCGGTGCACGTAGGCATAGTGCTTGCGGGTGTTCTCTGTGGCTCGGCTCTCGCCGTATTGCCGGAACCAGTCCAAGAAGTTCGCCAGTCCGCGCTTTTTGCCGATGAACTTGCGCTTGCATTGGCGTTTGCCTTCCACGTAGGTGCGCAGGTCGGTAGCGGTCAGGTTATCGATGTTCACATCTTCACTGCGCCGCAGTTCAAAGACCGCCTCGTCAAACTTACGCACCAGAGCCGCTATCTGCTCATTCTTCTGCTCCGACAGATAGGCTTTGCGGCTGATGGGCTCGCGCAGGTTGCAGGGATTGAAATACACACTCTCAATATCCACATGGGTGTTGATAACCGCATTGGTGCAACGGTGTGAGATTCTGATGAGCACGGTAGCCGTGCCGTTTTTCTTTTGGAGAGGGGACAGTCTCAGTGAAATAGAAGCCATAGTATTGAAATGTTGTATTGTGTGCAACTATTCGGAATATGCAACGTCTAACCACCAACGCGAAGCCATGAACGTATAGCCACTAACGCGCGGCCAACAACGTGCAACCAATTACCGAATTGTTACCGATTTGCGTTTCTAAAATGGAAAGAATAAGGTATTTTTAAGGAGATGCAGCCGTTTTCCGTATGGCACAAAACAAAAACCCAACAGGCTAACATCTGCCAACCTGCTGAATTTCAATACATTTTTCTTTTGAGCCACTGGGCGGACTCGAACCGCCGACCCACGCATTACGAAAGTGGAGAA
>SAMEA104315439__coassemble_195_pt1 | contig 33385 bp, 32 predicted proteins | sample SAMEA104315439__metabat2_low_PE_016 | metagenome-assembled genome bin SAMEA104315439 (sample SAMEA104315439) | gut metagenome | biome: Monkey gut; feature: monkey-associated habitat; material: faeces | place: China | collected 2013 | reverse complement strand
TATTTGTTGATTTTATTCATTTTGTACGAAGTCTTTCGACATTGCGCTGCAAAGATAATACATTTGGTATAAATACACAAGAGTTATTTGCGATTTGGGAGCAATCTGTTTTGTTAAATATACATCATTCATAATCCTCACCTTGTATTCCTAATGAGCCATGGTTCATAGCACGTGCAATATCCATTTGCAATTCCTCATCATAGTCTTGTTGTGCCATGAAACATTGCAAGATACGATGCAATAGGTCTTTATCTATGTTTGAGGCGGCTACGTGGTACACGATAGCCTCCATTTGCCGCATAAACGTACAAGCCTGCCACGGGTAACCGTTTTTGATAAGAAAATAAACGCCCAAAGTCAAAGCCGTGCGTTTGTTCCCATCACTAAACAAATGTCCTGCACATACGCTATAGACGAGATAGGTTAGTTTGTCAACAAACTTGGGGTAGTACAAGTCGTTTTGAATAAAGTCTATCATTGAGCGTATGCCCGCCTCGTCACGTACGCCACCCAAGCCGCCACCACTCTTGTCAATGGTTTTTGTATAAACTTCCATGACCTCCTCATAGGAGATGTACTGCATAGTCTCACTCATTGTCCTCTGCTTGTTTCAGCCGTTGCAATACATCTTTGTTGTCATCAAGTATCTTGTCGAAATCTACGGATTGTGCGCCGATGAAACGTTCGTACTCTTCGGGGGTTACGGCTTTCAAATATTCTGCTATATTGCCGTGGTAAGCATCGCGGAAACTCAAGTCCCTTGAAGCCATTTTGGTGCGTGCGTCTGTGATGTACGGTTTTTGCATAGGGTGTTCTGCCAAACCATTGACAATTGTCTCAACATCCGTCATAGACAGTGGCTGCTGTCCGTTTTTCTCGTATTGCTCTCGTATTGCTACACCGACACCATTCTCAAAAGAAGAAACCACCAGCAGAACTTCTGCATACAACGTATGGCGCACATTATCATTGGTATTCAGGCTGAGAATGTCTCTATATTCCTTTGCGTTTTCGCGAAAAACAGCCTTGTATATCAGGTCTGTTACTTGTGCATACTTATACGTATAATGCCCGCTCACACATTGCCCTATTGCAGATGTCAGTGTTTTGCGATAGTTTTCTTCCGCTATTGCAGCAGGCAGATAATTTGCATCCCGCCGATTGATAAATTTAGTACCTCCTCCTGCCCGCCGGTTGATAGTGGTGATGACAATATCCAATATGAGACTGCGGACCTCTTTCGCTCTCTCACTCTCTGTCAATAGCATACCGATATTAAGGAAAGCACGGAAATTGAATAGCCCGAGTTGAGTGATTTTGCTCGCCTCATTTATAAGGTGACCAAATTGCAACTTAAAGTCTTTCAGTTGTTTACCTCTACTTAAAACATAGCCATTGTGTTTTAATTCATCGGCATTTGTTAGCAAATAGCGGTCTATCGTGGATATATCCACCCCATAGAAATCCGCAACCATTTTCTTGGTGAAACGGTATTCTCCCTCAAAGAGCATTCCCTCTATATTGAGCGCCTTTTGTGCCTCCTCTACAGCAAAACGGTTATTGAGTACATTTTGTCGCTCTATGTTTGATATTGTCAAGTCATTCATATTCGTCTTTTTTGTAGAACCCTCGATATTGCCGCTGTATAGTTATGCCATAGGCGGAGTTGGTTTTAGTTGTTGTTTATTTGTTGATTTTATTCATTTTGTACGAAGTCTTTCAACATTGCGCTGCAAAGATATAGAAAATTTATGGATTATGCAATATTGGCAAAAACAGGTGCTTGTTTTTTGGGGAAGATAAGTCTAATAAGCCCAATGGGGCAAATAAGACGAATGGGCAAATAAGCCTAATACGTCGAATATGTCGGATAGGACAAATAAGTCAAATGAGCCCAATATGTCCAATAAGGATAGCGGGACTCCATGAACGGACGGCGATGCCGTATTATCACAAATTGGTCATAAAGTCCATATCCTAATAATTAGCACAACTGACATTATTATAGAGTGGAGATGCACTGAAATCTATCAGTAGGGGAAAATTTTTTTGCATTTTTTCTGTTCAGAGGCATATCTTTGTCCATATTAGCCGTTAACGTGTGGCAGAGAGGAGAGGTTATTGAAACCGTACTATCCCGTACTATTACAAGGAATGCTTTAAATACGTCCATTGCCCCTTTTTATTGCTGCCGTCACGATATATATAACCGTTTTTGCGTAGGGTGGTTATTTCTCTTTTTAACGTTGCAAGTGAGACTCCTATTTCGTTTGCCAATTCTTCCCTCGTCAGAGAAGGCCGTCTCTTGATAGCCGTAATGATTGCTTTTTGCCGTTGGGATAGAGACCCATTTATCGGCTCATTTATTGGCTCATTTATCGGCTCATTTCTTGGCTCATTTGGGATATGCAAAGTCAGTTTAACCTGCAACAGTTCCGGTTGTTCCAATAATTCGGGCTTGAGCCAATGCTCATTATGAAATCAAATAAAATTTGTACAGTCTATATCAGTCCTGTCATATAGACAGGCAGCAGCCATGTGGCACCGTCGTGCAGAAGGTCTTTGGTGTATATCAGGTAGCGGTCGCCGACGCGGGATGCATACTTCTCGCAGAATGCGTCCAATGAGGCGTGTGTGTTGTAGCCCGATGACTTGACCTCTATGGGACATACCTTGTTGCCACGCGAAAGCAGGAAGTCCACCTCGTAGTTGTGCTTCGGGTCTTTCGGGAAGGTGTAGTAGAACAGCTGGTTGCCTGAAGCACGCAACATCTGCGCCACCAGATTTTCATACACATAGCCGAGGTTGGTTGCCAACTTGTCGCTTAACAACTTGTTGTAAATCTCGTTCTCGGTATAGTCCTTGTCCCAGAAAGCGAGTGTGATGAACAAACCCGTGTCGCACAAGAATATCTTGAACCGCTTATAGTCTGCATTGAGCGACATGCCCACATTCGGGTCGTCGGCGTGATATGCCATATAGATAGTTTTGCTATCTTCCAAATCGTGCAATAGTTCCTGTATACGCTCGGCATCAACCCCTTCCAATATGGAGGTAGGGGCGTAGCGCGAACCGTTTTTGCTCAGTTGGGCGGGGATAGCCATAAACAAACGAGACAACTGTTTTGAGCCGTCCACCTTGAGAAGGTCGTCTGCGTAGAGCCGAAGGATATCGCGTTTGGTCTCGTCCACACGTTGCAGGTTGTTGGTATCCAAATAGGAGCATACGGCTTGCGGCATACCGCCAATCAACATATACAATCGCAGGTTGCGCATACTCTCACGGTGCGCCGCCCCCGACGGGTAGTGGTGCTGAAAGGCGGTGCGCAGAAGCGGGAAAGTCTGCTCGTCGCCTAATGCCCAACGGAACTCCTCATAGTCCATCGGTAATAATTCAAGGTGCCGCTCTTCGCTCGGGATGGTAATATCTTTTGTGTTCTGCCGAATACTGATAAGCGACCCCGTTTCGATATAGTCATACCTGCCATCTGCCACGAGGTACTTGATTGCCTGCCGCGCCATAGGGCAACGTTGCACCTCGTCGAAGACAATAACCGATTGCCGCTCCACGAGTTGCACATTGAAGATACGCTGCAACTGGAAGAACAGAAAGTCCAAATCCATCAGGTTGTTGAACAATCCGCGTACTTCGTCCGACACCCTGTTGAAGTCTATCAATATGCAGGATTTGTACTCCTGTTCGGCAAACTGCCGCACCAAGGTGGACTTGCCGACACGGCGTGCCCCCTCTATCAGGAGGGCGGTATGCCCCTGGCTTTCCTGCTTCCATTCCAACATTCGCTGGTACAATTTGCGCCTGAAAATATGCTCACTCATAGCCTTTGCGTTTGATTTGCCGCAAAGATACTGATTATTATCGGATTACGCAAATGTTTATGACGTTCCCGCGTTTTTGTTTGGCGTTTTGTCTATGATTCCCGCATTTTTGTATGGTCAATTTCCCATCATCCCCGCAAATCCGGACTGTCAATTAACCACAAACTGACCATTACTTTGTTCTCCATTAAAGCCCATTAAAGAGCCATTAAAGACTCCCCCTGCCCCCCTCAAGAGCACCCCACTTCGCCTATATCGGCTCGTGAGGACCCCGCTAAGGAGGGGGAACATTCTCCGTTAACGACCATTAATCAACCGTTAAGGGGTTACTCGTGGATGATGAGCGAGGAGCCGGAGCACTCGGAGTTGTGGGTGCGGGCGGTGCCGGTGTAGTAGATGGTGCTGGCACCGGAGACGTTGCAGTCAATCACGCCATCGCTATGCACATTCATCACGCTGCTTCCCGAGACCGAGCCCTCGACCTTGTCGGCAACAAGCAGGAACATACCGTCCTGCTTCTCCGACAGGAGCCGCGAGGCACCGCTGACGCTCACTTCCAACGTGCGTACATCGCCTTGCAGCATGGCGGACGAACTGCCCGAGATGTTGATGTCGGCATCGCGCGCCACGACAACAACATCTATTGCCGATGCGCCGGAGACGTTGATGTCCACATCCGGTGCGGTGAGCGGTTGCTCTATGAACAGCGAGGAAGCCCCCGACACGTTGATGTCCGCCAGCGTGGGTTGCGTAGGAAGGAGTACGCGGCAATGCGAGACACCCGACCAACGGATGCCGTTGCGAAAGCCGACGGAAAGGCGTTCGCCCGATTGCGCTATCTGCAAATAAGGCATAAGGTTGGCATCGGTCTGCGCACAGACATCGGACACCGAGTCGCATATAACCACTTCGATGGCACTATGCACGTCCAACTCTTGGAAAGGTGACACACGAAAGTGCTGTTCCGCATCGAAACCTGCAAGCGCAATGACCTCGGTGCGATAGAGAGAGCAACTGCACAAGAGACAAGTTGCCAGCAAAAAAAATAAAGATTTCTGTTTCATTTTATTCCATATAATTTGATTCTACATATAAGAACATTTTTGTTCCATGAAAGAGCCATTAAACATTGATAAACATATAATTGTCCACGAATTAGCCATTAATTTTTTCTCCATTAAAGTCCATTAAAGAACCATTAAAGACTTCCCCTAACCCCCTCAAGAGCACCCCACTTCGCCTATAGCGGCTCGTGAGGACCCCGCTAAAGAGGGGGAATAGGCTCCGTTAATTGCCGTTAATGGGTCGTTAATGTAGCATTAGTTGGATTTGGGCTTGTTGCTGTGCTCTCCGAGGGCGCAGGCGGCGAGGCAGGTAACTGCCAACGAAAGCAAGACAATGGCATCGTTGGCGGAAATCTTTGCCATGAGTGACAATACAAGTGCACCAAGTCCAAGCCCTAAGGCTACGGCACGAAAGATAAGCAATGGAAGTTGTTTGTTCATAATTGTTGTACGTTAAAGGATTATTTAGCGGCTCGGTTAAGAGCCGCTAATCAATCGTTAAGGGATTGCCCGCAGGGCAATTGACGACGCGAGACGCGCCGTCCCCACACTATCAATGTCTCTTACCGCTATTTGATGGCAATCCATATCTCGGTGATGAGGTCGGCGGGGGCGGTGGTGAAGGGGTCGGTGACGTACTTCTCCAATGGGGCAGGGCGCTCAGGGTCCAAGTCCAACGTGGGCATGACGGTGCCGTATATCTCTGCATAGGTGGCACCAAGGGTCTCGTAAGGTCCGCGGTGGGTGAAGACCATCCAACGCCCTCCGGGCAAGGTACTGAGGCGTACGCCGTTCCCAAGCGTCATGCCGCGGAGAGTGTCGGCAATCTTATCCGTCAAGGCAGCGATGCATACATCACAGCGTCGCTCGGCTGCGGGAGTGGTGGTCGGGTCGTCAAGGTAGGTACTTAGGTACTCCACGTCATTGCAGCAACAACCTATTTGGTTGTCATTGCAGCACTGCTCCATAGCGTTCCATGCTTCGCCGTAGTTGATAGACGAGTAGTCGCCCACAAGGCGATAGGTGAGAGCCACACGCGGCTCACGGGTTTCAATTCTCTGTTCCATTTTATTCCGTATAATTTAAGTTGATATTTATTCTCCATTAAAGCCCATTAAAGAGCCATTAAAATCTCCGTTAATGACCGCTAATTTATTGTTAATGTATAGGTAAACATATAGCATTGCGTACTCCACACGGATTCTTCTTATTCGGGGAAAATCTGTGTGGGGAGGGATTGTTTCTCCTTGTGGGGGAAGGTGGCTTCGTAGGCGGCAAAGGCGTCGGGCTGTTCGACAGCGGCGAAATAGCCCTGCGGCGTGGTGTAGAGATACTCCTTGCGGGGAGCAGCGGACGCAGGTTCATGGGGAGCAGTCTCCTCGGCTACCACTTGCCCTTGCAGGTAGCCCGGGATGAGTTCCTGTGCGAGGAAATAAGGCACTTCGTCGTCAAGGGGTTCGCCGTGGTAGTGCACACCCAGCGTGCCGGCAACCACAAAACCCGCGTGGCTGTAGAAGTCGATATTCCCCTCCATGCACACTGCCCCAATGCCCATCTCCTTCGCCCGCGCCAAAGCGTACTGCAACAGTTTGAGCCCGTAGCCTTTGCGTTTGTATTCGGGCGCGATACTGATAGGTCCGAAAGTGGCTATGTTTAGTTTAGAGTTGAAAGTTGATAGTTTAGAGAAGTCGGTAGTAGGTAGTTGAGAGTTGGGAGTGGAGCGTTCAGGGTTGAGTGTTGAGGGTTGAGAGTTTAGCGCAGTGGCAAGTTGAGAGTTGGGAGTGAGGACTTCCAACGCAGTGCGGACGAACATCACCTGTCCGATGAGACGACCGTCTTTCTCCATGACGAAACTCAATTCGGGTATAAACTCAGGGCGTTGGCGATAGCAGTGCAGCACATAATGCTCCTGACACCCCGGGCGATAGACATTCCAGAAAGCGTCGCGCGTCAGTTCTTCGGCAGCGCGGTAGTCTTCGGGGCGCTCTGGACGGATGGTGCAGTCGATGTCCGTGAGACGGGCAAGGACTTCCGCAGGTGCGTTGTCCGTAACGCGATGCAGGGTAGCGCATTGCGCAATCTCTGGGCATTCCCCGCATTGCGCCACGCCACGCTGCAAGGCACACTGACGGATAGGACATAGATGGTCACAATAAAGGCTTTTGACACCGTCCACACGGCAGCCCATACAGTTGATGTCCTCGGGGTGTATCTCCACGTGGTTGAGTTCGCTCCAGTCGCGTGCCACACGGGCACGGAGGGCATGATCGTTGTTTATGGTAGCGGTGCGCGCCTCGCACGAGGCGCAGTCGAGACCGCAAAAAGCAATAAGTGGGTTCATATTATTTACGATTTACAAATTTACGATGTACGATTTATGTACGATTGGCGGCTACGCCGCAAATTGCTACATTTATTCTCCATTAAAGAGACGTTTCTGTTCCATGCAGTCCATTAAAAGACCATTAAAGCATTTATGAACATATAATTTACCATATAATTATCCATTAATTTCTTTTCCGTTGGTACGGCTGTCGGCAGGGAGTTGCTTGTACAGGTGCAGGGCTGCGAGACCGGTGAGGGCTTGCAGTATGCCGAAGATGAAATAGATAACGTCGATGGCGTTCAAGGGGAAGATGCAGAACTGGACCGTAATCCACAACATCAGCGTGACGCCAAACACGGTGCCGAGCACCAGTCCCCAACGGTTACGGCACAGTATCAAGACCGCCGCCGTGAGGTTGGTGATACCGTTCACGCACAGCAAGGCAACGCCGCACCATACGAAGTCGCGGAAGAAGAAATCCGCAAAGGGCAACACCTGAAAGTACGGCAGCATGTCCGCCATGTTCCATACCTCGCCATGCGGGTACGCCCAAAACAGGATAGCACCGCCTACCGCGCCGATACCGATAAATATACACCAGAAAAGCAATGCCCCGCGGGCAAAGTTGAATTTCGTTTTTGTTTCCATATAATTTTCGTTTTTTCTCCATTAATGGCCATTAAAGACTCCCCCTGCCCCCTCAAAGAGGGGGTGTTGAATCCGTTAATTGGTCGTTAATACATTGGTAAACATACAATTATCATATAATTACTCATTAATTTCTTTCTGTTTAGGGACCGACAGGGTGTCTATTGCCTGCTGGATGGCGGTGAGGAAACGGGCGGCATGGGCACCGTCCATCTGGGTGTGGTGGAACTGAAAAGACACGCTAAGCATCGTCCTGAGCAGCCGTCTGCGATACTTGCCCCAAATCAAGAATGGGTTGTTGAACACGCCGCTGTACATACCCACTGCGCCGTCAATGTCGTATTGCGCGAGTGCCGAAGTGCCAATGACCATACTGTCGGTCAAGTCGTGGTTCGTACACGTATCCGCCACTTGCCGCGTAAGGCGCATATAGTCGCGGTTGAACGCCGTCAGGTCATCGGAACAGGGTATGTCGCATGAACTGACCTCGCCCTGCCGATTGAGCACAATAGTATTCACGGCGAGGGTGTCGTATTGCATCAATTTGCCGTCCACTGGTAAGAGGTAGAACTCTTTGATGCCGCCGGCGGCTTTGCCGATGCAATAGCACATCAGCATATTGAATTTCATGCCCGTCTTGCGGCTGAAGTGCACAAGGCGCGTCACGTCCAACGTCTTGAAAAACGTGACCATCGGCATTGGTGCCTGCATCCACATCTCAAAGGCGTAGGCACGAGTGGTGGTGTGTGGGTCAATCTCAAACATAATTTATCAGACTCCCCCTGCCCCCTCAAAGAGGGGGTATAGGCTCCGTTAATTGTCGTTAATATATTGATAAACATATAATTATCCACGAATTAACCATTAATTTTTGCTCCATTAAAGCCCATTAAAGAACCATTAAAGCCTCCATTAATGACCGTTAATGTATTCAGTGCGGGGGCAATCTGCAATGTACAACGTGCAACGGCAAACGAATGAACAAATGACGAGTAATCGTAACCTAAGGTATAACTCAATAATTCGTTGCACATCGTACATCGCTAATCGTCGGCTCCGTTTATACTCCATTAAAAACCACTTTTTTCTCCATTAAAGCCCATTAAAGAGCCATTAAAACATTGATAAACATATAATTATCCATGAATTGACCATTAATTTCTTCTCCGTTAATTGCCGTTAATCAGTCGTTAATGGATTGCCCTGCGGGCAGTTAACGACGCGAGACGCGTTGTCTCCCAAGCATTAAATGACCGCATATTCATTATCTATCCCTTGCTCATCCCTTGCGTATCCCTTGCTGATAGGTACGGTGTGGGTAGCACAATGTACCGTTTATCTACCGTGTATCAACCGTATATCTACCGTGTATGTACCGTAGTTGACAGCGTAATGTCAGCGTGGGGACACTGTTGCGGAACGACAGGGGAGGTAGCAGAGGCCGAGGAGGGTGGCACCGAGGGTGGAGGTCAGTTCGAGCAGGGTGAAGCCGGACAGCAACCAAACCACGCCGACTGCGGCACGCAACAGGAAGACTCCGCAGGTGAAGCATACCACCAACTTCTGCAAGGGCAGGCGGCGGGTGGTGCCACTATATGACAATCCATATATGCCCGCAAGGGCGAAACACGCGACGATACCCACCGTGATAAGATACGGCAGCGGTTGCCACAACGAAGCGAGCGTATGCATCTGCGGCGCAATGCCGTAGATGTCGAATATCTGCCATAGAAAGCCCAAGCAAGCCAAGTGTCCGATGGCAAGGGCGAAACAGAGTGCCGCCCCCACGCGAAAGCGAATAACAAAAAGATTCTTGCACATATTTATTATCCTAATTTAGGCAGACCATTACTGCCCTACTCCACCGCCGCTACCGAGACGCGAAGACTCATCGAGGTTGCCGACGTTGCGGTGTTTGACGTATTGCTGCTGACCGAACATCCACGTAAGGGAGAACATTACTTTCTGGTTGCGATAGTCCGATGCGGTGTAACTTCGGTTGCCCTCTGCCAAGCCGAGCGACTCACTGCTGCCGCGCACAGAGCGCATCAGGTCCTGCACCTGGAGGTTGAAAATCAAGCCCTTCTCGCGCCACATCTTGCGCACACCGAAGTTCATGCTGTAGAATGCCGACTGACGTGTGTAACCGCTCACCATAGGCGCATTGTAGAAGCCGTCTATAGACAGCGTCCAGTCCTTGGGCAAGTAGGCATTGAGGTTTGCCAAGCCGTAGCCCCAATGGCTGCGGTTGACATACGTGCCGTCGTAGGAACGGTTGATGAAATAGTAGTAACCGCCATTGAGTGTGAGGGCAAGCCATGCGCCCTGCATGGTGCGTGAGCCGTCTTCGCCTGTTACGAACTTAGGCACGAGAGGCAATTCGGTGAGCGAGAGGTCGCCGCCGTGGGTGGTACAGGTACCGAAGTTCTTCCACTTCATACGCCCGTCGCCGTTGGGCAGAATCTCCGTCCGCTGCGAGAACATATCCTGCGTGTGGGAGAAATTGAATGCCAACGATACATACTGCGAGTAAGAAAAATTCAAGTCCACTTGGTTGTTGAACTCCGGTGTGAGTTCGGGGTTACCCTCAGCGTAGTTGTGCGCATCGATATAGGTGCGGAACGGGTTGAGTTGGTAGTAACTCGGTCGTTTGATACGGCGGGTGTAGGAGATGTTCATCGCCCACTTGTCGGTGGGGTTGTAGCCGAGAAAGGCAGTGGGAAAGAGGTTGAAATAGTCCTTTGTGGAGGTGCTGTCCGCCGAGCGCCAGTTACCGTTGGAGTGGGTGTACTCGCCGCGGAGTCCGAGTTTGGCATTGAAGTGCTGCCCGAACTGCTTTGCCAACGAGATGTACAGGGCTGCAACATGCTCCGAGTAGGAGAAGTCGGAGTGGGCGGTGGGGCTTTGACAGTCGTTCAAGAGACTGTCGGTGGTCATGCGGTTGTCGGTGTTGGAGAGGGCATATTTGGCACCCGTCTCTATCATACCCGTCTGCCAGAAGCGTGTCTGGAAATCGAGTTTGGCGGAGTAGATGTCCACTATCTGGTTGGTATTGATATTCAGTCCCGTATGCAGCACCGAGTCGGGGCGCGTGGGATAGGTATAAGTGTTGCTCTGTTTGTTCTGCTGTTTCCAGCCGTTGCGGTTGTAGTCGATGTTGGCGGTCAGTTCACGCTCCAACGAATCGTTGAAGACATGGGTGTAGTTGAGGTTGGCTGTGTACTGCTGCGAGAACATCGGACCGCTGATAGAGAGCATGGAGTTCTCCGCGATGTCGTTGCCCACCTTGGTCCAGCCGTAGCCGTGCCCCTCGGGGACGTTCTGATTCATAATCATAAACGGCGCCTGAAAGATAAAACCAACGGTATTCTTATCATTGATAAACCAGTCGTTACCGAGTTTGAGCATATAGTATTGGAAATCGCAATCGTATTCCGACTTGTCGTACCGCTCGGTGGTAGTATGGGTGAGCGTATCGAGATAGGTGGAGCCTGTCTCTACACCCACATTCTGATTGGTATAGACCTGCGTGAGGCTACCAAAGGTGTAGGTCTTCTCGGTGCGGTAGTTGAGGTTGAGCGAGAACATCTCGGTGTTCATCCATGTGTCTATATCCTTGTAATACATTCCGCCGTAAGCGGCTGAGAGTGTACCGTTCAGCCCGCGCATCATATTGCGCTTGGTCTTGATGTTGATGATACCGCCTTGCCCCGAAGCATCGTATTTCGCCGAGGGGTTGGAGATAATCTCTATCTTCTCGATGGTGCTGCCGTCGGTTCCCTCAAGCATTGCCTTGAGTTGCTGCCCGCTGAGGTAGGAGGGACGCCCGTCGATATACACCTCTACGGATTTGCCGTTGACCGTAACGTTGCCGTCTTTGTCCACGTTCACGCCCGGGGCTTTCTTCAGCAGGTCTTTGCCGTTGCTGCCCATCGCAAAGGGCGAGTTGCTGACGTTGAGCACTATCTTGTCGAACTGACGCTCAATGAGTTGCTTCTTGGCTTTCACTTCCACCTCGCCGAGTTGCTTGCTCTCTTCGCTAAGCGTCAGCAAAAGATTTACATCGCCCGACTGCACCTTGCGGCAGATGGTCCGGTAGCCTATATAAGAGACCTTGAGAAGATATTTGCCCGCGGGGGCAGAAAGCATGAAATCGCCCTGTTCGTCGGTGATAGCACCGGTGATGAGCGTGCTGTCGGTTTGCAAAAGGCTGACGGTGGCGTAAGCAATCGGGGCGGATTGGGTGTCCTGCACCTTGCCCGAGATTGGCTTTTGCGCAAAAGTGGTGATGGCACACATCAGTGCCAAAGAAAATGTAATGATACGTTTCATCTAACTGAATATAATATGAATGTAAGTTATTGTCCGTTATTCGGGTTTCCCCTCTTTGAGGGGGCTTGGGGGAGTCTGTGTTCCTTCCTCTACGTGGTGTTTGCCACTTTTGTAGTAGGCAAGGGTGGCGGAGAACTGGTCGCGCAGTATGCGTTCCACCTCCCCGTGGGAGAACTGGCGCACGCCGTTGGTGATGAGTGAACAGAGACCGAGATTGAATATCATCATGTGGTCGAAGAAGGCGACGGCATCGTCGTCGGAGAGTTGGTAATCTGTTTGGTATTGCTTTGTCATAATCTTGGACAACTCGGGGAGGGGAGTCATTTTGTTTCCTCTCCAGTAGATTAGTTTGTATAAGTTGGGTTCTTCCTGCGCAAACTGCACGATGCACATACCCATGCGTTTGGCTGCCGGTCCTTGGCTCGGCGTGTCGCGGGCGATACGTACACGCTCGGCAAACCGCGCGGATACCTCCTCGCGTACGGCGGTGAGGAGTTCCTCCATGTTGCGGAACGCCGTGAAGAGCGGTCGCGACGAGCACCCCATATACGCGCCGAGGTCGCGGGCATTGATGCAGTCGGGTCCCTGCTCCCGCACCATATTGATTGCCGCTTCAATAATCATCTCGCGGGTGTATTGTACTTTGCGTGGCATGACGGGTTGATTAAGAATTAAAAATTAATAATTAAAAATGGCATGTACAGCGGGTATGATATCCGTTTGGTACTTGCATTACATCTGTTATATAACTCTTGTTATGTAACAAACGTTGCGCAAAAGTACTGCTATTTTCCGATATGGCAAAATAAAGTGCAGGATTTCGTGAAATTGCAATGTGGAAGTAGCAAAAGGGAGGATATATAACGACGCGAGCCGCGTCGTCTCCCAAACAAAGTATTGTCTTCCAAGCGGAGGGATATTGTCTTGCTATCCTCTCGGTATTGTCGGCTTAATCACATACTAATCACATACTAATTACATACTAATGTCATAGTATTAACCCGAGATTGACTCGAGAAGGATTCGAGTTACAGGTGGTGAACAGGTAATAGCAACAAATATGCGTAGCGCGAAAAATGCAAAAAAGTGCATTTTTTTGCAGAGGGTAACAGGTTGATTGTCTGCAATGGTTACTAATAGGTAACTAACTGATAATCAAGTGCGTTCTTGTGTGGTATCAGGGAAAGCAGTAATTTTGCAGCGTCAAAAGGAAAGTAACTTTGGGAAGTAATAAGTAATGGTTAATAGTTAATATGCAAGGTATGGCAATTATGAACCAACAATTATAAACCAATAAAATTATAAGACAATGAAAGAGATTCAAACAATCGCAACGGCACAGAACTTCAGTGCCATCAATCTGGGTAAGTTGAACCAAATCAGTGAGTATGAACTGCACCTTGGGGCAAATGTGGTTATCCCCGGCAAGGTGTTCGGCGGAGCAGCGTTGCACGCTACGGGCGGAGACTTCTCGTTCCAAGTGTTTCCTGCAGGTGCGGAGACAGGGTTCCTGCACACGCACAAGAACCATGAGGAGTTGTACTTCTTCTTGGGCGGCAAGGGTGAGTTTCAGGTGGACGGGCAAATGTTCCCCGTTGAGGAAGGCAGCGTGGTGCGCGTGGCTCCCGCAGGCAAACGCTCGGTGCGCAACAACGGCAATGAGCCGCTGATAATGCTCTGCGTGCAGTACCGCGGCAACACGCTCACGGCTGAGGACGCGGCTGATGCGGACATACTGAATGAGCCGGTGAAGTGGTGATTTGGCATGAGGCTGCGTATAACAAAAAACGTGAGTTCGATATAACGAAAACTTTATAAACCAAAACATCCAAACCAAGCAAAACTTATCTTGCGGCACAACATGTGCCGCGCTTAGAAACAAAAACATATAATTAACCATATAATCTCCAGATTCCGGATTAAATAATCAAACATAACGATTATGAAAAAAGCAATTGTAGCATTGATGAGCGTGGTGGCACTCGGTGCCAACGCACAAATGAAAGGCAAAGTGGAAGTGTACGATTTCGATACCTTCAAACTGCATGTCTATTACACCAATGACGCCTTGGGCGATGCGAGTTATATCGTGGAGGGGAAAGACGCCCTCGTAACCTTGGAACAGCCGCTGTTCAAAGACAATATCGCCGAGTACAACTCTTATCTAGAGTCTCTCAACAAGCCTGTCAGTCAGCGCATTGCAGACTACCACGTTGGTGGGACGGACGACCACGATGTATTGATGGCTGAGGGTATGCCGGCGTTCTCCAAGGGGGATATTTACGGCGGTATGATGCAGAACTTCGCCAATATTTTCGGCGATGCCATCACCGACCTGCCTACGGGCAAGACCGCCGAGGTGTCATTCGGCAGCACACAGACCTACGCAGGCGTGCCGTTTGAGTTCCGCCACGGGGCTTCGACCGACTTCCCTGCTGCCAGTCTGCTTATAGGGAAGCGTGTGTATTACACCCATTGGACGCCTGCCAAAGCGCATGTCAGTCCGTTGCAGGTAAGCAGCGCAGCCGCTATCGACGCCGAGATTGCAGAGGCTGAGCGTTCCTTGAAATCGGGTGCGGAACTGTTCATCGGCGGACACGGCGGGGCTGCCAAGAAAGACGCTGTGGAGTTCAAGATTGCGTACCTCAAGACCCTCAAACACCTGCGTGCCAAGAGCAAGAGTGCCGAGGAATTGGCGGCTGCTATGCAAAAAGCCTACCCCAATCTGCAGGGTGAGGACAACCTCGCAGGAGTGGCGAAAGCGTTATTCAATTAAGAATTATGAACGAATGGCATAATTCTTGTGCGAAAGTCGTCAGACAGGGATGTCCTGTCTGACGATTTCATTAACGGAGGATGTAATATGCTACATAATAAAGAGACACGGGATGTGTTGTTTCCGAACTGCCCGATACGCAATGTGCTGTCGCGGGTAGGTGACAAATGGTCGCTGCTGGTGCTGCACACGCTGGAGCAGAGTGCCGAGCCTGTGCGGTTCAATGCCTTGCAACGCGCCTTGCCAGACATCTCGCAGAAAGTGCTGACCACCACGCTGCGGACGTTGGAAGAGGACGGCTTTGTGGTGCGCACGGTGTATGCCGAGGTGCCGCCGAGAGTGGATTACCAACTCACGGAGCGGGCGCAGTCGTTCATGCAAGCCTGCACGCCGATGATACAATGGGCGGTGGCGAACCTTGAGGATATTGTGGCAGACCGCAAACGCAAGAAGAAATGATACAAGAGATTGATATACAAAGTGTAAAGGATAGGCTGTACGGAGATTTCAAGGTGCTGTACAGCAGCAGTTTCCCTATTTTTGAGCAACGCACGGAAGAGCAACAGGCGTGGGCTTTCGAGCAGGCGGGGTACCACCTTGCGGGCTACACGGAGAAGGGAAAGTGGATAGGATTTATCTCGTATTGGGAGTTCGATACGTATATCTACATTGAACATTTTGCCATTGATGCCACCTTGCGCGGGCAAGGCTACGGAAGCCGCGTGCTACGGATGTTTGTGGAGCAGAAAGGCAAAACGGTAGTGCTGGAGATTGACCCGATAGTGGACGAGGTATCGACAGCACGCCTACGTTTCTATACACATTGCGGGTTTCAGGTCAATCCTTACAGTCACCGTCATCCCGCCTACAGAGAGGGCTATCAGCCACACCCGTTAGTGGTGCTGACAGCCCCCGTTGCTATCTCCGAGGAGGAGTATCAGCGTTTCTACCGCGACTTGTGCGAGGTAGTGATGAGATAACACCAAGCCGCCGCAGATGGCGGGGGGAAGGTGAAGACAGCAGTTTTCATTATGAAAAAGCCTAACTAACAGGTTAGGTTGTCCATTTGCAAGATAGCGTCTATAATATCTTCTGCGACATGGTCTTTGCTTGCCAATGGTAGCGGTATTTGTTCCCCACTGGGATACAATAGTGTCACACGGTTGGTGTCCGTGCCGAAGCCTGCCCCTGCGTCCTGCAGAGAGTTGAGTACAATCATACTCAGGTTCTTGCTTTGCATCTTGCGGGTGGCGTTTTGTACCTCGTTGTTCGTCTCCAAAGCAAAGCCGACCAATATCTGATTATCCCGCCGGCTACGCCCTAATGTAGCAGCAATATCCTGTGTGGTCTGTAATTGTAGTGTTAGTGCTGTTTGGTTGGGTTGTTTCTTTATCTTCTGCTGTGCAGGTTCGGAAGGCGTGAAGTCAGCCACAGCCGCACATAATATAGTAATGTCCGCTTGCGCGAAAGCACTCACTGTGGCTTCTGCCATCTCCTTTGCCGAGGACACATACACCATACGGAGCGGAGCAAAGGCTTCCCATGCCAGCATAGAGATACTCGTGGGACCGCTTACCACCGTCACTTCAGCCCCCATACGCAGACACGCCCGTGCCAACGCATAGCCCATCTTGCCTGTGGAGGCATTGCTGATATACCGGACAGGGTCGATGGCTTCGTGTGTCGGACCGGCTGTAATCAGCACCTGTTTGCCTTGTAATGGCTTGTCTGACAGCGCATATTCCACTGCAGCCAGCAAGACATCCACCTCCTGCATCCGCCCTTTGCCGGTAGTGCCGCACGCCAATGGACCCTCAGCGCAGTCGAGCATAGTGATATTCTCCCGCGAAGACAGGACATGCACCGCCTCTTGTGTAGCAGGTGCAGCGTACATCTTGTCGTTCATGGCAGGTGCGATGACCACAGGCTTGCGCATAGCGGCAAACGTGGTTGTCAGCGCATCATCGGCTATGCCGGCAGCCATCTTGCCAAGGACATTGGCTGTCGCCGGAGCCACTATCATCAAGTCTGCCCACTCGGGCAAAGAGATATGCTCGGTGCTGTGCTCATTGATAGCCGCAAAGACATCGCTGTACACCTTGTGCCCGCTCAGTGTCTGCAAAGTAAAGCAAGTAACAAACTCCAAGGCATTCTTGGTAGTTGTTACCTGCACATCCGCCCCTGCCTTGCGCAGCAGGCGTATCAACTCGGGTATCTTGTAAGCGGCAATACCGCCACTGATGCCCACCAATATGTGTTTACCTCTCAGCAATTGTTATTTACGATTTGGTTATTTACGATTTTATTATTTATGTACGATTGGGGTTATTTTTGATTTATTTCTATGTCCTCAAATGAATCGTACATCGTAAATTTGCAAACCGTAAATTACTTCAACGCTTCGTCACGATTGCTGCCGCGGTACACCAGTTCGCCGTCGATGAACTCCTGTGTGGCTATCAACGTGGGCTTGGGCAGCATTTCATAACTGCGCGAAATCTCTATCTGCTCCTGGTTCTCGAACGTCTCTTCCGAAGAGTCGCTCGGAGTGCTGAAGTCCTGCAATTTGGAATCCAACTCTTTCTTCAGCGCAGCACTGATTTGGTTGCTGCGTTTGCCGATGATAGCCACCGTTTCATACACGTTACCCACCTTCTCGGTCAGTTCGTTCATGTCCCTCGTAATGGTGGTATGCGGGGCTTTACTTTGCTTGTAATCAATCATATACTTACGTCTTTTGTTATTTCTTAGTTATCTTTTGCACATCTTTTCCGATGCGTTCTGCGGCAGTCCGGTGCTTCGACTCGGGGTACTCCGTAATGAAACTATAGTACTCATCCTCGGTGTCGCGTGCACGCTCTAACTTCTTGTTTTCAAACGAATTAAGCATCTGCTGGTACTTGGCTTGGAGGATGAGCCAACTCAGTTCCTCCTGATACTTGTTCGTCGGATAGTTGCGCAGCGCATTCTTTGCCGTAATCTCGCAACTCAGGTAGTTGTTGCCGAGATAGGAGCCGAGGTTGTAGTACAACTTCGCATTCAGGTACTCCTTATATGCCAGTTTGTCGTACAACTCGCCCATCTCCGTATAGGCTTGTTCCGCATACGGGCTCTCGGGGTACAACTCCACAAACTGGGTGAAGAACTCGATGCCCTTCTTTGTCTCCGTCTGGTCCAATCGCGCATCAGGCGAGTCCAAGTAGTAGCAATGCCCCACCTGGAAACGTGCCTCCACGATGTACTTGCCTTTGGGATAATTGCGGATATACGCCTGATAGTACTCCGAAGCCGAGGCGTAGTCTTTCTGCCCCATATAACACCGCGCCAAGTACGCCAGCACGTCCTCTGAACGCTCCGTACCCTTGTAGTAGGGGCTCACGTCGTCCAACAGCGTCTGCGCCTTCACATACTGTTTGTCATTGAAATACACCAACGCTTTCTGGTATTTCAACTCGGGGTCTTTCGACTTCAACAACTGCTGATACTCGCCGCATGCCGTCACAGCACACAACAGCACACACACGCACAAGCGAACAACCTTCGTCTGCCACGCACGGACACGCTCTGTGTCCCTATACCTTAGTATGCTGCTTCGTACCATAATAGCCCTTGTATCCAAATTAGCCTGCAAAGATACTACATTTCTGTGGTTTATGCAACTATTACGTCATTTTGTCTTCTCCAACTCATTCAATCGGCGCATAAGGTCGGGCAGTTGCTTGAAGCCGATGCTGGAGCGGCGCCAGTTCATGGCATCGATGGCGGGTGAGCCTTGGTACATCCCCTGTTTGCGTACAGAGCCTGCTATGCCTGTCTGAGCACCAAACACACAGCGGTCGGCTATCTCGATATGCCCAGCCACGCCCACCTGTCCGGCAAGGATACAATGGCTGCCTACCTTGGTGGAACCGGCAATACCCACCTGCGCACAGAGGAAAGTCGATTCGCCCACTTCCACGTTGTGCGCCACCTGTACGAGGTTGTCAATCTTCACGTTACGATGTATACGTGTGGAGCCCATCATCGCCCTGTCTATCGTGGTATTGGCACCAATCTCTACATCGTCTTCCACCACCACATTGCCTATCTGCGGCAGTTTTTGGTTCACTCCTTGTGCATCGGGCTCAAAGCCGAAACCGTCAGCACCAACCACCACACCCGCATGGAGGATACAGCCCTTGCCTACCACGCAGTTGTAATAGACTTTCACGCCCGCATAGAGGATAGTGCCGTCACCAATCTGCACATTGTCACCTATATACGTATTCGGGTATATCTGTACGCCCTTGCCGAGACGCACGTTCTTGCCGATGTACGCAAAGGCTCCGATATACGCATCTTCGGACACGTCCACGCCCTCACTGATGTAGCATGGTTGCTCCACCCCGTGACGCGGCGGATTGAGTGCCTTTGCCACCAGTTGCAACAACTGCCCCATAGCACTGCGCGCGTTCTCTACGGCTATCACGGCAGCCTTGCTTTGAGGCTCCTTGCCGCCAAGCAGACTCTCTGTAACGAGTACCACAGACGCCTGTGTATCAGACAAGTACTGCATATATTTCTCCTCACAAAGGAAACAGAGTTTGCCTTCGGAGGCATGCTCAATAGGGGCTACGTCACTCACGGTCTTGTTGCCGTCGCCATATAGTTTGCCGCCCAAAAGTGCGGCTATTTGTTGTGCTGAAAATTCCATTATTTGTTATATGTTAGTTATGTGTTGGTTATATCTTGTAGTAAAATAGGTATAGTTTCTTGGGCTTGTAGGTGAGCATTTGCAGGTTGAGCATGTCCGATGCCTCCGCGATGTCGCGTATGGTGCCGTCTTTGAAGAGGATGTCTATCGAGTCGTCCTTCTCGGAATAGGTGTTCGAGATCGAGATGTGCTCCACAAAGAAGTCCTCCGCATCCTTTTCACTGATGCCGAAATGTGTGGCGTACTGCTCACGCAAAGTCTGTTTTTCCTCTTCGCTCAGAGGCTTGTCCAGCAGCCTGCCCTTGAAGAGCCGTCTGTTCGTAAAGCATTGAGAGAGAATACTTAGCACACGGTCGTCGCTGCTCATCCACACCTTGATGGCACTCAGTATGTCCGAGTCGTCCAACAGTGCGTATTGCTCCAGCGGGTAGTCGCTTGCCGCAAACTCTTCCGCCGTCACGTGGTTGTACAGAAAATAGTGCAAAGCGGGCGAACAGAACAACTCTTTTCCTTCGGCTGCCAAGCGTTTGGCGCGCTCCAATATCTTGATTAGCAACTGTTCTGCTGCCACCGATGTCTTGTGCAGATACACTTGCCAGTACATCAGTCGCCGTGCCACAAGAAATTTCTCCACCGAGTAGATGCCCTTTGCCTCGACCACCAACTTGTCGTCTACCACATTCATCATCTTCAGTATGCGCGCACTTGCCACACTACCCTCCGTGACCCCGCAGAAGAACGAGTCGCGGCACAGGTAGTCGAGTCTGTCCACGTCCAACTGGCTGCTAATCAGTTGGTGAAGGAAATGCTTGGGGTACTCGTCATGGAATATCGCTATTGCCATATCCAATGCCCCGCCCAGGTCGCGGTTGATGCGCTCCATCATCTGCAGACTCACTTCCTCGTGCATGATGCCGTCCACGAGGGTGTGCTCCATGACGTGCGAGAAAGGTCCGTGTCCGATGTCGTGCAACAAGATAGCCGCCATGGCTGCAATGCCCTCATTATGAGATATATCCACACCCTTCTGACGCAACGAGGTGATGGCTTCTTCCATCAGGTGCATCGCCCCCAGCGAGTGCAAAAAGCGACTGTGCATCGCTCCTGGATAAACAAAATAACTCAGCCCCAACTGACGTATTCTGTTCAGCCGCTGTACATACGGGTGTTGCAACACATTGAGCAGCACATCGTTAGGCACCGACAAGAACCCGAATACGGGGTCGTTCACTATCTTTCGCATACGTATCTGTTCTTTCTATATTGTTGTTTTACTACGGATATTATATATTCTCGCAAAATTACACTTTTTTTACCAATTACACAAATTTTCCTTTTTTATTGCCTGTAAAAACATACTATCCACTCGCTATCCTCTCGTTATCCTCTCGTTAACGGTATGTGTTTATAATTATTTATAATCAAGAAATATCGAAACGGTTACCCTCGTGCAGAAAGAGGAGGTTTGCGTAGTTGGTAAAAAAAGTGTAATTTTGTGAGAAGAAACAGTCAGACAATATGGTTCAGAAGACGGAAGCCATCGTATTATCATTGCGAAAATGTGCGGACAATGTGAGCGTTGCAAACGTATATACTGCCATTAACGGGCGGGGGGCGTTTGCTGTGCGCGGGAATAAATACAAGGGGATACTGACTCCGTTGGCACACGTAGAAATCACCGCCTCACATAGCGGAAATAAAAGTATGGGGACCATCACTTCGGCAACGTTGGTGCGCACACCCAAGTACCTCGCAACGGACGTAAAACGGCAGTGCATAGCATTGTTTATGGCAGAGGTGCTGAGCCTGACCGTGCGGCACCCGATGCAGGACGAAGCATTGTTCAGATGGCTGTGCGGTGTGGTGCAGACACTGGACGAGAGTGCCAACGTGGAGAACCTGCACCTGCAGTTTCTCCTTGATTATACGATGTTTCTTGGCATCGGCATTGACGAAACAGAGCACTCCGAGTGGTTTGCGTCACCTACCTCGCGAGAGGAACGACAACGGCATTTGAAAGAGATTTGTGCCTACTATGCAGAGCACATCGAGGACTTTCGCAATCCCAAGTCGTTAGACGTTCTGATAGAGGTGTTCGGTACACCGCCAAGGTCTTAGCCACGATTAGAAATTATATTTTGCGCCGATGAGGAAGTTGATGCCCTGGGATTGGTAGCCGTAGTAGAGGTCGTTGTGGCGGTTGAGGTAGTTGTTGAGTTGGAGGTACGTGGTGAGCCAACGATTGACAGCATACGAGGCACCAAGATTCAAGGAAATGACGGGTCGGAGGGTGACTACGGCATTCGTAGCATTGTCCTTCTCGGTGGTAAAGGCACATCGTGAGCCGACGAAAGTGTTGTCGGAGTAGATGGTCCATTTGCTGTCGATATGTGCATCAATCCGCAACGCAGCGTCCCACGAAGGGCGGTCATAGATGTCCTTTTGCATATCATTCGCTTCGATACGCTGGCACGTCCAATGGTAGTAGTTGCCCGAGAGGTGGATATTGATGATGTCGCGGTAGTGGTACTGCATAGTGGCACCGACCTTCCAGCGTTGCCAGTCGGAATAGTAGAAACCAATGGATGACTGCGGGTTGTGCTGTGCGAAATTCACGGACGGAGCAATGAGCAGGAGTTGGTTGATTTGGTAGGCATAGCCCGCGTAGATGTCGAAGAGCAAGGTTGCCATAGGGCGTATCTTGAAGCCGATTTGCGCATCGATGGGCGTGTAGTCGTCCACGTGGTCGGAGGTGAGGCAGGCGGTGTAGTCCATGTAGCGGTTGGTCTGCATGAACTCGAGCAGGGTGCTCGTGCCGAAAGAGCCGTTGGCTTTGCCGTAGAGGTCAATCACCTCTTTCATAAGGAACCAGTCGAAGGACAGGTTGGGTGAGGGGGCGAAACTGATATTATCGCCGCCGCTCATCATGTGCCCTGCGCCGAGGTTGAAGTCGAAATTGATACCCGCATGGATACGGAAACGGTTGCCGTTGTAGCCATAGTAGGGTTCGAGACGGAAGGCATGGCGGTTGTGGTAGTCGGCATGCGAGAGACCAAGGCTGTCGCTGACCTGATAGAAATTGTTCTGTACATAAGCGTTCAGCCCCGCCTGATGCTCGTCGGAGAGTACCCAGACGGCATCCAAGCGTGTGCGCACCTGGTGCTCGGTGGCGGCGTTGGGGAGGATATACGCCGAGTAGCCCGTATTGAGGTCGTAGCGCACCATGGTATTGCCGCGCGAGCGGAGACCTATCTGCGTATTGACAAGCCATGAGTCCTGCCAGTCGTAGGGGCGCATCTGTGAGGCTTTGGCGACAGACAACTGATTATCACCAATATAGTAACGCCCGTAACGGGAGTAGTACTCGTTGTTGCCATTCACGCCGAAGTAGAGTTCGCACGCAGAGAAATGGCGTGTGAGTTGGAGTCCGAGTGTGGAGTTGGAGAGCGTCTGCCGTCCCCACATTGCATCGTGGCGAGCAAAGAGGTCAAGGGACAGGCGTTTTTTCTCGGCAATGCGGTAGCCGAAAGCGAAATGCGTGTTGCGGTGTCCGAGTGCGCCATCGACCATACCCTGCAAGGGTGATTGGGACGAGAACGTGGTCTCGGCGGCAGGCAAGGCGTGCACGTTGAAGCCCACAGGCAGCGACTCGGAGTAGGTGGAATAGACCACGGGGTTGAGCACTATCTCCTCCTGCAGAATGGCAGGAGACTGGTTCTGCTTGGTGGCATTCTGGATAACGGGTTGGAAGTCACGCTCGACGGTGACGGTGCGCGTGACAGTGGTATCGGCAGTGCTGCGCGTCTGTGCACCCAGCGTGAGTGCTGCGGTAAGCAGGCAGGCGGGGAATATCAATCGTTTCATAGTTCGTCCTCCTTTTCTTCGGTTTGCTCTTGTTGTGCCAAGCGTTCCAGTCGCTCGGTGACCATGGTCTGTATGTCGTCCTGCTGACGGTAGTTGGTCTGCAATGCAAGCAGATACTGCTTAGCCTGGAAGGCGTCGCCACGCTCCACATTGAGGTCGGACAGCAAGACAAGGCTGCGTGCCAGCCAGTACTGCTGCGAGGTCTGCATCTGGGTGAAGGACATGATTTCCTGCTCCGCCATATCGATAGCCCCAAGGTGGAAATAGCAGTCGGCAAGCAGATACTTGGCTTCCGCTCCGTTGGCAGTACGCACCTCTTTTGCCAACGGCGTGAGGTCCACTACTGCCAGCCCGTATTGGTTGTCCTGCAGGTATGCCTTGGCGCGGCAGTAGAGAGCCTCGCGGCGGATGTCCTCCTGCAGGTTCCCCTGGTCGAGGAGAGTAGTAGCCACCTCGATGACCGAGTTCTTGTCACCCAGATAATGGCTGCAACGCAATACTCCGAGTTGCGCGGTGGTGCGCATAGTGGTGGATGACGCCACTTCGTCCATGCGGCGGAAGTAGTAGAGGGCGGTGCGGTACTCTTGCTTGTCGTAGGTGAGTTCGGCTACACGCATACATGCCTCTTCCATATAGGGGTTGCCTGGTATGTCGGCAAGGGCGCTGTACTGGTCGATAGCCTGATCGAACTGCCGGAGTTGGTAGTAACTGTTGGCGGCATAGTACTGCGCCTTGGTGCAATAGCGTCCGCCCGGGCAGAAGCGTGTGATGTAGGTGGTGAGCCCTGCTGCCGCCTCTGCGTAGTTGCCCATGATGTATTGCAGTTCGGCAGAGACATAGACGAGCGAGTCCTCGCGGCTTGCCGAGGAGATATTCATCTTGGTGAGGCTCTTGGTGTAAGCCAAGTACTCGCCGACATTGTTGGTCTCCACATATACCTGCTCCAACCCGTCGAGTGCGGCATACGCTTCTTCGCCGCCTGCATACTTCTCGATGGTGGTCTTGAACGCCTGTATCGCCTTGTCGTACTGCTTCATGGTGCGGTAGGTGAGACCTAACTCAAGTGATGCCTTGGGTGCTTTGACGCTGTTGGGGTATTGCCCGAGCAGACGTGTGTAGGCATCGACCGCATCGGCATTGTGCTCGAGTTGCAGTTGGGCACGCGCTGTCTCGTAGAGTGCATCGTCGGCGTAGTCGGAACGCGGATAGTCGGCAATGAGGCTCTGCATGGTCTGAATCTTGTCGGCATAGCGGTGCTGCAGACCCTGCGCATAACCGCATTGGTAGAGGGCATAGTCGGCACCTGCCTTGCCCGATTGAGCCACCTGCATATAGGTGGCACAGGCTTGGGCGAACTGACGGTGGTTGAACTGGCAGTCGCCTATGCGGTTGAGTACATCGGTATAGTTGGCATCGCTGATGTCGGAGGCGGCTATGTAGCCGCGGAACACCTGCTCTGCCTCGGCGAGACGGCCCGTGTTGAAATAGGCATAGCCGCGGAGGTAGGTGGCAAGGTTGCGGTTCTTGGACGCGGCAATGTTGGGTTGCCTGTCGTAGAGAGCGAGGTCGCTGAGACATGCCTCATACTGACCCTGCCTGTATTCTGCTTCGGCACGGAGGTAGTAGGCATCGGTCTTGTAGGCACTCGCCTGCGTGTCGTGGTCAATGACCTCGGTGAACCACTGCACTGCAGCCGGCATATGGTTCTGCAAGAAGGCATCCACGCCCATTTGGTAGCGCAGATACTGCATGGTCTGCAGCAACTTGGGCGTAGGCGACTGAATGGCAGACAGCGATTCGAGTGCCGCCTTGTAGTTCTTGCTGGTGAGGTACATATCCGCCATAAGGGCATAGACCTTGTTGGCATACGCGGTGTTGGGGTACTCGCGCAAGAAGTCCTGGAATGCGGTGATGCTCTCGCCGAGGGCAGAGCCCTGCAAGTAGGTGATTTGCACGTAGTTGTACATCGCCTCCTCGCGCAGACGGTCGTTGATGCGGAACTGCATAGCCGCCGAATAGGACAGTTTGGCTTTCTCGAGGTCGCCTATACGGAGGTAACTGTGCCCGAGGTGCAGGCAGGTATTCTCGGATATGGAGTCCTGCTTCTGCTTCACCTGACGGAGGTTGTCGATAGCCTCCCGGTAGTTGCCCGTCTTGTAATTCGCCATACCGAGCAGGTACATATCGTTGCGCACCAACTCTTTTTTCTTCGCCTGACGGAGTGCGCGGTAGTCGTTGAGGTGGCGCACTGCGTCCACGTAGGCACTGTCCTGGTAGTAGAGTTCGCCCAGCATACGGTGCAACTCGTCGTTGTAGTCGTTGTCGGGGTACTGCTTCAGCAGGTCCTCGGCACGCTCATAGACCTTGTCGTACTGCCGCTGTGCGTAGTAAATCTGCACGATATAATAGGGCGCAATCTTGCGGAACGCCCCCGTCTGCTCCACGGCAAGAAACTCCGCCATAGCGTGGGAGTAGTCCTGCGTACAATAGTAGCAGTAGCCGGCGTAGTACTTAGCCTGCGTGGTGTAGGGGTTCTGCTTGTTCTTGAGGCGTGTCATGCAAGCGATTGCTTCCTTGTACTGCTTCTGCTGCACTTTGGAGTAGCCCTTGTAGAAGTAGAACATCGGTTCGCCCTGACGCGACAGGTACCTGGGGTTGACCCTGTCGAAGGCTTTGTCCGCCTGCTTGTACTTCTGCTTCTCCACGTACAGCACGCCCTGCATCATACGCACCTCGTCGGCGTAGGTGGTGTAGGGGTAGGTGTTGAGGTATGTCTTGAGGTCAGCCTGCGCCACGGACGAGCGTTCCTCGAATGCCTGCTTCACCCGCAGGAAGTCGGCTTCGTAGTCCTGTGCACCGACCTGCACAAGGCAAGCCGCCGACAAGATAACAGCCAAGAACAATCGCTTGTATTTCATACTATCGACTTATTTCTTATGGTTCTTACGCCTGCGCTGCATATCGCGCTGACGCTTTTTGGTCAGGGTCTGGAATACGGCAAATGCTACTACCAATACGAGCACCACAATGATGAATATCACCACTCCCATGCTCAGGTTGTCGCCCTTCACGCGCGACCACATTGCCAGCATCGCCTCGGTCTCGTCGCCGCAGTCGTGCATCAGGGCGCAACGGTCAATCACGCTCTTGTCGGGATACAGCACTTGGTTGGCGTGCACGGCGGTAGCCTCTTCGCCGAAGATGTAACTCAGGTCGGCGGTCTCCTCAATCTCCTCATCGTCTGCCCAATCCAATATCTCGGGCGAAGCGATGACGCTCACATAGCCTATCTCCTCCATATTGAGGATAGCGTTCTCGGGCATACACATATAGTTGATGAAGTAACTTGCCGCCTTGGTGTTCACCGCATATTTAGGAATACACCAGCCGTCGAACCAGACATTCGACCCCTCAACAGGTACGATATACTTCAGTTCAACGCCCTCTGCGGCTTCATCAATTGCCCATTGTGCATCGCCCGACCATGACACATTCATCCATGTATTGCCTTTGCACATCTCTTCCTTACCGAAGTCCACTTCCCAACCGGCGATATTATCCTTTGCCAGTTTCAGTGTATCTTCCACACGCTGAATACGCTCCGGCGTGATGTGTGCCACAAGGTCTTCGCGGGTTACCTCTCCGCGGGCAATCTCGTTGCGGTAAGCATACAGCACCACGCCCGAATAGATGTCACGGAACGCATCTTTCATAAATATCTTGCCCGCGAACTTGGGGTTGGTCAGAAACGACCACGACTGCAAGTCGGCTGCATCCACGTATTTGGTGTTGTACAGCACGCCTGTCGTGCCCCACATATAGCCCACAGTGTAGTCCGACACGTTGATGTCCGACCCCGCGGGAGCCATCTCTTGGAACTTCTCCACGGCAAACGGTGCCACATTGGTGGTATAGTCGGGCGTGTTGCCAAAGTCTTTGTTGATGGGCAGCAGCAGCCCTTGGCGCAGCATACGCTCGATGATATACTCCGACGGACAAATCACATCGTAGTCCTCGTGTCCCTTCTCTATCTCGGTGAGCATCGACTCATTGATGTCGAATGTCTGGTACAGTATCTCCACCTTCTCACCCGTCTGCTGGTAGTACCAATCAGGGAACGTGTTGAGCACGTTGTCCATGTCTATATAGTCCGCCCAGTTGTACACCTTCAGGGTGTGCGCACGGTCAGCGGCATTCAGGTTGGTTACCACGAAACAAGGCAGTGCCATCAGCACTACGGCAAATAAGAACTTTTTCATTTTGTTTTATTCTGTTGTTTATGAGTACGTATATTCATGATTATCAATAGCACCAGTATGGTGAGGAATATCAGCGAGAACAGCGGTCGCAACTCGGGTGTCAGACCGCCCTTGCGCGCATCGGCGTAGATGAACGTGGAGAGGGTCTCCAAGCCGTTGCTGCCTTTGGTGAAGAACGTCACCCCGAAGTCGTCGATACTCAGTGTCAGACTCAGTATGAAACCGCTAATCATTCCGGGCCATAACTCGGGCATCATCACCTTGCGCAATGCCTGGAACGGTGTCGCCCCGAGGTCGAGTGCCGCCTCGTAGGTGTTAGGGTTCATCTTCGTCAGACGCGGCATCACACTCAGCACTACGTACGGCGTACAGAACACCACATGCGCCGCAATCACCGTGCCGAAGCCGCGGCTGATGCCCAGAAACACGAACAGCAGGAACAGGCTGATACCCGTCAATATATCGGGGTTAATCATCGGTATGCTGTTCAGGAATGTCATTATCTTCCTCTCGCGCGACCGCATATTGTAGATGCCTATTGCCGCCAGCGTGCCAAGGAAGGTCGAGATAGTCGCCGCCGTCAGCGCAATCACCACCGTGTAGAATATGGCGCGGTACAGGTTCGGGTCCACCCGCACCTGCGCTGCGGCATCGTAGCCCGTAAACAGGTTCTTGTACAGCCCGAGCGTGAAGCCCTCCCAGTTGCCGAATACCTTGCTCTGCGTGAACGAGAAGATGATAATCAGCAGGATAGGTGCATACAGCACCACCAGCAGCAGCCACAGATATGCCTGCCCCGCAATGCGCGAACCGAGGCTGCGCTTCTCCACTTTCGATTTCTTGTATCCCTCCATCTTATCGCAGTCGGTTGATGTCTTCGTCAGAGTCGCCTCCGCCGAAGAAACTGGTTACACCTATGATTATCAGCATGATAAGCGACAATGCCGCTCCGTAGTTCCACATCGCTATACCGCCTTCGCCGAAACTGCGCTGTATCAGCGAACCGAACAGCGTCACCTTGTTGTGCGTCAGCAACTCCGAGATGGCAAAGGTCGAAACCGTCGGCATAAACACCATCACGATGCCCGAATATATCCCCGGCATCGACAGCGGCAGCGTCACCTTCATAAACACCTGACTGCGGTTCGCCCCTAAGTCCTGCGCCGCCTCAATCAGACTCATGTCCATCTTCTGCAGCGTGTTGTAGATGGGGTAAATCATGAACGGCAGAAAGTCGTACACCATACCGAACAGCAACGCCCCCTCGCCCAACGGCAGCCCGAACATGTGAAACAACTCCACCGTCGCAATCGTACGCAGCAGGAAGTTTATCCACATCGGCAGTATGAACAGCATCGCCATCACCTGCGGCGTTTTGAAGTCCGCCATCGCCATGATATATGCGGCAGGGTAGCCCAATACAAGGCATATTATCGTGGTTATCAGCGCAATAGCCAGCGAGTAGATGAACGTGTTTATCGCCTCCGACTTGGTGAAGAAACTCACAAAGTTCATCAACGTGAAGTGCCCCTCGGGGTCGGTGAAGGCGTACACCGCAATCATCACCAGCGGCAGCAACACCAGGCACACCAAGAACAGTGCGTACGGCCACGCCCATGTGCGGCGCGACTGCAACATCATCTTCCAGTTACTTGCTTTCATCTCCCGCCTGCTCCTTTGCGCCCTGCGCCTCCGGTACCTTATATAGTCTGATATAACTCGGTGCCACGCGGATACCCACGCGGTCGCCATCGTCCCACACATCATTGGTGTCCACGTAGATGTCGTCGCCGTCATCAGTGCGCACCGTCAGGTGGTAGTGGTCGCCCTTGTACAGGATGAAATGCACCTCACCGCACAGCACGCCGTCTTCCTCGTCGTCTTGCAGGTTCACGCGGTTGAAATCCACTTCCACTTCCACTTTCTCCCCCACGCTGAACCGCTCTGCCGTGCGCTCGGACACTTCCCATTCCTCGTCAAGGAACAGCACCTTGTGCCCCTCCAGCATCTCGCCCTCGAAAGTGTTGCACAGCCGCTCTTTCTTCATCACCTGTATGTCTTCGGGCTTCACCAACAGCCCTACACGGCTGCCCGGCTCAAAGGCATGGTAGTCCTGAATCATCAGTTCATAGCCGTTGTCCGTCTCCACCGTCATCTCATAGTGCACACCCTTGAAGATACAACTCTTCACCTCGGCATGCAACTGCCACGGGTCGTCCTCCGTGCCCATCACTTCGGGCTTCTCTTTGCCCAAGTACAAGTCTTCTGGGCGTACTACCACATCTACTTCCTGATTCTCGCCGAAACCTTTGTCCACGCACTCGAAGTCGCGTCCACAGAAGTTCACCACCTCATCGCGCACCATCGTCGCATCCAAGATATTGCTCTCCCCGATAAAGTCCGCCACAAAGCAGTTCTGCGGCTCGTTATATACGTCCGTCGGCGTGCCCACCTGCTGTATCCGTCCTTCGCGCATCACCACCACGCGGTCGCTCAGCGTCAGAGCCTCCTCCTGGTCGTGCGTCACATAGATAAACGTGATGCCCAACTTGTCGTGCATCTCGCGCAACTCCATCTGCATGTCTTTGCGCATCTTCAGGTCGAGTGCCGCCAGCGGCTCGTCCAACAGCAGCACCTCGGGCTCGTTGATGATGGCACGCGCTATCGCCACACGCTGTTGCTGACCGCCGCTCAGACTGTCCACATCGCGGTACTCATAGTCCGTCATGCCGACCGTCTTCAACGCCTGCTTCACTTTCTTGGCGATGACTTTCTTGTCCGTCTTCTTCAACTTCAGACCGAAAGCCACGTTGTCATACACGTTCAAATGGGGAAATAGTGCGTACTTCTGGAACACCGTATTCACGGGTCGCTGGTGCGGAGGCATCTGGGTCACATCCTTGCCGTTGAGCAGGATATCGCCGTCGGTCGCCACCTGAAAGCCCGCTATACAGCGCAGCAACGTGGTCTTACCGCAGCCCGAAGGACCCAAGATGGTTACAAACTCGCCTTTCTTTATCGAGAGGCTTACATCGTCTAAGGCAAACTTGCCGTCTTCAAACTGTTTCGAGACGTGGTTCACCTCAATGATATAATCCGGTTTTTGCATTTGCTTTTTCTACTATGGTACACAAAATGTAAAACGCATAAATTCCTATTTTGAATTTGGGCGCAAAAGTACAAAAAAACACACACTTATGCAACATTCCCGCCATTTTTCCGCAAAACATCTTTCTTTTGTCTCTCCCGTGTCTCTCCCATTACCCGTATTGTCCTCCGTTAATATCCGTTAATTGACCGTTAAAACAGAGAATGGCACATGATTGAACATGTAATTATTCACGAATTTCCCACGAATTTTCCAAAGCAGACCTGCTGTCCTCGCGCTGACAACTACGGTACATACACGGTAGATATACGGTTGATACACGGTAGATACTCGGTTCATTCAGCGACTCCGACCGTACCCAGACAATAGGCTTACCGTTCTCTGGTGCCCGCCATATCATAATCTATTTTTTGTCAGGGTGTCCCTTCCTATGTGTATGAGGAAAGACGAATCAGGTGCCAAGTAGCATAATATGGGGATAAAACTGCTTGTAGCCCCAAGGATTTGCCGCTCCTCCTCTGCCAGTCGCTTCCACAATGCGTCCTCGCGAGGGGTAGGATAGGCAATAGAGGTGATATGCCAATTCCCTGTGCTATCTTCTTCTATCCATGCCAAACCGTTGTCTATCATATAGCCGCGCCACCCTACTTGCGTCCATTCTTCGGGAATAGCATGCGCCATACGGGTGCGACAATCCTCACTGATGATGTTATCATATTGTTGCACAAACTCCTGCTTATTCTTGATATGCCGAATCGGGTATGGACGGTAGAACGGATAAGAGATGTATTGTGCCACCTTGTCTGTTTCCTTTCGGGAAATCGCAGTCATCATATCTGCAATGGAACAAGGGACATCACTATCCAACCAGATATCAAACGGTTCTTCGGGAATACTGTCATTGAGCCGCGTCCACGCAGGGCGATAACCATAATGAAGCACTATGCCAAACTCCGTCAGTCCGCAGGACATCATACGTGGTAAACCTATTCCCATACGCTCCAACATGGTCAAGATACTGTCCTGTTCCGCAGGTGTATAGAAATCCTCAAAGTCCAATAGTCTGCCTGTGTGTAGGTCAAAATTCAGATATGAATCCGTGTAGGGTCCCGTAAATGCGGAACAGCGATAACGCACAGTATAAATGCTGTCTTGGTTATACACGGTTACCACATAACTCTGCCGATACATCTTCTTCATCGCCCATAGTTCCTCAAAATCCCAATACAACACAGGACGTGTTGGCGACTGCCAAACGGATATAGCATCTTTGGCTTTCCACATACCTCCAGTGTATATATCTCCAGAGACAATGCTATCCAACGTCTTCTGAATAACGCGCAGAACAGCACTATCCGCGCAGGCAACAGGATATTCGATATAACCTAAGTCCAAGACAGGGCAATAATCCGTATCTACGCCATAGATGATTGTGTCAAAATGCTGTCTGTTGATAACATATTGCCGGAACTCGCCAATACGTTCTGCCCCCGTTGTATGGTGTCGCTTGCCTGTAGTCTGTGGCTTGTGGCAAGACACGCAGCATACAGCGAATACAAGGACAGATAAAAAAGTACGGATAGTCATATATGGCAGATATTATGACGCAAGGGGCGGATTTGAAGATTTGCGCTGCGCTACTCGGGTAATGACAGGCTGAATGAATATGAGCAAAAAGAACACGATGGGAATGCAGAACATCAACCAATTGCATATCCAATCGGCATTGTAGTGCACCTCGCGGAACACGGGTACACTCACAAACCTGTGATATTGTATGGCTCGCCATGCATACCACATAGCGGCAATCACTTGCTTAGCCACCACCAGCAATGTCAATACCACGACCGCCCAACAAACACCTTTCTGCCAACGTGGGAGGCATGGGCGCAGGGTTGTATTGGTATGCGCATAGAGATACCACAACACGGCACTGCACACCACCGGAAAAAGCAGAAACAACCACGGGGCAGCATAGACGATACGCCGCCCCTGATAGAATGCAAACGAGTGACTGCATAAGACATAGACACTAAAGGCTATGGAAAACACCAGCAATGCATATCGGAATCCCTTGCCCAATATCGGGAAATGCTCTCCGTCACGTATGATGCCAAGGGCAAACACAGCCCATGATACCATCAGCACGCAGGAGAAGAATGTATGCCACACATCGCAGCACCACGGGTGTTCCGCGTAGTTGAACCATATGGCATTGTGCCCGAACAACATTCGGCATACCGGCACAAAGAACGTGTAAACGGTAGTCCCGATAGCCGCAATCAAGGTTGCCCGCTTGAGAGTAAGTTTGGAGTGGATTGTTTCCATAATCGTTTGCTATTTATATTCTCTGCAAATTGCCATTAACATACCATTAAAATTCATCCGATGCCAATATCCTTTCTGCGATGCGGCGGACAGGAATGCCGCAATCGGAACCTGCCTCGTAATAGCCATAATTCTTGGGACTATTGA